>Ga0209536_100009336_pt1 | contig 14592 bp, 13 predicted proteins | sample DeeMarSeWOR28_12_FD_187461 | JGI IMG/M metagenome (GOLD analysis project Ga0209536, IMG submission 187461) | Marine sediment microbial communities from White Oak River estuary, North Carolina - WOR-2-8_12 (SPAdes) (version 2) | ecosystem: Environmental > Aquatic > Marine > Intertidal zone >...
TGGAAATAAAGATAGCATTCCCCTTGCTCCCGCTGGCCAGTATACATAGGCTGAGATTGTAATCGGGCTTCACTTGAAACTGTCCTTTAGCGGGAAAATCTTTCATTTTAACGTCCTGTATGTCCAAATCCCCCGCTGTTTCTATGGGTTTCATCGAGCTGTTCCACAACTTTGAGTTTTGCCTGGGAAACCCGCTTAACTACCATCTGAGCAATCCTGTCTCCCCGTTTAACTTTATATTTTTCTTCCCCTAAATTAATAACCGCAATCTTCACTTCTCCTCTGTAATCGGCATCTATGGTTCCGGGGGAATTAATAAGTCCTATGCCATGGTTTACGGCCAACCCGCTTCGGGGACGGATTTGTATTTCAAATCCATCCGGGATGGCCACGGCAAAACCGGTCGGTATCAATGCAACGGCACCTTTTTCCAGAACAAGGTCTGTTTCAACGGCAGCACAGATGTCCATTCCGGCAGCCTTGGGTGTCATATAGCAGGGCAGGGGAATATCTGTATCCGACTCCGGTCGCAGACGAAGAAATTTTATAACAGGGTTTAGGTCCATATATATTGGTCAAATGGTCATAAAACCGTTTAACGATTCAACGATATAACTATTTAACTTGAGTAGCCTACACAGGCAAAATATCATCGACAACATGTTTATCGGTGACAGGCCCAAGCAGGGTCAGCGCAAAACGATTGCCTTGAAAAAGGCTTTCAGCAAGCTCTAAAATATCGTCTTCGGTGACGGCTTCAACATTGTTTATAATTTCTTCCAGGGGGATGTAACGTCCGAAGTGCGTCTCATTTTGTGCCATACGAACCATCTGATTGTCATTACTTTCCGAGGCAAGCATGAGGTTGCCTTTTGTAAATTCCTTGGCATCACGCAGTTCTGTTGAATCGACCCGCATGTCTCTAATTTTGGAGATTTCATTCAGAATGAGTCGTATAGATGTTTGAATATTTTTGGGGGCGACACCTGCGTAGGCGCCAAACATTCCTGTATCGACAAAGGAGGATGCATAGGAGTAAACCGAGTAAGCAAGCCCTCTTTTTTCACGGATTTCCTGAAACAGCCTTGAACTCATGTTGCCACCCAGAATGGTATTCATCAGTGAAAATGTGTATCGTCTCGGATCGGTTATCGACATTCCCTTGGTTCCCAAACAGATATGAACCTGCTCTAAATTTCTGTAGTGAATGTCCACCTTACAATGTTCATCGGGTGTCATTCGCTTGGAAAAATCATTACCCGGCCGAATCGATTCGAATAACGGGCCGACAATATCCATGAAGTGGTTGTGTTCCAGGTTGCCGGCTGCTGAAACCACAATGCGTTCAGGCTGATAAAAGCGGTGAAAGAACCTTTTTATGGCGTCCGAATTAAAACGGTTTATATTTTCACGGCTGCCGAGAACGGATCGACCCAGAGAATTTTTTCCCCAGAAATTCATTCCTGAAAGGATATGAATATACTCATCCGAGTTGTCTTCCGCCATCCCGATTTCCTGGAGAATCACCGCACGTTCATTTTCGACTTCTTTATCGTCGAATACAGAGTTAAAAAAGACATCCGATAAAATATCGACCATGGTTTCCAGATGGGCGTCCATCACTTTGGCATGGTAGCATGTATTTTCAGTACTTGTAAAAGCGTTGGTTTGGCCGCCGATGGCATCGAATTCCTTTGCGATCTGAAAGGCCGTTCTTTTTTTGGTTCCTTTAAAGATCATGTGTTCAATAAAATGGGAGAGGCCGCTTTCGTCTGAAGATTCATCACGGGCACCGACATTTACCCATACTCCCATGGATACGGAACGGAAATGTGGCATTTTTTTGGTAATGACCTTGATACCGTTTCTTAGGATGGTTTTATTGATGCTATGATCCATTTTTTTGTTTATCCTTCTTCCTCTAGTGCAGCTTTGTAACTCAAGCGGATTTTACCATCTTTACTGATTTCGAGAACCTTGACTTTAATTTGCTCTCCTTCTTTAACGATATCCGATACCCGGTTTACGCGGTGTGCGGCAAGTTGTGAAATATGTACAAGACCGTCTACGTTGGGGAGTATTTGGACAAAGGCGCCAAAATCCATGATCTTTACGACGGTTCCATCGTAAATTTTGCCGACTTCAGGTTCAAGGATGATTTCTTTGACCATTTTTAAAGCAGCATCCGCTTCTTTTTGGGAAAACGCTGCTATTTTAACCAGGCCGGAGTCATCAATTTCAATTTTTGTATCGGTTTCATTTTGAATGGCTCTGATGGTTTTACCGCCGGGACCGATGATTTCACGAATTCTGTCGGGATTGATATTCAACGTGATTATTTTGGGTGCATAAGGAGAAATCTGCTTGCGAGGCTCTTTTATGGCCTCCGTCATTTTATCCAGTATAAAAAGCCGACCGACACGGGCCTGATCCAGAGCCTTTTCCATGATATCCTTGGAAAGCTCAAGAATTTTGATATCCATCTGAAGCGCGGTGATGCCGTCTTTTGTGCCGGCGACTTTGAAGTCCATGTCGCCGGTATGATCTTCATCTCCGAGTATATCGGAAAGGATGACGACATCCTCTCCTTCCTTTACAAGTCCCATGGCGATACCTGAAACCGGTGCCTTGATGGGAACACCACCATCCATAAGGGCGAGGGTACCGGAACACACAGTGGCCATGGAAGAAGAACCGTTGGATTCCAGCACCTCTGATACGATGCGTATGGTGTAATCAAATTCTTCCCTGGGCGGTAGAACTTTTTCCAGGGCTCTTGTGGAGAGCCCTCCGTGGCCAATATCTCTGCGGCTCGGTCCGCCGATACGTCTGACCTCTCCCACTGAAAAAGGCGGAAAATTATAGTGGAGCATAAAGGGCCTGTGTTCCTCTCCAATCAGTGTTTCCACCCGCTGCTCGTCCTGACCCGATCCCAGGGTCAAAACGCCAAGCACCTGGGTTTCTCCCCGGGTAAACAGAGCGCTGCCATGGGGTCTGGGCAAAATACCGACTTCACAGGTGATGGGCCTTATTTCATCAAATTTTCTGTTATCGATACGGCGCCTTTCTTTGAGGATGATGTCCCGGCTGATTTTTTTCAACATGTCATTAAATATGGCGTTTACTTCATCCTTTTGGTCCGCATAGGCTTCTCCCAGTTCTTCGAATATCGCGGATTTTAAATTTCCAAGGGCTGAACTGCGGTTGCTTTTTTCGGATATCGCCAGGGCGTCATATGTCTTTGAAGCTATTTTGGACTCGATGGTTTCAACAAGCGTTTCATCTCTCTGGGGCGGTATGAAGGTTCTTTTGGGTACCCCGTTGATTTCTTTAAGCTTCATTTGCATATCTATAATGGGCTGCATGGATCGGTGACCAAAAAAAATGGCTTCCAGCATATCCGATTCACTGACAATATTGCCGCCCCCTTCTACCATGACAACACCGGTTTTTGATCCGGCGACAATGATGTTGATGTCAGAATTTTCATATTCGTCCACGGTGGGATTGATTTTAAACTGACCGTCTATTCGTCCCACACGGACACATGCAATGGGCCCTTCAAAAGGGATGTCTGATATTTCAAGTGCGGCAGATGCCCCAATCATCGCCAGGGTGTCGGGGTCGTTTTCCTGGTCCATGGACAATACCGTTGCAATAACTTGAGTTTCGAATCGATATCCTTTGGGAAAGAGGGGTCGAATGGGGCGATCGATAATTCGGGCTGTCAGGGTTTCTTTTTCGCTGGGCCTCCCGATTTCACGTCTGAAATAATTTCCGGGTATGCGGCCCGCTGCATATCCCTTTTCCTGATATTCAACAGTCAGCGGCAAAAAATCAACCGGCCGTTCTTCATGAGATGATACAACAGCCACAAGTACGATGGTGTCCCCATATTGAACCACAACTGAACCGGAAGCCTGTTTGGCATGCTTGCCGCTTTGGATACTCAGAGTTTTTCCTCCGATTTCTGTTTTGAGCGATGTTTCCATAGTTGTCTCCTAAAAGCCAAGCAACTTCAAATCTATGTTTGTATTCCCACATATCGGGTCTTTTTTCGTCGGAATAAAAAACATCAAAAGGTATGACACAAATTTCTCATGGGCTTGATGGATCCAATTGAAAAGCGTCGTTTATTTCCTGGTTAAATTGATGTTTGTTCAATTGCTGATGGCAAAATTGATAAAATTTATGACCTGATGAAGGTAAAATTAGGGACGTTGCCCTATACTTGATCAAAGAATACCGCCATCCGGTCATCGATAGCCCGTGTCATCTATCTTCTCAGACCTAAGGTTTCGATGATTGCACGGTATCGTTTTACATCTTTGTTTTTAACGTAGTTTAAGAGTCTGCGCCGTCTACCCACGAGAATCAAGAGCCCCCTTCTTGAATGGTGATCCTTTTTATGAATTTTTAAGTGCTCGGTTAAATAGGAAATACGGTGTGTCAAGAGGCCAACCTGGACTTCGGGGGAGCCGGTATCGTTTTCATGTACTTTAAACTGCTCGATCAATTTCTTTTTCTCGTTTGATGTCAAGACCAATTACTTTGCCTCCTTTTGTAAAAATATAAGTTTTGATGAATTCACGAGTTGAACACACAACAATAGTCAAATCTGTTTTTGTCTTTGGTTTGCTTTAATATCGCAACAAGCTTTTTGTCGGTATCGACGATTTTGATAAAGCCTTCAAAAGCGTTTATTTGTCCGGACATAACATCATTTTTTGTTATGATATGACCATGGTTTATTTTATTAACCAAAACATTGTCAGCAATATGTTCAGGCATATCTTTCAAAGCATTTGACATGCTGATGATTCGATCGGATGATTTGTTGGATAGCGCCAGATCTTCCAGTTCTTCCAATGTTACAGCATCCGCAATGGTAAATCCACTGCTTTCGACGCGCCTGAGTTCTTTTAGATGACCGCCACATCCTAAGAATGCACCAATGTCTGCACACAGGGTTCTAATATATGTTCCGGCGGAACAAAGGACCTCAAAGCGTATGAATGGCAGACAAACCTCACGTATCTTAAGGGTTATTATGGAAACGTACCTTTCCGGTTTCTGTACCGGTCTTTTGCTGCGTGCAAGTTTGTAAAGTGGAATTCCCTTATGTTTCAGGGCCGAGTAAACCGGCGGCAGCTGCTTGATCGTTCCTTCAAACTGTCGAAATGCAGATTGTATGGTTTTATCAGAAAATTCTACATGATGACATATGTTCGTAACGTTTCCGGTTAAATCCTGTGTATCTGTTTCAATGCCAAGGTGAAGAACAGCTTCGTATTTTTTTTTGCCGTGTAGAAAAAATCGGGAAAGCTTTGTTGCGCGATTGATGCAGCATACGAGTACACCTGTCGCAAAAGGATCGAGTGTACCGGTGTGTCCTGCCTTTCTTGCTCTCAGCAATTTTTTAACACGGGCCACCACTTTGGCGGAGGTGATGCCCGGGGGTTTGTCAACAACGATAACCCCGTTTAATTCTTGCCCTTCAAGATTTGGCATGTAAAGTTCAAATGTTGGGTTATATTTTATCAGCCAGACTAAAAATCCTTGATTTTATGTTAGAAAGTGTCGATTCAATACTGAATCCGGCAGCACTGGAGTGGCCGCCTCCACCAAACAAAGATGCAATGGCAGCAACGTCAACGGCTCCATCAGAACGGAGGCTGACATGAAACCGATTCGGCGGTTTTGATGTTCCTTTACCATTGTGCTGCTCCTGAATGAGCGCTGCGACTTCGACATCCTCAATCCGTTGCGCGTAATTAATAAGGCCATCAACATCCTCGGGCTGGGTGTTTGTTTCATCGAACATCTTTTTGGTCAGCGTCATAATTGACAGTTTGCCGTTTTTTGAGAGTTCAATGGAGTCAAGGGCAAGATTCAGCAGTTTTATTCGACTCAGCGAATATGTGCCGTATACATGTTGGGCAATATTGTAAGGGTTGACGCCAACTTCCACCATTTCCTGACAAATGGCAAAGGCTGCTTTGTTGGTATTAGAAAAGCGAAATGAACCTGTATCCGCTAAGATCCCGGTGTAAATTGAGGTGGCGATGGGTTTATTAAATGGAAGGCCCATCTGTTTTATCAGCCGGTACACGATTTCGGCGGTGGCACATGCAGATGTGTCTATCAGTTGAAGATGACCAAAACGCGTATTCGTAATGTGGTGGTCGATGTTCATAATGACCGGTATCTGTTTCACCAAGGAGGCAGCCCTTCCAACGCGGTTCAAGTCGCCACAGTCAAGAATAACGGCCGTATCATAATTCAAACCGCCGATCTCCTTTACGACACGATCAACTTCCGGAAGAAAGCGATATACCGCCGGAATAGGGCTTTCACAATAAAAGGTTATTGTTTTATTCAATGCCTCTAAAGTGAGCCCCATGGCGATCAGAGATCCGATGGCATCCCCGTCAGGATGGGAATGAGTAACAACTAAAATTTCGTTACTATTTTGAAATTGATGTATTATCGAATTCATTTTCTGATTTTACAGCCTTAATAAGTTTATCAATGTGTGAACCGTAATCAAAAGAGTCATCGTAGAAAAACCTAAGCTCCGGCATATAACGTAACCCTAACTGGGCAGCGAGTTTACGCTTTACATATCCGAAGGCGCTCTTAAATCCTTCAACAGCCTCTTTCATACGTTCTTTACCGCCGGACGCAACAAAATAGACACGTGCAAATTTTAAATCCCGTGACATCTTAACGCTCGTAATTGTAGCACCTTCAAGACGGGGATCTCTAATTTCTTTATGAAGTATATCCGACAACACTTTTTGTATTTGACCGCTGACCCTGTCAGATCGCGCAAACGGTTTCATATATTGATAATCTCCATCTCGCTGTCGATGATTTCAGCCAGATTCAGCTCGTCAACCAGATTAAAAACTTTGTCTATCTTGGAATTTATCACGGCGCGATTATTTCCAACCAAGGCAAACCCTATTATTGCGCGCTGGTAAACATCGTTGGATCCTACTTCTGCAACCGAGACATTGAATTTGTTGCGCATCTGGCCGATGATCGATTTAACAATTTTTCTTTTGGCTTTTAAAGAATTACAATCATGCAACCTGAGCGTAACAATTCCTAAGCCGGCAACCATGATACTCTCACTCGATTCAAAAATACTTGCATCTTTCGGTTAAAAATATATTGCCACAATATGTTCAAAGTTTACAAATTAAAAATTGACGGCTTTGTAAAAAGTCCAATTTCTTCGTTGTGCGTCATTTTTCTATTCAAGTTCAGGTTTGATTTCTTCCACATAGTAGCATTCAATGATATCCCCAAGTTTGACATCATTATAATTTTTGATGCCAATTCCACATTCATATCCGCTTTGAACCTCTTTGACGTCGTCCTTGAAATGACGAAGAGAAGAAATCTTGCCTTCATAGGTCACAACCCAATCCCTGAGAATTCGTGCGAACTGGCCCCGTTCGATTTTACCTTCGATGACATAACAGCCCGCTATGGCACCGACTTTCGGGACATGAAACACTTCTCTTACTTCTGCTTTGCCAAGAATCCGTTCTTCAAAGGTAGATGACATCATACCGACGATGGCATTTTTGACGTCTTTGATGACATTGTAAATAATATTATAAAACCGTATATCGACACTTTCTTCATGGGCAAGCATTTGAATTTTAGAGCTCGGACGCACGTTAAATCCCAAGATGATTGCATTCGATACGGCGGCAAGAGAGATATCCGATTCATTCAAGGCCCCTGTTGCTGAATGGATGACACTGATCCTGACCTCCTCATTGGAAAGCTTGGTCAAGGCATCGGTTAGGGCTTCGATGGAACCTTGTACATCGGCTTTTATAATGAGGTTCAAATCTTTAACCTCATTTTCCTGCATTTTTTCATAAAGTTTTTCTAAACTTAACCTACTGGTTTTAGCCAGTTCTTTTGATCGCTGTTTCTGAGTTCGATGAGAGCTGACCTGTTTCGCGTCCTTTTCATCCGCCAATGCAATCATTTCGTCTCCTGCATTGGGTACACCGGAAAGACCGATGATTTCCACCGGAGTTGAGGGGCCGGCAGATGTTACATTTATCCCTCTGTCGTTCAGTAGTGCACGAACTTTACCATAGTGGACGCCGCAGACCACTGGATCATGGATTCTAAGGGTTCCTTCTTTAACCAAAATCGTTGCCACAGGACCTCTGCCCGAATCCAGTTTGGCCTCAACGACGTGTCCTATGGCAAGTTTTTCCGGATTGGCTTTAAGTTCCAGCAGTTCAGCCTGTAAAAGTATCATTTCCAGCAAGTCATCTATCCCTTGGTTCTCTTTTGCAGAGACCCGTACAAAAATGGTATCGCCACCCCAGTCTTCAGGCACAATTCCTGCATCGGCAAGCTCTCGCTGAACGCGGTCAGGGTCTGCATCCAGCTTGTCCATTTTGTTAATTGCTACGATAATAGGAACTTCTGCGGCCTTGGAGTGGTTTATCGCCTCGATGGTTTGAGGCATCACACCATCATCGGCGGCAACGACAAGAATAACCAAATCGGTAATTTTAGCACCACGGGAACGCATTTCGGTAAAAGCTTCATGCCCCGGAGTGTCCAAGAAGACGATCTGTCCTTTATCAGTGGTTACATTATAGGCACCAATGTGTTGTGTAATGCCCCCTGCTTCATGCTCCGTGACCTTGGTTTTCCTTATCACGTCAAGAAGTGATGTTTTTCCATGATCGACATGTCCCATTATGGTTACCACAGGGGGTCTTGAGAGGAGTTTGTCCGGATCATCCTTTTGTGTCTTTAAGATCGTCTCCTCCTCAAAGGAAGCCTTTTCAAGTTCATAATCAAATTCTGCGGCAACGAGAACAGCGGTATCAAAATCTATCACTTGATTGACCGTTGCCAATACACCCAAATCCATTAATTTTATGATCATTTCGCTGGCCTTTATCCCCATTCGTTTCGCCAGATCGGACAGGGCGATGGCATCGTCGATTTTTATTCTGCGTTTAATGGCTTTAGGAACGGTAATCAAGGGCTTTTGTTTAGCGGTTACCGCTTTTCCCTTAGCTGCCTTTCGTCCTTTTCGAGCCCGATGCCCTTTGGCATAAAGGTCCGCACCCTCGACAACTTCCTTTTTTCGAAAGGAAATTTTCTTTTTGAAAAACTTTTTGTCAGCCAACCCTTCATCAGGTTTTTTTGCCCATTTTTTCTTTTGTTTCTTCTTTTCTTTTATCAGTTCATCTGTTATTGGCTCATCTGTCGGAATCGCTTTTGTTTCCGGCGTGGTTACAACAGTTGGTTCAGGTTCGGGAAAAAGGTCTTTCTCGATTTCCGGTTCTTTCTCCTTGGGAGGAAGTTTTACAGGTAGTTTTATTATCTTTGCCGGCGTATCTTTTTTGCGTTTCTTTGTTACTTTTTTGGGTTTTAATTTCCTTAGATCAACGGGTTTTTCAACTTTTTTTGCCACCGGCTTTTCAGCTTCGGGTTGCTTTTCTAAAACGTCGGGTTTGGCCATCATTTCATCAGGAGTTTCAACTTTTTTTACAGTTTCTTTCTCTATACCTGCCGTTTCTTCAACCGCACTATCAGGGGGTGCTATCTTTTCAGGCGCTTCTAATTCTTTTTGAGGGGGCAGTTCTTTAACTTCAAGAATTTTTTCAGATAGTTGATCCTCAACTTCTATCTCTTCGGGACGCAATTCCGGTTCGGCACTTACTTCAATTTTAACCGGCTTTTTTGCGATACGTTTTTTGCGCCTTCTGATCAGCGTCGGTTTTATACGCGTTTCCACAATTTCTTTTGCTGGCGAACCAAGAATCTTTTCTTTAATACGGGCTAACGTTTCATCATCCAGAGAACTCATATGGCTTTTTACGTCAATATCCATATTCCGTATTTTTTCAAGAAGCATTTTATTGGTCATGTTAAGATCCCTGGCAAGCTCATATATTCTGATCTTTGCCATCCAATCCCCCCTAAAGTTGTATATTGGTAGCCTGTTGTAGGTGTTTGTTTTTTTGTCCTTATTCGACGTTATTTATATTTTTCTTACGATCTATTCTTTCGAATGATTATTTTATTGCTCGGCAGAATCTATTGCTTTATCCTCCGACAAGATCGTTTGCTGGGTCACATCCTCTTCGCTGCCGGGTTTATCTTCAGAGGCTTTGGGAGAATCCGATGCACTTAAAATATCATTGTCATCGTCGCTTTCTTCCAGTATAGCTTCTTTGGATGTTTCATCGTCTTGATCGATGTTTAATATATACTCCTTTGCGGCTTCAATCAGTTGGATGGCTTTTTCTTCGGTGATATCTCTTATTTGAATTAGATCTTCTATAGAGGCTTTGCTCAATTCATAGGCTGAAAAAAAGCCTTTTTCATAAAGCGCATCCGCTAAACTGATCCCCACTTCCGGCAGTGATACAAGGGAATCATACCCGTGTTGCATGGCTTCGCTGTATTTTGTTTCACTGATGACATCAAGGTGCCATTTGGTCAACTTTGAAGCCAGCCGTACATTCTGACCTTTTTTCCCGATGGCTATTGAAAGAAATTCATCAGGAACAATAACTTCCATGGAACGATCCTCTTCATCTATGATGACTCTTGAAATTTCCGCAGGCGCAAGTGCATTACACACAAATCTTGCCGGGTCAATATGATATGGAATAATATCTATTTTTTCACCTCTGAGTTCCTGTACAACGTTTTGTACGCGACTGCCTTTCATTCCGACACAAGCGCCAACGGGATCTATATCAGAATCGTTTGAAGTTACGGCAAATTTAGCCCTTACGCCGGGTTCACGTGTGGCCCCGATAATGGTGACGATCCCCTCGTTTATTTCCGGCACTTCTGTTTTAAAAAGGGCGATTAAAAAGTCAGGATGCGTTCTGGAAAGAACAATTTGCGGACCGCGTGTATCGTAAAGGACATCAATAATGTAGGCTCTAATGCGATCGCCACGACGGTAAGATTCTTTTGGAATCTGTTCTCGAGCCGGCAGGATTCCTTCTGTTTGCCCAAGGTTAACAATAATGTCGTTCCGATCAAAACGCTGAACGATTCCGTTGATAATTTCGCCTTTTCTGTCAATAAAGCTGGAATAGACGGCATCCCTTTCAGCATCCTTCATTTTCTGTATAATCACCTGTTTGGCAGATTGAGCAGCGATGCGACCGAAGGTGGAAGTGTCCATTCTTGTTCCGAGGCTATCGCCGATTTCACATTCCGGATCCAGTTTTCGTCCCTCTTCAAGGCTGATTTGAAGATCAGGTTCTGTAACGACTTTGGCAACATCCTTAAACTGGAAGACCTCTATTTCGCCGGTGGATTCATTGTATTGGACTTCAATATCAACGTGGCTTCCAAATTTTTTCCTGGCAGCAGATATTAAAGCCTCCTCGAGGGCCTTGATTAAAATCTTACGGTCAATGCCCTTGTCTCGACTCACCTGTTCGACGACGCGCTTTATGTCTGATATAAACATCCGTTTTCTCCACTAATATCAAGTTTAGGCTTCGCCCTAATATACGGTTCAAGCCTGATAAAATGTTTTTAATTTTTAATACGTTGTAAAATTTCCGTTACGTTTATTTAGGTATCGTATCTGCAAGTCTGGCTGTTATAATTTCATGATACGGAATAGCCACGATTTGATCATCGATGGAAACGTTTACCACATCTTCTGATATGCCCAGCAGAACACCATTGATTTTCTTTTTGCCGCCAATAGAAAGAGCGGTTTTAATACTTACGCGATTTCCTTTGAATCTGTCAAAATCCTGTTTTTTCCCCAGCGGCCGGTTTTGTCCCGGCGATGAGACTTCCAGGTTGTAAGGGCCCATGTCTTCAAGATATACGTCTAACATGTCACTCGACTGACGACTGATGTGTATGCAGTCATCCAAGGTTACACCACCGGGTTTGTCGATATAAAGACGAAGTATTCTGCCTACGGCTTCACGTTGGAACTCCAAGTGCACCAGTTCAATCCCTTCGGACTCACACAGCGGATCTAATAAATCCCTTGTTTGGGCAATCGTTCTTTTTATATTATCCGCAGACCAATGTTTTTGTTGTCTGCTGTTTTCTTTCTGTTTTTTATTGCCTTTTTTTTCTTTTTTCATTTCAACGTTCTTCGGTCCGCGCTCACTAATAAAAACAAAAACGGGCTGTCGCCCGTTTCTTCTCATACAGGTAGATCTATTGGTGAATTAAAAAACTTTACCTGTTCATTTAATTACCTATGCGAGAAAAATTAAATTCAAATCTTACCTTCATTGCCAGAATCTACACTCAGCAACCTTTATTATGAAAAGGCGACCTTCAATGGAGCGGGCAACGAGATTTGAACTCGCGACTCCAAGCTTGGGAAGCTTGTACTCTACCACTGAGTTATGCCCGCTCTTCAAGAAAGACAAAATTATTACAAAAGATAGGTATTGTCAATATTTTTCAATATTAATTTTAAAGGTAGAGATAGGATGCGGATCAGGTTAAAAGATCACGGATTTTTTGAAGTTCGCTGGAGATTTCATGGAGGATGTCGGTAGGCGGCGTTTTCCTTTGTGCGGTGGGTTTCGTTTTTAATCGTTGCTTGGCGCCCTCAATGGTGAATTTTTTTTCATATAAAAGATGCTTGATCCATAGAATCAGCTCTACGTCTTTTTTCCGGTACAACCTCTGACCCGAGGGGGTTCGTTTGGGATTTATCTTTTTAAATTCAGACTCCCAAAATCTTAGGACATATGCCGGGACACCGACAATTGAGCTGACTTCTCCAACTTTGAAGTAAAGTTTGTCCGGTAATTCTTTATGATCGGGAGTATGGTTCTGCATTTTATTTTGCCTTGAAAAATCTGGTCCGTTGAGCCGTGATTCTTTTCTGCTTTAAAAACTATTCGGCCGGCAAGGTTGCATCAAACGTTTTCAAGAGCTGATTGGTAATGGTTTTATGAATGTGATTCACTCTGTTATCTTCCAGGGTTTCTTCCGAAGACCGATAGGTTATTCTAAAGGATACACTTTTTTTTCCTTTTGGAATCGGATCCCCCATAAAAACATCAAACAGATGTAAATGTTCCACCAGTTTTTCTTGGAGTATTTCGACGGTTTTTATAATTTTATACGTTTCAACATCATTGTCAATGATAAGTGTAATATCCCTGGATGTCGAAGGATACTTTGGAATGGGGCGGGCGGATTTCGTATCCGGAACCGATTGAATGAGTCGGTCGAAGTTAAGTTCGAAGATAAATGCCGTTTGTTGCAAATCGTAATTTCCAAGTACTTTTGGATGGACTTCTCCCACAAGACCCACCGGTTCATTTTTATCAAGAATTCGTGCAGTAAATCCAGGTCTCGTATATAAACAGAATTCCCGCGGTATCCGTGTAAACGTGGTATTTACGATATCGAGTTTTCTTAAAAGCTCTTCAACCACACCTTTTAAATCATAAAAATCACAATTGATCTCATCGGAGGACCAGGCGGAATCGACCCTGGTTCCTGTCCAGAGCCCTGCCAGCATTTCAACTTCATCGGGTTGGTTGTCATCTTGGCCTGTATGAAAAAAAACATTGCCGATTTCAAAAAGCTTAAGATTTTTATTTTGTAAAGATATATTGAGCTTCATTGTTTCAAGAAGACCCGGAATGAGGGATGTTCGCATCACCGACTGGTCTTCAGAGATTGGATTGAGAATGTCCACCATCTTTCTTTTGGGATCGTCAGGCGGAAGTTCGAGACGATCACAAGACTGTTTGCTGATAAAACTATAATTTATGGCTTCACTGAATCCAAGGCCGGTCATCAGTATTTTTGTTCGGTCCCTTAAATCAATTTTTTTGTCGGGATGTCTGGCATCGGCGGGTATCAATGGAAACGTTGTTTCGATATTGTTGTAGCCGAATAATCGGGCAATTTCTTCCGAAATATCTTCAAATCTCTTGATATCGACCCTGCATGAGGGTGGTGTCACCCGAAGTTTGTTCTCATCTATTTGTATGACTTCAAATTCAATGGACGTTAAATATTTTCCAACGGCTGCGGTATCCAATCGGGTGCCCAGGTGTCGGTTTAGGCGCCGGATGCTTATGTCGATGGTTGTTTCAGAAAAAGGAAGGGGATATTCATCAATGACCCCTTCAACACATTTGCCGCCGCCTAATTCAGCGATGAGTTGTGTTGCCCGATTTAATGCAGTGAGGGTTCCATTGGGATCCACGCCGCGTTCGAAACGATGGGATGCATCTGTGTTTAGGCCTGTTTTTTTTGAAGTCTTTCGAATGCAAACCGGATCAAAATACGCGCTTTCAAGAAGAATATTTGTTGTGGTTTCTTCAACTTAACATTGAAAGTCAATTCCAAAAATTGTCCCAATCTAGCTGAACGGATATTCACCATATTGTACTTGGATAAATAGAGTAAGAATACGGATTGGTACACAGGCTCATCCACATCATCGGGAACCATCCAAAATTTCAATAAAAAATCATTTGTTTCGGCCTTACCATAAGTGGTTAAATGCAGAATTAAGATGATAAAGCAAATCATTGGTACGGCTACCAGTCCCACCATATG
>Ga0209536_100009337_pt1 | contig 14592 bp, 11 predicted proteins | sample DeeMarSeWOR28_12_FD_187461 | JGI IMG/M metagenome (GOLD analysis project Ga0209536, IMG submission 187461) | Marine sediment microbial communities from White Oak River estuary, North Carolina - WOR-2-8_12 (SPAdes) (version 2) | ecosystem: Environmental > Aquatic > Marine > Intertidal zone >...
GCGACCGTGGACCTCGAGGGAAACGTGACAAAGGCAATAGCACAGAAAGGGGTGAGGGACGATCTGAATGCGGCTGCTGTTGAAGCGATCAAGAAGGTGAAGTTCACACCCGGAACACACGAGGGAAAACCGGTTGAGGCCATCGTTACAATCCCTGTGGCGTTCAGGCTGAAATAGGTACGACACGATGCCGCGAGAGGCCCGCGCCTAGGGCCTCTCGCGCTGTGAAGCCTCAAGCTGTTCGAAATACTTCCGGATCAGCTCCTCGTATTCTCTTGAATACCCCTGCTCGAGGGCGCGCAGGAGATCCTGCCGAAGCTGATCCTGCCCCCCTCGCGGCCGATCCTCCAGTTCTGGCGGACCAGTGCGGGCGACAGCTGTCCCTGTTGTGGCTTTTCGTCTTTTCTCAAAATCGCGCTCTCTCATCGAGCGTGAAGCATCGAGTAAACGAGAAAGAATCCGTTCCTGTCGCCGGAGGGTCTCCGGATTGATATTCTGCTGTTCGAGAGCGCGGACGACTTCGCTCATTTCCTGGGCGACGCGATCAAGATCTCCCAGGAGACGATCTTCCTCTCCTGCACGCTGGGCTTCCTGATGCAGCTGCTCAAGAGACTTTTGAATCGCGGCCTGCTCGGCGGCAAGGCGGGCTGCCTGGGCAGCGGCTTCCATAGACTGCGTTTGTGCGTTCAGAGACTGCTGTTGGCCCGCGAGAGCCTGAAGTTGCTGCATTAATCCTCCTGGCCCGCCCCCCGATCCTCCCTGCATTAAGGCCTCCAAAGCATCCTGTGCAGCCATGGCCGACGAGTTGAGAGCTCCCATCGCATCGGTCTGGTTGCGCGAGGCTGCCTGTCCGTTGCGCATATCAAGCGACCCAAGGGCACTTTGCATGGCACGCAGAGCTTCCCCAACAGAGCGTGCCATCTGCGGCGTAACGGCAAAAGAGCGCTGCCCAAGCTCCGCGAGGTTCTGCGCTATCTTGGTCAGTGCTTCCATCGTGCGCCTCTGCTCCTGGGCATTCTGACGTATCCCTGGGGAATTGGCAGAGGCGTTGGCGGACTCGTTCTTCAAACCTTCCTGGCGCTTCGAAAGCTCAAGCAGATTCTGGGCTGCTTGACGAAGCGCATTGATCGTATACTGAGATTGCTGCTCCAGCAGCTGCTGTTGGATCGCCCTCAGATCATCACTCAGACGGTCAAGCTGTTGCACGATCTGGCTCTGCGTTTGTTGGGCTGAGAGGGGTTGCCCTCTGCGCAGCTGCTGGGCCGCGCGCTGCATCTGTTCTGCCATTTGCTGCTGAGAAAGCTGCTGATTGACATCCTCCATGCGATCGAGCGGCATCTCCGCGAAGAACTCCTCCATACGCTCTTGCACCTCTTGCGTGGAAGCTTCGAGCGAGCGCTGCGCACGTTCGAGGTCTTCCTGCTGCCGAGCAATCTTTTGCTGTGCAGAGGCTTCGAGCGAATCGGCTGTGGCATCGCGCAATTCCGACTGCCGGAGGCGCAGCTCATCAGCCCGGCGGATGGCTTCGTCCAGTTTTTGCTCGATTTGGATGCGTTTGAGGAGATTGATGGTGCGCTCGATGCTGGCGCGGAAACGGTCCTCTGAGAATTTAACTTGCTGCATTGCTTCCTGCAGCTGCTGTCGGTTGACGTTTTGCATTGCTTGTTGGAGCTGCTGGAGAGCCTGTTGGAGTTCGGCCGAATCAAGCTGGTCAAACAACTCCTGAAGCTCGAGATACTTCTCGAGCGTCTCACCAGTGAGGGCGTCTTGCTGTTGCATCGAAGCGATCATCTGCTCAAGCTCATCCTGAACGGCGGTGATAGATTTCTGGATCTCGTCATACTTCTTGCCTAGCTCCTCAAGGGTCTTCACCTGTTGCCAATCAAGGGGCTTGTTCTGCTTCATATCCTGCTCGATTTGATCGAGGGTTCCTTTCAGTTCCTCGGTTTCCTGAAGGGACTGGCGCATCTCATCTAAGGAGAGGCGCTGAGCGTTGTCGGCGTCCGCGAAGACTTCGTCGAGAGAGGGAAGACGAAGAAGGAAGAATGGTGTGCGGGCGGACTTCGGACCTCGCACCACGTCGTTGTCGAAGACCTCAATTGCATATTCGACGACATCCTCGGGGACAAGATCCAGAGGATCAAGGTTCCAGGCATAGGAGGCGTCGGCGGCCGTTCGAGTACCGGTAGGGAGGGGGATCATCACGAAGCGTTCGGCAGGCCAGGGGCGCTCGTAGCGAGACTGTGTCAGTCGGTAAGCAAGGCGAAGAGAGGAAAAACCATAGTCGTCGCTAATGCGAGCCAGAAGAGGAAGAACTCCTTCTCCTGCTATGTCGAGGTTGCGGCCCGGCTGGAGGAGCTCGATGGTCGGAGGCTCGTCATCGATGAGGACAATGGAGTATGCAATAGGATCGGGAAGGTCGAGCGATTGCTGATCGGTAAGAGCCAGCGTGTAGCCGGTGGTGACGGTGACGGGGAAACGGACCGTGAAGGATCGGCCGAGCAACTCGGCGGGTCGCAGAATCCCGTCGGAGAAGCGAACCTCGGCAGAGGCAAGTTCTTTGCTCGCAGATCCCGTCAGTGTGACCATGGTGCCGGGAAGAGCAGCGATGTCCCCAACGAACTCCTCCTGGAGTTTTGGCGGGAGGCCTGTATAGCGCGGGTAGTCAAGCCTGACCCGAAAAGAACGCAGCGCAGGGGGGTCGAGCACGGTGAGCGCGTGGAGATCGCTCTCATAGCCATTGAAACGGGCACGGTAGACCGCGCTGCTCCGGACGTCAGGAATCGTGGCCCGGTACATCCCTGCGGCCTCTGGCTGGAGAACAATCCTGTCGGGGGTTGCTTGGTCCTCAGGTTGCCAGAGAAACGTGAGGGTTGCCCTAGGGTCGATGTCTTGGTTGGGCCAGGCCGGGCTCACCCGGACAATCGTTGAAAAGGCCGATCCTTTCAGTATCTGGTCTGCCTCGGTCTCAAACGAGAATTCCACAGCATTTAATGAGACAAACTGAACGTCGAAATGAAGCAAGCGGTCCAGGGAGGCTGTAAACGACCTGGGAAATAGGCCAAGGAGCACCACAGCGCAGATGGCGGTGATGAAGAAACCCCTTCTGGCCATCCGAACAGGGGAGCGGTCTACAGCGGTGCGGAGATCAAGAGGTTGGATTTCAGCAGCCAGCTCCCGACCGGCCGCGTCAATCAGCTGGGAAGAATACCGCCGTTCGGGTTCTCGGTCCTGTATGTGAAGCTGGAGGAGATTCACCAACCGGTCTTGAATCTGCGGGAACACCGCCCCTACCAGGCGTGCAAGGTGTTGATCACTCAGTGAGTGAATCAGGCCCAGCCGCCTGAGAAACGGGAGAACGACAAAACCGGCAAACAGGAGGAAACAAACAACACCCAGACCAACAACAAGGGCCGTGCGCCCCGGTGGCTCGAGTGTTGCGAACATCTCGATCAGCCCGCCGACCGAAGCGACCCCGAGAATAGAAGCAAGAAACCAGAGGCCGCCAGCATTCATCCGAACAGTCTCAATGGATCGACGCAGATCCTTGAGGCGACCGAGAAATTCCTCATGCCACGTGGCGGGTGTGCCTGCCATAGTACCGTTCCGTGAGCGAGTCTAGTGTGAGAGCGCCCAGACGAGGATGTTGGTGCCGAATTGGAGAGCCTCGGTACGGGTCGCCGGAGGGTCCCCATGAATTTCGGCGTCGGCCCATCCGTCACTGGGATTTGATTCGACAGTGTAATAGACCACCAGTCGCCCCTGGTGAAACAGGGCGAAGCCGCGGGAGGGCTTGCCGTCATGCTCATGCGTCTTTGGGACGCCGTTCGGGAACGGGAACGGAGTGGTGTAGACCGGATGACTGAAGGGTAGCTCGACAAAATCGTCCCGGGGAAACACCTTCTTCATTTCCCTGCGGAACGGGCGGTCCATGCCGTAATCGTCATCTGCATAGAGAAACCCACCGCGTTCAAGATAGTTGCGCAGGCGCTGGGCCTCGTACTCAGAGAATGAGATATTCCCGTGGCCGGTTAGAAATAGCACAGGGTAGGAGTATAACTTCTCGCTCGACAGCTCAACAAACTCGTAGCGGGGGTTCACATCGATTGCGGTTTGTCGCTGGACGAAGCGGAGGAGGTTCACTTCGGCCGATGGATCATTGTACCAATCGCCTCCGCCACTGTACTTGACACGGGCCACAGTCAGGGCGCTGAGCGTCTGCGTCAGAGCTTCGTGTGTGGATAGGGCGAGCAAAAGAAGGATCAACAACCGCGATCTGTTCATGAGAATAATGTAGATATCGCGGGGACGAGATACAACACGCGGGAGAAACGGACAGGGCCTGTCCGCGGGACATTTGAGCGCTTGGCTCGCACGATCCTCACGGACAGGCCTGGGGAAGGAACTGTTACCGGGCGTTGTCCTTGCTGACGCGGGAGCTTTCAAGTGCAACGTGAAGCGCCCGGAAGCCATAGTCGTCGAACACCGCTGACGGCCACCGGACACCATTGTCTTTCAGCAAAGTGTCGATTTGGACACCGACGGTCAGCTGGTTGTAAAAGAGGTACTCACTGTCTTGACTCAGGCAGTGCCGGATATCGCCGAGAAGCGGTCTCGCCGATTCGCTGAGCAATACACGCACTGCTTTTTCGAAATCTTGAGGCGGGCCAACGTCCACAGCCGCACGCGCAGAGATCCTTCGCATGGCCGGTCCTCCTTGGAAGGGTTGGGGAAGTGAGGCAGTTTTTTACGAATATAACGAGGCTGGCGTGACGAGAAATTGACCCACGTCACATTGCTGGAGGGCCATGTTCACGGGCGTTTATGATCCTAAGGGGAGAAAGGAACGCCGCAGGCTGGGCGGCCTCCGAAGTTCTAGGAGTGTTCGCGCAAAGGGAGGCTCACCGCAGGTATCGCGTGATCGAGAACGACGCCTGCGGTGAGTACGACAAACCTAGTCCATGATCTTTCTGAGAAACGCCGGTTTATCAGGGTCGCTCTTGTCGATCTTCTCTTTCTCCGACTCGTGGACACGCAGGGAGCTCGTGGGGAGTTCCACACCGCGTCGCATGTACGTCGGCTCATCATAACGCTGAAGGTCGGCAGGGCCTGACGGAATCCGGTCTATCAGGTTGGCCACTGCTCGCATCGGCTTCTGAGCAACAGCTTTCTTGTTGAAGCCTGTTGCGATCACAGTTACCATGATCTCGTCACCGAGGTTTTCATCCACGACCGTGCCGAGGATGACATTCGCGTCATCTCCCGCCGCTTCATGAATGATGCTTGTTGCCTCATCGATTTCAACCAGCGTCATGTCTGGTCCACCGGTGACGTTCAAGAGAATGCCTTGGGCTCCGGCGATTGACACCCCTTCGAGCAACGGGCTGGAAATCGCAGCATGGGCTGCTTCGACGGCGCGGTTTTCGCCTGTTGCAACACCTGTGCCCATGAGTGCATCGCCCATCTCCCTCATGATCGTGCGGACATCGGCAAAGTCCACATTGATCAGTCCAGGGACAGTAATGACCTCTGATATCCCGCGTGTGGCATGGTGCAGAACCTGATTGGCAAGCTCGAACGCCTCAAGCATGGGTGTGCGACGGTCGATGATGTCCAGTAACTTCTGATTTGGAATCACGATGAGAGTATCGACTTGCTTCTTCAGCTCGTCAATTCCCGTCTCAGCCTGCGCCGAGCGCTTTCGTCCCTCACTGTTAAAGGGGCGGGTCACGATTCCGACCACCAGAGCGCCGATACTCTTGGCGATGTTGGCTACGACGGGCGCGCCGCCGGTTCCGGTTCCACCTCCCATGCCGGCAGTGATGAATACCATATCACTCCCCGATAGGATACGGGCGATCTCCTCGCGGTCTTCTTCGACCGCTCGCTGTCCGATGGTCGGATCGGCCCCCGCGCCTAGGCCGCGCGTGAGGTTCTTTCCGATTTGAATCTTATGATGGGCGCTATTTCGCGCGAGCGCCTGCATATCGCAGTTGATCGCCACGAAATCAACGCCGACGAGGCCCTTGTCAATCATGCTGTTGATGGCGTTACCGCCGCCACCTCCAACGCCGACGACGCGGATCTTTGCCCCGCCATCCCCCATGGTGTCGAGTTCGATCACGGTGTAATTCCTCCCTTTGTGAAGCAGTGCAGTGGATTAACCATACAAAAGTTTCTATTCATTTGCGCATCCGAGGCGGCCACAAGGGCGCGCCTTACAGTTCATCAAACCATTGCTTCATCCGGTCGAAGATATTTTTCAACGAGCCTTTTCCCTTTGCGCCTCCCATAGTGGCAGTGATGGCGGATCGGTCCCGGTGTTTCAGCTCATGAATCACAAGGCCGACGCCGGTCGCGTAGATTGGATTCTCAATCTCGCGGACGAGGCCAGAGGCGAAGCCCGACGGGAAGCCGATCTTGACCGGCATGCCCAGGACCTCGCGGGCAAGATCGGAGGTCCCCTTGATGAGTGATCCACCGCCGGTCAGCACGACGCCTGCGGAAAGATGCTTGGCATAACCGGATCGCTTGATTTCCATCCCGGCTATTTCAAGGATTTCCTCCATGCGAGGCTGAATGACCTGACATAACAGGCGTTTGTCGATGTCGATCGGGGGTCGACCGCCGATCCCGGGGAGCACGATGGGCTCATTGTTCACCATGGCGGGCATAAAGGCAAACCCATGCTGCTGTTTCAAGTGTTCCGCCTGCTCGGTGAGAATGCCAAATCCCTTGCGGATATCATCGGTAACTTTCTTTCCGGCAATTCCAATGACTGCCGTGTGCCGAATCGTTCGTTCCTCAAAAACAGCAAGATCGGTCGTACCGCCGCCGATATCGAGGAGCGCGACACCGATTTCTTTCTCTTCGTCGTCAAGAACGGCGTAGCTCGAGGCCAGTGGCTCAAGCACCATGTCGTTGATCTGGAGACCAGCACGTTGGACACATTTATAGATGTTCTGGGCAGCGGTGACCAGGCCGGTGATAATGTGCACAACAGCTTCCATTCGGACCCCCGACATACCCACGGGATCATAGATGCCATCCTGGCCGTCCACAATGAACTGCTGAGGAATAACGTGGATGATCCGCCGGTCGGATGGGAGGGCAACCCGCTTCGTATCTTCGATTAGGCGGTCGACATCCTGTTGAGTGATCTCGTTGTCGGGTCTGCTGATGGCGACAACCCCGCGGCTCTGAAAACTCTGAATATGGTCGCCTGCGATGCCGACCGTGACCGACGTAATCTTCACGCCCGACTGTGCCTCCGCGTCTCGAACAGCGGTCTGTATGGAACGGACAGTCTTGTCAATGTTCGTGACTACGCCGCGTGTCAACCCATCTGAAGCACTCCGACCGATGCCAAGAATGCTCAACTTGCCGGGATGGGTCTCGTCGGGGCTTGCCACAATTGCGCACACCTTGGTGGTGCCGATATCAAGACCTACTGCGATGCCGTTTTCCATGTGTTATCTCGATCCTTTACGATGCCGTACAACGTCTTACGTCTTTTTCTTCCAGCGGGCCACAACCTGATCTTCGAAGCGGAGGTCTACGTAAGCGAGGCTCTGGGGTCCCCGTTCGGCCACGATGGTGCTCCAGAAGGTTTCAAGTGCAACGAGTTTCCGGGGGACACCCCCTCTGCCAAAAAGAACAGGGACCCCGCCGTCTGTGGTATATAGGACGATGTCTCCGCCGTTGCGGATCCGAATTTCAGAAATGAGGTGATACAATTCCCTCCCCACCGCTTTGGAAGTCTCGAGGATCTGGATGGCTTCGTCGAGATCAGCGTTCGTGATCTCCGTGCCCGGCTTCGTTGCCTGGGCTGCAGGCAATCCAGTGATGACTGGCAAGTCAAACAATTCGCGAGAGACCGAGTTCGGCAGCACGAATCCGTCACGGTCAACATAACGGAGTTCACGGCCATTGAGCAATGCGAGGGGTCGTCGCTCGACGATTTCAATATGAATCGTTGAGGGAAGATTGCGCTCGACGAGGACCCGAGACACATAGGGGTGAGCCGCCACCCTGTTTTCCACAGCGTGCAGGTCCACGTCTACCATCCGGGCACCCAAAGGCACCTTGGCACGGTTCAGGACGTCCTCGGTCTCAACGATCGTGGCGCCCGACACGGTGACATGTTCGACGACGAGCTTTGACTTCCAGAAATTGGCCAAAACCACCGTGGCACAGCCAATGGTGAGAAGCGCACTCAGGCCGAACAAGATTTTGCGCGATCGCTTCATATGGCCTTTACCAAAACATCAGATGGAAAACCGACCAATTTGACTTCAAGTTCCAACAAAATGCCCGTATTCTGGTAGACGGTCCGGCGCGTGAGGTCCAGTAGAGTCAGGACATCTGTGGCCTTCGCGTCACCCAGATTGACGATGAAATTTGCATGTTTCTCAGAGATCTGAGCCCCCCCAACCCGTTTTCCCTTCAAGCCAGCCTGTTCAATGAGCCGAGCGGCATAGGTTCCGGGAGGATTCTTGAACATGCTGCCAGAGTTCGGCAGGTTCAAGGGCTGCGTTTCGTTGCGTTTTCTGATGAGCTCGCTCCGGTGGCGGATCAGTGCGTCCCGGTCTGCACGTGGGAAGGAGAACCGCCCGGAAAGGACAACAGCATCACGAAATGCAGAGCTCCGATACCCAAATGATGCCTGGGATTTCGCTACGCGCACAACTTGGTCCTCCCGGATGACCTCCACATCAACCAGATGATCGCTCATCTGCTCGCCATGCGCGCCCGCGTTCATGACGATGCCACCACCTACGGTGCCCGGGATGCCTGCCGCCCACTCCATGCCAGCGAACCCATTCTGAATGCAAAAATCCACCAGCTTGGTCATCCGGGCGCCGCTTTCCGCAATGACAAAATCCCCGTCGAGATAAACTCCCGACAGTGCGGATTCGAGACTGATCACAGCACCCCGGATCCCGTCATCGCTGACGAGGAGGTTGCTGCCTCGCCCAAGGACCATCGCCGGGAAGTGATGTTCCCGACAATAGTGAACAAGAGCGACCAGATCCTCCCGGTCGGCAGGTTCAAGGAAATAGTCCGCCGGCCCGCCCACTTTCATGGAGGTGTACTGTGCGAGCGGCTCATTGATGCTGATCGATCCGCGGAACACCGTCTTGATGTCACCGACTGAGACCATAGGCTTTTCTGTTTCGTGCACCAGCATAATCCGGATATCCCCCTTGTGCCGGGCTTACCGCTGTGCGGTGGTGTGTGCTGTGATGTCTTTGAGGAACTGTTCCCCGAATTTCCAGATGTCGCCAGCTCCCATAGTGATCACCAAGTCGCCCGGGCGTACGATGGAACGCAAAAACGCCGGGACTGTCTTCTTTTCTGGAACATAATGGGCTTCCTTGTGGCCAAAGCGCCGCGCGGCGTGCACAATCAACTCTCCAGTGACACCTTGGATCGGTTCTTCCCGCGCCGGATAAACGTCTGTCACAACAAGGACATCTGACAAGAGAAACGACTTCCCGAACTCTTCGTAGAAATCGCGAGTGCGCGAGTACAGGTGTGGCTGAAAAACACACACCACCCGGCGCTTCCAGCCAGACTTTGCCCCCGCAAGCGTTGCGCGGCACTCAGTTGGATGATGCGCGTAATCGTCGTAAACAGTGATACCCTCCGCCTCGCCCTTCTTCTCCCAGCGGCGATACACCCCGGAGAATTTCTCAATTCCAGCCTTAACCTTCTCGAACGGAATATTCAATTCGAGCCCCACCGAGATCGCGGCGAGCGCATTCTGCACATTATGCTGCCCAGGAACCTGAATGGTGATACGACCAAGGTCCTTGCCAGCTCGTGTGACGAGAAACGAGGACATATTCTCTTTGTATCGAATCTCGGAGGCCTGCACATCAGCTTGGGGATTTAGTCCATATGTGACGATCTTGTTCTTATTAAGGCTAGGCATGATATCAAGCAGGGCCGGTTCGTCGAGACACAGGACGACAAACCCATAAAAGGGGACCCGCGATGCAAACTGAACAAAGGCGCCCTTGATATCTTCCAAATCGCGATAACAGTCGAGGTGATCAGTCTCCAAAGTCGTGAGAACGGCAATGGTCGGCGTGATCGAAAGAAAGGACCGATCAAACTCGTCGGCTTCGACGACGATGAATTCCCCCTGGCCAAGCCTCGCATTGGTTCCTCCAAGGCCGCTGAGTTTGCCGCCTACAACGACCGTCGGGTCCAGATCACCCGACAAAAGGACCAGGCTGATCATAGAGGTCGTCGTAGTCTTTCCGTGGGTGCCAGCGATACCAATGCCGTACTTGAGACGCATGATCTCGGCGAGCATCTCCGCCCGCCGGATAACCGGAATCTTACGCGCTTGGGCCTCGCGCAATTCAGGGTTGTCGGGTCCGACAGCCGACGAGTACACAAGGGCATCCACATCAGAGGCCACATTGTTCGCCCGGTGTCCCTCAAAGATCTGCGCCCCGAGGCTCTGCAGACGCTCGGTGACTTCGCCGAGCGTGCGGTCCGAACCACTGATGGCGAAGCCTTGGTCCAGGAGGATCTCGGCAATGCCGCTCATGCCGATGCCACCGATGCCGACAAAGTGAATCTTTTTGATGGAAGAAAACACAGTGTGATCGATCCTCTGTGAACTCGTGTCCGTTAGAACGTCCGCCGTCGCTTCATGCCAAATGGACGCTTCTTGCGTTTGGGAACACCTTGTGCGATTCGCTCCATGTCTCGGATGAGCTCAGATTCCCGTTCATATCGCCCTATACGAATCCGATATGGACGACGCCTGTTCTTGATTTTTACGACGACAACCTGGTAACGGCCGGCAGTTTGGACAAGCCGCTCTCTGCCGATGTGCATCCATTCGATGTCCGCGAGGGGGAGTCGCCTCTCGCGGCGCCGGCTGTGAAAGATGAGCGCATCCTCGCGAACGATCAATTTCCTGTCTCGGAGTCTGTTGAGGAGCAGGACGACCGCTGAGGAGAAGACGAAGAGCGCGATGATATAGATCAGCGGATCACGGTAAATGACCGTGAACTGATCTTCCACGATTGTCCCCTTGATCACAACATAGAGGATGAGCGTCGCGAGATAGATCAGCGTTTGCTGATAATAGAAATCGAGTTTGTACGTATAGATCGATTCTGTGCTCATACGGCAAGTTCCGCAACAGCAGTGGCAATGACGCGGGCAGCGTCGGCTTTCGCAAGGCGCAACGAAGCCTCACGCATCGTGGCACGTCGTTCCTCGTCGGCCATCAACTGGGCGACGGCGGGAAGCAACGTACCCGGAAGATCACTGTCCCTCATCATCTGTGCAGCACCAGCCTGCTCCATCGCCTGTGCGTTCATTGTTTGGTGGTCATCCGTGGCCCGGGGATACGGCACGAGGAGAGCCGCTGTCCCAGTGGCCGTGAGTTCTGCAACCGTTGCAGCGCCGGCGCGGCAGACGGCAAGATCAGCCGCCGCGTAGGCGTAATCCATTTCATCAATAAATGGGCCGATCCAGCCGACCTTGCGGGTGCCGACAGCCTTCTGGATAGCTGCGTCCTGGAACCGACCGGTTTGCCAGACGAGCTGGATCCCCTCCTGTAGCAACTGGTCAAGAACAGCCAAGACCGCCTGGTTAATGGACGCTGCGCCGAGACTTCCCCCAAGAACGAGCAGGGTCTTCCGGTTCGGCTCCAAACCGAACCTCTCGAGGGCGAGCTCCCGGGAAACGCGCCCAGAAGCCTGGCGGACAGGAGTCCCGACCAGACGGACGTGATCACTGCGCCGGAGCTTTGAAGCTGTCTCAGCGAAGGCCGTAAAGACGATCTGTGCTCGCTGGGCCATCAATTGCGTCGCGACGCCAGGTGTGCTGTTTGATTCGTGAAGAACGACCGGCACGCCGAGCACTGAAGCCATCCAAAGAACAGGACCCGAGACATATCCCCCCGTTCCGACGGCAACCTGTGGTCTAAACCGGCGCAAGTGCACAAACGACTGCATCAGCGAAACTCCCACCTTGAACGGAAATAAGAGGTTCCGTAACGCGAATCGGCGCTGGAACCCACTGATCCAAATGGACTCAAACCGGTACCCCGACCGTGGGACTACCCGGGCCTCAATCTTGTCCCGGGTTCCGATGAACAGCATCTCCGTGTCGGGACGAAGTACGCGCAGGGCATCTGCAATCGCCAGGGCGGGGAAGATATGGCCACCAGTTCCCCCCCCGGCAAACACAATACGTAAGCGATCGTGAGACACACTCTAATACACGGTGACAGATTTTCGCTGCAAGGCATCAACCGGTACGACACCGTTGGGCAACGAGGATGCCCTCGGATGAAGATCCGTTTGTGCCGAAATGTTGAGCAAAACGCCGACCGCAAAGGCCGTTGTGAAAAGAGACGATCCCCCGTAGCTGACGAAGGGCATCGGAAGTCCAGTCGTAGGCAAAAGTCCAAGGGTGACGCCCGCGTTGATGAGCGCATAGAGCGTCACCGTTGCGGTTACACCGACGGCGACAAGACGACCGAACTCATCCGGTGCGTGTCGGGCAATCTTCAGGCCTCGCACCATGATGAGGAAGAAAAGCCCCATTACCACCATCGTGCCGATGAACCCGTACTCTTCTCCGACAATTGAGAACACGAAATCCCCGTATGCTTCGGGAAGGAAGAGATCGCGCTGCCGGCTCTCGCCTGGACCGAGACCAAACAGGCCCCCGTTTCCGAACCCGAGGATCCCCTGGTTGAGCTGATAAAGGGAGTCTGTCGAGGTTCCCGTCCGACCCAGAAATGCCTCCATCCGTCTCAACGCGTGAGGAGCAACGAGCACATACAGGATCAGAAAAGGAACGGCTGCCACCGCCGTGGTCGCCAGATGCGTGAGACGGACGCGGCTGAAATAGAACATGACGAGGCTCAACAACAGAATCATCGTGCCAGTGCTGAAGTTTGGCTGAATCATGACCAACAAGACTACCACACTTACCCAGAAGAGCATCGGCAGATAGCCCCGCCGAAGGTCCTTGACCAGCTCGCCTTTGGTGGTGATCAGTGCCGCCAGGTGAAACAGCAGGGCGAACTTCGCGAATTCCGACGGCTGGAAGCTGAATGGTCCCAAATGCATCCAGCGGGCGGCTCCCTTGATGGCGCTCCCGACACCAAGCGTTGTCATCAGCAGCAACACAGCCACGAAGAGGGCGGCTTTCGTCAGTTTGCGGTACTTCCTGTAGTCGATCATGATCCCCACGAACAGCATGGCAATCGCCACGAGTGTCTTGAGGACATGAGAGTTCAGCAAATAGGCGCTCTCGCCGTAGCGTCGCAGAGCAAGGGTCGAGGAGGCGCTGTAGACCACACCGAGGCTGAACACCATGAGCACGAGCACGGCGATCAGAACAGAAAAATCAATATGGTTGCGCTTGCTGGTGGCCATAATTGCTACGATCCCTCTGGTGCCGAAGAGGCTCCGAGATGATGCACCGCGGCTTTGAACACTCTCCCCCGGTGTTCATAGTTCTCAAACCAGTCAAACGACGCACACGCCGGGGAGAGGAGCACGACGTCTCCGTGTCGCGCAATCGAATGTGCCAAGCGAACGGCCTCTTCCATCGAACCCGCCTTCGTAATGTCGGTGCTGCCCCGGAACGCTTCCTCGACTTTGCCGGCAGACTCCCCGATCGCGATCAGGTGTCGCACGGAGTGTTTCACGAGATCAACAAGGCGTCTGTAGTCATTTCCCTTGTCACGCCCGCCGAGCAGGAGAACAATCGGTTGGGAAAAGGCCTGCAATGCGTACCAGACGGAATCGACGTTCGTTGCTTTGGAGTCGTTGATGTATCGCACACCTTCAAGTTCGCGCACGAACTCGAGGCGGTGTTCGACCCCCTTGAAATTTCGGAGCGTTGAACGTATCGACGCGGCGCGAATGCCAACCACATCAGCTGCAAGGGCTGCGGCGAGCGCGTTTGACACATTATGCATTCCCTTCAAGGTCATCTCCTCGGGTCGGAGCAATCGGCTGCGGCGACCGCCGAGAACCGTCGTCAACTGCCGTGCTTCCAGGAACCCCCCCTCGGCGATCACGTCGGTAACGCTGAAGCCAACAGTGCGGCAGGTCGCTTTCTCGCCCACGATGCGCTTAGTCCAAGGATCGTCGACGCTGTAGATCACTACGTCATCCTCCCGCTGGTTCATGAACACCCGCGCCTTCGATGCTGCGTAACGCTCCATCGAGTGATTGTACCGGTCCATGTGATCCTCCGTGATATTCAAGATCACGGAGACCCACGGCCTGAACGATTCGATGTGGTCAAGTTGAAAACTGCTAACCTCCAGTACCACGATATGCTCCTTGGTGAGCGTATCGATCGTGGCGGAAAAGGCTGTCCCAATGTTACCCGCTACGACGTGGGCGCGACGGGCATCCCCCAGCATTCTCCCGATCAGCGTCGTGGTCGTCGTTTTTCCATTGCTCCCGGTGACGGCGATAATCGGGGCCGGACAAAACCAGCTGGCGGCCTCAAGTTCGCTGACGACCCGCACCCCTCGACGGTGGGCATCCTGAACGATCGCCGCCGATGAGGGAACGCCCGGGCTGATGACCA
>Ga0209536_100009338_pt1 | contig 14592 bp, 9 predicted proteins | sample DeeMarSeWOR28_12_FD_187461 | JGI IMG/M metagenome (GOLD analysis project Ga0209536, IMG submission 187461) | Marine sediment microbial communities from White Oak River estuary, North Carolina - WOR-2-8_12 (SPAdes) (version 2) | ecosystem: Environmental > Aquatic > Marine > Intertidal zone >...
AAAACTTAACAATCGCAAGAGTATATACCACGGAAAAGTATTCGAGTTGGTGAAAGAAAACATCACCCTGGCAAACGGCACCACCACCGATGTGGAATTCATCGAGCATCCCGGCGCGGCCGCCATCGTCCCTTTTCTGGACGACCACCGCATCTTGCTGCTCAAGCAATACCGCCATGCCCTGAAAAAATATATCTGGGAGATCCCCGCCGGCACCCTTGACCCCCGCGAAGAGGTCCTCACCTGCGCCCGGCGGGAGCTCATCGAGGAGACAGGTTACGCGGCCGATGAATGGCAAAAGCTGGGCGAGATCACCCCGCTGCCCGGCTATTCGGATGAGCGTATCCATATTTATCTGGCGACCGTGCTTCTGCCGGCCAAACAACATCTGGATGCGGATGAAATCATCAACGTGCAGGAAATTGATTTTATAGACGCCTTCGACATGATCGGCAAGGGAGAGATCCAGGACGCCAAGTCCATCGCCGGACTATTTTTAGCGTCAACCTGGCTCCGAGGCAGCAGGTGATCAAAATTCTACCAGAGGTAGGAGCGGCTCTGAATTTATTTTGTCTCCTACGAAATTTAACATTTCGTGGGAGCGGCTTCCAGCCGCGATTTATGTTTGAAGCATCATGTGATTGATTCATCGCGGCTGGAAGCCGCTCCCACGGCAAAGATGTTTAACTACTTGAGCAGTCGGGGAGTTTTTCCGTCATGCCCGCGCAGGCGGGCATGACAAGGGGGTAATGAGAAAACCCCCCGACCCCTGAACTACTCAGTGGATTGAGTCGGAAGGGGGGATAATAGCAGCTTCAGATTGAGGATATATTAAGATTTGGAAACCAATACCCTGCGGCGCGCCACAACCGCTGCAGGCTGCTCGGCTGGCTGCTCCTCCATCGCCGGCATGACCACCATGATACCCACAAAGAACCAGAACGGCTCCATAATCCGCACGATGATAAAGGTGTTTGCACCGATGGCGTGAACGACAAGCCCAACGAATCCCGCAAGAAAACCCATTGCCAAACCCTGGAAATAAGGTGTTTTTATCTTTTTTAAGTTGACCAGAGTCATCTTAAATATGGAGAATAAAAGATAGAAAAAGGCGATCAAACCCACGATACCGGTCTCTACCAGCACACGTGGATATTGAGCGTCTACGAAATGATAGCCGGTAACCCCATAGCCCAGCACCGGATGCTTGGTCCAGGCTTCCAATGATTCTTTCCAGCTCACCAGTCTGGCAGAAGTGGAGGTATCCAGACGGATATCGCCGATCTGAATCTGTCCTTGCGCCTCGGGCTGGGTGAAGGTGAACATGACCCTGTCTTTGACCGCTTTTGGGAGGAAAAGAGGACTGATGATTAATGAAAGCAACAGGATCCCGACGATAATGATTCTGCGCTCCGTCAGAAAGCCGAGCATCATCAAGGCCGGTATAAGTGCCAGGTAGGAGGTTCGGGACTTGGTGAATAGAAATGCAGGGATGATGCAAAGGATTAAAACAGTGAAGATTTGTTTGGTTTTTAAATTCTGCGTTTTGGCCAGCAAGCCTGCCGCCACAATCCCGATAAAGAGCAGATACCCGCCAAACGTATTGGGTTCACCGATTTCTCCTTCAAACGGGGCGCTGACCCTGCCCCCGCCGGGAATCTGAAAAATTCCAATTATTGCGGCAATAAAGCAGGTTAAAAAAAGACAAAACACAAATCGTTTGATCTGATCTGTGCTGCGAACATGGTTGACCATCATGAAAAATACGATGAAATACTCGATATATTTTAATACGAACAACGAACCGGTTTTCAACCCCACCCGGCCGGCCATGATCCCAAAGCCGGTGGATAGGATACAGGCCAGAACATAAAACAAAATGGCCTTATTCAGCGGTGTTCTTAAAAACAGGCCCAGCTCTTTTTTTACGGCAGTTCTGGCAAACCAACTAAGCCCGATAACAGCCAGAAGGAAATCCTCCAGTCGTAAGGTAACCCCTCTGCCCAGCGATGACCCCGTTGTCTCACCCGTCATAATTTCCGGGGACAGCAGCATGGAAAATATCAGAATATACAGCCCCCATTCGATGTTGATGAAGGAGACGGTGAAGATGGTCAGGGCCAGCACACCCAGCAGCATGGTTGACGGCGGGTATTTGGTGATAAAGAACCCGGTCAACAGGGCGACCAGTAAAAATAATATGGTTACAAGAAACGCCCGCAACGATCACCTCTAATTCGTTTAGAAGACATCTCAAAAATGTCTTTTGGCCCAAGGTCATTGTTGGTACCTCGTTTTAAATCCTCGAAATACTGATGTATTCCTGTGGTTTAAAACTCGGCCCCGCCGCGACCTTGAACCAAAGTCCTATTTTTGAGATAGCTTCTATTAAAATCCATATGGCTGGTGGAGATCAGGTGGATGCTAAAAAGCCTTTCAGCATCGCAAACCAATCGGGGATGAACCCTTCAAGCGCCGAAAACCAATCAGGTAGGAGCCGATGCAAATCCTGCCAGTAGACACCAAGAGCCAATAAGACCAGCACCGCCAAAAAAATGATCCATTTCAGGCGGCTGCCTTTGCCGCTCAATCCTTTGGGGCGTTGCAGCCAGTTTTTTAACTTCTGCTTTCTTTTATCTGATTTGGTTTCGGAACCGTAGTAATAATGGGAGTGATATCGGAAGTATTCCGGACCCGCCTCCGGCTTGACGTTGTTTAAAATAACACCCAGAACCCTGGCTTCCACGTTGTCGAGGGTGGATTTAGCCCGTTTCAGCGCCCCGCGGCCGATTTTGCCCACGGTGTATACGAGGAAAATACCGTCCATGAGAGGAGCTATCTCCGTGGCATCGGCCACCGGCAATATGGGAGGGGTATCCACGAAAATGAAGTCATATTCCCTGGCCGCTTCCGTCAAAAACTCCTTGAAACGGGATGAGCTGAGTATTTCCGTCGGGTTGGGGGGTTTGGTGCCGGCGGTTACAAAATTCATGTTGTCCATGCCGGGCGTTTGCAGGATATCATCGATGCCGAAATCGCCCAGCATGACATCCGAGATCGAATTGGTCACTTCCTTCCAGTGGTAGTTGCCCAGGACATAGTCCGTTATGCCGGGTTCCCTGGACAGGCCGAAGACCCTGTGCACCAGGGGTTTGCGCAGATCCGCGTCCACCAGCAATACCTTGTTGCCGGCCTGGGCCATGCTCAGGGCCAGATTGACGACGTTCAGCGTTTTGCCCTCCTGAACAAAGGAGCTGGTGATCAAGAAAAGCTTGCCCTTCATCTCCAGCCGCAGGAACTGGAGATTGGTCCGCAACGCGCGGAAGGCCTCCGCCCCCATGGACTTGGGCTGATAATGCGTGACCAAATCCTGTGATCTATCCTTTTCCGGGAGTGTGCCGGATCGCTTCTTCCCTTTGGTGTCAGTCCCAAGCTGGGGGATGACCCCTAAGACCGGCACACATAGCAGCTCTTCCACGTCCTCGATGGTGCCCATGGAGGTGTCAAATACCTCGACCAGAAAAGCGAAAATGATTCCGATGATAAGGCCCATCACGATGCCGGTCACAACAATCATTAATTTGGATGGGATGTTAAACGGCTCTGCCGGCACCACGGCCGGTTTGACAACGGTGACTTCTTCCACCTTGCCGGAATCCTGGATCAGGATTTCCTGGTATTTTTCCTTTAATTGCGAGTACAGGGACTCCTGCAGCTCGACATCGCGCTGGAGCCGCACCAGCTGAAGCCCCTTTTCGGGCAAGCTCAGATTTTCCCTGCGAAGCTGCCCCATTCTTTTCAACAGATCAGCTTCCCGGGCGCTGTAGGCATTGATCAGGGATTGAAGCTCTTTTTGGGTTTCGTGCAGCACGGCATCGATCTGGTCGTCGATTTCAATGACTCGGGGGTGTTTTGCGGTAAAATTGATTAGCAGGGTTTGCCGCTTCAACAGGAGCTCACTCAGTTTGGATTTTAAGCTATACACGGGAGAATCCGGTGATGCCGAAAAAAAACTACCCTTTAGATCCGGAGATTTGTTTTGCTTCGCAGCATCAATCATTTGAAGCTGAGATTGTGCTTCGGCCTTGTCGATTTTAACTTTTTCATACTCGGTTTCGACGGTGTACAGGCGGTTTAAGGTATTTTGAGTCTGGGCATCCAGCGAAATCAGCGCATAGCTTTCTTTAAAGGACTGAAGCTCCTGCTCTGCCAGCCTTAGCCGATTGGAAGTCAAGCTAAGCTGCTCCTCGATGAAAGTTTTGGTCTCGAAAGTTTTCTTGTTCTTTTCCCGGATGTTGTATTCACGATAGGATTGGGAAAATTGATTGGCCACCCGGGCTGCTTCCCGGGCATTTTCAGACTCCACCCGGATGTCGATAATATTGGTCCCCTCCTGGTGTTCAGCCTGAACCATGGATTTGAGATGCCGGATGACGGCAAGATGCTTCTGGGAATTTTGAACTGCCTCGTCAGAGGTGTTCTTCGGAATCCAGCCCATCGATCTGGCTGTCTGACACAAAACGGGAAAACTTGTAATGATATAGGCATGGGTGACCATGTTCTCCGACTGGCGCCAGTACCCGCCGGTTAATATGGATGCCAGATTGGAAAACCGGTCGACTTTGATGGCGGAGGTGGCCTCAAAAAGCGGGGTCGGTTCCTTGAATTTGGCAAACCCGTAACTGCAAATCCCCACCAGCAAGACCATAAAGATGATCGCGGCTTTTCTTTTTTTAATGATTCGCCAGTAATCTCTTAAATCGACATCATACTGAGCCATTGCTAAAATTCCTTATCCCGATCAGACAAACAGGATTTGACCATCGAAACATTATTCTCAAATCTGCTATGATCTGATAATGCGTAAAAACAGAATAAATCTAATGGTGCATTAATCAATCTTCCCCGTACTCAAGATATCAGCCGCTCGATACCAATCGATGACCGTGCGCGCCGGCCAGAGGACCAGCTCCATCAAGGGACGGATACGTTGATTATAAAGGTTTATGTCGCCCCACCCGCTGCGCGGCACGTAGACCATGTCGCCGCTGGCCAAAATTACATTTTGCGAAAGATTTCCTTCTTCGACCAGGCTTTTCAGGTCTGCCGTAATGATCTCGGGGCTGGCGGGATCACCACGCACCACCCTGGTACCGTCGTTTGAAGCGAAAACGGTGGCGCCGCCGGCCTTGGAGATGGCGTCATACAAACGCATCTCCGAGCCTGTAAATGTGTAAGCACCGGGATTTTTGACTTCGCCGAAAACATAGACGCGTTTGCCGCCTTCTTCCAGGGTCGGCACAAATACCAGGTCCCCATCATCCAATACGATATCCTGGCTCAGGTCGCCCCGATTGATGGCGGCAAATAGATTCATTGAAACCGTTTGACCGTTCTTGTGGTGGACTTTTATATCGCCCAAATCGGCGTCTTTGGTCGTCCCGCCGTATTGGGTAATGATTTCCAGGGCGGTGGATTTCGTCGTCAGCCGATACTTGCCGGGGCCGGTCCCGGGCCCGTGATAGGCAATGGCACCATTGAGCCTTACAAATTTGCTGTTGTAATTTTTTACAGTCACGTCGAACCTGGGATTTTTAACGTATTCCCTGGTATAGCCCGTCAGCAATCGATCCAATTCAGATGAGGTCAATCCCTTGACGTCCAGATCTTCCACAAAACCAAAGGATATTTTGCCGTCCTCTCGAACGGTTATCTCTTCTCTTTTGGGTGTAGTGCCTTCCCAGAGGGTGATTTCCAGGGTATCGCCGGCACCTATCTTGTATTCCTGCACCCCATCGATGGTCTTGAAGACATCATTTTCCGATGGCGTTTGCGCGGCTTTATTGCTCTGTTTAGCAGGCAATAAATCTTCGATCTGGCGTTGCGGAACAATTTTAAGAGCCCCTTCTTTTCCCGGCCATATTTTAATCCCCTCGCCAAAGCTGGCGGCGCATAGGTCCATTTGATCGTCACCATCCAGATCGTCCATCGCCATTTCGTAATATGATCCGGTGGATGGGAAGACGCCTTCAAAGCGCGACCAGCGGCCATCGCCCAGGTTGCGCCAGGCCCGGATGCCCTCCAAATCCAGGGAGCCGGCGACGATATCCAGCAGTCCGTCTTCATCGAGGTCCATGGCCAGTGCGGTCCAGTAACTTGGGCTTTCTTTGGGAGTCGGCAGTTCGATGTCGGCAGCTGCCCGGGGTTCAGCCCTGTTTTCTAAATATTCCTCCGGTGTCATGAGCGCCGCAAAATTCCCTCTGCCGTCTCCCACGAAAATCCGGATCCCGTTTTTATAAGACCCGGCCAGAAGATCGAAATGGCCGTCGTTGTTCAAGTCGCCGACGCTCAAACCATAGAAACTGCCCCTTTCAATTGGTTCGGTGGATGACCAGTTGCCGGTTCCGTCGCCCAGCCAGACCCTCAGGGCACCATAGGTTCCCCAGCCGGCCCCAATGAGATCCAGATGGCCGTCATGATTGAGATCCACGGGAAATACATCCATATAGATGCCGCTGACAGTGGGACCGGACTCCACCGGCCAGTTCCCTTTTCCGTCGCCCAGCCACACCTGGATGCCGCCCTGGGTCGCCGAGGTCGTATTGGCGGCAATGATATCCATATGCCCGTCACCGTTGACGTCCGCTGTTTCGATGCCTTCATATTTGTTGATATCCACAGGGCCCTGACCGAATTGCCACCGCCGTTTGGACTGATTCATCCAGAGCTTGATTCCCGCAGACTGCTTTTGAAGTGAAAAGACGATATCGGCAAGGCCGTCTTCATTGAAGTCGGCTATCGCCACGGAACGCACATCCCCTTTAACCGCCAGCTGCAGGGGTTGGGATATCCCGCCCCGGCCGTCTCCGTAGTTGATGGTAACCATGCCCGGAGAAGACGCCCCGCCGACGACATCGAGCTTACCGTCGTTGTCAAGATCCGCAATCGCCACCGAACGAAATTTTCCGGCTAAAGATAGCCCATCGGCTTTGGGTATCGGCGGTGGGGGGGTATATGCTTCCGGTTTGGTGGCACAGCCGGCAACAGCCCACAAAAAGGTGCCTGCCGTTAATAGCTGAATAGCTTTCACCCAATAGAATTTATGGCCGCTAGTAAATTGTTTCACGATCCGGTTCATGGTCACGATCCTAAATCTTCAATGGCATCCTGAACGACTTTGCTGTCAACCATTCTGGCCTGGCGCATCAGGCCGATAAGCAGACAGCGGTCACACAGGTTGTTGATACGCAACGGTATCCCGCCGGTGTATTCGTAGAGCGCTTCAACGGCTTCGCGGGAAAATATGCCCCGGGAAGCGCCGGCACACTTCAAACGATGAACGACATAATTCAGCGTATTTTGCATGTCCAGCGGCTCGAGGTTGTATTTGATGCTGATTCTTTCCTTCAAAGGCTGCAGCTCGGAAATATTTTTCAACAGCGGCGGCTGGCCCAGTAAAATCAGCGTGATCAGAAACTCGTCATCCGATTGGATATTGAGCAGCATCCGCAGCTCGTCAAGGGTGGCCGAATTGCCGATCACATGGGCCTCATCAATGGCCAGAACGGTGCTGATGCCTTTTTCGGCATTCTCATCGAGCAGCTTGTGCATCTGATCCAGCAGAACCGTCTTGGAGCCGTTTTCAGCGCTGCCGCCCAGTTTTAAAACAATCGCTTTAATAAGATCGATCGGCTGCAAAGCGGGGTTGGAAAGGGTTTCCAGATGATACTTGTCCTTGTCGAGGTAATCGGCCAGGGCTTTCATGACGGTGGTCTTGCCGCAGCCGACCTCACCGGTCAACATGGCGACCCCTTTGCGGTGTTCGATCACATACAGCAATCTGCGGAGCGCCTCCTCGTGCTGAGGCGACCGATAAAAGATATTGCGGGTCGGCACATTCCCAAAAGGCGTTTTTTGAAGTTCCCAATGCTCTAAATACATAAAACACCTATGCTATGTTGGTGGATGCAACCGCTGGTTCAGGCAGCAGGCATCCACTTGCATATTTTTTAACCACTCCTGCATTTTAAGATTTGTATAAACAAAATGTATACCTTCTCACTCCGGTTGCGTTCGCGACAGCTCCTGGATATCGCCTTCGGACACCGAATCGACGATATTCAGAAGGGGGTTGTCCGGCAACGCAATGATCCGCTCGGTTAAAACCTTGCGCTTCTGTGAATCGAATATGATCTGCAGTTTCGGTCGCATGGGCTGATCAGGATAGGTTTCGATCACCTTTCCAATGGCATTTGAGTTCAACCGCACAAAGCTGTGTATCGGAAAAGCGGTAAAAATACTTAAGAGCAATTTCAAGTGCGTGCGCTGAAATCGATTTTTACAGGTATCGATAATCTCTTTTACCGCGGTGAAGTGGGTCAGTTTCTCTCTCTGGGGCCGCGAATGGATAAGGGCCTCGTACATATCCAAAAGTCCGATAATCTGGGCATACTCATGGATCTCGTCGTCCCGTATGGCCCTCGGATAACCGGACCCATCGACTCTTTCGTAAACCTGGGCGGCACTTTCGGCCAGGTAGGCAAATTCGTCGCCAAAGGTCCGCAGAATTTTATAGCTGTAGTTCGGTCTTTCTCTGAGAATCTCGGCTTCCTGGGGGCTGAGTTTTTCCTGCTTGTACAATATTTTGTCCGGAATGACCGCCATCCCGACATCATGGAGCAGCGCCGCCATGGCAACTTCCAGCTTTTGTTTTTGAGTGAAACCGAGATGCTGCGCCATTTTAAGGGCATAAACGGCAACGTTGACGCTGTGGTGGATCACATACTTGAATCGATCGTCCAGATGAATCGCCATAATGAACAGCTCATCCTGGGGGTGATCGACTTCGGCCATTTTTTGCAGAATCTTAAAGCCCGGTTCCAGGGCGAAGCTTTTGCGGTTTTTGACGGCATTCAGGACGTGGTTCAAATAGATGCAGGCCTTGTCATAAAGCCCCTTGCGATTATTGCCGTTGCTATTGGACCTGGTACTTTGCACCGGTTGGTCGGTGATGGTATGGCGATCCTGTTTGGCGGCGAGTTTTCTGAAGCTCAGCTTCATATTCTGCTTGCCTTCAGGGCTGACCTTCTTCTGGGATTCAGAACTCAGATTGCGGCTCTTTTTCTGTGTCTCAGAAGTCAAATTTCGGAATTTAACCAGGCTCATGATTCGAAAATATCAACACGCAGATTTTTATTTAATTCCCTCAATTTATACTTAAAATCCAACCTATTATCAGCTATCTACATTCGACGCTGTCACCGTTGTCCATGCCGGCCGTCTGCCATGGTGCGGCCGTTTAGCGCACGGCCCCTTCTTTCCAGAAAAGTGATGAGCACCACCATGATGACCGCCTGCAAAATAAGCAAAACGGCATCGATTACGCGGGCATTGCGAAGCGCCACGGCGCTGATACCCAGACACAAACTGAGCAAATAGATGAACAGGACGCTGCGCTTGTTGCTCCCCAGCACAGATGCCAGCCGGTGATGGAGATGATCTTTGCCCACATATTCGATCCACTGGCGAAAATTCAAGACCTTACCGGTCAGAATCCGGTCCACGGTTATGTGCACCATGTCAAAAATGAGTAGCCAGAAGATCAACAGCGGCGATATCAGGGCCACCACCGGGTCGCTTTCCGCCCAGTCGCCGTAAACCGCCACACAGGCGAGAACAAAACCGATCAAGGTGCTGCCGGCATCACCTAAAAAAATGGCTGCATTGCCCTTGATTTTAAAATTAAACGGCAAAAACCCGAGACAACCGCCCATCATGGCCACCGCAATCCAGCCGATAAACGGCTGGGCGGTCTGAAAGGCCACCACACCCAGGAAGAATGCGATCATTGCGCCCAAACCCGCGGCCAGGCCGTCCATGCCGTCAAAAAAGTTCATGGCATTGGTGATCCCGATAATCCAGAAAATCGTCAGCAAGGCATTGCCGACCGGCGCCAATATTCCCAGACTGACCGGGATAACCCGCAGCACGACACCACAGCTAATGACCAGGGTGGCACAAATTATCTGGGTTATCAGCTTGAGGCTGGCCGACACCTCCTTGTAATCGTCAACAACCCCGACGACAAAAAGAACCAGAGAGGCGATCAGGATAGCGCCCAGCTCCAGGGAGAAAATGCCGTTGATCAGCAGGGCCGCTAAAAAGCCTGAAAATACGGCCGCGCCTCCCAGCAGCGGGGTGGCCTGCTGGTGGACCTTGCGCTGATCGGGACTGTCCAGCATGTTCAGGTGATGCGCTATCCTCGCAAATAACGGATTCAGGCTGAATGAGATCCCGGATGACAGCAACATCAAGTGCGCCCATCGCCACCCGGCCATCAGGAATAACTCCCGGACCTGGGGCAGGAGCAGCACACAGGTCGCCACCAGGGGCGGAACGAACAGGTACCAGCGAAGGCCAAGGGCGCTGGACGGTGCGCATCTTGCGTCCGTTTCGCCTGTATGCTCCACCACCAGGGAGATGCGGTTGCCCTCTGTCACCCAGTTTTTGGCAAGCGTGCTGGATCTCATGGTTGAATCCGTCGATTTATCAGTTATGTTTATCAAATTCTTTGCATTTACAGATCGATAGCGATCACCCCACAATGGCAATCAGTATCGATAAGACCTTATCCGATCATGTATTGATGGTCGTATTTTGATTGCTTCCAATTCATGTATCGGCAACTTTCCAAAAACATTAAGAAAAAAAATAAATTCCGCTGCGCTGCCGTGAGTGTTTTCACACAGACAAAAATGCTCATTGAGTTTAATGCATGAAACATGCCATTTGGCAAACAACCGGCTGGGGCTGTAACCAACTGTTATTTCTAGTTAATTTTAGTATCAAAACACGGTTCTTTACGGATGGAATTGTCAAAAATGTGGCGTTTGACCCAAAAAAAGTCATCCAACCTAATTGGATTTTAACCTTTTTCAAGTAGCTTTAATCATAGGAAAAAAATATGAATTGAGATCGATTAAAAATTATTTGAGGCGGGAGGCCGTCGCTAAAACGGTTTCGATTACATGGGTGGCGTCCTCATCGGTGAGGGACGGATAGATGGGAATGGACAGCGAGCTTTGCCAGGCTTTTTCTGAAACCGGGCATCCTTTGGTCTTCATTTGTCGATGAAGGGGCAAATAAACCGGCCGATCGCACCCGATGCCTTTATGGGCGAGCGCTTGAATCCACGGCAGAGAATTTTTATTCAATCCAAGCACATAGCGGTAGAAGATGTGGCCAGGGTCACCCGGTGGAAGATTCAGGTCCAGAGACTTAAAAGCACGCTCATACAGTTCGGCAATGGCCCGGCGGCGCCGGACAAAGGTCGCCAGGCGTCCCAGTTGGGCCAGACCCAGGGCGGCCTGAATATCGGTCATTTTATAGTTAAAGCGAACCCTGTAATCTACCTTCTGGTCGTAGGTCTTCAGTTCCCTGACCCGCTCGGCGATGTCCGTGGAGTTGGAAACCACCATCCCGCCTTCACCGGTGGCCATCACTTTGGTGGCATAAAAGGAAAAAATGGCAGCCGTCCCAAAAGTGCCGACCGGTCTGCGGCCATATTCGGACCCCACCGCCTGGGCGCAGTCCTCGATAAGCGGGATCCCCAGGGCCGACAGGGCGTCCAGGTCGGCCGGCAGGCCGAACAGATGAGGGACGATAATCGCCCGGGTACGTCTGCTGAGGCGCTTTTTGACATCCGCTGCATCGAGATTGTAAGTATCCGGACGAATATCTGCCAGAATCGGTGTCGCCCCGGTGTAATTGACGGCATTGAGCAGGGCACAGCAGACAAAGCTGGGAATGATGACCTCATCCCCCGGCCCCACCCCCAAAGCAAGCAGCGTCAGGTGCAATGCCGACGTTCCGGAGTTGGTCGCCACCGCGTGTTCGATCTTTAAATAATCCGCGAAAGATTGCTCAAACTTCTGAACGGCGGCACCTTCAGCTATGTAACCGGATGAAACAACATCCGAAACAGCCTTAATCTCCTCCGACCCAAGAGTGGGTCTCGAATGAGGGATTTTAATCAAGTTAGATACTTTTCCCTGTGCCATGGCTGCCCTAATTTTGTATCGTGAGAGCGGCTTTCAGCCGCGATTGCGCTAATCTGTATTCGCGGCTGGAAGCCGCTCCTACAAGCGTTAAGTTAAGCTGAATCTGCAATCAAAAATTTACGGTCCCATACGCAATATTAAGGGATAAGGAAAACACCTATTCTATCTCACCCCCACCGGGCCTCCCCCGTCAAGGGGGAGGAGTCTTGGATCCCTCCCCTGGCGGGAGGGATTAAGGGAGGGGGATAAAATGATACCTGCAACAACTACCAGGAAACCTGGATGCTTGAAGGCTTGGAGGCTGCTGATCTGCAAATTCTCTGAGCTTCCCAGCTTTATAGCCTTCCAGCCTTAATGCCCTTTCTATATATTGATAAACAACCTCAGCGCATGAAACGCCTCGGCATATTTCACCCTGCCCTGAATGCCGCGAAAGTTGGCACTGGAGCGCGCCACCTCCACAATGGATAAATCCTCGATGTTGGTCTTCATCACCTGGGAGCGGTGGGCCTCCAGGGCGGCGATTTTTTGATTGAGGGTATCCGAGATATCCACAAATACCTGGGGGTTGAAATTCTGGGTGGTCGGCCCTTCAAAAAACAGGACGTTGCGGATATAACGGGTGGCAGACATGATGGCCTGAGCCAGATGCCGATGATCCTGATGGGTGTCATCCGGATAGTTGCAAAAAATAAAATCCGGTTTGACGTCTGCGATCACCGACTCGATTGTGCGAATCAATTCGATATCCGTAATCAGATGGGTGTCTTCATAGCCGCCCCAGTAAATTTTCTCGGCCCCCAGAATTTCTTTGGAATCCTCCTGCTCTTGCATCCTGATCGACGACTCGCCGCCCATGCCGCCGCCGGTCATGACCAGCAAAAACAGCCGGTGACCCTTGCGGGTGTATTTGATCAAAGCACCACCACAACCAAATTCAATGTCATCGGGATGGGCGCCGATCGCCAGAATATTTGCTTTGTCCATACTTTCCTCAATAAGTATCAATTAGCAAAGAATAATTTTTGAAACGAACCTGATCCCAGTGCCAGAATCGAAATGGTAGAAGGTATAGGGTATAAGGTATAAGGTAATAGGATTTTGTAAATCTGTTTGCTCCTCAGGATTTCATTTAATATTTTTCCTCATTACCCTCCAGTGGCAATTCCTTTCCTGCCCGGCACTGAAAAACTTCTGACACTGTGCTGATTCTCTGATCTTCTACCTTCAACCTTCCACTCTCCACCTTATACCAGATAGTAAGCGGTTACTTGTGGCTTTAACCATTATTATTATTCAGAATTCCCTTCTTTGATTATTGCCAAACTTTTCGGTCCACAGTTAAACAGAAGATCCACAACCGACATATGCGATTCGAAGCCTGCAAACATCTGGGGATATACCGGATGCCTGTAGTCCTGGACGACGACCTGAACCCCATTGGCCTTGAAACGCTCCAGGTCCATATATTTAATCCCGTCCTGCCCCGACAGATAGATGTCCGCGTTTGCGGCGCTGCAAATATCGATCAGCCTGTCCGTGGGGTCCTCGCTGAGATCGAGTTGTGACGATCGAATCGCCTTTTTGGCCCCCAACCCCAGGACCGCTTTTAACCGCTCGATGAAGCATATGTTCAGTTCGGACACCAACTCCCAATCTTCAGAATAAATCTGCTCAAAGATTTCGATATACTGATCGAAAAACGGCGCGCGGCGGTAATTGGTAACCAGGGCCTGGAGGTGCTTCTGGCGCCATTTAACCGTCGGATTGATCTTAACCTCGGATATCTTTTCCGGATATTTAAACCGCACCGGGACCGTCAGCCACTGCCAGCCCTGGGATGTTTTGATCCGGTTGCGGTTCTGCCAGTCATTTTTCTTGTACTGGACGCTATCCAGGTAGCAGAACATATCCGCCCGCCGTATTTTGTCAAAATACCCCAGCCAGGGCAGATACTGAGGCTGATGAACCGCAACGATCAATTTGGGTCCTTTTATTTTTAATTGGAATGGATTCTATCTATATAAAAAAAATTAAGACAGGATTTACAGGATATTTTGGATAGAATTTTCCAGGTTTTCCAGAAGAAAACCTGGAAATACCATCGCCTTCGGTGAAACAAATTAAGAATCACATTTTACACCTTTTAGTAAAAGCTGCAAAGATCATACCACCATAGCTGCAATGGTTTGCACGTAAAATTGGGCAAGCCCAACTCCGCGGATAAACCCATTGTTGATGCCTTTTTGTTGTGTCTTCGCCGAAGGCGATGAGCTTTGACCATTTTCATCCGGAAAATGGTCAAAAAAATCTTGTTAATCCTGCGTGCCTTGGCATAGCTTTAGCGACGCCAGGTAAATCCTGTCTACTTATTTAATAAAAATAGAATCCATTCCATACTTTTTAATCTACTACTTCTTCCTCTCAACGAAAATCGGATTTGACAGCAGCTTGCCGGCGCCTTTGCCGCTGACATCCAGCCGGTAAAAGGTTTTGCCGGACCATTGACCAGGGTCGACAAACCGGAAATCCA
>Ga0209536_100009339_pt1 | contig 14591 bp, 11 predicted proteins | sample DeeMarSeWOR28_12_FD_187461 | JGI IMG/M metagenome (GOLD analysis project Ga0209536, IMG submission 187461) | Marine sediment microbial communities from White Oak River estuary, North Carolina - WOR-2-8_12 (SPAdes) (version 2) | ecosystem: Environmental > Aquatic > Marine > Intertidal zone >...
AACAGCCCTTACCATGGGTGTACTTTCCAAGGTTATCCAGGATGGTTCCGAAGTTCTCAAGGTATCCCATCACGTAAATCGTCAGGTTCTGTTTCCTTGGACTGAATCCAACCTGAAACCACTCCCCTTCCCTGCCACTGGCATATTTGTAGTGGTAATCTCCAAAGCCTACGATGGAATCTCCCCACATAACCGGATCCGATCCGGTAATTTCTTTCATCATCTGAACCAGTTTTTTACTGTCATTCTGCTTGACCGGATCCGCGATCTCCTCCAGGAAAGAATGCACATTTTTGGTGTTGGGTTTGGTTTTGTTTTCTGCCATGATCTCCGTTTAGTTATGAAACCGCACAACCATTCGGTTTGTTCAAGTGTTATTGTCATATCATGGTATCATATTTGTGGTATCTGTTCGTTCTTATTTCATTACTGTAACTTAAATATTAATTTTACATCCTGTAAACGGAGCTTATTATGAGAAGAGAAGAGATAGATTTAGGGAAGAGCCGCTTCACTTTCAGGAGCCTCTTGATAGTTTTTTCAGCACTGATTTTTGTAATGGTATCCTGTGAGAAGGATCCGGATCCCGATCCGGACCCAGATCCCGATCCTGAACTGCCGGCGGAGATCCTCATGCTGAACAAATGGATCTGGGATGGAATGAATGAAGTTTACCTGTGGGAGCAGTTTATCCCCAACCTCAACTACACACAGGAACCTGATCCAGAAGATTTCTTTTACAAACTGCTTTACGAGGACGACCGCGACTCCTGGATCGTTGACGATTATGATGCGCTGATCGCCAGTTTCCAGGGGGTGGAGCTCTCCAAGGGAATGGCTGCACAACCCGGATTAATAAACAACAATGATGTAATCAGCGTAGTACAGTACGTTACACCCAACTCTCCTGCTTCCGAAGCCGGAGTGAAACGGGGGGATGTGATCGTCTCCATTGACGGGGAACCGCTTACTGCCGGTAACTATTTCGAGCTATACTATAAGACATCAGCCACATTCGAATTTGGTAGCTACGACGGAGAGAATATAGTTCACGACGGCAGGTATGTGGAGATTACAGCAGTTGAGTTGAATCAGAACCCGGTGGTGCACAGCGAGGTGATCGAATATGAGGGTGCCCGCATAGGCTATTTCGTTTACACACAATTCACCTCCGGTCCGGAGGGAGAATGGCTCGATACGCTCAATGCAGTTTTTGATGATTTCAGTGCCGCGGGTGTGACGGATGTGATCGTAGACGTCCGTTACAACGGAGGAGGCAGTTATGACCTGTCAGCTTACATTGCGAGTGTCCTTGGACCCGCACAGCTCAATGAGAATAATGAGGTCTACGGCAGATTGGTATGGAACGACCTCTATACCAATTACTGGAAACAGGCTGATCTGAATGAGGATGGAAGGGCTGACGGCGAAGAATCATATCAGCTGTTGCTCAGGTTTCCCTCGGTTGACCGTAACCTGAACCTGAACAGGGTCTACTTCCTGACCACCGGCGGAAGTGCATCTGCGAGCGAAAATGTAATCGTTGGACTGGATCCCTATGCAGAAGTGATTCAGATCGGCACTGAAACCTATGGAAAGTGTTACGGATCCATCACCCTGGATGACTGGGAGGAGCCGAAACGGCACAACTGGGCCATGCAGCCCATTGTCATCAAGTTTGCCAATGCAGATGGCTTTACGGACTATGTGGACGGGCTGGTACCCGACTATTACGTGCAGGAATACCTGCTGGAGCTGGAGCCTTTCGGAAGCCTTGAAGATCCGATGCTCGCCAGGGCCCTGGAAGACATTACCGGTATAGCCCCTGAGGTCACCAAGGCTGCCAGGAAAGAGGTGGATCTGAACCTGATTCCGGTTCCCCGGAAGCGGTTGCCTGACAGGATCATCGACTGGCCCGTCAGGGAGTTGCAGAAAGAGCTCAATTAGGGGAGGTCAGTTCCCGCCTTTTCTTCGCCTGAGAATTTCCCGGTTGATCCGCTTTGCCAGTCCTGGTCCCTGGTATATGAATCCGGTATAGAGCTGAATCAGGGATGCGCCGGCATCGAACATCCTCATGGCATCCTCCACACCCATGATCCCGCCTACAGCAATGATCGGCAGGCTCCCGGAGGATTTCCGGTGGATGTATCTGACCACCTCCAGGCTTCTTTTTGTTATGGGAGCACCGCTCATTCCTCCCTTTCCGATCCTCCGGATGGTTTCGGCCGGGGTGCGCAGTCCCTCGCGTGTAATGGTGGTATTGGTGGCCACAATGCCGTCGATCTTCATACGGGATACGATCTCAAGCGTTTCATCCAGCTGTTTATCGTTGAGGTCGGGAGAGATTTTCAGGAGAACCGGCTTCTGAACGCTCTTTCGTTTCCTGTTCTCGAGCAGCCTGCCCAGGATCCGCTCGAGGGATTCCTGGTCCTGGAGTTTATGCAAATCTGTGATGTTGGGACAGCTGACATTCACAACAAAATAATCTACCCGCTCATATAGTGCCTCAAAAACCGCCTCATAATCGGTCACAGCCGTTTCATTGGGGGTAGATGTGTTCTTTCCTATGTTTCCGCCCAGAATCAAAGATTTGGGCCTTCTGCGACCCAATTTGGCAGCAGCTGCCCCGGCACCATGGTTGTTGAAACCCATGCGGTTGATCAATCCTTTGTCCCCGGGTATCCTGAAACTGCGTGGCCTGGTATTTCCGGGTTGACCCAGCGGAGTGACCGTTCCCACTTCGATGAAGGAGAATCCGAAAGCATGCAGTTCCCTGAAAAGTTCAGCATTTTTATCAAATCCTGCAGCCAGTCCCACCGGGTTCCGGAACCTCATTCCAAGGAACTCGGTTTCCAGGGCCGGATCATTCAGATGATAGATCGAGGAGACCAGCCGGTGTACTCCCGGGATCCTGAATACGATTTTGAGCAGCAGAACCAGGATCCTGTGGATGGTCTCAGGTGGGAAGAGAAAGAGTACGGGCCTGATCAGGGTTCTGTACATTCAATTTTTGCCTGCAAATATAATCAGATTTCTAGGATGGTTCAAAGGAGGCAAATGTACCGTCGCTGTAGAGGAGCACCACCCGGCGTATCTGAGGACCTTCTGCTTCGCGGTCAGCCATCTCAACATGATCGGTCTGTGCAGCGTCGGCTGCTTCATCCGGGCTGTCATATGCCGGGCCGATCATAGCTTCCAGGTCGGTTTTCTCATCCCCGGCAGCCTGAGGTGTACCGGGATCATGCGGTATATCCTCCCGTTCATCCTGCTCAGCAGTAGCCTCAAACAAAGTTCCGGTATGCGTCCTTCCCATCTGTTCGTACATGGTACCCTTCCCAAGCATCAACCAATCAGCGTTTAAGCCTGGAAATGATTTCAATGTTTTCTGAAGAAAATCGAAACTGGGGTTGTTTCTACCGGATAGCACGTGACTCACACTGCTCCGCTGGACACCGATTATATCTGCAAATTTGGACGGAGTCAGTTGTTCAAGATCCAGCAGTTGAAGCAAACGCTCTTTCATAGCCATATCCTTTAGTTACAAATGTAATACAATATATGTTTACTTATGTATACTATTGTAATTTACATATGTAAAATGTAAACGATCTATAACCAAAAAACGCTATTATTATTGTTTTAACGAAATGACGCACCTGCTTCATTATAGCTGTATTATCAGCAATTATAAGTTTATTTTGTTATTATTTACAGTCCCTCTACAATCCTTTATTCACAGGTTGTTTAAGTGAACTGTGGCTGCCCTGAAGCGCCTTTAAATGCTGTGAATTATACTATTTTGGGGTAAAATCAACCTATCTCACCTTTTAATTTATATAAATCTTATAAAACCTTGGTAAATAAAATAATATATCTCTAATCTGACAATCTATAACCAGATTCTCGCTGTAGGATCGCCAAACAGGTGATTTCCTAATTGATATAAATAATGTAATAGACTGTAATATAGCTAACTATTCACTACAACTTACAGATTGAAAGAGGTACTGTATTTGTAGCCAAATGTAAATGTCCTGATTTGTCAATTTGTATATATATGTAAAATATATATCCCAAATTAAGGTTGATTACAAATGTGTATCTGTGATTTGGTGTTACATTTGTCAATCAAATAGAAGGCTATCCAGACCGGAAATTTTCGGCCACATTTCCTCCTGAAACTGTTGTGTCATCCTCTCCTATCCTAACTGCCTTCCATTGTTATAAGCTGATCCCTTCCCCTGCCCCTGGCATCCCGGTCAGGTTTTTACCGCTGCTGAAGCCAATTTTGTGCTGACAGGGATAGGGAACGCATCAAATATGCAATTCTCAGGCTGTTATTTTTCAGGAAAAGATGAAATAGTCTGTTGGATATTAATTAGTTAGGATTTAAGCCAGGCTGTCATCATATCCCTGCAAGAGGAAAAATCTGGGGGAAATCTTCTTCAATCTCCCAACTCCCCTTCCGATTTGGCGACCATCGACGCGACTGTGGAATCGCCGGTGATGTTCACCACGGTCCGGAGCATATCGAGCGGGCGGTCCACGCCCAGGATCAGTGCCAGCCCTTCCACCGGGAGTCCCACCGAGTTGAGTACGATGATCAGCATGACAATGCTCCCACTGGGGATCCCAGGGGAGCCGATGGAGGCGAGTGTGGCTGTAAGGACAATCGTAATCTGCTGGCTCACTGTCAGATCTATCCCGAATACCTGGGCGATGAATACCGCGGCTATGGCCTGGTAGCAGCTTGTTCCGTCCATATTGATGGTGACCCCCACAGGCAGCACGAAATTGGCAATGGTCTTCGATACCTTCAGCTCACCGGTTACCTGTTTGAGCGTGACAGGAAGGGTGGCGGCACTGGAGCTTGTGGTGAAGGCCACCAGCTGGGCCGGCAGGATCCCCTTCAGGAAACGGCCGATTTTCACACCTGCAAACAACCTGATCAACAGCGGGTATAATCCAAGGATAAGCAGTGACAGCCCCACCACCACCGTGATCATGTACATGCCCAGGGCGGTGAATATATCTGCATCACCCGAATAGGCCACCACCAGGGCCGCCATCAGTGCAAACACTCCGACCGGTGCAAACCGCATGATCATGTCGACAATCTTCAGGATCACATCATTCAGCCCATCAAAGAAATCTTTGACAACCTCTACCTTCTTCCCCGGAACAAGCACCAGTGCGATGCTGAAAAGAATGGCGAAGAATATGACCTGCAGCATGTTACTATTGTCTCCGGCTGCGCTGAATATGTTTTCCGGAACCATCTCTTCGAAAAAGTGAAGGGGCGATTGTTCCTCAAATTCACGGGCCGATTCCTGCCGGAGTTCCACCTGTCCGCTGAACTTCTCCCTGTACTGTTCCTGCTTGTCGTCCGGAAAAAATCCTCCCGGTTTCATCACATTGACCAGGATCAGACCGAGGGTGGTGGCGAACACCGTTGTGAGCAGATAGACGAGAATGGTTTTATACCCGATCCGCGAGAGTTTGGTGATGTCGGTCAGGCTTGAAATACCCTTGACCAGGGAGACGAAGATCAAAGGGACCGCTATGAGCTTCAGCAATTTGAGAAAGATGTTCCCCCAGGGAGAGATCCAGTTGGTGGTAAACTTCTCGGAGCCGGTCCATACAGCCACCAGACCCCACAGGATCCCCAATCCCATCCCTAAAAATATCTTTGCCCAGAGCGGAAGTTTTTTAATCATGGAAACAGTGCATATGGTTATTGAACAGAAACCTCATATCAGTGCATTGTAGAGTACCTCCACGGGGTGAAATGATGCGACCCCGGTTCCATCCTTGATCTGGTGCCTGCAACTGGTACCGGGAGCCACGATCATCTCATCGGTTCCTGCGGCCCTCACCGCGGGAAACAATACCAGCTCCCCCACTCTCATGGAGAGATCGAAATGCTCCTTCTCATATCCGAATGAACCAGCCATTCCGCAACAACCCGAGGGGATCTCCTCGACCCGGTAGTTTTCAGGAATGGATAATATTTTATGTACGGGTGCCGTGCTGGCCACCGATTTCTGCTGACAATGCCCGTGCAATTTGATCTCTGCCTTTTTGCTGGTGAATATGGACCGGTCCACCCTGCCCTCATCCCATGCTTTCGCAATGTACTCCTCGACGGTATAGCTGTTTTCCGAAAGCCTGACAGCGTCATCCTTCAGCCCTGCTCCCACAAGCTCCGGAACCTCATCCCTGAAACTCAGGATGGCCGACGGTTCAATTCCCACCAGGGGAACTTCATCGCTGACCCTAGGTGCAAGCCTTGCCACATTCTTCCTGGCCGCTGTCCTGGCTTTTCGTAAAAAGCCTTTGGAAATAAAGGTTCTCCCGCTGACCGTGTGCTTTTCTACCAATACCTTGATACCTAACCTGTTAAGCAGCCGGATGGCGGTGATACCCAGGGAAGTGTCGTTGTAATTGGTGAACTCATCCACAAACAGAATCACCGAAGGGGCCGACGGATGCAGGGTTTCATTCATCGATTTCAGGTGCCTGCGGATCCACCTGCGAAGTGTGATCCGCTGCAACGTGGGAATGCTGCGTTCGGAAGCGAAAGAAAGCAGCCTCTTCAGCAAGCTGCTGGTGAATTTTATAGTAACGATCCGATTGAACAGTCCCGGAACGACCATCCCCAGCCTGTTGAGCGCTGTGATATGCGCTATCATCCTTGCCCTCAATGAGGGGGGATGATACCTGTACCAATGCTGCAGGAATTCTGCTTTAATTTTTGCCATGTCCACACTGGAAGGGCACTCCGATTTGCAGGCCTTGCAGGAGAGGCACAGATCGAGGATATCATACAACTCCTTCTGATCGAAAGGTCTGTTCAATTCCTTGCTGGACAGCAGTTCACGTAACAGATTGGCACGGGCACGGGTGGTGGCCATCTCGTCCCTTGTAGCCATGTAGCTGGGGCACATGGTACCCCCCGTTACCTCTGTTTTTCTGCAGTCTCCCGATCCGTTGCATTTTTCAATCAGCTGCATCAATCCACCCTCCCCCGGGTAGTCAAAATAGGTGTCGAAGCTGGGGGTGATGTGACCCGGTTCAAAACGCAGAAACTGGTTCATGGGTGGGGTGTCGATAATCTTTCTGGCATTGAAGATCCCGTCCGGATCGAAAACCTTCTTGACGGATCTCATCATATCCAGCACCTTATCCCCTACCATCATTTGGATGAACTCTCCCCTGAGCCTCCCGTCACCGTGCTCCCCGCTCAGGGAACCCCGGTATTTCTTGACCAGCTGCGCAGTTTTCAGAGCCAGGTCATGGAACAACTGCACGTGATCCGGATCCTTCAGGTTCAGGACGGGACGAAGGTGAAGCTCGCCCACCGAGATGTGCGCATGGTAAACACACTGAAGACCGTAGCTGTCAAGGATCTGATTGAACTCTCCGATGTAAGCTTCCAGTACCTCCACATTCACACTGGTATCCTCGATCACAGATACGGGACGCCCCTCCCCCGGTAGGTTGGAAAGTACGCCCAGTCCCGCTTTCCGGAGGGCCCACACTTTGGATATATCATTGCCGGTCACCACCGGAAAATGGAATCCGAGCCCCTCCTTCTCCATCTCCCGGATCATGGCTTCGGTCCTTTTTTCAAGGGTGGACGGGTCGTGATCGACCATTTCTATCATCAGGATCGCACCCGGATCTCCCTGGAGGAAAAACCGGTTCTTCCTCTGTGAAATGTTTCCTTTGGTGCACTCCAGGATCGTTTTATCCATCAGTTCCACAGCTGTGGGATGGTGACGCAGGGCGACCAGGTTGCCGCGGATCGCCTCCATGACTGAATGGAAATGGACCGCCGCAAGTGCTTTATGCGGAGGCGGCAATGGCAGCAGGTTGAGTTTGGCCTCCGTCATAAACAACAGGGTTCCTTCTGACCCGCACAGGAGCCTGGAGAGGTTGAAGAGCGAATATTTGGGATCATTCTTATTGAACAGATCACAGTTGAGCAGCTCATCGAGTGCATATCCCGTGTTTCTCCTGACAACCCCAGGATCCGGAAACTGTTCCGAGATCTCCTGCTGGTTACCATCGTCGTCCAGAATCTGGTAAAGCTCCCTGTATATCCGTCCCTCAAGTGTATCGGGTCCCATTTTCTGTTGCAGCCCGGGCTCATCCAGGTCCCCGAATTCAGCCACCGAAGCGTCGCTCAGAACAGCCCTGATTGAAAGGGTATGATCGCGCATGGCGCCATGTACCAGGGAGTGGAGTCCGCAACTGTTGTTCCCGATCATGCCCCCGATCATGCTCCTGTTGGATGTGGAGGTTTCCGGGCTGAAAAAGAGCCCGAGGGGACGCAGCTCCTTGTTCAGCTCGTCAAGGATCACACCCGGTTGCACCCTTACCCACTTTTCATCTTCATTGATTTCAATGATGGCACTCATGTGCCGGGAGACATCAACCACCAGTCCGCTCCCCACTACCTGTCCGGCAAGTGAAGTTCCTGCCGTTCTGGGAATAAGTGTGATCCCTTCTCGGCCCGCGAAACGTATCAGCTCCCTGATGTCATCCTCATGCCGGGGATAGGCCACACCCAGGGGCTGTTCTTTGTAGTCGGATGCATCTGTTGCGTATATGATCCTGTGTACCCGGTCGGTGTGTATCTCCCCATCAAACCTGGCGCGAAGCAACTGCAACTGCTCCCCACTCACTGATCCCTCTTCCTGCTTTACGGGCGACCTGCCAATCATGAATTGTAACGCTGTATGAATTTACAAATATAGCAGAAAGAAGGTAGGTTTGACGGATGAATTGCAGACCGGATATTACCGCACCATTTCGTAAAGATCATTGAAGTAATGGTGCATTTCCCTGACATAACTCCGGAATGCATCCCGTCCTTTTTCAGTGATTTTCAGTAAAGTCAGCGGCCTCCTGTTCCTGAATTTCTTTTCAGTCTGGATATAACCGGCCGACTCGAGCTTCTGAAGGTGGGAGGAGAGGTTTCCCTGGGTCATGCCGGTCTGAAGTTTCAGGAAAGTGAAATCGGCTTTCTCCACCGAAAAGAGGTAGATGAGGATCAGCAGCCTTCCAGGCTCATGGATCGTTTTATCGAGTTGTTCAAACATGCCAGAGATGATGTAGTGTTTACCGATCGATCCGGTATTTCCGCAGGAACCTGGCGAGCAGAATGGAGCCCGACAGAGCGATACAACCTCCTGAGAGAAAGGAAGCAAGAGGGATTCCATGGTTCTGAAGTATTCCCTTGCTCCAGAGAAATTCACCCAGGATCAGGATAACCAGTACCACAACACCGTAGAGGGAGAAGCGCATCGCCCTTAAAAGGGCGCCAACCGAACTGAGCAGGATCAGCCAGATGAGCCCCAGCGGGATGGAAAGCTGAAAGGATCCGAACCGCTCCTTCAGGGGCCAGTCAAAAAGGTAGGATCCCAGAAAGAAAAGGAAAATGACCAGGTTGATTCCCAGCAGTATCAAAGAAATTCTTGAGGTAGTTCGCCGGGAAAGGTTGACCAGCCCGGTTCGCGGAAGGGTGACTACCCTCTTCAGCCACATGATGGATACCACCTCCAACAGGTAGCAAGATAAAAATATGACCTGCCGGACCCCCGGGTTCATCCCTGTGTCGTCCAGCAGCGGGATGATCCCGAAAGTGGCAATAATGAGCCCGGCAAGCACATCCAGCAGGCCGTCCTGATGAATGGAGAGCATCAAACGTCTGTTGATCTCCCTGGAAGGAGCTGTTCTGTTCATCTCTGAAAACATTAGTTTGCTATACATTTTTGTTTGCACTACAAACTTAATATATTTTTCAACCCATGTCAAGTATAGAGACCCTGTTTTTTGTAAAAAGATGCTCTAAAAAATAGTGAAAACATGCTGTTCCGGTGAATAAGCACTATTTTTTTAATTACCTTTAGAGCTGTTTAATTCAAAACACAAATTACTGAATATCAATGAATTTAATTGAAAAAATACGCGAGCAGGCGCGTTCGGATTGCCAGCGGATCGTCTTCCCTGAAGGTGATGAACAGCGAACCGTCATGGCAGCAGATGCCATTATACGGGAGGGACTGTGCTACGTTACCATGCTCGCCGACCCTGCTGCCGTTGATGAAATGGCGCACAAGTATGGATTGAAGAACCTGGAAAAGGCAAACATCATCAATCCCAAAGATCACCCCAAAAAACAACAATATACGGACCTGCTTTATGAGATCCGGAAGTCGAAAGGAATGACGAAAGAGGAGGCTGCACGCCTGGTGGAGGATCCCCTTTACCTGGGGACCCTGATGATCAAAGCCGGGGATGCCGACGGTGAAGTGGCCGGTGCACGCAACGCTACCGGAGATGTCCTCCGGCCGGCCTTCCAGATTGTAAAAACCCTGCCGGGCATCAGCATCGTATCGGGGGCCTTTATCATGATCCTTCCCGACACCTCCTTCGGCGAAGAGGGAGTAATTGTATTTGCAGACGGGGCCGTTCATCCCGATCCTGATGAGCGGCAGCTGGCTGAGATTGCGGTGGCCACAGCAGGTACCACCCGCTCCATACTGGGGTTCGAACCAAGGATCGCCATGATGAGTTTTTCCACCAAAGGGAGTGCACAGCATCCCATGGTCGACAAGGTAGTCAATGCCACCAGGCTGGCCAGGGAGATGGATCCCAGCCTTACCATTGACGGGGAACTGCAGGCCGATGCAGCGCTTGTGGAGGCCATTGCCAGCAGCAAGGCACCCGACAGCAAGATCCAGGGCGATGCCAATGTGCTCATCTTCCCCGATCTGAACGTGGGAAATGTGGCCTACAAGCTGGTTCAGCGGCTGGCCAAGGCCGAGGCCATCGGTCCGGTGCTGCAGGGAATGGCTGCCCCCATCAACGACCTCTCCAGGGGTTGTTCGGTGAGCGATATTGTAAACCTTGCAGCCATCACCGCCAATCAGGCAGCAGGCCTTAAAAAATTGAAGCAGAATTAATTACACTATACAGCCTTATCTATGATTATTTTAGTATTGAACTGCGGCAGTTCCTCCATCAAATACCAGTTGTTCGATATGGGGGATAAAAACAAGGCTGATGTGATTGCCAGGGGCGTTGTGGAGCGTATCGGGTTCACGGATGCAGTTATTTCCCATAAACCGGTTGAGAAAGATAAATACAAGCAGATTGCCCCCATCATGGATCACACTACGGGCATCAACATGATCATGGAGGCCCTGATCCATCCGGAGCACGGTGTCATCGATGGTGTTGAGCAGATCGTTGCCGTGGGTCACCGCGTGGTACAGGGGGGTGAAAAATACAAGGAGAGTATGCTCATCACCAAAGAGGTGATCAAAGATATTGAGGCATGCATTGAACTGGCACCCCTTCACAATCCGGCCAATCTGAAAGGGATCATTTCCATCGATACCCTCCTCCCCGGGATTCCGCAGGTAGCTGTTTTCGATACCTCCTTTCACCAGAGCATGCCTCCACACGCCTACATGTATGCCATTCCCAGGGAGTATTATGAGAAATACGGGATCCGGAAATACGGGTACCACGGCACCAGTCACAAATACGTCTTTAAAAAGTCCAGTGAGATCATGGGAAAGGATACCCGGGACATGAAGGTGGTCTCCTGCCACCTGGGCAACGGGGCATCTGTATCGGCCATTGAACATGGCAGGTCCATGGATACCTCCATGGGGTTTACTCCTGTGGACGGCCTGATCATGGGGACCCGCACCGGGGATATTGACCCCGGCGTCCTGCTCTTTCTGGCCGACAAGGAGCACCTGAGCCTGAAGGGGATCAGCAACCTGATCAACAAGCGAAGCGGAATGATGGGGATCTCTGAAATCTCATCCGACATGCGCGACCTGGAGCTGGCCTATTACGAAGGGAACGAACGTGCCAACCTTGCATTGACCATGTACGCCTACCGGGTCAAGAAATTCATCGGAGCCTATGCGGCCATCATGAATGGATTGGATTGTGTTATCTTCACGGGCGGGATCGGAGAGAATGATTTCAACATCAGAAGAATGATCTGTCAGAATATGGAATTCCTGGGGCTCGAGTTTGATGAACCGATGAACCACGGCGTGAAGAACGAGGATAAGATCATATCCAAACCCGATTCCCGTGTGACGGCCCTGGTCGTAAGAACCAACGAGGAGCTGGTGATCGCCACCGACACCTACAAGATCCTTGAAAAATGTTGCTAAGGTGGCTCTAATACTTGAAGCATATGTTGACGAAGCTTTCCCAGCTGGAGGATCTGCTGGACAGGGAACATAAACCTAAGAAACTGGTGCTGGCTGCCTCGGAGGATGCGCACTCCCTGAACGCGGTGGTTGCAGCAGCCAGTAAGAAAATTATCAGGCCCGTACTGGTGGGGGACAAAGATAAAACCTACGGTATGGCCGAGATCCTGAACCTGGATCTTTCCAAATTCGAATTCGTCGAAACAAGCAACCCGCTGGAAGCTATCGAGGTCTCGGTGAAACTGGTCCATGACGGGAAAGCTGACGTGCTGATGAAGGGAAAAGTCGGGACCTCGGACATGATGAAATTTGTGCTGAACAAAGAGTATGGTTTGCGCACGGGGAACCTCCTCTCCCACTTTGCCTATTTCGAGGTGGAGACCTATCACAAGCTGATCGCGGTCACCGACGTGGCCATGAACATCGCACCCAACCTGACGGAGAAGATCGGGATACTCAACAATGCCGTGGGCATCCTCAACAACCTGGGGATAGCCAAACCCAAGGTGGCCGTTCTGGGTGCCGTGGAAAAGGTGAATACCGCCATGGACGCCACCCTCGATGCGGCATTGCTGTCTAAAATGAACCAGAGAGATCAGATCCTCAACTGCATCGTGGATGGTCCGCTGGCATTTGACAACGCGGTTTCCTCCGAGAGTGCCAAACACAAAGAGATCAAAAGCGAGGTGGCCGGTGACACCGATCTGCTGCTGATGCCGGACATCGAAGTGGGAAATGTGCTCTACAAGTCCCTGGTTTTCTTCGCCCGGGCCAAAGTGGCTTCCATGATTGTGGGTGCCTCCGCTCCCATTGTACTCACCTCCAGATCCGATTCTGAACAGGCAAAATTCGATTCAATCCTCCTGGCGGCTGTTGCTGCCAGGGAGGAGATGAAACGCTAGAAATGAGCCTAAAAAGCCTCTGAAAATGGATGCTAACTACATTGTTGCGATCAACCCGGGAGCCGCCTCCACAAAAATTGCGGTTACCCTGAGGAATAAGTTTATATTCCTGAAAAACATCCGCCATGAATCCGATCGGCTGAAATCGTTCAAAAGGACAGCCGATCAGCTGGAATTCAGGATGGGACTGGTCCTGAATGAGGTAAGGGAAAACCATGTTCCATTCGAAGAGGTGGGTCTGGTCATTGGCAGGGGTGGATTGATCCATCCCATCGAATCGGGTGTTTTCGAAGTGAACGATGCCATGCTGGCCGACCTTCGGGAGGGGATCATGGGGGATCACGCCAGCAACCTGGGAGGCCTGATCGCACACCGTTTGCTGGAGCAGTTCAGGAATGCCAGGGCGTACATCGCCGATCCGGTGGTGGTGGATGAATTACAGGATGTGGCAAGGATCAGCGGCCACCCGGAGTTTCACCGCATATCGATTTTCCACGCGCTCAACCAGAAATCAACTGCCCGGACCTATGCGCACTCCAGGGGAATGGAGTATGAAGACCTCAACCTGATCGTAGCACACCTGGGAAGCGGAATTTCAGTGGGGGCACACAAGAAGGGACGGGTGATCGATGTGAACAATGCACTGAATGGCGAGGGTCCGTTCGGCCCTGAAAGGTCAGGAACACTCCCTGCGGGAGAGCTGGCCAGATACTGCTATGAGAAGGGAAAGAGCCTTGAGGAGGTGGAAACCATGCTGGCCGGGGAAGGTGGCATTTTTGCCTACATGGGATACAAGGATGCGCAAAACCTGGAACGAAGCGCCAGGGAGGGGGATCCCAAGGCCAAGCTCATTCAGAATGCAATGGCCTACCAGATCAGCAAAGAGATCGGGGCCATGGCTGCAGTGCTCGGCGGGGAGGTCCATGCCATCCTGATTACCGGCGGCATTGCTCATAATCCCGACCTGACGGGCTATATCAAGGAACGGGTCGGATTTATCGCTCCTGTTTTTATCTACCCCGGTGAGGATGAAATGCGCGCGCTTGCACTGAACGGTTCCATGTTGCTGAACGGTAAGATCTCACCCAGGGAGTATACCAGGGAAAGCCAGGTAAAAAGGATCGACCTGGATGACCTTTAGCGTTTCAGGGGGTGGAGATCGAAACCGGAATGACTTTGCCGTTGAAATATTGACCACCGTTCAGGGTGAACCACTCCATGAACCGGGCCATCTCACGGGGCTCCAGCGGAGCTTTTATTCCCGGGAAAGCCTCCTCCAGCATCTCGGTCTGAACCGCACCTATGGCCAGTGCGTTTACCCGGATCCCCTGGGGCTTCAACTCTTCCGCCAGACATTCTGAAAGGCTGGCCAGGGCCGCTTTGGATGCACTGTAATAGGAAAGCCCTGAGAACTTACTGCTTCCCTGAAATCCTGCCATGC
>Ga0209536_100009340_pt1 | contig 14590 bp, 9 predicted proteins | sample DeeMarSeWOR28_12_FD_187461 | JGI IMG/M metagenome (GOLD analysis project Ga0209536, IMG submission 187461) | Marine sediment microbial communities from White Oak River estuary, North Carolina - WOR-2-8_12 (SPAdes) (version 2) | ecosystem: Environmental > Aquatic > Marine > Intertidal zone >...
CTCTTTTCATAGCAGATTTTGAGGCCGGTCGTGACGACTTATGTTAAACAGAATGCCGTGCCGAGCCGCAGCGCCGGCAAGCCCGGATCGGGATACGGCGCGCCATCAAGATTTTCTCGGAGAAGCTCGCAAGTAGCAGGGGCTCTTAACGACCGAAGTGTCAGCCAGACGGACGAGGCGCGCCCCGCCTGCCGAGCAAATCATGCGGGCCCGCAGCCGAAACTGCGGGCCCCCTTCAGCCCCTCTTGATTCACGATACGCCCCGGGACGGAGATTCATTGCTCCTGATACTTGTCCCAGAGATCTTCCGGCACGGCGTAGTTGTGGAAGAACTCGATGCCTCGCAGTGAATCGGATGCGCTCATCACGAAGCCCTTGATGCCGGTGAGCTTGCGCCCCGCCGGGCCGTTCGCGAAGTCGAGCCAATCCAGCAGCGGGAGATCGCTCTGCTCCGTCCAGCCACCGGATTCATCCATTTGCAGCACGTACAGGAACTCGTTTCGGACCCTCGAACGGGTATATGACACCGCGTCGAAATCAACGAAGCGTTCATTGGCCGGCGCCGGGAGATCCGCAGAGCCTTCTTCGATATCGCAGTCACCCAGGTATACGGGCTCTATACCGGCAACGGGCGGTTCAGCCGTCTCGCAGACACGTATCAACGCGGGCAGCGTATCCCGGGTCGCCACGGTCGTGGCCGTATCACGGGTGATCTTGAGAATCCGGTTCGCGTAATGAACCAGGTCGTCCGTAAACCTGCCGGTCTTGCTGGCTGCCGCAGAAAGAAAGTTGGCGGCGGACTCGAAATCCCTCGCGGACAGTTTCTCCCGCCCCGCGCACTCGGGATTGAACGTCTCGGAATCCGTCGGGTAACCAGGATAGCAACCCACGGGACCGCCATCACCGTCACTGAACAACAAGTGGGCCAGATCCTCGTCGAACTTACCCTGGTCATCGGGACCGAGTGCCGGGTTGTACTGGGGCATTGTGGCGGGATCTCCATGGGCCCACTGATCCTCCTCCATGGGATCTGTCTGGAAGTGACCGTACTTCATCAATCGGACGTAAAGCCCCATGTTCTCCATCGGCGAATCCACGGTGCTCCAGACATCGCACGCCGTAGGTGTGCCTTCGACAATCGTGCAGTCATAACCCAGCATCAGCCGTCCGGTGGGATCGGTAGTCACCCACTCCGCGTCATTGATACTGCCGATGATCTCGTTGAAATGCATTCGGTTGTTTCGTTCCTTGGTGCGTCCTCCGTTCAAACGGCCAAAGTAGTTCACCTCCACGACGGACTCTGGATCGACCGGATCGCAGGTCAGCTCCACGAAGCCGATTTCCTCGCCCTCTCCGGTCAACGCGATCGGGCAGTATCCCCAGTCATAAACGTCGCCCGGATACTCGATCCAGCGCTTCGCCAATATGGGCTGGCCTGTATCCAGGTCTCGCTTGATCTCTATCAGGTCTCCGAACACGTCGCCGCAACCAGCGCCACCGCCATGCCCGTCACCACCTGGATGTTCCTGTGCGCTCGCCATCGGCGCCGCAAGCAATAAAGCTGCCAGCCAAAAACATGTGCCGCGTACCTTCATGACTGCCTCTCCCTAGGAGGACTCCGTACCCCACAATCGGGCCTGCGTCGGAGTCCGATTCCGGCCGGCAGGCACGGCTACCTTGTAGGCGATGCGTACTACTCCCCCGTCCGCGGCCGTGAGGCACCGCGCTAATGCATCGCTCGTTACGGGGACCGGACTGGACAGACAGGCCCAACCCGAACCACCCCACTCGGAAAAAAGTGTGGCTTATCAATCTGAGTGCACCATGGGGAAAACACCCCAGACGTTCGAGGTCGCATGCTCGTCACCTGAGCCAGTCAGAGTGCTGCCAGCTGGACCCGGTCGATGTCCCTGGAAACTGCTTTTTTTGTATTGCCGCGGGCGGGAGCCACCCGAATGAGAATGCTCTTGTTCATGCCGATCCGGCCGTGATCGGCCTGGAATGACCGACCGCGAGCGTCTTCCATCCGGCCGCCATGGTCGGATTGGTCCCGATTTTCCCGCATCGATTGTCCGATTCAGGCCCGTCTATCAGTAGTTCACCCCAATGTTTTCACCGAGGGGCCTCTCTATTTTTTACGTTGAGGGGGCGCAATCCATTAGCCGCGGCACGGAACCGCACACGGGGGCGCGATCCCGATTCTCAAAGGAGATCTGCCATGACTACGAGCACACTGATGCGCGTGTTCGTCACCGCAACCGTGCTGACGTTGGCGGCTTGTGGCGGTGGGGGCGGCGGCGACTCCCAGACCACGGGGACCATTTCCGTGGCGATTACGGATACGCCTGCCGACCAAGGAATCGCCGAAGCCAATATCCAGTTCAGCGGGCTGGCCGTTCAGGCGGCCGGAGGCGAACTGCACAGCTTTACATTCGACCCGCCCCGAAACATCGACCTGGCGGCATTACAGGGAGGTCTCAGCGAGGAACTGCTTCGCGACGCGCCGTTGCCTGCCGGGCGCTACACCTGGATCCGGCTGGACGTCAATGCGGAGGAGAACGTCATGGACTCCTACGTCCGGTTCGACTCCGGTGAGCAGTACCCGCTCTTCATACCGAGTGCCGAGATATCCGGTCTGAAACTGGTCGCCACATTCGATCTGCCGGTCAATGGCGAGGCGGATTTCATCATCGACTGGGATCTGGCCATGGCCATTCATTGCCCGCCGCCCCAGGTTGAGGGAGACGTGCATATCTGTTACCTGCACCCGGCCCTGCGCCTGCTTGACCGGGCGGAATCCGGAAGTATCTGGGGCACCGTGGACGACGATCTGGTTTTCATCGACGAGACCGATGCCGACCGATGCGCTCCGGCGGGCGGTAACCGCGTCTACCTGTTCGAAAAGCCCGCCGGATTGGAGACCCTGGTAGACGACCTGGATCTGCTGGTGAGCGACGGCCGAGCCGAGGTCCTGGCCACCGCCGAAGTCTGGTATGACCTGGTCGATCTCAAGTACCGCTTCAGGTTCGGCTTTGTGGCGCCCGGCGAGTACACGATTGCTTTCTCCTGTTCGGCCACCGCCGACGATCCGTCGGCGGATGATTTCCCGGACATCGAGGGAAGCCTGTTTGACTTCGTCGCTCAGTCGGATCTGACGGTACAAGAAGCGACACGGACAGTGGTGGGGCTGTAAACCCGCTTCGGGACGAGTCCGGCACGCCGTTCCCCCACTCTCCCCCCTGGGCGTCGGCCGGACCTGTCCCACACGCGCGGAGCCCCGTGCGCACGGGGCTCCGCTCTTTTCTGCCGAGCGCGCAGCCCGCCCCTGCGACCTTCCGTCTTCGGGCTTGCATCTCCCTCTCGCTCCCAGTGCCGGACGGCGGACTCCAGATTGCCGCCCATAGAAGATCACTTTCGTTGCCCCGCGTGAAGCCCAAACGTGTCAATAGAGCAAACACCTCATAGAGCTTGTCCCGGACGACAACTAGATAACAATCAGGTCCCGGCGAAGTGTGGGGGTTGATTCTGGTCAGCCGAGGACCTTCGGGGGCGAGTATGCCGTCGGGGGAACATCGGTCAACCTGAGTTCATTGGGACAGCAGACCTTCACGCCGAGACGGGTTGTTGGACCCGACGTTTTTTTGCAGTCGTTCGGTCGCGCCCATCCTTCTCCAGAGGGGTCTCGATCAAAACCATTTGCGCGGGCCGGGGGAGTCGAGGTTCGTTCGATCGGCTGCGGGACGGTCCAAGGGGGACCGCCAGGAGGATGTCATGAGAAACCGCAAGACAATCATTTCTGCAGCAGCGGCCTGTCTGGCCATGCTTTGGTTCAGTGTGGAGGTGCTCGCTGTGCCGCCGCCTGACAAGGGCCCGCCGGAGGAGCCACCAACGGAAACCCCGGATTACGGTGATCTTTTCATCGTATACCGGGATTTATCCGGCATTCCCATACTGAAGGAATTCGACGGAGGGGTTCACTGCCTGCAGCCCGTCAGCAACGACACCTGGGACGAGTGCGATACGGTTCCGGACGGCGAACACGAAGGCAAGTGCCTGGTTCCCGTCGATCCGGAAACCTGCGGAGTGATATCGGAATTCGCCATCTACACCGAGGAAGTGGATTTCGGCCGTATCAACGAGGCTCGTTCGTCAGACGAGGTTTTCGCAGCCCAGCTCGACGAGGTCATCATCAATCTCGGGACCTCGGGCTGTCTTGACCTGGATCCGGCGGGACGGCCGGTCTACAGCAGCCTGACGGATCTCGGTGTCGTCTCCTCAACGGTGGACTCTCCGCTGCAGAACCTGGCTATTTACCGGGAGCTGATGAAATACGAAACGCTGGGCGAAAGCGTTCCTTTGATCTGGGAGCCCCTCGACATGGCAGCCAGGGCCCTCGGCGCGGCCTCCGACAAGACCGGAGAGGTAACGGTTGACCTTGTCGCCTACCTGAACGAGATCATGGGGCTGACCGCGGAAGACGGGTCATTCCTGGGAAGGGAGTGCATCACGGTCACTCAGGAAGTGATGGGCGTTGTCCGGCCAGTACAGCAGTGCTTCCTGGACTACAGCGGGTTCACCTACCATCGTCCCACGATCTTCGGGGCGCTGCCGGACCGTCCGTACATCCCCGAGGGCGATCCGCAGGAGGGCGTCTTCCAATACCTGGAAGAAAGCCCGCCTGACAGCGGATGGTTCCAGGTGGTGGAGGGTCTGATCACGACGAAAGTCTTTTCCGACCAGGAAGGATTTACTGGCGGCAATATCGGCGGCTTCGCTCAGGAGGCCGACGACGCCCGTGCCGTGATCGAGTTCATGCACAACTGGCCGGTGCCAGGCATCTACGAGACGGCGCGGGTTTGCGACACGGCCGCGGATACGTTCTACGACGTGTCTATCAGCGACGTCTCCGGACTGCAGGTCCCCACAAGGATGGTAGCCGACACGGAAGGCCGGGAAGGGACCGTGACCGTCGTCAACAACGGTCCGGCAGATGCGCTGGTAAGCCTGATGGTGACTGGTGTGTACGTCGGAGCCGACGGCGAAGAACTTGTCCAGATGGTCAGAGTCGAGGACGGCGTTGCCACTGAGGAACCCATATTCGACGCTGCCGAGGAGGTCATGCTTCACGCCGGCCGTAGCGCCAGCTATGTATTTTTCTTCAGCATGGACGAGGCGACCACCATCGAGTGGACCGCGACGGCCGAGGCCGAATTCGACGTCGACCTGGACAACAACACTGTTGAAGAGACGACCGTGGTGAAGGCCACCAGCGGAGGAGGTGGCGGACACTGAGGCACGGATTCAGCGGCGGGCGAGCCCTCGTGAGTAAGGGGCTCACAGCCGCGTGCCGGGCGCCGGAGAGCGGACTTTGCGATGCTCTCCGGCGCTTTATTTCGATGCCGAAGTCGCTTTCTTCCGCATGACGTCCCGCCTTGCGGCCTTCAAGGCCGTGAAAAATGCTGGCGTTAGCTTATTTCGTGGACCAGAGGATAAACCCGCCGTGATATTTCTGGCGGGCGGAGAAACCTGCAACAAACGCAAGAACACAGTCGCCGGCACAAATGCCGAGACCGAAGCACTTCGATCACGCCGTCGTGCGCGGGATTTGTGCCGGATTCCCGGCGGGCCGGCCCGGGCCGCACTGGCGGTCTCCCCATGGTCTATTCTCAAAATTAGCCGAAGCAAAAACAAGAAGATCGATCCATGGTCGAACATGATCTGCAGGCCCACCCCGAGGAGCAGGTGCCGCGGACGCGGCTTTTGGGATGGGTGCTGGCGGCCAGCGCGATGACCCTGGCCCTTTTCGGGCTGTCCGCTTACTACGTCGAGGAGACCATGCGGGTCGGGCACGAACTGACCGGCGCCTACCTGGAGGGCGAGGCCTTGCGGGACCTGATCGACAAACGGCGACAGGAACTTTCTCTCACCGCCATGATGCTGGTGACGACCCGTGACATCCAGTGGATGGAGCAGCACCACCAGACCGAACGAGACCTGCTCGACGCAGTCTCAGCGGCGCTCGAACGGCCCAATCCCGGCTACGACGTGGACGCCTTGCTCGGGATCCGCGAGGCGGTGCGCGGGCTGAGTCGCGTCGAGACAGACGCCTTCCAGATGGCGGGGGAAGGCGATGTCGAGGCAGCCCTCGAGTTACTTTCGGGAGGCGGCTACAAGATCTGGTCAGATCAGTACAGCAGGTCCTCGCAGAGATTCATCGACTCGTTCCTGGCGCACCTGCAATCGGAGCTCGACGCTCACCAGCGGGATGAATTCCGCTCGCTCGGGGTGGCGATGTCCCTGATATTTGCCTGCATCCTCATCTGGCTGTATCTGGCGGTGCGGGTGCGCAAATGGAGTGACGCTTTTCGGTCTGAGCTGGTGACACGCAACCGGCTGGAACGTGAGCTGATGCAGGCCCAAAAGATGGAAGCCGTAGGTCGCCTAGCCAGCGGAATCGCCCATGATTTCAGTAATCTGCTCACCGCCATACGGGGCTATGCAACGCTCGCCCGTGAGCGGCTCTGCACTGACAGTCCGGCGCGCCTCGCGCTCTCGCGCGTGGAGGAGGCGGCGGACCACGCAGAGGCCGTCACGCGCCAACTGCTTATTTTCAGCCGTGACGGCGTTGCCGAGAAAAAGCCCGTGGATCTCGTGCGATTGATCAAGGAGGCGTGCGGCTGGCTGCGGCGGCTTCTGCCGGGCACCATCCGGCTGAATACCGATTCGGGTAGCGATACCCAGGTCTGTGTCTTCGGCGACAAAAGTCAGCTGCAGCAAATGTTGATGAACCTCGTCGTCAATGCGCGCGACGCAATGCCTGACGGGGGCGAGATATCGATCTCGGTCGTGCTGCCGGACAGTGAACCCGTGGAGCACCGACGTGTGACCGTTCGAGTCTCCGACACCGGCCAGGGAATGCACCCGTCTGTTGTCGAACGCGCCACCGAGCCCTTCTTCACCACCAAGGAGCCCGGGGAGGGCACGGGGCTGGGCCTTTCGGTCGTGCACGGCATCGTCATTGACCACGGCGGCGAGATGCGGATCGAGTCCCGGCCGGGACTGGGAACGACGGTATCTATGTCGTTCCCGATAACCGAGGCGCAGGAGGCGGAGACCAGCATGCCTGTACATGACGTGCCGGTCATGGGCTCCGGAACTGTTCTGCTCGCCCAGGGCGATCCTTACGTCAGGGAAATCCTGACCGCGGCTTTGGAAGACGCCGGATTCAAAGTTTCGCCCACGGGAACATGTCCGGATTTCCGATCCATACACGAGAAGGGATTATCCACGCCGGATCTGGTTATCCTGGATGCGGATCTGCCTGGCGGATGCGGTGCGGATTGCCTGCAACGGGCGCGCGACCACGGTTACCACGGCCCGGCAATCCTTCTGACCCACGAGCTCTCGCAGGACCTGGAGCGGCTTCTGGAGGGTGATGCCATGGTCTTGCACAAGCCGGTAAGGATTGGGGAACTGCGAAGGTTGGCGGTGGCCATGGTCGAGTCCGGATCGGAACGTGGGGTCGCCGCGTGAACGGCCCGATCAAGGTCTTAGTGGTGGATGACCACGCACTGGTCCGGGACGTGCTGGCCCAGCGTCTGGATGCGGAGACGGATATCCAGGTAGTGGCCACGGCTCCAGACGCAGGCGCCGCCCTGGAACTGTTCCGGGCGCATGCGCCCCACGTCGTCCTCATGGATATCGATATGCCGGGACCCTCGCCATTCGAGACGGCTGCCCGGATGCGCGCTGACGCACCGGGAATGAAGCTCATCTTCCTGAGCGCCTACGTGAATGACCAGTACATCGACCAGGCACTGGAGCTTCAGGCCCAGGGTTACCTTTCCAAGGACGAGCCCGCAGAAGAGGTCATCGATGCAGTTCGTCGAGCCCAGCGGGGTGCGACGCGATTTTCCAAGTCGGTCAGCGACAGGATCGTGCTGGAACCTGGCGGCGTCCGGCTGTCGGCGCGATCCTCCAGTCGCCTCGGCCTTCTGACTCCGCGGGAGCGGGAGGTACTGGGTTACCTGGCAGCCGGGATGCCAAAAAAGGAAATCGCCCGACTCCTCGACATTTCGCCGAAGACCGTCGAGAAACACTGCGATCATCTGATGAATAAGCTAGAAATCCATGACCGGGTAAAACTGGCACGTTACGCTATCCGTGAAGGGCTGATGCAACCCTGAACAGCCGGGCCCTGGTGATCGTCCGTCGCCGACCATCGCAACCCGGACGAGCCTCCCCCGGCGGGCAAGATGATCGAGGCTTCCAATCCTGTTTTCTCGGCGGATCTGTAGCCCGTTTGGTCAGCAGAGGAAATTCCTGATTCTTCGGTTCCAGGTTCGACCCGGGCATTGCCCATGCGACGGAAAGCTTGCCCAACCGACCTGGGACCCGCCGTGGCTGGGCTGAACTGCGACCAAGGCTGGCATCGGAGAAGAGCGAGATATGAACCTGCAAAACCAGGCCAGGCGGTGGATCGCGACTCTTCCAATTATTCGCCTTCTTTCATGGCGGAACTGGAACGGCTTGCTTCAGACGGGCGGTCTGAGTCGATGTGTTCGGGTCCAGATCTAGCCCGGGGGGGGTGCGGTGTAGTCATTCGGATGGTGCCGACGTCATCTTCTCGAACTCGGCCCGGAAATCATTCTCGGCATCCGTGACCTCGACGATCGCGCGCTGCCGGTCGTTGTTTGCCTTGGCCTCGGCGAGCAGTGCCTGGAACTCAGGCGCCTGGATCGTATCGGCCCAGGCGGGATCATTGAGGATCCCATAGTAATTGGCCCAGCCAAGCTCGAGGGCCTGCCGCAGATACCGCAGAGCCGCATCGGCGTCGCCGGACAGAACGCTTGTCAGCGCAATGGATTCGAGAGTGACCGGATCGGTTGGCAGCTGAACATTCGCCCGGTCTTTTTCGAGGAAATCCATCGCCTCTTCGACGCCGCGACTGGTTTCCGTCACCCGGTACGCGAAGGCCAGTCGCTGTGCGAGATGGACGACCACGGGTGTCGGCCAGCGCCTTTCGAGCAGCGGAAAATCGATCGCGTCGGCCGGATCGTCGGGCACCATCTCGTTCTGGTAGAACCCAATCCCGCGCTCGAGCCACTCCACGCCCTTCTGCGCATTTCCGGCCTGGATCCAGGCCAGCCCGCCATAGGACAGCAAATACGGGGCGTCGTATGGACCCTCACTGTCGATGAGTGACGCGGCTTTTTCGAGGTCGGCCGACAGCCAGCGAAGCCCTGCGCCCTGCGCGGCGAAATAGTAAGTTTCGGCCAGCGGTGGCCCCTTCTCATCCCATTGCGAACGGAACGTCTCGAACCAGTACTCCGCATCCTCGACCAGACCGAGGGCGGCATAGGCGGACGCCAGGGCGTCCGCGTGCAGGTAGTCGCTATCCGGCCCGAAATACCGCATGTGGGTTTTCGCGGCGTCGATGGCGTCCGCATACCGCCCCCAATCGACGTAAAGCTCGTAGAGCAATCCGAACGTCCAGAAGGGCGGCTCGGGAAGACCGGTCATGCGAAGCGCCAGGTGCTCGGCACGCTGGAAATTGCCGCGAGAACTCTCTATCCCGACGCTGTTCCGGATCAGGACCGGGTTCAGCGGGTCGATCTCCAGCCCTCGCTCCTGCATCGCGACAGCTTCGTCGTGGAGCCCCAGCTCCCTGAGCGGCATAAGAATCCACGTGTAGGCAATTGCGAGGCTTCGATCGAGTTCGATTGCCTTGCGCAGGGATTCCGCACCGCGCTCGGGTTCTCCGAGCACGGCCCGGGTGAGCCCAAGCGTCGCGTGACCCAGCGGCAAATCCGGGTCGAGCTGCAGGGCCTTCTCGGCGAAGCCCCGGGCCTCCTCCCAGTGCGGTCCGCGGGCCGAATTGACCACCAGCGTGGCCAGCCCGGCGTAGGGCGGCGCAAAGTCCGGATCGAGCTCGATTGCTTTGTTGAATGCCTCTCCGGCGCGGTCCTTCCAACTGGGCGTCCGCGAGTCGAAGTATGCTCTTCCCCGCAGGTAGGCGTTGTACGCCTCCATGTTTTCCGTGGTGCGGCCCGCCGGCAATTCCTGTGGCGGCACGATTCTGTTCACGATCTCGCTAGAGACCCTGCTGGCGATTTCCGCCTGGATCACGAAAATGCTCTCCAGCCTCCTGTCGAACCGGTCGCTCCAGAGCTGAAAGCCGTCCTCATCCAGTAGCCGGGCCGTAATGCGCACATGGTCGCCGTCGCGCCGGACGCTACCCTGCAGCAGGTACCGGACACCGAGTTTGTCGCTGATGCTCGCGGGACTTTCCTCGCTGTCCCGGAAGGCGAAAGACGAGGTCGACGCGAGCACGTGCAGCGCGCCCAGCGTGGACAGCCGGTGCAGTATCTCTTCGGTGATGCCGTCCGAGAAGAAACCTGTATCGGGATTGGTGTCGAGATTGGAAAACGGCAGAACGGCGATGGAGTGAGCCGTTTTCTCCACGGGGGCAGCGACGCCTGAGCCCGTCTCGATTTCCTCCTGGATTTTGCCGATGCTGCCTATGACGATCGCGGAGCCGATGGCGAGCAGCGCGGCGAGGACCACGTAGTCCACCGGCTTGAGACGAAGATCGACCGACTCCCGGTCGCCGGATGGCTCGGTGCGGACGATGCCCTGGGGCGTGATGTCATAAAACCAGCCGAAGATCAGGGCGACGGGAAAACAAGCAATGGCGGCAATAAACAGAAAACGTAACGCCGTTTCCGGCAAGCCCCACGCCGGAAACCAGATGTCGGCGACCTGGATCACCAACCAGGCGCCGACGACATAGAGCCCCGTGAGCCGAAAGACCCGACGACGACGCAGCTCCTGCCAAAGGTTCACCTTGGGGTGACTCTGTTTTCAACCGTCCTTACTGTCATAGTATCGAAAATCGATCCGAAAACCGGGACAGGGAGGCAGGTTGAACCGAATCATCGGCTGCGATAACAATGCCCCTTACGCGCCGCATCCTGTGTCTTGCGAGACCAGGCCCGTCACCCCGGGAGATCCATGAGCAACTCCTTGAAAAGGCTTAGCACCTTTTTTTCCGAACTCAAGCGACGAAAGGTTTACCAGGTCACCGCCGTTTATCTGGTGCTGGCGGTGGCCGGCATGGAATTTCTGGACGTCCTCATTCCATCCACACAGCTTCCCCAGTGGGCATCCCCATTTTTCCTTGCGCTCGCCATCATCGGTCTGCCGGTGGTCGCGGTCCTGGCCTGGACCTTCGACCTGACCTCCGACGGACTGACCCGCACAGAGGAACGCCCCGCCCGCCCCGGACATGAGCCAGCCGCGCAGGGCGCATCGGACACGGACGCAGGCGCGCTGATGCATGAACGTCCGACCGACGGCCGGGCGGCCGCTGAAGGCCTGGATGCCAACACCGTCGCCGTGCTCCCTTTCGAGAACCTGAGCGGCGCGCCGGACCCGGAGCCCTTCGCCGTGGGACTGCACGACGATCTGCTCACTGAGCTGTCCCGAGCTTCGGCGCTCACGGTCATTTCGCGGACCTCGGTGAATGCGTATCGGGGCACCAACAAACCGCTGCCGCAGATCGCGAAGGAGCTGGGCGCGGGTACCATCGTGGAGGGCGGCCTCCAGAAGGCCGGCAACCGGGTGCGCCTGAACGTGCAGCTCGTGGACGCGCGTAACGACGTGCAGCGCTGGGCGGAGCGATACGATCGCGAACTGTCGGCCGACAACATTTTCGACCTGCAGAGCGAACTTGCTACCAAAATCATGGCCGCCCTCCGGGCCCAGCTCACCCGGCAGGAGCAGGCCCGCGCGCGTCGCCAGCAGACCCACGACCTGGAGGCCTACCGGCTCTATAGCGTCGGCCGCGAGCGCTTCGTGTATCGGACGGCGCCCGACCTGCGCGAGGCCGCGGCAGCATTCCAGAGGGCCATCGAGCTGGACCCCGACTACGCGGCGGCATGGGCCGGACTCGGCATGGCGCTGGGGTCACTGGTGGATTACGGTCACGTGGATGATGCGGATACTCTCCGGCGCAGCCGCGAAGCGGTCCGTCGCGCCCTCGAGCTCGATCCGGAGCTGCCGGAGGGCCATGCTGCGGAAGGCGGCATGCTGATCCACCTCAAGGACGGCGAGGGGGCGAAGCAGGAACTGGCGCGCGCGATCGCCCTGGGGCCGGGACTTTCGCTAGGGCACCAGTGGACGAGCTGGGTTGAGCTGCTAACCGGGAGCCCGCGGCGCGCTGCAGAGGCGGCGGAGCGGGCCACCCGGCTCGATCCCCTCGAGCCGGAGGCCTGGGGCAATCTCGCCATGGCCTATCTCGGCCTCGGCCGTGTGGAGGACGCCCTCGCCGCCGTCCGTCAATCCCACGAACATTATCCGGACGTCGACTACACGCTCTGGGCCGAAGGCCTGGCCCTGTATCACCTCGGCAAGGGAAAGGACGTTCCCCGGATCTTTCAGGGGCTCACCGATCGCTGGAGCGCGGCCTGGCCGGATACGGCGCGCGCGCTCTCACGCATTGAGGAAGACGACGAGACCGGTGCACGGAAACTCACAGCCCAGCTCAGGAATGCCGGCGCAACGCGCAAGGCAGGCATCGTTCATGCGGCACTGGGCGAGATGGACGCAGCCTTCGAGGCGTTCGCCGCACCCGGCGAATCTTTCTGGGATGATGAACTGTTTCTCCGCTATCACCGGGCGCCCCCTATGGACGCCGTACGCGCCGATCCCCGTTATGCTGAACTCATCGGCCAGCTGGATCGGGCCTGGGGTCTCCGCCCCACATAGTCTCGAACCGCCTTTCGGCGTTCACAGGGCAAGCGGATGAATCTCAGTCCTCGGGCGGGATGTTGTGATTCATTCTGAAAAGGTTGTGGGGATCCCACTTCTTCTTCAGCGCCGCCAGTCGCCCCAGGTTCTCTTTGTAGGCCTGCGGCAGCCTGTCCCCTTCGTCCTCCGCCAGCATGTTGACGTACACGCCGCCCTCGGCAAAGGGACGGAGCTTCCCGTAGAGATCCCTGGCCCATGCCATCACCGCTGCGTCCTCTGCGGGGTCGGTCCAGCCCGGAAAGATGTGCAGCGCATCTGAATTGCCGCGATGGGGATACGCGGTGGCGTCGGCAGCGACCCTGCTGACGGCGCCACCCTGGGCACCCAGATATACGGCCGTGAAGGCGCCCGGGAACGGATCCAGATTGTCCAGCAGGGTGTCGATGAATCCGTCGGAAACCTCGTCGAGGTGCAGGCACCGGGAATACCAGCGATTGCCCTTCGCCATGCCGTCATCGAAAGCTTTCTGCAGCACGGTGTAGGGAACCACCCCAATCGTATCCATCAGGGGCGAGCCCTGTGCCCGAAAGGGCGCGAGGTGAATTTCAGCTTCGTCCACCGGACCTGCGTAGGCAGCGACGAAGTCCAGGACCACCTTGCCCCGTATCTCCGCCGGGAAATCGGGCAGCGCCGGGATGCGGAGCAGGAAGGGGAAGGCGGTCACCTCATCCGGCGCGGTCTTCATGTGGTCCCGGTACCAGCGCAGCAGTTCATGCGCCCGCTCGAGAGGATAAATCACCTGACCGGCCAGGACATCCGGTCCCAATTCGTGCAGCCGGTACTCGAATCGGCTTACGATCCCGAAATTGCCGCCACCGCCCCGCAATCCCCAGTGGAGATCCGGGTTTTCATCGCTGCTCGCGCGTACCACCGCGCCCGAGGCCGTCACCACCTCGGCGGACAGCAGGTTGTCAGCAGCCAGGCCGTACTTCCGGGTGAGCCAGCCCTGGCCGCCCCCGAGGGTGAACCCGGCGATCCCCACCGTCGATACCGTCCCGCCCGTCGTCGCCAGACCGTGGGGCTGGGTGGCAGCATCCACGTCGGACCAGGTAGCGCCTGCCTCCGCCACAGCCGTTCGTGCCTGCGCGTCCACCGATACGGTTCGCATCGATCCGAGGTCGATGAGGAGCCCTCCTTCGCCGACCGTGTTGCCTGCATAATCGTGGCCGCCGCCTTTCACGGAGATCACGAGACCCTGCTCGCGGGCGAAATTCACGGCGGCCGCTATGTCATCAGTGCATGCGCAGCGGATCACCAGATCCGGTCTCCTGTCGAACCGGGCGTTCCAGACGGAACAGGCGGCGTCGAAGCCAGCGTCGCCGGGGCACAGCAGTTCGCCGGTGATACTGGTTTTCAGGGCGTCAACCAGGCTCGCGGGGATAGGGCTGAGTTTTTGCATGTTCCTCATCCGGGCTGGGGCAAGTCTTTCTGATACCGGCCGGAATGGTTCGGCCGGTCAGCTACCTTAACAGCTGCCGGAAGCTTCTTTTGTCCGGCCCGGCCACTCGCGCATGTCGGGGCGGGTCAGGGCCGCAGTCGCCACGGCACCGTCGACGTTTCCCGGAAACGGGTGCAGCGGACAAACCACCAGCCGCGCCAAGGAAAGACTCCGGACACCGGGCGGATAAGAGAAACCCGGCTCGGGGCCGGGTCTCCTTGGTTCAGTCCAGTTTGCGCGGGCGACGGCCCGGGCTCACAGCGCCTTGAACACCGCGTCCAGGCTGTCCTTCGCGTCGCCGAACAGCATCCGCGTATTCTCCTTGAAAAACAGCGGATTCTG
>Ga0209536_100009341_pt1 | contig 14589 bp, 12 predicted proteins | sample DeeMarSeWOR28_12_FD_187461 | JGI IMG/M metagenome (GOLD analysis project Ga0209536, IMG submission 187461) | Marine sediment microbial communities from White Oak River estuary, North Carolina - WOR-2-8_12 (SPAdes) (version 2) | ecosystem: Environmental > Aquatic > Marine > Intertidal zone >...
ATGTCTGTAAATAGTAAATTTATAGCCATCATATTTATTTAAGCCGTCTTCCGTCGCAAACCATAAAAATCCCAGGCTATCTTGTGCGATACTTCTTACAATGTTATTTGAAAGACCTTGCTCAACTGTAATATGTTCAAATCTTATATTTTGATTTTGTGAATGCAGGATAAAGGGCAAGGAAAATAACAGTGTGAATACCTTGAATCTTATGCTCATGGAATATTCCTCCCATGATGCTTCAATTTGTAATTCAGGTAAAGATTATATTAAAGAGGATTGTTAAAAGTAAATATAATAAAGAGTGAGGCCGATAAAAACCGATATTTTTATATTCGAAATTCTAGTTCAACCATATGGGCGGATTTGCCTATCCCGGTCATGATTTATAACACAATATCCAATTTCAACACAGAAGTTCCGAGGTTCAAATATTAATTCCAACCTCCAATCTTTACAACCGCCCACGAATTTCGTTGCATTTTCGTAAGCAATTTGTATATTTGTCCTGTTAAATCCTATTCCGCTCTCTGATATTTAGAACCTGATCTTATATTCCTGCTACTGCTGGAACACTTAATTTCGACATTTATATCGAGCCTAATTTCAAAAAAAACAACATATACGATTTTTCACTCGTCATTTTTACCGAAATTTAATTTCTAATTAGCCTTATCGCATAATATTTATCATCATTAAATTCTTGTTATTTTTATAGTTAGATAATTTTTATCAATCTTGGCATACTTTTTGGATAGATCTACCATGTTTAATTAACAAAGGAGGTTTGAGATGGGAAAAATTCAATGTGTTTTACTCATGATCTTATGCTTTTTTTTGTCATGTGATCATGGCACAACACCCGTTTCTGATGAAAATGCAGACAATCCTGATGGATTAATGAAAATCGTTATGGATATGACCAATGCGCCGGCGGAGGTTGAACGTATGGAGGGTAAATTGTACAATGATAATGGTGATATGATACTTTTTGATTTCGAACTTGATGATCATACGGCGACAGCAGAAGTAGAAAATATTCCGATCGGAAAATGGACATTGCTTGTTCATGCTATTGATGGTGATGATAATATCATCTATATGGGAACGGCTGAGGTTACGGTGCATCCTGGTGTGGTTACACCCGTATCTCTGCATCTGAATTCGGCGACAGGAAACCTGAGCATAACCGTAACCTGGGGAGGAGATGGGGGAAATGATGACCAGTTCGAAGAAAATGACTACCAATCAAATGCGACACCACTTTACGAATATACATTCTATCGAAACTTATATGTATCTTCCTATGACGATGACTGGTACTCAATGACATTAAGTGCAGACAGCCTGTCAATCATGTGTGACTTCGTTCATGCGAATGGAGATATCAATATGGACCTGGTCGACAGAGATGGAAATGTCCTTGCCTCTTCAAATAGTGCTACAGATAATGAGAGAATCCATTATATCGTTAATCAGTTAGACACCTATTACATACATATTTACATGTCATCCGGAAGTAACAATACCTATACTTTTTGGTGGGACGATATCTGGCAGGGAGAGTGACAGAAATTTTATAATTATTAGAAATTCCTTGCGGCGTCCATGGAAGGACGCCCTAGACTCGCCATCCCACACTTATCATCTTTTCTTAATCATTACATTAATTGAGAGATTTCATTAAAACGGTATATTTTTGTATTGAGATATAAATGTCTCTTTGGTTCTTGGAAGCTTATTGATGGTTTTTCTGACATTATTTTGACATTTCCGTGACAAGTTTCATTTATCAATTGCGTAGTTTTTACACAAAATGGAGGTATATCATGAAATGTCACATGACAAAATGTATCACAATAATTATTTTTCTATCCCTCTTCACAGTTTTTCCCCCTGTATACGCGCAGTTTTATATTGCCCAGGAAGACACTCAAAATGGATGTTATTTATCAGAAAGTATTGGAGAAATCTGGGATGGCGATAGCTGGAATGATAATTCATTGTTCACATATAGTTATGATGGAAATTATAATTGTACAAGAGAGCTGATTCAGATTTGGGATAGTGCTGGGTGGGTCAATGATATTCTGGTAACTTGTACTTATGATGATAATAACAATAGGCTAGATGAGTTAGAACAATCCTGGGATGGAGATAGTTGGGTGAATGATAATATTTCAGTCTTCAAATATGATTCAATCGGATACTTGACAGAAGAGCTACAACAAGAATGGGATATCTCTGCTTGGGTGAATGACCGGGTTTATACTTTTTATTATGATGAAAATGGTAATGATACACTCAGAATAAGGAAGAGATGGAGAGACAATGCCTGGGTTAACAATAGGAAAGATGTTTACACATATGATGAAAATAACCACCATTTTTTGCAGATGAGGTATGAATGGAATGGTCAAGAGTGGGTGATTGACAGAAGACGTATTTGGGAAAGAAATGCTGAAGAAGAACCCATAGTAAGACGATGGGAATATTGGGATGGTTATATTTGGGTGAATGAAGAAAGAAGTCTTTATGCGTATGATTTAAATCTAAATCGTACTCGGGAAGTGTATCAGGAATGGGATGGCTTCTATTGGGTGAATACCGAAAAAGATAGTTTTGTTTATGATGTCGATAATAATTGCTATGAGGAGCTCTATCAGACATGGGATGGGGAAACCTGGCAAAACAGCACTAGAGTTACAAATACTTGGATTGCGATCACTACCTCGATAGCAGATGAAATGATAGCTCCCTACAGATTTGAACTTCGCCAAAACTATCCAAATCCTTTTAATCCTGCAACCCGTATTGAGTTTACGCTTCCCAAATCTGAATTTGTTACCCTTAAAGTCTTCAACATCATTGGAAAAGAGGTCACAACCCTTGTCCACAAAAGACTGCCGGCCGGTAATCATATAATCCCATTTTATGGTGGTCATCTGGCAAATGGTGTCTATCTCTACAGCATTCAAGCCGGAATGTACAGGGAAACTAAAAGGATGACTATATTGAAATGAGAAACGTTTGTCGGTGGTATGGTCTTATGATTAATAGTTATCTGAGGGTCTTTCTTAGCATACTAATATTAATCAACAGTATCGGTTGTATGTCATATTCTCAGATTAAAAAGGAAGAAATCCGGGAGATTGATAGTGAGGACCAGGTAAAGATAACAACCGTAGAAGAAAGGATTCATCTTCTTAACGCTGTTGAAATAAAGGAAGATACCCTTAGAGGTTTCGATAAATCCGTTTATCCGAACAAAGTCATTGAAATTCCGATTGACAAGATATCCAAGGTGGAGATTGAGAAATCAAATGTCATGGTTATTTTTGTAATGAGTGCCATTGTTGTCACATTCGTTCTCATTGCTGCTGGTTCCGGACCCGAAATTGATTTACGTAATGTCGGTAAATAAGGCAATTCCTGCTCATTTTGTTTAAGTGGACTGCCGACTGATACTGAGTTGAATTAGTGAGAATGGAAGTTCTTTTGAGGGATATGTCATGTACAAAAAACTTGTCTGCAGTATTCTTGTTGTTGCCTTTTTGAATTTGATGGCGTGTTCTTCAACTCAGACTTTTACGGTCTCTGAATATAGAACACTTCATGAAAAAGAGGAAAAACCAGATGACATCCCAAACATAATTATTCTTTGCGTTCTTTGCGGTTTCAATAGTTCTTAGCGTCTTTGCGGTTAAAAAAAAGTGACCTTAAATTGTATATTCCTTCAATCTCTCTGCAATCCAGAATTTAATGATCGATTGCCGGGTAACGCCTAATTTTCTCGCTTCCTTATCCAGCTCTTTAATCATCCAAACAGGAAAATCAACATTGACCCGTTTTTGTTCCTGTCTGGGTCGAATGGTTTTTTCCAGCTCTAAGTATTCACTGATATCTTCGCCATTTTCAAACTTGCGATCAAATTCTTTAGCTTCTATAGATTTCTTCTTCATTTTTTCTTGACCTTCTGACTGAAATGATTCTGATTTTTTTGTTTCTTAAGGTAAAAATTGCCGACCAGATTTTGCCGTTATACATCCCAATAATTAAATATCTTGGCTCATTTTTTGTCCTTGCCGGGATCATCACACATTCCGGATCATCCCAAATATTCTGTGCCTCGATAAAATCAATCCCGTGTTTCTCTTTATTTAGCAAACTTTTTTTGCTATCATACTCAAAATCCATAATGGTATAAATATTATATAATTATTATACTATTTTCAAGTAATTTTGTTCATAATTTGATGGATCGTCCCACTTCCATGGGATTCCAAATTCGATAAAACAAATAAATTATTGTTTTATCTTTGTGATCTTTGTTCATTCTTTGTGTCTTTTTGGTTAGTTTTTTCGCCGCGTCGCCGCGAGAGATATTAAATATGAACTAAGGTTGTATCAGACGTGTCAACCGCTCGTAACCGGAGCGGCTGATGGGCAGTTTTTTCTTGTTTTTCATGATGGCGATGCGGCGGTCCTTTGTTACAGCCTCAATGCGGTCTAGAAAGTTGATATTGATCAGATACGAGCGGTGGATCAGACAAAATGTTTCCTCATCCAGCAGATCAGTCATTCTACTCAGTTTGTCATTTTTTAAATACTCACCTTTCACAGAATGAATATTGATATAATCTTCCTGGGCCTCAATAAAGACAATCTCCTTCGCCGGAATAATATGCACCACCGATTGGTCACGAACACAAATACGCTGGATAGGCCGCTGAGTGGAGCGGTGATCCCGGGTCATTTTCTCGTATCGTTCCAGTTCCGATAAACGGAATTTCTCTTCAGCCCGCTCCAGGGCTGATCTCAGACGCTGTATTTTAACCGGTTTTAACAGATAATCAACGGCAAAGGTGTCAAAGGCGCGCAAAGCAAATTCATCAAAGGCAGTAACAAAGATAACCACCGGCGCTTCATCTCCCAGCAGTTCGAGTACATCAAATCCGTCCAGTTTGGGCATCTGGATATCAAGAAAAAGCAGATCCGGCTTTTCTTCCCGTACTGCTTTAATCACCTCAAAACCATTGGCACACTCAGCCACAATATCAATCTCGTCAAGCGATTTTAAAAGATGGCTCAATGATTCACGGGCCAGTTGCTCATCATCAGCGATTATTGTGCGGATTATTTTTATTGCCATTTGCCTGGAATTTTCAAATCAACGGTAAACATGCTGTCATTATGATCAATTTTTAATTTGAACCGGTTGCCGTATTCAGCGAACAGTCTTTTCTTCAATGTCGTTAATCCCAATCCCATTCCCTCAACCGCCTTTGCTTGGTCGACCGGGTTGCATACCTGAATCCATATATAATCATTCTGAGGATGGATCTTAAAATGCAATGTACCCCCTTCAATCTGTTGTTGAATCCCGTGTTTGATCGCATTTTCAACCAGCGGTAACAGGATAAAAGGAAGCGTCTTTACCGATAGCACCGTTTTGTCCACATCCTTATCGATGACCAGTCGCTCTCCCAGACGGATCTGTTCAATGTCCAGATAATTCTCAATATTTTCCAGTTCTTCACTGATGGTCGCAAATTGTTTTTGTTCATAGCGCAGATTGTAACGTAAAAATTCTGAGAGCTGAAGGGACATTTTCTGCGCCTGACCGGGATCCTTTGTCGTCAGTGTTGAAAGGGCTGTCAAACTGTTGAATAAAAAATGGGGATTAATCGATGTATGAAGGGCCCGTAACTGGGCCTCTCTGGCAGTTAGTTCGCTGCGAGTGAGACGTTCCTGTGTCTCCTGAGCCTGTTCTTGTATCAGCACGGTGTAATGAAATAAAATTCCGATGAAATACAAAAAGAAACCAACACCGGTAAACAGATAGATACTGTCCAGAAAATAGGAACTATAGCCAGCATCCGGATTGATATAGTTGAGGAGCAGTGTATAGCCATAGGAGATCAAAAGCCAGAGACTGACCATACTCAGTGCTGAAATAAGATGCCGTAACAGGATATTGGCAAAATTCTTCGGATCGAGGGGAATGCTTTTACAAACATACCAGGTAGCCAACACAAAAAGCAGCTGGAGATAAAGAAGAGGAACAACGATCCAAAATGTTACTGCTAAGGAAGCGTCAGTAAATGAAAAAAAAAGAGAACCGACAGAAAAGACGATCGGGGTCCAGAGTACCCCGATCAACAAAATAGATAGTGGTCCTTTGATATATGATGGTACCATTAATTCTTAATTTCCATTCCACCCATAATTGCTGTACCGCGGATGGTGAAGCGCTTTACCGGCGCCGTTCCATTGGGATCGGGATTGGTCTTGTTCTCTGCCCCTCCCAGTATGGGCATTGCTCTCATATTAACCTGCCAGTTCTGGGGAACAATCAGCTCGACACCGCCCCAAAAGGCAAACACGTCAAAAAAGATTTCTTCTTCTGTAAAATCAGCGTCGGTGAGATCGATTTTTCCACCACCCATCACAGCACTGACTTTACCACCGCGCAGTGTTTTCGAATTAAATTTATGATCTCCACCACCCAAAATAAATGTTAAATTGAGAAAATCGTTTTCTGATTCCTCGGCTCTGCTGCCAAACATTGCCTGCCGCAAGATGGCAAAACCGACAAGCAAGAGAATAATTGGCCATAAATGGCTGAAGCCAAAGTGGATAATATTCATATTATTGAGCATAAACAGCCCGCCGATGATTAAAAAGATACTGCCGCTCAGCAACTGCCGTGATTCTTCCGGACGCAGTATCTGGCTGAGACCGATGACGATCAGAAAAAGCGGCCAGAAAGCCCAGATATTGATATAGGGAATCATATCCAGGTTCCGCATTAAAAGGACAACGGCAAAGATAATGATCAGCACCCCTATCCAGACTTTGAGATCGATGATATTTCTTCCGACACGTGACATAGTTCCTCCCTTATAATTTATGTTCATCACTATTTACAATCCCCTGTTCCATCGCTCTGGCGGTTGAACAGACAACTATATTTACGGATGAATTTCGAAAAGCGGCGGGCAAATTCGACGAACCGACGAACTATCTCGATGAACAACGACACAATTAATTTAATAGACCACGGATGACACGGATTGGACTGATTAACACGGATTTTTTTAGCTAGGTTATTGTGTGGTTGAATATTCGCTTGATACTAGTATTTGTAATTAAACGAACATCTACACTTGGAATAACCTAATAATTTAATCCGTGAAAATCCGTTGAATCCGTGTCATCCGTGGTTTAAACGATGTAACAGGAACCACGACAACCTATTTTAACAGCACCATTTTGCGTATTTGTTCAAATTCACCGGCTTTGATTCTATAGTAGTATACACCACTTGAAAATCCCGATGCATCCCATTCGACCTGATATCGACCAGCACTCTGTCTCTCGGATACCAGGGTTGCCACCCTCTGCCCGAGAAGATTATATATACTCAGATCAACATCATTGATCATTGGTAATTGATAATTGATCATTGTCACCGGATTAAACGGATTCGGATAATTCTGATCCAGTGCAAACTTATCCGGAAGGGCATCATCTCTATCCCCCAGTGCGGCAGGTGTTCTGTGCACAAAAATCGCGATCGTCTCGCTCCAGTACGCAATCTCACCGCTATATATATCAACTTTCAGTCTGGTAAACACACTGTCCGGGCAGTTTTCATTAAAACTAATTCCAACTCCCCGGTTCGGTTCGGCGATTTCACCGGGAGCAATCTCACCGTAAACAGGATCTGCAAAAGCGGTTACGCTGCTGCAGGTGTCAAGAGGGATTAATTTAATTGATATATCCGTTGCCGCTGTCTGTTGACCTTCATTTCGCAGATTAAATCTGTATTGTAAGCGGTCACCATGATTGGGAATAGTATCGGCTGAACCGATCATATATCTGTCAATGATAACCGGGCCGATGGTCGTAAAGTATTCTGTCTGCAAAGACATATTGGTGTAATTAGACGTTAACGAATTTGTTTCAATCTGAATTGAATAGTCCATTTCACCTGAAACGACAGGCCAATTACCGCCAAAATACCCATCGCCGGCCGTGCTGTCATCATGAGCTCCATCGTCATACAAAGGAACCCTATACACATTCCCTCCATCCGAGCTTTCAATCACAGCCGTCAATTCAAGATCTTCATTGTCCGGATTGACGGTTTTACTCTTTATCATCAAGGTGTCGACGCCCGGTGTTTTATAGGAATCATCAAGAACGATGGTTTCCGCGTAGGGCGATGGTAACACCGGCTGTGGATCAATTCTTTTGAGTATCCAGTTATCCGGATCGAGTTCAATCGCTAATGGCTCCTCCGGGAGTGAAAATTCGAAAATCTGACTTTGCAGGGAATCCCCGATAACGATAGTCGAATCAAAGGAAGCCATGGTTACTTTGACATCAACCGGCATCCAGTACAAGCCGGTCCTGTCCTGGACCTGATCAATCCTCAGTTTCGCATCGTATCCTTCTCCGCTCTGTTTTAGACTCCAGCCATAGGCATATTGAGGATAATATTCTTCATAGATCCACTGTTGAAAGAATTTCTGTAAATTCTGCCCGGAAATCTCTTCGCATAATGCCTGAAATTCTGCCGTATTGATCGTTCCAAACTGATGATCTTCTGATGCCCCATACGTTGCTAAAATCTCAAAAAAGACAGGATCAGTCACCACGTGTCTGAGCATATGCAGGACCCAGGCCGCCTTATAGTAAGTCAAACCCAGATCATAGATGACTTCATTATAAGGATCCTCTATATAGACAGTTCCCGCACCCTGGTAGAGAGCCTCGGTCATCATATAGTCAATTAACGCCTGCGTGCCATTAAGATACTCTAACCACAGCCCTTCACTATAAGTGGCAAAACCTTCATTGAGCCAGGCATGGTGGAAACTTTCATTGGTGATCATATTACCCCACCACGAGTGTGACAATTCGTGAGCGATCAAAAGTTCCGTATTATAAGGATCATTGACATACCAGTTGAAATCCATACTGGAACATGTCTGGTGCTCCATCGCCAGAAATTGATTGGGGACGATCTGTGCATGACCATATTTTTCCTCAACAAAAGGATACTCCCCAAACAAGTCAGCAAAGGCAGCGATCATATCCTTTGTCTTGGCATTCCCGTCGTATATTGCATCGTAATGGGTGGAAAACATATAGAAATGGATGTCCATTGTGTCGGCATCCTCATTGTAGAGATACTGATCATAATAAACGATGTAGGGATAAATAGCCAGGGAGACCAGATAGGTTGAGATGGGATACTGAACATGCCACCAGTAGGTGGTACTGTCTCCCTCTGTCGTTTTTTCAACCAGGGATCCATTGGCAGCGACGATCAGTTCGTTCGGAACTTTGACTTTTATATCAAGGGAATCGGCTTTATCGGAGGGAATATCTTTTGCAGGCCACCAGCATCTGGCGCCAAAAGGAGCACCGACAGTCCAGATCATCGGCTGACCGTCATAGGTACTAAAACCGAATCCAAAATAGGGAGAACCCTGCGGATCACCATGGTATCCGACCGTAATCGCAAACTGTTCTCCCTGATTTAGTGGAGAATCGAGCATGATTGAGAGAATATCATCCGAATGGGTATATCCCAGTTGTTCATCAGGTGTCTGAGATAAATGTATATCGGTGATCGTCATACTACTCCAGAAATTCAAATCTATCTGATCAAGGGATGAAGAAAGTACCTCAGCGACAATCTGCACGCTTCCTGTCAGTATTTCAGTTGTGGGATTAGGGACAAGATCAAGAGAATAGTAAGTAACATCAAAATCCTCCTGACTGGCCGTGATTTGATCTTCACTGAGTATGATCTGTTTATGACGTTCTGCCTTCTGTTTATAAAACCTGCTGCGCATATCCTGGTCAGTATAATCATTTTGTGCAGCCAGATTTGTTAAAGAAAATATCAAAGATGAGATGAGAAAAATGCAGAGCGTGATGAACGTTCGATTCGTTCTCATGTCTTTCTCCTATTAATATTATATGGGGAAGGTTATGGGGTATAATACAATAAAAATTGGCGGGATACAATGAGTGAAGCTGATTATATGAGGTAAAGCCATTTTAATGTCAAATGTCAAAGGTCAAATGTCAAACATAGTCCAATTTTTCAATTGGGAATATATTTTTTTCCAACGTAGAGAATGCAAAGAGCGCAAAGCAATTTATCTATAATTTACAAAGCAAAGAGTCCTGCTTGCAGGACGGCCCAATAGTAGCCCCGGATGACAAGTCCTGCTTCGGCAGGACGCAGGAATCCGGGGTATAGCAACCAATAAAACCAGAAGTGCCGTAGGTACGGCCCATTTTGTTTAATGCTAAATTTTCTTATAAGCACAACAAAATCGCCAAAAACCTCGTAATAAAAAAGACATCAATCGAGGAGTAACATGGTCAAATCAACCTATCAGGAACTGGAAAAAAAAATAAAAGATCTCGAAACAACCGATCAAAAACTCTTTCTGCAGAAAACCTATTTTGAGCAATTGTTTAACAGCGCACCGGAAGCCATATCATTACAGGATAATCAGGAAGTTGTCATCGATATTAATGAAGAGTTTACAAAATTGTTCGGATATTCCCGTGAAGAAGCGATTGGGAAACCGATCAATGAGCTGGTCCTTCCTAATGGAACAAAAGATGATGCCTCTTTATTTTCTGAGAACAGCATGAGATGTGACATGATCGATATTGATTCCAAGCGTCAGCGAAAAGACGGCAGTCTGGTCGATGTCTCCATTCTCTGTTCACCTATCATTCATGACGGACAACAAATGGGCTCCTATGCCATGTACCGCGATATTACCGACAGGATCAATACGGAAGAACAACTGCGTATTGAAAAAACTTACCTGGAATCACTATTTAATAGCGCTCCCGAAGCAATTATTCTTCATGATCACAATGATGTCGTGGTCAACGTCAATGAAGAATTTACACGGATGTTTGGCTATTCCCGGGAGGAAGCGATCGGACAAAAGATCAATGACCTGGTGGCATCCGAAGAATACAAGGAGCATGCCGCTGAAAATTCCAGGAGGGTGATCAATGGTCAAAGGACCGACAACGATTCAAGACGCAAACGAAAAGACGGCACCCTCTTTGATGCCTGGATCATTGGCGCGCCAATCATCCACAACAATAAACAGATGGGTGTCTATGCCATCTATCGTGATATCACCGCACGCAAGAAAGACGAAGAAGCGCGCATCCGCTCTCAGCAGGAATCACGGACCGCACGAAATATTCAGATCAATCTTTTACCTAAATCAAATCCTGAAATTGATGGTTATGATATTGCCGGGATGAGTATTCCTGCTTCCGATGTAGGCGGAGATTATTATGATTTTATCCGTCTTGACGATCATCGCCTGGCAATTGCCCTCGGTGATGTCAGCGGTAAAGGTCTGCCGGCCGCCCTGGTGATGTCAAACCTGCAGGCAACGATCAGAAGTCTGGCTTCCTATAGCGTCACATCCAGGGAATGTCTGGAGAGAGCAAACCGCCTTCTCTATCACAGTACAGATTCGAAGACATTTATTTCCCTCTTTTTCGGAATTCTCGATACAAAGAAAAATACCATCTGTTATGCCAACGCCGGACAAAATTTACCGCTGATCTTTTCGAAAGATAAAAAACCCACCCCTCTTAAAAATCACGGACTGGTCCTTGGTACCCGAGAAGACGTTACGTATCAGGCTGAAGAGATAACGATCAACCCCGGCGATCGGCTCTTGATATATTCCGATGGAATACCCGAGGCGATGAATGAACATATGGAAGAGTTTGGCGATGAAAGACTGCTGAATATTGTAGAAGGTAATTGTTGTGTATCTGCCGAAGAATTGCTCTATATCATAACGGCCCAATTAAATATGCATTTTGGTGAAGAACCGCAAAATGATGATATAACGATGGTGCTTCTCTCACGCGAGGATTGATCTCTCGCCACGACGCGACGGCGCAACGTCATTTCTCTACTTTTAGAATTTTGACGGGGCTGCGGTTTAAAGCCCCTGCGGGGCGACGCCAGACTAGCCCCGGACGGAAGTCCGGGGAAAGGCGATGATCCTTAAATCGGAAGCGCCATCGCTACGGACCATTTTTTCGAATAGAATATTATTTAATTTCTTTATAGAATTTTGTTAAGGGTTTAATTAATCCTGCTGTTTGTACCTTGAAGAGTTCATTAATATTCTCTGATACATATGTATCCAGTTCCGATTTATCGAGATCAATGATGTAATCAGAATCCTTTTTGGTAACCTTGATGCGATCTTCCTCGATATCTTTATCTAATTTCTTATCATCAACACCCAGAAAAACGATAGATCCATCTGAGGTCGAAATAATACGCAAAACATTATACAGTCCATCCGGCTCTTTTAGATTTAAAAAATAATCTTTTCCTATTTTTGTCGTGACAACCTCCATTGTAACAACTTCATACCCTTTTTTTGAATCTTTCCATTCCAGGGAAGAGGCAATGACAGTTGTTGAATCTATAATTCTGACATAAAAAACATCATCTTCATATTGCCAGATACTTTCTTTTTCATATTCTTTCGTCGTTAAAATTTCTCTTTCCCCGACATAATGTTTTGACTTGAGCTTCGTACAGGATGATACCAACAATACGAATAACACTAGACTGACCAATACTAGTGATTTCTTAAACATGATAAGTCTCCTTTATAGTTTAATAGATAATATTATGCTCATATCGAAATAGCAAAAAGGTCTGAATAGGACGAACTTTTGCCCTTTTAATATATACGTTGAACATTAAATAATATCAATTTGTGTGTGGATTAGCTTTAGAAGACTATTTCACCGTTCTTTATGAATACAATGAGAAATTTCACAGCGAACATTTTGTTTGCTCACAATCACTATATATTTTGCGGCGTGACATGTAGGGACGTAGCATGCTACGTCCCTACACGGCTCGCCATAAATCACTCTCTTAACGGTTAAATTGAAAACTGTCGAGTATACAGCAGAATAGAAGTTGTAATCCCGGTTATACCAATGACCAATGCAACCTTATCGGCAAGTATAGCAATCGCGCCAACGACTGCTCCCTCGCTTGGGCCGTATATAAATATCTCACGGTGATGCCGTTTTTAACCGCATCCCGATGTATATGTCCCCAACCCACGTAAAACGAGGTCTTCGACTGTCGATATAGCGGGATGAAATCATACAAGATTTTAAAGGACGCTAATAGAAATTTATTGTTATTGGAATTTAGAAATAGACAGATTTTAGATTATAACTGATAATAAAGCCGCTGTAGGGGCGACCGGGTCGGTCGCCCATATTTGATTTATAAATAGGATCCATTTTCATCGACGGGATATACCCGTAACATAAATATGCCAGATTTATTTGGGGCATGGGCGACCGGGTCGGTCGCCCATATTTAAAAAATAATGAAGATTAATCTTCATCAAAAAATAATTGTCATGACCAAAATTTTACAAATTCAATTTTCAGTGTGGGCGACCCAGCGGGTCGCCCCTACAGCGGGATTATTTTAGATATTGGATTGAATCATTCTTAGGGAACCTTCTTTTAAACATCATACAAATTTCTACTTGCCTTTCTTTAATTGCATCTGTAGTTTAAATCTGTCTTTCCATATTGTATCGCTTATGTATCCTCATCTAATTAGCACAAATATGACATGATTGGTACAACATTATAGACAGAATCGAACTTTAATATTAGAGATATTGGAGGACTGATATGAGAAGATTGATAGTTATCATTTTTTGTGCAGCATTACTTCAATGTCAAAAAGTTGAAATAACAACCTATCCACATTATGATATTCAATCTAAAATCGAGCCATCCAAAAATCAGATAACCGTTTCTCTGCAAATGAACTATTTTCATCAGTTTGAGCCAACTGATTCGCTTTCCTTTTTACTTTATAAAAAAATGAATATTGAATCACTTGAATCGGATATGGTTGAGCATTTTGTATTTGATACGATGACTGCTCCTTCCTACCGCTATACTCCAGAGGCAGGTATACTGAAGATCAAATTAAAAAAGGCGATTGCTAAAGATGATCTGGTTACTTTAAGGATAACTTATTATGGACAGATTGGTAGGGTAAATTATTGGCAGACCAACCGCTTAACTGAGGAGTGGACAGAATTGGGAAATTATACCCCCTGGTTTCCGTATCATCCTCAACTGAAGTTGATCTCCTTTAAAATTGACGCTGTCATAGAGGATGACTATACAATAGAGGGTAATGGTGAAATTGATTCACAAAACAACCATTGGATTATCAAAAATGGAAGTGCAAATAATGATATCATTCTTTGCGCATCCAAGAATTTTATATCGGAACAAATTTCTGGCAGGAATCATTCATTAAAATTCACTTCTACGGTTCCTTTTTCAAAAACAGCGATTGACAGCATCCTGGCTACCGGCAACAACATACTCAACAATTTTAGTCACTGGTTTGGTGAAATTGAGATGGCAGCCACAAAAATACTGGTTACGCCCCGGGAAACAGGAGGTGGATATGCCAGCAAGGGACTTATTGTCCTC
>Ga0209536_100009343_pt1 | contig 14588 bp, 17 predicted proteins | sample DeeMarSeWOR28_12_FD_187461 | JGI IMG/M metagenome (GOLD analysis project Ga0209536, IMG submission 187461) | Marine sediment microbial communities from White Oak River estuary, North Carolina - WOR-2-8_12 (SPAdes) (version 2) | ecosystem: Environmental > Aquatic > Marine > Intertidal zone >...
AGGTATTGCCAAAACCATGGGCACGACCACCAATACCTTAATTCGTTCCACCATTGACGGCATGGTGCTGGATGTCCCGGTGGAGGTCGGCAATTTTGTGATTGAAACCAACAATTTTAATGCCGGCACCACGATTGCATCGGTTGCCGACATGGGTGAAATGATTTTTGAGGGCAAAGTCGATGAATCTGAAGTCGGCAAAATCAAGGCAGGCATGGATTTGATCCTCACCGTCGGCGCCATTGAACAAGAATCCTTCCATGCGTCGCTGGAATATATCTCGCCCAAAGGCGTGGAAGAAAAGGGCGCCATTCAATTTGAAATCAGGGCCAAGGTGAAGCTGAAGCGATCTCATTTTTTAAGAGCCGGCTACAGCGCCAATGCCGATATTGTGCTGGACAGAAGGGAAAACGTCCTGGCGATCAATGAAAGCCTGCTGCAGTTTGACGGCGACAAACCCTTTGTGGAAGTGGCCACCGGACCCCAGCAGTTTGAAAAGCGCAGCATTCAAACCGGGCTGTCCGACGGCATCAACATCGAGATTGTTTCCGGTTTGGCAAAGACCGATAAAATCAAGATCTGGGATAAACCGATTAAAGAATAACTTATAAATCCTACAAATTAAGATAATCTAGGCTTATTTACCCTTCTGGCACTTACCCTCATCGTTGCTGTTATCCGACCTGTATAATTTCCCTTAACGACCATTTATTGCTGACATTTATTGCCACCCCCGATGACAATATTTGTACCGTTTTGTTGGATTGAAATTTCAGTTACGATTTATATAGATGTAATCATTAAAGAAAAGATTCCCTTTTCCCGATGGTATAAATATTGCTCATGTTCGAAACAAGGGTCTGTTTACACAATCGCAAGCTGTGAAAGGGAAGAAATGAACCGGAAAAGAATCCTGGGGATTTGCATTATATTTTTGATGGTTGCCTTTATTTTTATTCAGCCGGCCTATGGCGGCCCCGGCGGCCAGATTGCCAAAGTCATCGCCAATACCTTTTGGGGGAAAATGGTATTGAGCCTGCTGTCGCTTATCCTGCTGCCGCTTGGCATTTATATGTACATCAAGCAGAAACTGGCGGAGCGGCGGGCCTATAGAGATCTAAGGTTTATGGCGCAGTATGATCCGAATTTTGAATGGCTGTGGGCCAAACAGCGTATTTTGGACTGCTTTTATCGGGTTCACAGCGCCTGGAAAGAAGAAGATGTTTCACAGGCCTTCGAGTATTTAACCGACTGGTACTGGCAAAACCAGCAACTGGTTCGTCTGGACAGATGGCACAGGGAAGGCCTGCGCAATTTCTGTGAAGTTCAAACGGTCCGGGCGGTTCGCCCGCTGCTGTTTATCCATCGCAACGATGATGTTGCCCATGAAGGATCCGTGCTGGTGGTGTCGATAACCGCCAACATGAAAGACTACCTGGTTCAGCGCGAGACCGACAAAGTGGTCGAGGGTGACCCAAAATTTAAAGATCATGAAACCATCTGGTCTTTTACGCTGGCCGAAGGCCAATGGCGGGTGTCCAATATTGAAGCGGTCGGGTGTGAATTCGGCTATATATTTCAGGTTAAAAATGTGCCCAGGATTGAAGAAACGGTTCGGGGTCTGGCAAATCCGATAAAAGCCGATAATAAGCAAATTAATGCAGGCCATCAGATCAGCGGTACGACCGATCCGCTTTAAAGAAGACCGGGTTCATCAACGTGTTAACGCTATTGTCGGCCTCTTGCCACCATTCTTAGAGGCGACAGATTAACGATCTGACCATTTTCATTTACCTCAACAGCCGCTGCACGAATGGCGGAATACCATACGCCGACCGCATTGCCGGAATGATCTAAAATGGAAAATCCCCAGGGCTCGGCGGTGCCCCCCGAGCCCTGCAGGGAAATCCGGTCGATCAAAGTGCGGAAATCCTTCGATTGAGGATCAACTTCCAGCCACAGCTTTGAATTGAGCTCATAATTTTTATTTATGCCAACCATGACAAAAGGCTGACTAAACGTTCCCCGGTAGTAATAGGTGTGGTCCGGCATGATCTGATAGGCTTCAAAAGCGCGTGTAATATCGGGACTTGATTGCAGCCTACCGTAATTTGACATGGCACAGCCGCTCAGGGCGGCTAAAACTATAAAAAACCAAATGATCGAACCCGACAATCTGCCCATGCGATTTTTTAATTTAACCATCTCATTATTTTCCTAAGGTTAAAAAGGTAGGATATCCCGATATGATCTCCAACGGTCGGTGTGTACACGCTAAAACAATAATAAGCAAGTCTGTCAAGAAAATAAATAAATACTTGACAAACATTATTTTTGTTCTATAATTCGATATATGTCGAATAATACAAATAATAAACTTGATAAATATGCCGGAATTTTTAAGGCGCTGTCCAACCCCAACCGGTTAAAAATCTTTATTAGTCTGGCGACTTGCTGCAAGCCCGGCACTATTGGTATCTTTGAACCGAGCAATACTGCCTGTGTGGGGGATATTGGTAAAGATTTAAGTATTGTACCATCCACAGTCTCCCATCACATCAAAGAATTGCGCCGGGCGGGTTTGATTAAAACCCGCCGCCAGGGCCAGAATATCGAATGCTGGGTGGATCCCGAGATTTTGCAAGAGTTGAAGTATTTTTTTTCGTTTTAACAACTGGTGTTTTTTTTTGCAACAATATTTCGATAGATGTCGATATATTAAATTTAGGAGGGAAAAAAATGGAAACAAAGAATCCGGAAGAAATCCGGCGATCGGTACGGAACCGATATGGTGAAATTGCCAAACAGGAAACTTCAGGGTGCGGCTGCAGCGAGCTTTCATCATGCTGCGGCGCCTCGCAGAGACCCATTGAAAAAATGTCCCAGGCGTTTGGTTACACCAAAGAGCAGGTAGACAGTGCGCCGGAAGGTGCAAACATGGGGCTGGGCTGCGGCAATCCCCAGGCGATTGCTTCCTTAAAGCCGGGTGAGACCGTTTTGGATCTGGGAAGTGGCGGCGGCTTCGATTGCTTTTTAGCTGCCGAATCGGTGGGCGAATCCGGCCGCGTCATCGGCGTGGACATGACCGCCGATATGGTCAGCAAAGCCCGCCGGAATGCCGAGAAGCTGGACGCTAAAAATGTTGAGTTCAGGCTGGGTGAGATCGAGCACCTCCCGGTGGCCGATGCCAGCGTGGATGTGATTATCTCAAATTGCGTCATCAACCTTTCGCCGGAAAAAATTGATGTATTTCGAGAAGCCTGGCGCGTGCTGAAGCCCGGCGGCCGTCTGGCGATTTTAGATGTGGTGGCACTGCAGACACTGCCCGCTGAAATCAAAAACGATATATCCCTCATATCCGGATGTGTCGGGGGCACTGAGAAAATTGAAGTTATCGAAAAGACACTTCGGGAAGTCGGCTTTCGGGAGATCAACATACATCCCAGGGATGAAAGCCGTGAAAGTATCCGTGAGTGGTTTCCCGGGCGGAATTTGGAAGACTATGTGGCTTCGGCGACGATAGAGGCGAAGAAACCTTTTTGAAAGCCTCACCCAAAGCCGCGAAGGCGCAAAGATAATTAAGAGGTCGGAAAGTTTTTGCCGTCTTTCCCGCACAGGCGGGAATCCCAACTTCTTCAAGGAGGTTTTTATGAAACCATTTTACAAAGGCCTAGACACCGAAACCCAGTTGCTGGTGGCCCTGGGCTCGGCCGTAGCATCCGGCTGCATCCCCTGTCTGGAGAGCATTACCGGTTTAGCCCGTGCCGAGCGGATCGATGAAAAAAAGATGCGGGCCGCCGCTATCATCGGTCAGTTTGTCAAGGATCAGCCCGCCAATAACATGAAAACCACCGCCGACGCGCTTTTAGGCACCCACCTTCAATCCGCAGCTTCTCAAGCCGCGTGCCCGATGGAATCGGAGGAGAAACCGGTGGCAGTTGATCGTCATGAATCCAGCAAGGCATGTGGCTGTTCCTAACCGTGAGTAAAGGCGAATAATGACAAACCATATATCAAATCAATGTTGACAATAAAGCCAACTTTCGTTATCTGGATGACTATCGTTTCCGTTTAACAGAAGCCTCTATGTGTTGGGCTGCAGCTGAAGCCAATACACAACTCACCGTTTTCGGTTTGTCCGCTTCAAAAAACAACTTCTTATCTTTTCTCTTTATTCGTACCGATGGAAATGTGTACAAAGAACTCATACCGCAGGCCAAATCGCAATTAAAATAACCTAAAGACCATAAAATACGAATATGCATAAAAATGATAAAAGCCCCCGGCAAAGAATTGTCTGAATCTCGAGAGCTTCCTATCTGGAAAAAGTTTATATTCTCGATTGCGGCAGTCGTTTTGTTCTTCGGCATACTTGAAGTGGTTCTGGTTCTTTTCGGTGTGCAGCCCAAGTTGTTGCACGAAGACCCTTTCGTAGGTTTTAGTTCAAACGTGCCGCTCTACCTGCCGGAGATCGATTTAGACGGCAGACAGGTCTTGGCTACAGCTTCCAACAAGAATCTCTTCAACCACCAGCAATTCCCTCAAGAGAAGCTGCCGGGAACCTACCGTATCTTCTGTGTTGGTGGATCGACTACCTATGGACGCCCTTACAACGATACAACTTCTTTCGCCGGCTGGTTACGGGAACTGCTGCCCGTTGTCGACACCCGACGACGTTGGGAGGTAATCAACGCCGGAGGTATCAGCTATGCCAGCTACCGCGTAGTGCGCCTGATGAAGGAACTGGCTCGATATAAACCGGACCTCTTTATTGTCTACTCGGGGCATAACGAGTTCCTCGAAGAACGGAGTTACGGAGCATTGCGAAGCACACCGTCTGTGGTTAAATCGATAGCGGCCTTGCTTGCCCGTACTCGAATCTGGTCAGCGATGAGCTTGTTGCTCAACCGCGTGGGTGTGACATCCGTTGCGGAACAGGAAAGGCAAGTCGTCCTGCCCGGGGAGGTGGACACACTGCTGCGAAGATTCGGACCCGATATATATGAACGAGACGACACCCTGCGGGATCAGGTCCTGCTGCACTACCAGTCAAGTCTCGAGCGAATGGTTGACATCGCAAAATCAGCGGAAGCGGATATCATCTTTATCGTTCCGGCTTCAAACCAGAAAGACAGCTCTCCTTTTAAAAGTCAGCACACCGATGGCATTAGCCAGTCGGACCGAGTACACGTTGAAAATTTACTAACGCGGGCTCTGGAGCAAATGCGAGAAGCCAGATGGTCCGAGGCGGCCGAGATTCTAAATAAGGCGATAGAGATCGATCCGCGGTTTGCAGAATTGCATTACCGCAGCGGAAAGGCTCTTTTCGCTCTAGGCAGATACGAGGAGGCAAAAGCCGCTTTCACACGTGCCCGGGACGAAGACATATGCCCCTTGCGAGCCTTGTCGTCAATGCGCGATAAAATTGTTGAGGTTACGCGGGCAACAGGCAGCCCGACGATTGACTTCATCTCTCTCCTCGAGCAGCGCCTGTTGGCCGAAAAAGGTCACAACATTCTTGGCGAGGAGTACTTTCTGGACCACGTCCACCCTACTATCGAAGCCAATCGAATGCTGGCGCTCAAGCTGGTAGAAGTGTTGATGGAACGTGGGGTTGTGCAGACCGGGGATGCTTTGGACGACCAAACAATCGCAGCCATCGCTTCACGGATCGAAGGTCGCTTAGATCCTCAACTTCGCGCGCGGGCGCTGACGAACCTCGCCAAGGTATTGTCCTGGGCCGGCAAAGTCGAGGATGCCAGCCGGCCGGCTTCCCAGGCGCTCAGCTTCGATGTGAAAGATACGACCATCATCAGTGACTCCGCCATGATTCTAGCGATGTATCATGGACTTCAGGGAGACGCCGTCCAGCAACAGAAGTATTTTCGTATGGCGCTGAATGCGGAGCCCCGAAACCCTGAGGTGCACTTCCAGATCGGTCTGCAGATATTGAAAAACAAACAGCCTGATCTAGAGATAGCCGCAGCACACATTTTCTATGCCAGCGTGTTTTGGGCGGAAAGCCACAGGGATATGCTTCATCAAATTCTTGGCAGCGTCATGGCCCAGCGCAAGCGTTACGCTGCGGCGTTCTCCAATCTTCTGGAAGCTCGACGTCTGAACCCGCACGATACCGAAACAGAGTCGTTACTCGCCCGGATAGGCAATCTACTCGGACCTGACGCCCAAAACCGAACGTCGCCAAAGGTCACCCTGGAGCGATACCCATCCGGTGCTCCACGTAGAATCGCTCAAGTTCAGCTCGACACGACGGGACGTCCTTTGGCCGACGGAATCTGGACAGAGTGGTACGAAAACGGCCAACTGAAGCGCTTCGCCGACTACGTCAAGGGGAGGCGCAACGGTGTCGAAATGACATTGGATTCGAACGGTCAGATTATATCGCGAACGATTCATTAGAATTCGTTAAAACAGCGCATAGATAAATGGTGCGATAACACTGCTTTCGGTAAAAACGATTAAAACACTGAATAGAAGAAGAACCAGGATAATCGGAAGCAGCCAAAAACGTTTTCTAACCCTCAAAAATTCCCAAAATTCAACTATAAGGTTTTGATTCGCCATTTTTTCCTTTTTTAAAATCTTTTTAAGAATTGTTCTCTAGATTGAACCGCCTCTTTACGGGTCACCCAATACGATGAAACATTTTTATCAGGTTTAACAGGAAGAGGCGTACCGCCAAGTATGCGTTTGATAAGAGCTGCCGGGGTCATCACAAGATAATAGGCTAGGGTAAGAATCAAAGTGGTGACAACGCTGCCAAGGAAATGGGCTATTTTAAGCCATGCAACAAAAACAGGCCTTAATGGGAGCGGAAATAAAATAAATCCAAGTCCTAAGGCTGACAGAGTTCCAAAAAAATAGACTGGAAGGGGCTTCTCCAACCAGATTCCTGAGGCCCAAAGACAACCAAAAAAAATAAAGGCGACGAGTCCAAATTTTCGTATCCGTTTAGTTTCAGTCGAGTTCAAGCTCACGTCTCCAATCTCCTTTTTCTCTCCAGGGTGGTTGTTCTTTTTTATACAGGATAAAATTTTCTATAACCAAAACATCCATCTCGGTTCGCATGAAACACCGATAGGCGTCTTCAGGGGTACAAATGATCGGTTCGCCGCGGACATTGAAACTTGTATTAACGATTACCGCACATCCGGTGAGTTTCTCAAATTCAGAGATAATTTCGTGATAATCAGGCTTATCCTTTTTGTTTACCGTTTGAAGGCGGGCTGAATAATCCAGATGGGTAACAGCGGGTATATCACTGCGCTTCACTTTTAGTCGCTCCATCATCGTTAATCCATCTTCAGAAGGCTGCGGCAAACACCTCTCCATTCGAACATTGGCAACCAGAAGCATGTATGGGCTGGGTCTGTCCGTCTCGAAGTATTCCGAAACTTTCTCTTCCAGCACAGTCGGCGCAAAAGGTCTGAAGGATTCGCGATATTTTATTTTGAGATTCATTACGGTCTGGGTATCCTGCCTTCTGGCATCTCCAATGATGCTTCTTGCACCCAGGGCACGCGGCCCGAACTCCATCCGTCCTGTCATATATCCTATTATCTTTCCATCAGCGATCAACTCAGCGATGGTTATCGCTCTTTTATCTGAGCCCAGTTCGTGATAGACATAACCATTGCTTCCAAGGAATTTCTCTACGGTTTGCCTGGAAAAAGAAGGCCCGAGATATGAGCCCTGCTGGGTGTCAAACCCGGTATCATTTTTTCTTTCGTTACCTAAATATCGATGCCATACACAAAGCGCCGCCCCTAATGCACCGCCGGCATCACCGGCAGCTGGTTGTATCCAAATGTCATCAAATCGACCCTCTCGCAATATGCGGCCGTTGGCAACACAATTAAGCGCGACGCCACCCGCAAGACAAAGATGTTTTTGATTGGTTTCTTTGTAAACGTGATCTGTCATCCTGAGTATTGCCTCTTCCGCAACGGACTGTATGCTTGCTGCAATATCCATTTCCCTCTGGGTGATTTCGGTCTCAGGCACGCGTGCAGGACCGCCAAAGAGTTCGGCAAAACGGCTATTGGTCATTTCTAGTCCACCTAAAAAATCGAAATATGAAAGATTTAGCCGAAGTGAACCATCTGCCTTCAAGTCCATCAACTCCGAAAGGATAATATCTTTATACTTTGGCACGCCATAAGGTGCTAAACCCATTAGCTTGTATTCACCCGAGTTTACTTTAAAACCTGTAAAAAAGGTAAATGCTGAATAAAGCAAACCCAGAGAATCTGGAAAATGCAGTTCTTTTAAAATGGTAAGATTATTTCCCTCTCCAATTCCGTAACTGGCAGTGGCCCATTCGCCCACACCATCAACGGTTAATATCGCTGCTTCGTTATAAGGGGAAGGATAAAAAGCGGATGCCTGGTGTGCCTCATGGTGCTCAGTGAAAAGGATTTCTCTATCATAGCCGGTTTCCTGCTGAATGACCTTGGGAATATATAGTTTCTTTCCAAGCCACAGGGGCATCGCTTCCAGCCAAGATTTAAGCCCCCTGGGAGCGACCGTCAGATAGCTCATTAACAACCGTTCGAATGTCAACAATGGTTTATCATAGTATACCAGATAATCCAGGTCTTGAATTTTGATACCGGCTTCCGCCAAACAATATTTTATTGCATTTCTCGGAAATCTCGGATCATGCTTCTTGCGCGTAAATCGCTCCTCTTGCGCGGCGGCTAGAATTCGACCATCTCTGATAAAGCAAGCAGCACTATCATGGTAAAAGCAAGAAATACCTAAAATATCCATTTTTTATCCTTGCGCTTCGGCATGATGCAAAAGTTGGAATTGTAGGTCTTACCCCACACTGGCATCAACCTGTGATCTAATGCGAAAATATTACTAAAACAAAAAACCGCTGATACGAAATCGATATCAAAGGTAGACGGAGCTTTCAAGGGCGAGGCGTCATTAGCGGCAATAGGGATGGATTCGTTTCAAATGATTGCGGAAGGGTGCTGGCTGCGATGGTTTAAACTTACAGCGGGGGCATATGGAGATCTTATTTTTTGTGAAAAGATTTCTTCATTATTTCCAACCAGGAGAACCGCACCGTTTTCGGATCTTTCTCTGCGACGGTGGATTTCCTGGAAAACTCGCGATCCAGATATTCTTGGACCGGCGCGTCATTTTCATACCACATTGTTTCTTCATCTTGCATTTTAAGTTTGCCTTTCATTCATCGAGCACCGTTCAGCCGGTTTCCGGGCTGATTTGTTCACCTAAAAGGTGAGGCTTTTACCAGAATTCTACCCAAAAGTACAGCCTGAAACCCACTTTTTATCGCAAATCGATGTTTTTTATTCGCCTTCGCCTGAACACCCCGCCGCTTGCTGCGAAAGCTTCATTAAAAAATTAGCATAAGAAGTTAATATCTTGTATATTGTGTTGTTTAATTCTTGACATACAAGATGTGGTACATATATAATTTTAGAACCGAAATCAACGATTTATTCAAATCTTTTTTCGCTCAGCTGAAGCTCAAAGTCGAAGATCACACCGAAGATAGCACATCGAAAATACGGATATCCTGAAATCGGCCAACCGAAAACTGACCCTTATCCCGCTAATTTATTAGAATTATTCTTAATTTTTGGCACAATGCTGAGACCTGTAACGCAAAAAGGTAAATAAAAATGCAGCATCTGTTAGAGATAGCAGATAAAATTCCTTGGGTAATGGCTCCCGCTGCAGTGATCGTCGCAACGATTGTCATTTCTGTGTTGTTCTCTTTGAGGGGGCTGTTACAACCGGCATCAAAAGCAATGATCGTTGCCGTGATGCTGGCGATAAGCGCCTGGGTCGTTATGATGCGGGCATTCTGACGAGATTCAGGCCTTGTCATTCAAACCCAATGCGTGTCTGGGGAGTGCCTTTATCAATGGTGGCAAAAGTTAAGCAGCCAATTTGGTCAAATTTTTCATATGTTTCTGCAATGTCCATCATACTATATCACCCTCAACCCACAATACGCAGGGCCAGATATGGCACCAGGTTGAACAGGAATATTGCGATTTTATAAAAGGCCATACCGCCATAGTGAATGGCATCGAACTTTTCAACAGAGATTTTAAACCATTTACTGTGAATCCGGTACATCCAATCGTGAGCAAAAATGAAAAATAAAAGCCACCATAGCAACGCTATCCAGTTTATGACGATACACCATCCCAGTGCATCACGAATGACTTCAAGGGTCATTGGTCCTCCTCCTTTTCCTTTGGTTTTTGAGATGAGTTCTAATACATATGTAACCGGAACTTTTTCCCCAACTAAACAGGCCTAGCGCTGATTCGTGGATAACATGTGAACGTCCCGCTGTGGAAAGGGTATCGTTATTCCGGCCTTGGCCAGGGCATTGTAAACAGCCAGATTGGCCTGATACAGAATTTGAAAATATTGTTTGGTCGGCACCCAGTAGCGCATGCCAATATTGACGCTGGAGTCGGCAAATTTTTCAATGCCGATTTGCGGTGCCGGTTCCGCGACGATCTCAGGTATTTTCTGCAAAACCTTTTGAATCGTGTCGATGGCTTTTTGCGCATCATCCTCATAGGATATCCCGATGCTCGTTTCGATAACCTTGTTTTCAAAAGAGTTGATCAAAATCTCACCGACGATGTGTTTGTTGGGAATGGTGATCTGTTCCCCGTCTTCGGTGGAAAGGCGGGTGGCAGCCAGGCCGACTTCTTCCACCACCCCGCTGACGCCCTGTATTTTTATGGTGTCGCCGACCACGAACGGCCGGGTAATGATAATGGACAGGCCGGCGCCGTAATTTGACAGCAGCCCGGCCAACGCCAAACTGGAACCAAAAGCTATTGCGCCGATTGCTGCAACAAAAGGCGTCATGGCAATGCCGAATTTTCCCAAGACGATGATCAAGACAAAAGCCAGCAATGTCAGCCGGACAACATTTCCCAGAAAGCGGCTGAGGGTAATGTCCAGTTTGCGGGTCTCACATACCCGCACGACCATGTTGGATAGCCAGCGCGCGACGATGAGTCCGATAATCAGGATAATGATGGCGTAGATCACCTGAAAGCCGTATTTAACGGCGAATTCAATGATGAGATCCATGTATTTTTCTACGGCTGCGAGATCTTCTGGCATGGGAAACCTCCACTGGGATAACGGTTTGATAATTGATGCCCGCTTCTAGCGAGCCTTTTAATTGATGCAACCTTACGGTTTGTTCAACTTTACAATGACCAGGGTGATATCATCTTCAGTTTTTTGACCTTCAATAAATTGATTGATTTCATTGTAAACTGCATTGAGAATATCATCAGCTCCTGCCGCAGCGTTTTGACGGATAATTTCTTTAAAACGTTTTTTGCCGAACATCTTTCCCTTTTTGTTAAACGCTTCCCAGATGCCGTCGGTGCCGATGGCGATGATCTGCCCGTTTGTCAGCCCTTCGTGGCGGTTTTCAGCGTACTTAAAGGCTTCATTGACGCCCAGCGCCACCCCGGCACCTTTGAGTTCCACAAAAGCGTCCTGTTGTGGATCATATAAAATGGCAGGGTCATGGCCGGCCCGCACCCAGTCGATATGGTCTTTTTGCAGATCCACGGTTAAATAAAAAAGCGTCATAAACCGGCCGGTTTCTAAGACATCCCGGGTCAGGTGGAGATTCATGGCGGTGATGATTTCCGACATGGTTCCGGGCTGGGAGGCGCGCATGCGCAAAAATGCCCGGGCCGATGTCATCAGCAGCGCGGAGTCCACCCCGTGGCCGGTGATGTCGCCTACTGCTACGGAAAACGGGCCGTCCGGTTTTTCACGTCGCCACAGAAAATCAAAGTAATCACCGCCGATTTCATCGCAGGATACATTCCGGCCGGCAATGTCGAGGCCGTGAACGTTCGGCTTGCTCTGGGGCAGCAGGCTTTTTTGAACCTCACCGGCCAGTGCCAGGGCTTTTTTGTGCTCGGTCATATCGGTGACAAATGCCATGTTGCCGATGACTTCTCCCTGATCCCCGCTGAGGGTGTTGCCGTGAATTAAAATCGGCACATGGCGGCCGTCCTTGGCCACCACGGTTCCTTCAAACTCCCGATATTCTTTGGCGAGGATCTCCTCCCGGTTGGCCAGCATGAACTGCCTGAATTCATCCGTCGCCAGGTCAAGAGGGGTTTTGCCCAGGATCTCCTCGCGGGAAAAGCCCAGCAGTTTGCAATAGGCGTCGTTGGTCTCGGTAATTTTCAAATCCTCATCCATGAGGATAAATCCCTCTCCGGCAGTTTCCACAATGCGGCGAAACTTTTCTTCACTTTTGCGCACCTTTTCCTCGGCCAGCTTACGGCTGGTAATATCCACCAGCAGGCCCTGGTTAAATATTTTGTTTCCTTTCTCGTCGCGCACCACCGAAGTCTGGTCTTCAACCCAGCGGATCTGGCCGTCTTTGGTCATAATCCGGTAAAACTGGGTATATTCTTCAACGTCTTCTTCCATGTACTGCTTGATTTCCTCACCGACATACTCAAAATCGTCGGGATGGACGATATCTTTAAAATGGATCTTTTCTTCAAGAAACTCTTCAGCCGTATACCCCATCTGGCGGATGTTGTCGGAAACATACAACAGGCGGGGTTTGTCACCGGCCACCCGCCGAAAGAGAATCACCGGGCTGTTGTCGATAATCACCTGGGCCAGGCGAAGCTCTTCCTCGGTGCGACCGCGCTCGCGGCATTCTTTTTCAAAGGAGGAGGCGCTCGCTTCAAATTGTTTTTTAAGGGTAGTTAATTCCCTGATGAGTTCGTCTTTGGTTTTGCCTTTGTCGGATTTCATAACCCTTTTCCATTTAATTCGGATGCGTTTTTACTTCAATCGACCGGAAGTCTTTTGTTTAAAACTATGGCCTCTAAATTAGCAGGTCAAGTATAAGAAAAAGTGACTAAAGTTAAAAGTGATCTAAAGTAACTAAAATTATGGAATTCTGTTATTATCATATGTTTCACCGCAGAGTCGAATTTTTACCACCAATTAGACCGGTCGGTCTAAATGCAGTAAAGGTGTTTGTGCAATTTTTTAATCGCTGAACCATTAGGGCTCATTTCTTTAAGATGTGATCAAAAACAAATTTGCGGTGAATTTTGAGTGGATCCAGGCTTTGGGTCAGCTTCATCTGAATGACAGCGCCATGCCAACTGGCGATGATGAAACTGGCGGTTTCTCTTATATCCAGATTTTTCAGTATCTTACCATCGTTCTGAGCCACTGCCAACACCTGGCTGTAAGCGTCGATCATCATCTCGATGGCTTCGCTTAGTTTCTTGCGAAAGGCCGGGCTTAAGTCTCCCATTTCCTGGGCGAGATTGCCGATGGGACAGCCGCCGGCATAATTTTGGGACTCAAAGTATTCCATGAATGCTGTCAAAAACGCATAGATCCGGCTCAGCGGCGAAACCCGGGTATCTTCCAGCGTTTCGATGGCAATCCGCTTAAAATGGGCCGAAAAATAATCGATAACTTGAAGCCCAAACTCATCTTTGCTCTTGAAATAATTATAAAAAGATCCCTTGGGCACGTTTGCGGCATTCAGAATTTCCTGGATACCGGTATGGTTAAAACCCTTGCGATGAATGATTTCGGCCCCGGTTTCGATGATCCTGTCTCTGGTGTTGGATTGCATGACACCCTTACCGTAAATTGTGCTTAAAATTCGCAACTTTTTGACTTATATAATAATAGACCGGTCGTCTTGAATTGTCAAGTTTTTCAGTTGATTTAATCAAACACTGAAAGCAGGTGATGAATATGGCGGGTAAATAGGCTATTTTCCCATCCATCGCAACCAGATCGCTGTGGTCCATCCCCAGATGGCGTTAAACACCACCACCAACAGGGGGGTCAGCAGCCCAAGATCAATTCCCATCATGCCCTTGTTGGCCTTCATCGGAAAAACGACGAAAAGCTGTACCAGGGTCGGGCCCAGGCTGAAAATAAAACCCCGGGACCAGATCCGTGCCGACAGCATCGGCAGAAGAAACAACACCCCCCAGATGCCGCCCCACACCAGCCGTGGATACAGCCATGCCGGGGAGAGCTGCGGGGCAATTTTTACTCCCAGAGCCGCTGTAATGCCAAGATCTCCGAAAATCCATACTGCCAGGCTGTTGAGCAAACCGCCTAAACACCCCGCGGCAAACACCAGGCTCGCTTTTCTTGCTAAGTTGCGCATCTAGATTTCCTCCTTTGTTTTAAATACGGTTCGCATTAAAGTAATCATCTTTATTGCCAAGTCCAAAAAGCGAGCTCAAAGGCTGATCATAATTTAGCGGTCCTGTTTCACTTACAAAATGCGGTTCAGAAAAATTTTAGCAAATAAGCTTGCTTTTTTTATAAAGGGTGTTATGATTTAACTAATCAATAAAGGCCCGCTCTTAATTGGCGGGCCGGTTTCGTTCTTAAGGAAAGATCCATTTGTCCAAGTGGCACCTTGAAGTATGGAACTATGAGAATTATTTGAAAGGAGGATGTCACAATGGCTAATGGAATCGTAAAATGGTTTAACAGCAGCAAAGGCTATGGCTTCATAG
>Ga0209536_100009344_pt1 | contig 14586 bp, 18 predicted proteins | sample DeeMarSeWOR28_12_FD_187461 | JGI IMG/M metagenome (GOLD analysis project Ga0209536, IMG submission 187461) | Marine sediment microbial communities from White Oak River estuary, North Carolina - WOR-2-8_12 (SPAdes) (version 2) | ecosystem: Environmental > Aquatic > Marine > Intertidal zone >...
AAATATTGCAAAGTATGCAGCTAAAGATGTAATGGAAGGAACAGCTTCTGGTAATGCTAGACAAGTTGCTAGAGGAATGGCACGTCTAACAGGTCTAGGAGTTTCTGCCGGTGGTGTTGATTATGTTGTATCTGCTAATAATGACGCTTTAGGAATCAGTGAAAATAATAAACGTGTTATGAATGCTCTTGCTCCAGACTGGGCAAATGGTTCAGTTAATTACTATCTTCAATTTCCCATTAAGGATGAAACTGGAGAAGGTTTAACAGCTAAACAAAAAGAAACTTTTAAACCTTACATTAAAACACGCTATATAGGTTCTTCTTCTGCTGATGCTTTTGATTATTTAAAATCTCCTATACGATTAATACTAGGAAAGTTATTAGGTACTGGTTCTATTTCAGAGTCAGAGATAGATGATGCTTATGCTAACGCAGCTAAAAGTATTCTTTCTCCTTATACATCTCCTAAGTTTGCTGCAGAAGCAGTTCTAAATGTTATTACTGGTGTAGATCAGAAGACAGGTAAACCTATCTACGATCAAGCTGTAGGGGCAACAACAACAGATAAAATGCTTACAGCAGCAGAAACACTTCTAAAAGGTTTTGAAGGTGGTACAGTAAAACTTATTCAGGACTATATTAAATCTAAGTCTTCTGAAGAACTGCTAGGTGAAGGCAATGCACAACGAGATTCTGGCTTTCCTATTAATCCAGAAGATTTAAAATTTTTATTACGTTCTGGTATTCGTCCAGTAACAGCTAACGTAGAACGGGCTATGGGTTTTAATCTTTCAAAAGATTTAAAAGCTATAGCAGCAACAAAAGACAACTTTATTAATGAAGTTTCTCGTACACCTTATGAAGTTATAACTGACGAAACAATTAATGATATTGTTAATAAATATCGTGATCTACAGGAACGTAAATATCGTGGAATGCAAAACTTTACTAAAAAAGTAAATGAGTTTAAAAATTTTGAATATATTCGTCGTTATAAAAAGGACGGTAAAGTAGTAGATGAAAAACAAACAATGGGAATTTCCGGTGTGCTTGGTGCTGCTACTGATAATTTCTGGTATAAAGGTAATGATGCACTACTATTACCACTAGCTACAGACACTGCAGCAAGTTCAGAAAGTGGTGTATTCTTGCCTGACAATGTATCTCAAGACAAAAGATTTATTAAGTCTATGCTTGATAGAGGTTTTACCAACGATCAAATAGGAAAGATTGTTTCAGATATGGCTAATGTATATGCTGAATATGTAGAGAAACCTCTTATAGAACAAGAAAAAGAGGAGCAATAATAATGCCTGAAGGTGCTATGGTATGGAATGTATTGCTAAGTCTTGCTGCTGCTGGTATAATCTGGTGGGTAAGAGGGGTTACTACTCGTATTGAATCTATTACAAAACTTGTCAATGTAACACGTGAAGAGATAGCAAAATACTATGCCCTTAAAGAAGACGTAGACAAGGACATGCAAAAGCTATTGAATAGATTTGATCGTCTTGAAGAAAAACTAGATAAATTATTTGAAAGGCTAGTAAGGTAGCAATGTCAAATTGGAAATATTTTTCTGTCGAAGAACTAAAGTGTAAAGGTACAGGAGAATGTAAGATGGACGAACAGTTTATGGAAAGGCTGGTACGTCTAAGAGAAGATTTTAATAGGCCAATGGTAATCAGTTCAGGCTATCGTTCACCTGATTATAATGCACAGATTGGTGGTGCTGAACATTCTGCTCATGTCTATGGTAGAGCAGTAGACGTAGTAGTAGGTGGAGAACTAGCTTATGATCTAGTACGTCTTGCTTCCTTACACGGTTTTACTGGTATAGGTGTTTCACAAAAAGGACCATATGCTAGAAGGTTTATACATATTGACGACATGCCTGAAAGTGAAAAACACCGTCGTCCCTCTATTTGGAGTTATTAAAATGGTTACACTAGGATTTATTATTGGATGTTTGTTTCTTGCTGTAATCTATGTAGGGAGTAATTTATAATGGCAATACCTTCTTCAATTACAAGGTTCGGAAAGTACGAGCCATGGCATTTACAAGTTTCAAGAGAACAGATAGAAAACCATAAACGCTTATTTAAGTTTGGTTTCAATCCTGATATTAACGGTACTGAAGAAACAATATGGGATGCTGGTGGTATTTATGCTTATCCCAGTGCAGCAGTAGCGATGACTGCTACAACAGATGCAGGTACACCAGCAAACGATAATGGCGTAAAGATTCTTATCCAAGGTCTAGATGATAATTATAATGAAGTAAGTGAAGAGGTAACTCTTGCTGGCGCAGGTACAGCAACAACTACACAAACTTTCCGTCGAGTATTTCGTGCATACGTTTCTGGGTCACAAGCACCAACAGGAACTATTAACATTACCAATGGTGGAACAACATATGCAAGAATATCTTTGGGAGACAACCAGACACTAATGTCTATGTGGACTGTACCAGCAGGTTACACAGCTTATTTAACACACTTAAATATTGCAACCGGAACAACAAACGCTAACCAATATATTGTTGTTAGACTAGTTGCAAGAGAACCTAGTGGAGTATTCAGAACACAATTAAAACAAAGCATTGGTTCTGGTGGTGTAGCTGACTTTGTTATTGAGTATCCACTTCCTTTTCCAGAAAAGACAGATATTGAAGTACGTGCTTCAAGTTCTGGTGCTAATAACTTGGTATCTTCAGATTTTTCTATTATCTATATTAAGAACAGTTCAGTACCGGGTAACAATTATTCTCCATAAATTATTGTGGGATAAGCTATGGACAAGATTTTTGATTTAATTAAATGGATTGATAATCCCTTTAAACTTTTAGCAGTTCTGCTAGTAGGTGTAGTAGCAGGACTAGGCTTTATTGTCTATCAAAATCAAGATATTTTTCTTAGTCATGTACAGCATAACCTAATGCTAAAAGAAAAAGATGTTTTAGTTAAAGAATCTAAAGCATTGCTAAGAGACACTACAGCTAAAGCTGTTGTAGTCCATGAAATTCATGTAAAGCAAAATGAAAGAATTACTCATGTGGCAATAGCTTCAGACGGTTCTCGTAATCCCGGCCTTGAAGGATATACAGTAAGCCTGTTTAATAATGGTTCTAATAACAGAAACAAGGCTACTATTGCAATGATCAGGGGAGAAGTTTATTGCGCTGACTTTAAGTCCTCTAGCAAGGTAGGAAAGTGGATGGATTACCACAATGTGAAGTATCTTTGTCGTGCACCTATAGGTCCATTAGGTCAGCTACATGGATATATTGCAATTGGTTTTGAAAGAAAGCCTGATGATCTTGTCAGTGCAAAATCACGTGCATTAATTGCAGCAAAAGAAATGTGTAAATAAATTATACTGAAGAAGGGGAAAGATCAGGGTCGTCAGAAACATCTTCTGGCGACTCTTCTTCTTCGTACTCATACTCTTCACCTTCTTCGTATTCGTATTCTTCTTCCTCACCCTCTTCGTATTCTTCTTCCTCACCCTCTTCGTATTCTTCTTCCTCTTCCTCTGCCTCCATCATCTTTACAAACCATTCACATTTCATAAAGATTTTTAGGCTACGTTCCTCTCCAAGAACTTCAAGAGATTTAACAATCTGTTGTTCAAGTTCTTCTACGGACTTAGGTTCAACCTCTTCGTCTTTCTTCTTTACCTTAGACAGAAGTTCAAGTGCTTTAAGTGCAGAGTTAGTATGGTTGTTATTCTTGGCAGCGGTGTACTGCTGTTCAAGTTCAGACAGAACATCAACACTTGTTTCCATTTCACGTTCAAGGTTCTCGATACGTTCAAGAACTGCTTCATTGTGAATAAGCCTATGGCCTTGGTTATGTGCTGATCGTGGAGAATAACCGGCAGCTTTAGCAGCTTCTGTGGCATTACGATAGATAATGTATGCCTGTGCAAACTTTTCCTGCTGAGTAGTAAGTCCTGCCATGTACTATTCCTTCATATTGCTGCGAGCAACGCCTTTGAATTTCTCTGCTGTACGCATACCACCAAGACCCAATAGAGAAAGCATTAGTGTCATAAGTGATTGTGTATCAAGTACAGGAAGAATAAGTGCAGGGTACCAAATAGCTAGTCCCCAACTGGCAATAGGTGCAAGAATAAACTGCCAAGCAAAAGCAATACAACATACCCACATGATGGCAGGTCTTGCCCCAGCGACAAAGATGCTGGAATGCTTGGCCTGTTCAAGATTGGTTTGTGCTTGAGCAAGATCAAGTGCAATAATCTGTGACTGTAGTTCAGCGTTAAGTTTTGTCTTCAGGTCTTTGTCCTCAACAAACTTGTCAAGAACTTTACCTGCTACACCTACTACTGCTTCTGCAATTCCTAGCATTATTCTACCTCCTTAAATAATGTTGTATAATCTGTCTTGTCGTACTGTGTAGAAGACTTAAATACTTCAGACACAAGAGTATTCTCACCGTACACATACAGGTTCATGTCTATATCTTTATTAGAAAATAACCGTTCACAATCTTGTGCCATTGCAAGCAATTCTCCAGTAGTCCAGAAATGTACACCATTAGTTTCAACCTTCATATACTTCTGTTTACCATCATCCGTCTTACTGTTCTGCATTTCTTCAGTAACTTCAGGAACTGAACAATCAAAACCAAATAGATGGAAAGTCCTGCATCCTAGAATATGGAACATTCCAATTGCTCGCATTGCTGAACAAGTACCACCAGTAACAAATGTAGTATCAGCAGAAATATTAATTGTTTTGTTTACTTCAAACTTTTCACTGATAGCTTTATCACGAATTGCTTCACTATAGGCATGCCAGCCATAAACATTGTCAGTCTTTGACATAATTACCTTCGTGGCACTAACGTCAGTCATTGAGGCGACAAGAAACTTGGTGCTAGGATCGACTGTTTCAAACAAATCCTTACGAACAATACCATGTGTTGATACGCCTTCTACTGGTCGTGGATCAAGAACTACACAGGCATACGGTTTAATACCGTTCTTTAATAGTAGCGGATAACTATGCTTTACACAAATAACAGGTCCACCAGTTTCCTTGATCTTTTTCTTTAGTAGCTTCCAATCAATTGAAGGACCGGCAGACACAATAATTGCTTCTTTATTGTTAGGCTTACATTGCTTAACAAAATTCCAACGCTTGATAAGATTGACGTTTTCATTAATGTTTTTAATAATGTCGTCCTTTGGCATTGAGTCACGTGGCTGCACTACAATAGGTACACGTAGCAGACTGTCAGGTAGTGGACCTGCCTTGTCAGTGTTACGGCATACTGCAAGGTGAGTAATGCCCCCGCCCTTTACACGATCAGTAGAAGGAAGAACTACACAAGGCTTTCCTTCCTTTTCAGTTAGTTCTTTTACAAGCCTGTTAGTACCCTGATGTTCTTCTCCCAGAATGTTTCCTTCAGGATCAGTGGTAAAGTAATCGTCAAATACAATCAGATCACAATGGTTAAGATTACCATAATCAGAACGTACAGTTTCTTCACTGTGTCCACCATCAATGTAGGCAAACTTACTCTTTAGTACTTCTTCACGTGCTGCAGGAAGTGTTTCTTTACTGTCTCCCTTAAACAGCTTAAAGGTAAATGTCTTATTGTTTTCTAACATCTTACCTGAAAAATCAGTAAGACGCTTCTCTACTGCTTCAAGAAGATTATGTGGCTTACTGTTAAGTTCATAAGCATCTGATTCTTCAGTAGCTTCTTCAAACAGATCAAAGCCAACATAGTGTACCTTATCATGCTTTTCAAAAGCAGCTAGTGCCATTTCAATTGCTCTGCCACCATTCCATGTACCTACCTCAACAATTGTACCGTCACAGTAATGCCGTACTAGATCGGCAAGTTGCTTATATCGTGGCAGCTTAACGTCAGGAGCAACAGTATCTTTGGATAGGTTGTTTTTTAAGTTACCCTTATAATGCACCATGTATTGAGACAGCGGTGAATTTTTAAATGCTGCTAGTCCTTTCACATTAGGTGTAAGATTGTGTGCTTTCATGCCATGAGCAATATAAATCTTTAGCAGACGTTCAAAAATAAAACCATCATGCCATTCACGATACATAATGGTTTCACCAATGTCATAGCATCCACGTAGATCAGCGAGAAGATATAGAGGAGTTTCGTAGTTTAGGTTGAAGGCGACAAAAGAAGTTTCTGAATAGTCAGTATCCTTACGACCAAGGTGTACAATTTCAGCACCATCAGGAAGAACCTTACTAATCTTTTCTTCTGAAAGAGGCTTTGTAGTTACTGTGTCAGCATCCAGCCAGATAAGCCAGCCACCCTGTACTTCATTCTCTGAGATTTCAAAAGCAATGTCAGTCATTGCATAGACTTTGTGACACCACTTAACAGCATCCATACGCCAGTTATAAGCTACCTTGCCACCTGCTGTACCATCATAAAGCTTCATGTTATCTCGGTAAGCAAGCATGTCTTCAATGTCATTAAGATTACGGTACTCAATGAGAGAAGACTGAGGAAGTTCTTTTACCAGTTCGTCGTCAAAGTCATGGTAATAAGCAATTAGTTTTAGATCATTCTTCCAATTCTGAATGACTGATTCAAGCATATTCTTGGCATAGGTCTTAAAACCATCAGCACTAAACGAAGTTACAAAGCGGATCATACTTACTCTACTCTTTCTTATTATTATTATAGTGTTTGTTTATAGAGGGTCTTCCATTCCTCTGCATACTGATTATCTATTTCACGCATACCTTTCCAGTCAGGATAGACAGGTCCACCAGTAGTAAAGTGTACACACTTAGCTTCTATCTCAGCAGGACTATGACTATCAAGCCAATTCCACTCATGGTGAATTTCACCGATAGGATCATAGTCAATAAATTCAAACGCATGTAGCCATGATCCTGCTTTTGTATTTACGTCAGCTACAGTAAAGTGTTTAAGAGCAGGATGATCACAGTTCCAAAGAACAAAAGAAGACCAGTTCTTCCTACGATAGATCGTTTGAATTTGACCATCCATCTTTTGTTCCGCCGTTGGGGAATGGTCGTGATGGATGCAGCTAATAGGAAAATTCTTTTGTTGTCCATAAGTATCAAATATCTCTGATATGTCAGATCGGACGAACATATCACAGTCCATGAATAATGCAAGTCCGCTGAACTGGTTTAGAAAGGGAACAAGGAAACGTGTAAAACTAAATTCAGTGGAGAAAGGTTTACCGTCAAAACAATCTACTCTACCATAGTCAGTCATTTTACCTGTCCTATAATAAAGTCCAATGCGGCGTAGTTCATTCTGTACGAGTGGAACAATATTATAAGTCATGTTCGTATTGTCTTCAATAGACTTTTTTAGTACATGAACGTAGGATTCTTCTTTTGGATCGTATCCAATATAAATTGTAGGTAGTTTGTTAATCATGTAAACCTTTCTCCAATTACTTAATTATTCCACAGTAATTTCTAATGTCTGTGGTTTTTCTGCTTCAGGAATAATCTTTTCAATTTCAATTTTAAGAAGACCATTCTTTAATGAAGCATTAATTACCTTCATATATTCTGAAAGATAGAATACACGGGTAAACTTACGAGCAGCAATCCCGCGATAAGTGCAGGAAGGTGCATCTTCTTGCTCACGTCCTTCACCGCGAACAGTAAGAATGTTAGGTTCAATTTCAATTGACAGATTGTCTTTATCAAACCCTGCAACTGCCATCTCAATAATGTGTTTATTGTCTTTTTTATAAATGTTATGTGGGGGATAGGCAGTTGAGTTAAGTACTGATTGTGCAACGTAACTCATTGGTTCAAAATGCTTTTCAATATCAAGCATAAAGTTACGCATCTTTTCAAATTGTGGGGAAAAGGAAATTAGATTCATGTATACCTCCTTGTATAAGCGAGTTGTTAAAAAGGCCAGTCCGCATTTGCCAGACTGACCTTGGAAGTATACTTGTTAATTTTTAGTTTGTCAACTACTTTTTTTCAAACTGCTTTGCAAGAATGCGAATAGTTGTACTGGCATCAGTCATAAATAGTGAAGGTACAAAAGCATGTACCATTAACTTTAGACTGGCACTAATTAGCTTATAGATAATATAGAAAGCACCTAGCATATGGCACAGATAAGACATTCTTACTGACCTAAGATGGTATCTAGATCGTTTGTAAATATTATTCAAAGTCTGGTCCTCTAAACCAACATGCTAAACTATAGCGTTGTCCTTTAGTTACTGGTGTTACCCTATGAAACATAAAGGAAGGAAAGACAAGAATACTGCCCTTGTTTCTCATTTCCTTTACTGTGTTGTATCTGGAGTTAGCATCAGGAGTACACCACCTTTGTATCTGAAAGTCACCTCCCTCAAAACTATCATTGAGAGAAACACATAGTGTAAGCTTTCTGATTACAAGATCGTCTTCACTTTCAACGCCAACATCCATATGCCAGTCGTACTGTCCCCCTTGGCTGTACGTGCTGAACTGTGGTGTTTCAAAACACATGACATGAAAGTTCCAGTTAGCTGCCTCGTTTGCCTTCTGAGCATAAAGCTGAAGTATTTCAGATAGTTCTGAATTGTTCAGCCAGCTAATTGAACTTTCTCGTACATTAGGATCAAAGAATGTTCCGTCCTTCTCGTGTAACCCACCAGAGTTTTGCTTATTGGCAAGTCCCATAGTAACAAGACCATCACAAAAAGCTGCTGGTAGTTCTTTGTCAAACACGTAGTAAGGAAATTCACTGATCATTACTTTTTCTTTGGTGTATTCTTCTTAACTGAACTGTCGGAGTTACGACTATAGGAACTGTTCTTACTCTTTGTAGTAACTCGAATATTCTTTGGTGAATTGCTGCCACCTTTACTTAGTGGAACAATATGATCCAGTTCCTTACCATCACCTACTGCAACCTTACCCGCCTTGATTGCATGTCGTCTTGCCTTGTTGCGTTGTACACGCATCTTGATTTGCTCAGGCTTTGATTTGTAGTTCTTGTTCTCCCGCTTGTAGTCTCGTGCCATTTGTGTCTCCTTAATTTGCCCATACCTCTGACCAGTTACCTGTCAATGCACCTTTGGCATAGTCAGTTGCACGGTTCTCAAAAAAGTTAGTATGTGTTGGTGCATTGATCATTTCTTCTACCCAAGGAAGGGGATTAGTCTTTACCTTGAAGATACCTTTCATACCCATAGAGATAAGCCTACGGTCTGCTATATATCGTATGTATTCCTTAACTTCAGTATCTCTAAGTCCTTCGACCTTCCCCATGTTAAACGCCAGATCAACAAATTTGTCTTCAAGATCAACCATCTTAGTTGCAATTGTATAAATTTCTGACTTAATTTTGTCATTCCAAATCTCTCTATTTTCTTCCAGATAAGTACGGAAAAGCCGGATCATTCCTTCAGCGTGTTGTGTCTCGTCAACAATTGACCATGTGACAATCTGACCCATGCCTTTCATTTTACCATGACGGGGAAAGTTCAGCAACATGATAAAGCTGGAGAATAGTGCAAGACCTTCAGTAAAAGCAGAAATAGCAGCAATCTTTACTGGCAGCGAAGCACCTGTATCAACCTTAGACAGGAAGTATTCATGCTTCTCACGCATGGCGTCATATTCAAGAAATTCGTTATACGTACTTTCAGGCATACCTAGAGATTCAATAAGGTGAGAATACGCAGCAATGTGTAATGCCTCACGTGCAGCGAAGCTGGAAAGCATCATACGAATTTCAGGCTGTGGAAACATTGGAAGATAGTTCTTCACATAACCACCGGCAACATCAATGTCTGACTGTGTAAAGAAGCGGAAGATATTAGTAAGAAAATACTTCTCTTCAATAGAAAGATTGTTCTTCCAATCCTTTACGTCTTCGATCATGGGTACTTCAGTGTGCAGCCAGTGTGACTGCTCATGCTTTAACCATAGATCATATGCCCAAGGATAATGAAAAGGCTTGAAGTAATTACGTTCGTCTTGAAGTTTAAGTTTGTCAGTCATTTGTTTTCTCAATCATTTTACCATCACATACAATGTAAAGTTTAACTTCACACATGCTTGACTTAAGATATGCTCTACCACCATCAATCATGTTACCATTCTCAAATTTTTTATAATCATGGCGATGTGCACTATATTGAAGATTACCAGTGTCGTCTTCAATAAGTCCAAACTCTACAGATTCAATACGATCAGCATTAGTAATCATAATATCATCTGTGAATGGTTTATAAAATAATCCAAAGTAGCGATTGCCAAAAGTAGGGTGTGGTGTTTCTCTGTAAAAAATGTCCATTGCTTGGTCCTCGTTACCTAATGCACTTGTACACACGTAAGTAATGGAAACACCATCTTTCTTAGAGTAATGTTTACAAATCTTTTGAGTGTCAAATAATGGTTCATGCTTGATTAGCATTAAATATCACCCTTCACAAGCTAGACATTCTTCACCAGAGGCTAATGCCTCCATATCAATCTCTTTGATAATCTGACGTTCAATTTTACGAGAGACACGATCAGCCTTATTGATCTTCTCTGAACGGCAGTAATACATTGTCTTTAGTCCCTTCTTCCATGCCATGAAGTGTACCGCATGTAGATAGCTGATGTTAACGTCAGGACGAAAGAAAACATTTAGTGACTGAGACTGATCAATGTACTCCTGACGATCAGCGGCATGTTCAATTACCCAACGCTGGTCAATTTCCATTGAAGTTTTATATACGTCTTTCTCGTAATCGTCAAGGCATTTCAGATGCTGAACTGAACCATCGTTAGCAATAATGGAAGACCAAATCTTGTCGTAGTTAAGTGAACTATCTTTGCTGCACTTATCTTTGATAAGCTGATCGAGGAACTTATTCTTGTTTAGAAACGCACCACTAATTGTATCTTGCCTGTAGGCGTTTGCTCGCCAAGGTTCAATAGAAGGTGATGTGTTTCCCATAATGATCGAAGAAGAAGCATTCGGTGCAATTGCCATGACATGACTACAACGCCGTCCTGTCCCGAAAGCGTCAGGTGCTTCACCTCTGATCTTTCCAAGGTCGATGTTGGCTTTATCAAGTCCTTCTCTGATGTGTTTGAAAATTCTTCTATTAGTTGACTTTGCAAGTGCAGATTCAAAGGGCATACCTTTCTTTTGCAGATAGGCGTGGAATCCCAATGCACCAACTCCAACTGATCGTTCGCGTATAGCGGAGTACTTTGCACGGCTAATAGAATCAGGAGCAGCATCAATAAACTTTTGTAGAACATTATCAAGCATCTCCAGTACATCACGAAGGAACATTTCGTCCTTGGACCATTCGTCATAGTACTCAAGGTTTACGGAAGATAGACAACAAACAGCAGTACGATCCTTGTCAGTAGGAAGGATAATTTCAGAGCAAAGATTTGACTGCTGAACTTTAAGACCCTTTTCCTTTAGCCATGAAGGAAGCTTCTCATTGGAACGATCAATGAAGTGAAGGTAAGGTTCTCCAGTGTGCATACGTAGTTCAAGAATACGCTGCCACAGATCACGTGCAGAAACAACTTCTTTTACTTCATCTGTGTGAGGGTCTTTTAATTCCCAGCTATCGTCAGCATAAGGATTAGTCATACAGTTCTCAATGATCTGCATAAACTCGTCAGGAATATTAATGCCGTGGTGCATGTTCAGACAACGAAAGTTCTGATCACCAGTCGGCTTTCTCATTTCAAGAAAAAGTAGGATGTCAGGATGGTCAACGCTAAGATATGCAGCGTAAGAACCACGGCGTGTTTTACCTTGCCTGTACGCCAATGAGGATGCGTCATACATTCTAAGGTGTGGCATAACCCCAGTAGATTTATCATCAGCAGCGCGTATACCGAAACCAATTCCAACTCCACCTCCTAGCATGGACAGCCAGTTAGTCTCTGATAGATTATCTACAAGACCTTCTGCTGTATCGTTGATGTAATTTAAATAGCAAGAGATAGGCAGTCCACGTGAAGACCTACCATAAGACAGAATAGGAGTAGAGTAGGACAGCCAATGCTTTGAAGAATAATCGTACAGTCTCTGTGCATGATCAGGATTGCTGGAAAATGCAGAAGAAACGAAGGCAAATCTTTCCTGTGGAGAAATCTCTCCGTCTGCCATGTACGATTCTTTTAGTCTTGTTACTCCTAGTTTATCAAATAAAGTGTCTCTGTTAGGGTCAACGGTGATGCCCATGAATTGTGTCTCCTATTTTGTCTGGGTTGAATCGTGAAGGAAAAGCATAATCATAGCATAATGTATGATCTTCAGCAAGTCCTTACGGTTTCTGCCGTCCTTTTTACCGTATCTCTTCCAGTATTTCAGCATATTACCCATACAAAATCCTTCACCATATTCAGCATCAATGATCGTATCAGTTGCTTGGTACTTACCCTGTGCATAATGCTGGTTGTATGTAGCATCTACATACTTCTTTAATTCTTCAAGAATCTTATCTTCAGTGTACTTGTACTCAATAACAGAATCAGCCAACTTCTTTTTCCTTTCTATGTCCTTGGAATAAATCTGATCAATAACGCTTTCTTTACCTCTGTTGCGATACAAATTTACAATCTCAGTGTCACGATCCATGTATATTCTCTATTTGAATGAAAGTACAGTGTTAATTCTGCGGCGTACATATTTTATTTCACCTGAACGAAGAACCTTAAAGGCAAAGCTACGCATATAGTCAGGATCAATTCCTGCCATATCACATACGTCAACATAGTCCTGTGCAGTTACTCCTACTGAAGCAAAGAACCATGCCTGTGCATGTCTACGTGCATAGATTTCTTCTTCAGGTTCGTGGATGCTTTCAGGCTTTGTTGCGTCTAGAAGTGCTTGAAGTATTACGCTTAGAAAGAGTACTCGTTCTTGACTTTGTGCTTTTTCCAGTGTCTGTTCTACTTCCAGAAGAAATGCTTCTTCCTCGTTCATTGTACCACTTTTCTACTACTGAAACTTCAGCTAGGCTGGTGAACTGAAAACCATTCTTCAAACACCAGTCAGCATAAGTTGACTTACCACCTTTGTTTAATTTCTTTTTAGGATTATCAAATACAAATCGAACATCAAGATCAGGATGTGTTTCCTTTAGAAACATATGCTTCTTTCTGTCTTCAAGAGTGAACCTACCTTTAACTTCTACGATAATTCCGTTGGGAAGGACAAAATCTGGAAGGTACTTTTTGTACTCTAACCAAGTGTACTGAATATAGTACGGTTCAAACTTGTATTGAAGTTCGGCTAGGTTAAGATAATCTGCTGTAGTTCTTTCTGACTTTGATCTAAATTTTGTCATGTTACTTCCGGCACATTAGGTTCTTTACCTACTTGGACAAGATGCTTCGGACCATTTGAGTAATTGAATGTACGAATACCTTTACCACCATTCGCATCTTTCCAACAATCAAACTTGTAGTCACAAAAAGAGCAGCCAACAGCCAGACGCATATTACCACTGGAACCATCAGGAACAGGATCATAACACTTATTAGGAGGCGTATCATGTTCAAGAAATGCTTTGATATAATTGATTCTATTTTCTGCATTGATCATGTCCATGCTGTGAATAGGACAGTAAGCAATCTCTCCTCCTGATTTATCAATTGCAATAAATCCTGCTTCAGTAGTGTTGTTTGCTGTGCTGTATGCAGATATTTGTGCAATGTATCCAAAAGGATCATCTGAAACTACAGTACCCTCTTTAAACTTCTTAAAGCCATAAGGTGAAGCTGATTTAAAATCAACTAGTACACCATCAACGATAGCATCGTGATGACCTACAACACCTGCAACTTCAACTTCTTTCTGTTCTTCTTCTACTGTATGACCTGACTGCTTGCACAGAAAGATAAGCAACGCCTCAAGAATATCACCATACAGAAACTTGATTAGCGTAGGACCGGAAAGCTGTTCTTTCTCTGCGCCACTTTTTAGATCATACCAAATCTTCCTGTCTGGATGACCAATAAGAGAAAGGCGAAGTGTCTTCTTACGATCCTGTTGCTTACGAGAAAGGGCAGAGACAATAGACTTTTTGATCGACTCGGCTAGTTCTTCCAGATCATTATTATTAATTGTTATCTCTGTGTTGCTGGCAAAAAGATCATAAATATCTTCTACCAGAGTGTCGATTTTTTTCATTGGTCTATCATCTCTGCCCTAACCTAGTTAGGCAGCAGCCTTTGCGGGAGTGGCTGAACCTACTAGGCGATAGCGAGTATACGGCACACCTTCCGGTGTCACGGCCTTTAGAGTAAGAATCTTGTAGCCACGCTTGCGGAGACGAGCAATAGTAGCAGTTAGATTTTCACACCAGCCATGCTCAATGGCAGTCTTACGAGTAACACGCATACGACGCTTTAGTGCTGATAGAATCTTGTCTTCGTTAGTCATTCTGTTTTACCTTTCCTATGGTCAAGCAGTCCCACTCCACACCTGCTTGTATTATGTTGTCCAACTCCAAATGACAACCCCTTGGTGAATTACGTTATGTTATAGAGCGATTTCTTCCCGATCATCTGATCGGTTTGAAATGGTGTAACCACCTTCAACAATATCAA
>Ga0209536_100009346_pt1 | contig 14585 bp, 14 predicted proteins | sample DeeMarSeWOR28_12_FD_187461 | JGI IMG/M metagenome (GOLD analysis project Ga0209536, IMG submission 187461) | Marine sediment microbial communities from White Oak River estuary, North Carolina - WOR-2-8_12 (SPAdes) (version 2) | ecosystem: Environmental > Aquatic > Marine > Intertidal zone >...
ACATCTCCTGGGCCTGGAAGTGAATTACGGCGACATTCTCTTCCTGGCAGGCTGCTTCATGATGGCTGCCTATACCCCGTTGGTGAAAAGGCTGCATCAGCAGGAATCCATGGTGGTCATGACCTTCTGGGTCCTGGCTACCGGCACGTTCTGGCTGCTTCTCCTCTCCTTTTCAGGCCTGGGCGCTGTTGACTGGCAGGCTGTTGAAACAAATATCTGGGCCGGCATCGTCTACCTTGCAGTTTTTTCAACTATCATAACGTTTTACCTTACCCATATCTCCACCCTCTACCTGGGGCCCACGCGGGTCATGGCCTACAGCTATTTTTATCCGGCTTTTGTTCTGGTGATCAACTGGGGACTAGGCAAGGGGCTGCCGCCGCTTGTAATATTACCGGGCGTGGCGGTCGTTACCATGGCCACCGTGGTTCTGCAGCGGGAGTCAAAGAAAAGTATTATCAACTCCTCAGGCAAAAAGACAGAGCCACCGGCAATTTGTCTTTAATTCTGGTCAGTGCTGCAAAGTCAGTTGTTGCCTGGGTCTGGAAACAACAGTAAAATATCAAGAAGGGGAACATCAGCCATGAAATCAACTTGCTTGAAACTGCTTCTAATTATTTTCCCGGCCTTTTTGCTGTTTTTCCCGGCAACCATTTTCCCGGCCGCGGCCGTTGACCAGTCAGTAACAATCTCCATCCCGGATGCTGTTCTGTTTCAGGCCATAAAGGATGGACTTCCCTTTCCTATTGAGGCCAAAAGTGAATATGTGCAAGGTGATGTGTCCCTCCAATCCTTGGAAAAGCTGGAGGTCCTCGAAAAATCACTGTTTCTCAAGGGAGTTATCTCCGGCCGGGATTTTACCATGAATACCACAATAGCCGGCAAGGATATTTCGATGAATCTCGGCAGTGTGCAGCTGCCTCTGTCCTGCGAACTTTTTCTCCGTTTTGATGGCAACAAAAAAATTCTTTTCGTTACACCGCGTTTTCCAAAACCCAAGTCAATGTATACTACTGATCCGGCGGATGCTCTTCTACTGTTGCTTTCATCCCTGGGCGAAAAGGAATATCCTATAGAATTAGGCGCCATTCAACCCATTTTAGCCAAAGCGGGTACGCGCGATATACTCATTGAGCTGGAACCGGTTGATATCCGGACGCAGAAAGGTTTGCTGCTCATAAGAATGAGGCCGAGAGTATCAAGGGGGGCTTAAGCTTTAACCTGGGTAAATTCTTTTATTCCCAGGTAATTTCCAGTCAAGGCATAAAAATGTTGACCCTGATGTAGTGCAGAAAGGTGACCAGGGAACCAGGTCCCAGCTGGCGGTCGGCCCCAGAGAAAAGAATATCGCCTCTGTTCTCAAGGCGAGGGCATAATTTGACAACTGATTTTTTATGCCGTAGGTTTGCAAAAAATCAGCAGCATATGCGGGTTATGCCGCGACAAATAATAATTGGAGGATCTCCCTAATGTCCAGCAAGGCAATAAAGCTCTCCGTGGAACAGCTTCGGCACAAGTTTGACCCGGCGCAGTTTGATTTTAAAAGCACCGAGGAACTGCCTGCTTTTGAGGGTATTATCGGGCAGGAACGCGCCCTGCGGGCCATCTCGTTCGGGATTAACATCAAGAGCCAGGGATATCATCTGTATGCCCTGGGGCCGGTCGGTACAGGTAAAAAAACAATAATCAGCAAATATCTTGAAACCCATGCCGAAACAAAACCTGTGCCGGACGATTGGCTCTATGTCAATAATTTCAGTGACAACGATACCCCGAAGGCACTGAGGCTTCCTGCCGGCAAGGGCATAGAGTTCCGGGACGATCTGGATCAGCTTGTGGATGAGTTGAAAACCGAGGTGCCCAAGGCATTTGAAAGCAGTGAGTACCAGAAGGAGCGCCAGGAAACCAAGGACCTGTTTAACGCAAAAAGTCAGCAACTTTTTGCAAAACTGGAGGAAAAGGTCAAGAAAGAAGGCTTCCGGCTGCTGCAGGGGCCTGAGGGCATCGGCATAGTCGCGGTGATTGAGGGTGAAGCCCTGACGGCAGAAAAAATGGAGGAGCTGGATGATGCAACTCTGAAAAAGATTGAGAAGGGTCAGAAGGAACTTGAGGAGGAAATCCGCAAAACGATGCATCAGGCTCAGGAATTGCAGAAAGAGGCCAAGCAGAAGATGTTGGAGATCGACCGCAAGACCGTTGCCTTTGCCATCGATCATTTTCTCAATGAGCTGAAGGAAAAGTACAGGGAGTTTGAAAATGTTGTCGCTTTTCTCGTTGAAGTAAGGGCCTTCCTGCTCAAGCATGTCAGCTCCTTCAAGCGTCTGAAGAAAATGGCGGAGGCCTCACCGGAGCAGCAGCAGTTTATGGCCATGATGCAGGAACAGCAGGTCACCTTTGATGAATACCGTGCCAATCTCTTCGTCGACAACAGTTCAACCAAGGGAGCCCCGGTTGTTTATGAAAAAAACCCTACAGCAGCGAATCTGCTCGGCCGCGTAGAATATGTAGGCCGGTTCGGGGCCCTGGTTACCAATTTCCGCATGATAAAAAACGGCGCCCTGCACAAGGCAAACGGCGGCTATCTTATGCTTGACGCCTTTGACCTGCTCACCAAGCCCCTGGCCTGGGAGACACTCAAACGAGCCCTGAAGAACGAGGAGGTGGTCATCGAAAGCCTGGAAAAGACCCTCGGCTTCATGACGACGCGCACCCTGGAGCCTGAGCCGATTCCCCTGGACATCAAGGTCATCATTATCGGCGATCCTTTACTCTACTATCTTCTCTACAGTTTAGACCAGGATTTTCCAGAGCTGTTCAAAGTTAAAGCCGATTTTGATTTTCGGACTCCCTGGACCGAGGAGTCCGGCAAATTGTATGCCCATTTCATCGGTAACATCTGCCGGGAGGAAGGATTGAAACATTTCAGCCCGGACGGGGTAAGCAGGGTTATTGAATACAGTGCCCGGCTGGCGGCCCACCAGAAAAAGCTGATAACCGTGTTTGGCGATGTGGTGGATATAATTCGCCAGGCCTCTTTCTGGGCGGAGCAGGACGGTAAAAAACTCGCAACAGAAGCAGAGGTTAAAAAGGCCATTGACGAGAAGATCTTTCGCTCCAATCGGGTTGAGAAGATCATCCAGGAAATGATCGAAGAGGAAACCATCATGATTGATACCTCGGGAGAGGTGCTGGGGCAGGTGAACGGCATATCGGTGCTGCCGCTCGGTGACTATAGCTTTGGCAAGCCTTCCCGCATCACGGCGAGAACCTTTGTTGGCAGTAAGGGCATCATCAACATCGACCGGGAGACGGAGCTTGGCGGGCCTATCCATAACAAGGGCAGCCTCATACTGGCCGGCTACCTCGGCGGCAGGTATGCCGAGGACATTCCACTGGCCCTGTCAGCCAGTATCACCTTTGAACAGCTTTATGAAGGGGTTGAAGGTGATTCGGCTTCTTCCTCGGAGCTCTACGCCCTTCTGTCCAGCCTTTCCGGTTTTCCGATCCGTCAGGACCTGGCGGTGACCGGCTCAGTTAATCAACGCGGCGACGTCCAGGCAATCGGCGGTGCCAATGAAAAAATAGAAGGTTTTTTTGACGTCTGCAAGGCCAAGGGTTTTACGGGTACCCAGGGTGTTGTCATCCCTGGGGGCAATATCAAGCATCTCATGCTGCGGGATGAAGTCGTGGAAGCTGTACAGGAAAGAAAATTTCACATCTATGCAGTCGCCACCATTGACGAGGGAATTGCCCTGCTCACGGGTAAGGAGGCCGGTGAAAAAATGGAGGACGGGTTTTATCCGGAGGGCACGGTGAATTGGGCTGTGCAGCAAAAAATCTGGGAGCTGGCTGCCAAGGTCCGAGCTTTCAGCAGCAACATGGAAGAGGATGAAGACAAGGAATCAAACTGAAAAATTTACCTGTTATGAAGCCTGAACTTTTATGGAAGAGGATATTGTAGAACAAATAATGGGAGAATTTGCCGGCAGAACCGGTCTGCTGGCTGAAAGTGCAATATCGGTCCACCGCTACCTGTGGACCGATGCCTTTGCCGTCTGCAACTTCCTGGCACTTTATGAACACAGCAACAGGGAGAAGCACCTGCACCTGGCCCTCAGCCTGGTGGACCAGGTGCATGAAGTTCTCGGCCGGCATCGGGAGGATGACCCGCGCAGTGGTTGGATCAGTGGGTTTGATAATGGAGAAGGGAGGCTGCATCCCACTGCAGGGGGTCTGCGGATCGGCAAGAAACTGCCGGAGCGGGATTTCGACGAGCCGTTTGATGAGCGGCTTGAATGGGAGCGAGACGGCCAGTACTATCATTACCTGACAAAGTGGATGCATGCCCTCTGCTGTGTCAGCAGGGCCATTGATAATCCGGTCTATGCTGTTTGGGCAGCAGAACTTGGAGCCCGGGCGCAGGGTGCTTTTTGCCATACTGTTACCGGCAGCACGAAGCGATTGTACTGGAAAATGAGCATTGACCTGTCCTGGCCGCAGGTGGATTCCATGGGGCAGCATGACCCCCTGGACGGCTTAATCAGCTATCTTGAAATCCGTGAGCAGACAGCCGGCCATCCTGAGATGAGCGCATCTGATCTTGATGCGCACATCATTGACCTGGCCGAGATGTGCCGAGGAGTTAACTGGACAACTTTCGATCCCCTCGGGTTGGGTGGATTACTGGCAGACGCCTGGCGCCTGGTGAAGCTGCCAAGGGTAAATGCACACCTGCCCATGGCGGGGCTGTTGCAGGACATGTTGGATGCAGCCTTGGTTGGCCTATCCATTTACAGCCGTGATAACCCCATGCTTCTGCCGGCAACCGATCGTCTTGCCTTTCGGGAGTTGGGCTTGTCCATCGGACTGCAGGCAATTGCCAGGATAGAAACTCTTGTTTCCTGGCATCCGGATATTTTCAGCAGCGATTCCCGCCTGGCGCCATTGCTTGAGGCCTTAAGGCAATATTTGCCGCTCCAGAACCAGATTGAGCAATTCTGGCTCGATCCTGAGAACCGGGAAGTCCCAAGCTGGATGGATCACTGCGACATTAACATGGTGATGCTGGCCACAAGCCTGGCACCTGAAGGCTACCTGGATCTATAGTAAAAGGTGAGGAGTGAGGAGTGAGGGGTGAGGGGTGAGGAGTTAGGAGTTAGGAGAAAGGAGTGAGGAGTGAGGGCTGAGGATTTAGGGGTAAGGAGTAGGAGTAGGAGGTCAGGAGAAGAGGCATCGGGAGAAAATACGGGTTAAAGGCTCCAGGTGCTTTGCCTGGAATGTCATTTTATATTTCACTTAGAGCATTGTAAGCTGATAACATGTTCATCAATATAACTGACGGGCCGCCAGGGAATATTCCCAGGATCCGCTGGAATTACACCATCGCCTCCTTTTTTTCCCTATGCATTGTGGTCTGTGCCATCATCCTGGGCCTGGTCAGTGTGGTTTTCACTACAGGCTATGACGATATTTTACAGAATACCTCTATTGCGCTTTTTGTGGCCTCCGGGTTTGCCTTTGTCTATTTTACAGAGAAACTCTTGGGATTCAGGCGGCCCGGGCCCAAGCGGCAGGAAAAGCTCACTGCCATGATGTATGAACATGAGGAAGTCTCGGATTATTGCCGGAAGGTGACTGAACAGGGCAGATATCTCGTGGTATTGGAATACGATGCCATTGTTGCCCATGTCCTGAAAAAAGAAGGGGGGCAACAGCGGAAATAGATTTGTTAGGGCACCAGATGACCTCCAAGTCCTGATCTCTCATGTTCATGAAGATACCTATATCAGGACGGCACAGGCACTCAGTCCTCAGCCCTCAGTCCTAACTCCTAACTCCTCACTTCCTCCCGTACAGTTTACGCAGTTCATCCTTGGCCTGCTCCAGGACGCGCTTCTGGGCTCTGTCCAGTTTGGAGCCCGCCCGGTTGATGTAGAATACAAGCATGGACATGGCGGACCGGAACGGAGTCGACTTTCTTCGGGTGCTTTTCTCTGCAGACCTTTTAAGAGATTGGGCAATTTTTTTCGGGTCTTTCCAGGTAAAGATCCCCTGTTCAAGGTCCAGGGCATCGCTTTCCCGTGTTACCTTCGCAGTCCAGTTGCCGGAGATGCTCTTTTTTGGGGGGCCATATTTTGCATCCTCTACCCCTCGGCCCCTAGGCCTCTTGACTTCTTTCTTCACACCAGCGGCGGGCTGTGATGTACAAAGAGCCGCAGGGGTTTGGAGCCGGTGTTGCGGGTACCATGTTCACCCTGCGCCGGGATAAAGAGATAATCACCGGGTTCGATAGGCTGCCAGCTGCCATTGACATAGGTTTCTCCGTGACCCTGAACCACAAAAACGGAATCAGCCTGCTCTTCATGGGTATGAATAGGAGTTTCAGAACCGGGAGCGATCTCGATGAGGCAGACATTGGCCATATTTGATTCTTTGCTTGTGATGAATATTGCGGCCTTGACATTGTCGAATTCAGGGTGCTTGGTGAAAATCATTTCCCGCTGGGGGTAGAATTTTGTCTCCATGTCTCACTCCTTATTCCAGAATTTTGTCGTAAGCAGCATGTCCTGCAGTATGGGATAGAATTATATGAAAAGTATACGATGAAAAAGGGATTTTACAAGTGGATTATCCAGATATTTATAAAATCTTTTTCCATTGGCAACCGTTTCATGCCCGTTAGATTTTGACCTTCCCCCGTATAATGTTTATACTATAAATTTGAATGCATCAGCAGGATTTGGAACGATGCCTAGTATATCAGCTTGCAGATTAGATTTTTTAGTCGATGATGAAACGAAATTGATCGGTTTCATTGCCGGAATACTGCAGATTTCCGAGTACGAGATTTTCCGTATCGCCCACCAGAGGTGGTTCAACCATCCAATTTCCGAAAACAGGCTGGATTCTCTGTTCAAGGAATATCTGGCGACCAGCGACGCACCTTACTGGGTCAATGATTTTGTCAGAAAGGCCCATGAAAAATTCAAGGCCGGCGAACTCAATTATAAGGACTATGGGATTAAACGGCGGGTCTGCGACCGCAGGACAAAGATAAAGGGCTGGATCATTATCTCCTGCCTGCTGATATTCCTGACAATATACAGTTATATCATCGCTAACTACGCTTCGTACTAATTATATATACTTCTCCCCAATTCCAGTATCATGCCGCACCTTATGCTGCAGGGGAACAAGTCTATGCTGCTGCCAGGGCCTGATCAAGGTCTGCTTTTATATCATCGATATGCTCAAGGCCGACTGACAGCCTGACAAAGTCCATGGGCGCTCCTGCTGCTTCCTGCTCTGCGGGAGTTAGCTGGGAATGAGTAGTGGAGGCCGGGTGGATAGCCAGGCTTTTGGCATCGCCGATATTGGCCAGGTGGCTGAACAGCTTCAGGCTGTTGATGAATGACTTGCCTGCCTCAAGTCCGCCCTTTATGCCGAAGCCGACCAGGGCTCCGAAACCGTAATGCAGATATCTCTTTGCCAGCCCGTGGGTGGGATGCGAGGCAAGGCCCGGATAGACGACCCAGTTCACCTTGTCATGCCTTTCAAGGTGCTTTGCCACAGCCATGGCGTTGTCGCAGTGGCGCTCCATGCGCAGGGTCAGGGTTTCCAGGCCCTGCAGGATCTGGAAGCTGTTGAAAGGTGAGATGCAGGCTCCCATGTCTCGCAGCAGGATGGTGCGGGCCCGGATTATGTAGGCGGCATTGCTGACCGCCTGGCTCCAGACTACGCCGCCGTATGACGGGTCAGGTTCGGTGAACATTGGAAACTTACCAGAGGCAGGCCAGTCGAACCTGCCGCTGTCTATAATGACACCGCCGATGCTGGTGCCGTGGCCGCCGCAGAACTTGGTCAGGGAGTGGACTAAAATGTCGGCGCCGTTAGCAAAAGGCCTGCACAGGTAAGGGGTGGGCACCGTATTGTCTACGATCAGGGGGATATCCGCCTCATGGGCAATGCGGGCAATTTTTTCAATGTCAGGTGTGTCAAGCCTGGGGTTGCCGATAGACTCGATAAAGACGCATTTTGTCTTAGCATTGATTGCCGCCCCGAATGCTTCGGGATCGGATGCATCCACAAAAGTTGTCCTGATGCCGTACTGCGGCAGGGTGTGCAGGAAGAGGTTGTAAGTGCCGCCGTATAGACTGGCTGAGGAGACAATATTGTCGCCCGGCCTGCAGATGTTAAGTATCGCATAAGTGATGGCTGAAGAACCGGAGCTGGTTGCAAGGGCCCCGACGCCGCCCTCGAGGTACATCATCCTTTTTTCCAGAACATCGGTGGTCGGGTTCATTATCCTGGTGTAAATATTGCCGGTGGCCTCGGGCCTGAAATCTCCGGGCCGCAGTCCATCCTTGTCCAGGTTGAGCCGGGGCGCCCAAACCTCGGGCTTCAGTGAAAAAAGCTGGGCGGCATCTTCAGTGTCTGCAAACACATAGCTTGTTGTCTGGTATATGGGCACGGCCCTGCTGCGGGTGGCGGGGTCGGGCGTATGACCGGCGTGTAAGGCGAGGGTTTCAGGCTTCCAGGACATTTTCTACCTCCAATGTGAATGAAACACTATAAAGGGTTGAGATGGGACCTCTTCTGCAGAGGGTCCACGTATTAGATAATAATTAAAACTGACTAGTAAAAAAAAGAGAAGTAAAGTCAAGGTAAAATGATAATAAGCCAGTAAAAACACCTGATGATTATTTGTCAACTCAAGAGCCAGGTAATTATTTTCCTCTAAATAAGACGCTGTCATAGGGAAGAGGTGTCAGCCTTAAACCTTTCTATGCCGATATACAGCAACAATTTCTTGACTCGAAAACTTGAATCCTCGAACCCTTTATTTGTTCACTTTACAACATTCACCCTGGCCGGTCCGCGCTGTACTGTCCGATGGTATTCCACCGCAGGTTCGCCAAAAACCATGGCATAGCCGACGACATGACTTTCAGGAATGCCGAGCCGCACACCCAGGCCGGGCCAGAGGGAGAGGGCCATCATCACCATGCCATCCCAGACTGTTCCGACACCGCGTGCATGCGCCATCAACTGAAAGGTGGTCAGGGCGATGTGGGTATCCTGCACCGGGCACGGAGCGTCTTTCGGGGCGCTGGTAATGAGCAGATGCGGTGCGCCTCTGAAAATGATATCCCTGCCTTCCTCCTGCCACGCCTTGACCGCTGCCCCGATATACTGCTGGACCATGCCGGCCGGCAGTTTTCCTGCATCCTGCAGTCTGGCAAGTTCTGTCATAACTTCCTGGAGCAGCACTTTCATGACCGCGCCCTCTCTGACTATGGTGAAGAGAACGCCCTGGGCGTTAACGCCCGTCGGCGCGTGGCAGGCAATATCAAGAAGTTCGTCGATCAGGTCTGCATCAAGATCCTCGCCGGTGTATCGGCGCACTGATCTGCGGCCCTTGATCAGCGTTGTCAGTCTGTTCGCATCGGGCATATTTCCTGCCAGTTCGGTGCTGACATCTGGATCCCTGCCGAGGATAGACACCGCACCCGTCGGGCAGACTGCAAGACAGTGCTGACACCGGTAGCAGCCCTCCTCATTAGTGATTTTCGGATAGTCATCCATGCTGATGACGCCGGCAGGACAGTCTTCCGCGCATTCTCCACACTGGATGCAGCGCTCTTCGTCAATGCGAAACTTAATCATGTGTGTCTCCTTTTTATTGTCGAAGTAAGCTATGTTCCGTTATAAATACAATATTTTGTGAAAGAAGCAAAGAAGCTGAGGCTCCGGAAGCAGCTATTTTTATTCATGCTGGCACTGAGCTATTATTCTGTCAGGAAAGAATCAGGCGGGCTTCCCTTCCAATCCGGAACAATATATGTCATAATATCAATTGGTCCCGACTTTTTAAAGCGGGAATGTATAACAACCAGTAAGAGTATTTGCGGAATTTCGAGCTTAACAAAACACATTTGAATTTATTGATTTTCTGTAACAGGTGACGAAGTGACAAAAAAAATTATTCCGGCACTGATTGCCTTATCTTGCTTGCTTTCCGCCACATACTGCGTTGCTGACCAGACCATTACCGCCGGGAAAGTGAATGAAGCTCCGGTCATTGACGGCATAGACAATGATCAGTTATGGCAGAATGCGGCGCCGCTTGTTACCAGGGACTCGCTGGCCGATATGGATATCTATTTGAAAGCGGTTTACACGGATAAAGAAATTTTCTTCCTGGTCCGTTTTCCTGACCCGGATGAGTCAAGAACGCATAAGAGCTGGCAGTGGGATGCGAAAAGAAATCTTTACGATCTTGGCAAGGACAGAGAAGATACCTTTATCTTTAAGTGGAATATGGAAGCGGTGCCGGTTGACTTAAGTATTTACGCTGACAATAATTATACGGCGGATATCTGGTACTGGAAAGCTAACAGAACAGACCCCAGCGGCTATGCTGACGACAAATCCCATATTTTTAACAGTATCGCCAGCAGAAATGCTACCAGGGTGACAAGCAGGACAGGCAAGACCAGGTACTTGTCACGCCTGGAAGATAATGGGCTGGGCGCTTACAAATCCCGGATCCAGACAGTGCATAAAGATGACATTATGCCCCGGTATGAGAACCGCCAGCCAACCGCAAGCCGCGCTGATGTCAGGGCCAGGGGAATATGGAAGGATGGCTGGTGGACAATAGAGCTGGCCCGGGCCCTGGATACCGGGTTTGAGGACGACATTCAATTCAGCCCCTCAAAAAGTTTTGAATTCGGGGTAAGCCGTTATGAAATTGCCGGCAGAGAACCGGACCTGAAATCAAGCCAGCCCCTCCATGGAGCTGGCGATGTCGGCGAGGTCTTAACCTTAATTTTCCAATAGTCAGTGGACAATAGATGAAAAGGAAGTCAGGGCTTTATCGGGCCTTTATTGCACTTATTTGTATTCTGTCAATAAGTATTGCTGCTCCGCAGAATTCTGCCGCAAGCCAAGAAAACAGTACCGGAGACTATCAGAAACCGCAAAAGCTTGTAATCGGCTTACTGCCTGAAAAGAATAACTTTGAGCAGAGAAAACGCTTTGAAGCCTTTGCCCGCTATATTGCAAGACATCTTGATATCGACGTACATTTATATACTCTCCCCCACTATAGCAGTATTTTTGAAGCGTTTGATGGAGGATTGATCAATGCTGCTTTTTGGGGCAGCTTCTCTTATGTCCTCAGCCGCGACATAGTTTCGGTGGAGCTTCTGGCCCGACCGCTCTGGCCTGACGGCAGTTCTACTTACAGGGGCAATATTTTTGTCAGAAAAGATTCAGGAATCAGAAGTGTTGCCGATATGGAGGGGAAAACCTTAGTACTGGTCGATAAGGCTACCACCGCAGGGTATCTGTACCCGGTGTCATTTATGAAGGAGCATAACATTAATGATATCGAGAATTTTTTTTCGCGTGTTTATTTTTCCGGTACCCATGATGGTTCGGCCTGGGCAGTTTATAAAACTGAGGTTGATGTCGGCGCAGGCAAGGACGGAGTCTTTCAAGCACTGGCTGCAGAGTATCCGCAATTCAAGGAGCAGATGGTTGTCCTGGCAGAATCCCCTGAACTGCCTTCAAACGCTATAGGGGTCCGCAGTGACATGGACAAGGCCTTTAAAGAGCGGTTGAGGGATTTGCTGCTCAGCCTTGACAAAAGTAAAGAAGGCAGGGCGGCCCTTAAAGACATGGGAGCGGTTAAGTTTATCCCTGCCAGTGATGAAGATTACGGTCCACTTTATCAGATGATTGACAATCTCGAGCTGAATCTGGAAAAGTTTCAGGTACAAACTAACAGACCATAATCTGAAATTATTGCACACAGTTACTTTATGTAATTAAAGAGGTTCCTGCCATGGCTGTATCATTCCGCACCGCTCTCAATCTGGGGCTTATTTTCATAATAACCGTGATATTTTTGGAAAGCCTGTTCTCCTTTATCTTTTTGGCCAGGAGCACGGAGAGAATCACTGAGATAATAAATCTCAATGAATCAAAATTAAGCGCCTGGTATGAAGTGGCTGAAATAATTTATGAGGCAAAAGAGGACCTCAATGAATTCAGCCAGGGGTATATTGATGTCATCGCTCCAATGGACCTGATGATAAACAAAGCAATAAGGAAGATGCAGTCAATCGAGGGTCTGGTTGCCGACTCAGAAGAATTGGAGCACATTGAAGAGATTATAAAAGAATGCAGAATACTGCAGACAGTGGCTCATGCCTATCAAGCAGAGGTCAGAGAAGGCTATAGGGGCGGCTCGTCAGGAATTGAGATGGAGGCTATGACGATATCCAGGCTAAACCATATCGTCCAGCTGTGGCGCAATGCGGTGGCTGAGGTAAATGAAAATCTCGTGAACAAAAAAAGAGAGGTGTTCAGAATCACTGAGTTTGCCAAAACTATGCTTGGGCTTATTTTCATTTCTGCAACACTGTCTGCAATAATTGTTGGATTTTTCATAGCCCGCAGTTTGAGTATTCCGATTGAAAAACTGGTCAGAGGAACACAGCGAATTGCCAATGGCGACCTTGATTACAAGGTTGATATTGAAACAAAGGACGAAATCGGACAGCTGGCTGATTCCTTTAACACAATGGCCAAGGAGTTGGCAAAAGTGCAAAAGGAACTGGTCTCGGCCAATGAAGAGACAACGATACTCTATATTATTTCTTCCAAAATAATTAGGACAATTGACCTGGATGAACTTCTGAATGTTGTTCTGGTAACTATTACAAGCATGCCGAATTTCCCTTTTCTTGAAAAAGGGGGTGTGTTCATCATTGAAGGTGATACTATGCGACTGGCCGCCCATCTTGGCCATTCACAGGAATTTCTGGAGGCGCATCAAAAGATGAAGGTCGGGGAATGCCTTTGCGGGCTGGTTGCCAAAACCGGTAAAATTCTTATTTCCAACGACTGTTTTGCTGACGATCGTCATACAATTCTGCCGTCTGATACAGATCCCCATGGCCATATTATCGTGCCACTGAAGGGGACAAACCGCTTAGTGGGAGTTTTATATCTCTACCTGCCGGTAAACCAGGAAGTAAGCGATCATTTGAAAAAAATGTTTGAGATTATCGGGACCCAGGTCGGCATCGCCATAGAGAATGCAACCAACTATAAGGACGCTATAGAGCTAACCCTGGTTGACCCCTTGACCGGTCTGCAGAACAGGCGGGTCATGCTTGCCAACCTTGATAAGTATATTGTTCTGGCTGAGCGGCACAATCGCAGCCTATCCCTGATAATGATGGATCTGGACAATTTTAAGAAATTCAATGACACCCATGGCCATCAGGTTGGAGACCAGCTTCTTGTCCAGGTTGCCAATATCATGTTGAAATTGGTGCGGAAATCAGGCCACATTGTAAGGTATGGGGGCGAGGAGTTTCTGCTGATGCTTCCTGAAGCGGATTGGAAAGATGCTTTCCAGGTGGCAGAGCGTATTCGGAAGGCTGTGGAGAAAGAGACTTCGATTACCATAAGCCTGGGTGTTGTATCCTTGCATAAAGGAGAAAAGGGCATAAATTCCCAGAATCTCATAAAGGACGCGGATAAGGCCCTTTACAGGGCCAAGCAGCTTGGTAGAAATCGAATTGAAATAGCCTGGAAAGAGAATGCAGAAATGGAATAAGAATTATGCATGTAAGGGTACGCCGAGATAATTATGGACAGCGCTTTTTTTTATTGCAACATGAGAACAGAAACCCATGGATCGTGAGGCCGCACCTGACAAAGAATATGTGCATTAAGCGGTTGGCGGATGCTGCATGCGTTTTCTTTCTTCCCGAGGCATCTCCGCCTGTTGGGTTCAGCAGGCGTTATAAAAGTTATTCCAGGAGAAAGGCAGGGTAAGCGTGGGCTCCAGCAGGATATAAAATTCATCTGACGATTTTAATATTTTTGTACAGTGTAATGACCCCGACGAGGAGCAGGTAGAGCATGATCGGCGGTCCAAGCAAAAAAATAACGACAAAACCCGTATAAAACAGTACCAGTTTTATGGTGCCTCTCTCCCTGGCCTGGGTCCTCTGTTCTTTAATTGCCTTTCCCCTTGCCTCAACGGTCTGCGGCGCGAATGCAAGGCAGGCACCATCCTCCTGGCCGGTGTTGCCCCTCGATTTTTTAAAACACTCCCTGGTGAGTTCCTCTAGGGCGGCTGCCCTGATCCGACCGGCATCAAGCTGTGAGGCAAGTTTTCGATATTGGCCGTTGATCCTGTCGAATTCGTTCGTGCCCACATTGGTTACCCAGCCAATATAGACAAAGCTGCAGACCGCATAGATAATCTTCCAGTGGCGGAATATCTTTTCCATAAACTATAAGGTGATAATTTCTTTGACCCGGCCAACCTCTCCGCTCTGCAGGCGGACCTTGATCCCATGGGGATGGGTCGGTGACTTTGTCAGGATATCTTTGACGATTCCCCTTGTCAGTTTGCCCGAGCCCTGGTCTTTCTTGAGCACAATTCTGACTTCTGTTCCCGGCTTGATATCCGCCCGCTTACTACTATCCATATATTTTATCTTTCCCCTCCCTTGTGCCCTGTGCCTTGTAGCCTAATTTTTCCCCATCAGTCCTCA
>Ga0209536_100009347_pt1 | contig 14584 bp, 15 predicted proteins | sample DeeMarSeWOR28_12_FD_187461 | JGI IMG/M metagenome (GOLD analysis project Ga0209536, IMG submission 187461) | Marine sediment microbial communities from White Oak River estuary, North Carolina - WOR-2-8_12 (SPAdes) (version 2) | ecosystem: Environmental > Aquatic > Marine > Intertidal zone >...
AAACTACTTTCCTTTTCAATTTTTTCATTTAAGGCTTTGATATCCACCTTCGTTGTCATTGTTTCCATATTATGGGTCTTACTTTTTAAAACAGATTACAAAACTGCAAAAATAATTGGATTTAACGTTCAAGACAGGCAAAATGACCTCCTTAACGGGCACAAATTTCATGAATATTTTAATATGTCCGCGTTAAAAAATGTTAAAGGGAAAACCATTTTATCGTATTTCATTTCAAAGGTCACACTACCGTTCTTTTTGCTACTTTTACAAAAAAATCCAGGTGTGGAAGCACGATTTTTTCTGGAGCTTTCTTTTAAAGGAACTGCATTTTATGGCTGGCAGATCCAGCCCCAGTCACCCACGGTTCAGCAAGCAGTCGCCGATGCTCTGTCCACCGTTCTGAAGAAAAATACCAAAGTTACAGGTGCCGGCAGAACGGATGCAGGCGTTCACGCGAAAGGCTTTTTTGCTCATTTCGATGCAGAAGAGTCCATGGTCATGAAGAATAAGAAATTTATTTTTCAGCTAAATGGCATCCTGGGTCATGATATTGCGGTCCATCGTCTGCATCGTGTGAAGGCAAATGCTCATGCCCGATACAGCGCCATTTCACGCTCATACCAATATTTTATTACGCAGGAAAAAGACCCTTTCTTCCAGGACTACCAGTATTTTCACTCCCGGTCTCTCGACCTGGACGCCATGAATACAGCAGCCCAGGTACTTTTTCAATACAACGATTTTACCAGTTTCAGTAAATTGCACAGTCATACCGAAACCAATCTGTGTCATATTATGGAGGCCGAATGGAAACAATTGCCTGGTAAAATAATTTTCACCATTAAAGCCGATCGTTTTCTCAGGAATATGGTCCGGGCCATTGTTGGGACGCTCATCCAGGTTGGTTCGGGAAAACTGAATCCGGACGATATGCACCGGATTATTAACCAACGTGACAGATCCTTAGCAGGGCCTTCCGCACCAGCTCATGGCCTCATGCTTGTAAAAATTGAATATCCTGACGAACTGATGGTTAGCTCCATCCCATGAACAGGGCATATGCGCATAATGGCGCAACCTTTTAGCCATTCAGCGCATCTAATAGTTGACTGTACAATTTCAAGATTGCAGTTATGTCCGTGAATTGACACATCGGGTTTTACCATGAAATTGATCAATTCAGAAATGACCTAATGGTTTTAGGGTTAGTAGATTTACTGCCACCTCCGGGTGGCAGTTCTTTTTGTATTCATGGACGATCATTAATATTGAAGGGCTATACACCGCATCATTCTTTCCACTTCAATTTGGAGAAATTACGGGAAATAAAATATCCCGCCACAATGCCAATGCCCACATATACAAATCCCAATAAGAATGACCCGAAAATAATTTTACCGAAACCAAACAATACAAAAATCACCAGTACGCATCCCAGAAACCAATTCATGAACAAATATTTGTACCCGGTATCCCCCTCCACATCTGGCAGTTTTTCCGCAATGGCCGACCAGCCTCTCCCACCTGGATGCACTTTTCTGTAAAACGATTTCAGGGTTTCTTCCTTTTCAGGTTTTGTCAGGAATGTAACGGCCAGCCAAACAACGGTCGACCATGCGACAATGATGAGCAAGGTGTTGGGAAATTCAACATGTTTATATATGAACGGATAGATGGTAAATGGAGCGATGATGGCCGCAATTTCAGACCATGCATTGAGACGCCACCAGAACCATCTCAGGATCAGCACCAATCCAATACCTGCACTGCAATTCAAAATGAAGATCCAGGCATCACTGATTCGGTCCAGTTTGGACGTTACAAACAATGAAAAGATGATCAACACAAAAGTCGTTATTCGGGCCACTTTTACATAAAATCGTTCATCTGCATTTTTCTTAATAAAAGGTTTGTAGAGGTCATTCACAATATAAGAAGTTCCCCAGACCGTTTGTGACGCAATGGTCGACATGTAGGCGGCAAAAAAAGCGGCCAGCAATAAGCCAAGTAATCCCGGTGATAAGAAGTCACGAATAACCATCACATACCCGGCTCCTTTGTCTTCCATTGGAAGATCCGGATAAATGATCAGGGCAACCAGACCCACCAATATCCAGGGCCAGGGTCGGATGGCAAAATGAGCCACCTGAAACCACAGGGTGGCCAGTAATGAATGTTTTTCATCTTTAGCCGACATCATACGTTGGGCGACATACCCACCACCACCTGGCTCCGCTCCGGGATACCAGCTGGCCCACCATTGAACACCCAAAAAGGTGATAAATGCCAGCAGACTCATCTTCAAGACTCCACCTGTGGCCGCCTCGGATCCGTTTGTACCAATTTGTGGCGCATAGTTTAGTACCCAATCCGGTAATTTTTCTTTCAGGCCTGCAATGCCACCTACATCCACATGATTTACGGCTACCACGGCAAGAATGATGGTACCTGTCATGGCCATAACAAACTGAAACGTATCGGTTAATGACACCCCCATGAGCCCGGCCAGGGATGAATAGAGGGCCACAAACAGCATCATGGCCGCCACGATGAGCAGGTGGGCTGAAAAATGAAATCCCAGGAAATGGACTTCCGAAATACCCAGAAAGGTCACATCCGGGAACATCACACTCAGGATCTTCACCATGGCCAGGTTGACCCATCCAATAACGATCACATTCATAAAAATCCCTATGTATACCGCTCTGAATCCACGTAGAAAATCAGCGGCTTTTCCCGAATATCGTATGGCGACAAATTCTGCGTCGGTCATTATGCCAGCACGACGCCATAAACGGGCAAAAAAGAACACCGTTAGCATGCCCCCAAATACCATATTCCACCAGAGCCAGTTTCCGGCAATACCATTTTTAGCCACCAGTTCAGCTATGGCCAGGGGTGTGTCAGCAGCAAATGTGGTGGCCACCATGCTGGTGCCAGCAATATACCAGGGAAGATTTCGGCCACTTAAAAAGAATGAACTGGTATTTTTCCCGGCTCGTTTTGACATAAAGAAACCAATGCCCAGACTTATGATGAGGTACATAACAATGATGGACCAATCAAGGAATGTGATCATGTGATTGAGATTAGAGGTTTTTAAAACTCAGAAAACCAAAAATAGGAATATTTTACGATCTGCAACACACATTGATTTTTGTTATGCCGGATTACTCAGGAAATATGGGAACGTTTTCCATTGCCTGGGTTTATTACCATCCAAGCATTACAGTTTTTATCCAATGGCACTGGATCATACCAGATCACATGCATCCGGAGGCATCCAATGGGCATCTTTGCCATCCCACTTTACGTTGCAGCCTATGGGATTGGTTACCGGAACCGAAACAGGCTGTCCGTCGATCAGCTCAGCCAATGCATTATCAAGATCATTCACAGTCATTCTGGAAGGATCTTTCGGACTGTCGATAGAACGACCAGTGTAAACCAAGGTTCGATTTTCATTAAAAATGTAAAAGTGGGGTGTACGCAATGCGCCATAGGCCAGGGCCACCTCCTGGGTGGCATCATATAGGTAGATCCATGGAAAACGATATTGTTCCATGCGCTTCACCATATGTGAAAAATCATCTTCCGGATAGGTATTGGGGGAATTGGAGTTGATGCCAATGAAACGAACCCCCTGTTCCTTATATTTTTCTGCTGTGGCCCTGGTATTTTCATCCGAACCAATCACGTATGGACAATGGTTGCATGTGAAGAACACGACAAGAAATCTTGAATCACTAAATTCATTTAATGTATAAGTTTTCCCATCGGTTGCGGGCAATTTAAATTCAGGTGCTTTGGAGCCAATTTCTAATGTAAATGCCATGTTATTAATGATTGATTAATAGTACGACTGATTTGAATTCGAAAAATAGGAAATTTAAGACAGAATTAAAATTCCAGGTTGGGGACCAATGTTTCCGGTTTCCCCGCCTCCGTCAAAATCGCGGCGGGCAAGACGGGTTGCTGGTCTCAGGTTTCAGTACTCCGATTGCGGGTGGCTATCGAATATTTGTAAACGCGATATTTTTGATCACGGTTCTTTGCGCACCCGTCATTGATGGTCATTTTTCGAACCCCTTTAATTCCCGATAATAACCAACTAATGGACTATTAATGTGTGAATGGATGAAATTATTGAACGTGGTGAACGATCTCACGAACAGACTGGGTCATTGCAATCAAATTACCATTGAACATTGCGAACGCCTGAACGACTATGGGGAGTGAGGATTTTCCTCTTTCGCCAATGGCTGCGGCGGACAGGCATGAGCAGTTTGAGTGCATGCATGTGGGTAACAAATAACGTTTGGGCTCCCACCTCTGAAATGTATTTACGGTCTATCCGTTATCGTTCGTTTCTACGTATAATTTCAACGATTCAAGCGACCTGACCAACCGATGCTTGAATTCGGGCCAAAGCAATATCAGGGAAGATCGCCAAAAAACCCCCTTCCCCTTGATGGTAACCTGGACTTTCACTTCTGTTTCCTGGCCAGAATCAAAGTATTCGATAGCGACCCGGGTATCCATATGGGGCAGATGCATTACTATTTCAATCTTTTGGTCGATTTGAAAGTCCGTCACATCCATCAAAAATGAAAGATCCTTTTTTCCAAGATGGACCCGAACCTGGAATTGGTTACCGGGTGTATCCATACTGCCATGTATGGCCTTGACATCTTCGAGATTCGGGAGCCACTCTTTAATAGTAACAGGCACCACCATGGCTGAAAAAACCTCTTTGACGGGTTTTCTTATAAGGATATGTCCGGATAAATTTATGGATTGTTTGATACTTCCAAGGATCAGGAATCCAATGACGAGGAATAAAAAAATTCCCAGGAAAACTCCAATCTTACGCTTCATCAGGTGGGTATCTTGATTCCTGGATCGCACATAATTCTTCAGTCATTGTCCAGCATGTATTTCAGATTCTCAAAATTCGCAGCCATATGGCTTTTTAAACCGGGTTTCAAGTAGGGCACCATGGCTTTCCAAAAAAGTGAGGTTCCGGTTATGGTATTATTAATATGAACCTGTGTTCCCTCTTCTGTTTTTTCAAAATTTATATCCATGATGACGGTCATGTGTTTGAAGTTCAGGTGTACACCCAATTGTTCCTTCCACTTAAAAGTGGTGATTTCCTCCAACACCTGGAACTCCTTTCCCCCCAGTTTTATGGTCATAAGGTAGCGGGAGCCCGGGCCATTCAGAAATCCATCCAGAGCTTCTGCTTTCTGAAATCCCTGGATCCATTCATCCATTCGCATGGGATTCATCATGGCGTAATAAACCATCTTGGGTGGTTTGTCAAATTGAAGTTCCTGTTCGAATCTGACCGTTCGTTTTACAATACCCACCATAAAAAAAATGACCAGGAAAAGAGCAATGGCTCCAACAATATATAAAATCTTTCTCATGAGTATCCCTCAGGTACAATCAAGACCACCAACAACAAAGAATCAGACCGCAGGAATGTTAACGGGTGTAAAACAAAAATAGTTTTTGTTGTCCAATTACGCAAAATATCTCATGAATTGTCATTCAACTGCAAAGCCGTCATCCAGATATCCCATGAGGCCTCTGCTTGTATCTCCAGCATTTTCATACCATTACGTATTCTTGCTCCCCGATCCTGCCCCATAAGGAGAAACCGGGTTACTTCAGGATTGTAGACCAGGTCAAACAGATAATGATTCTCGGTAAGAAATTCATAAGGAATGGGAGGACATGCCTCCAGCTCTGGCCATGCACCCAGTGGCGTGGTGTTCACGATGAGTTCAAATTCCGAGATGATTTTTTCATCCAATTCAGAATAGGAAATGATCCCGGGGCCCGTTCTTGAAGCGGATACCAGCAATACATCCTCACATATATCTTTAATGACATGAAAAATGGCCTTCGATGCCCCACCGGTACCCAGAATGAGAGCCTTACGATATCCTGAACCAACCTCCAGGTTAAGAGCTCTGGTAAATCCAATAACGTCTGTATTGAATCCTTTCAGCCTGGGTTTGTCCATCCGTCGGTCAATGGTGATGGTATTGACGGCCCCTATCTCTTCTGCCAGGATATCCATTTCATCCAGATAGGGTATGACTGTTTCTTTATACGGAATGGTCACATTCAGTCCAACCAGTTTGGGATGCGTGGCGATCAAGTCAGGAAGTTCCCTGATATTCATCAATGGATGGTTGATATAGTTACAGGCATGGAGGCCTTCCCGGTTGAACTTTTCCTTAAAAAACCGTCTGGAGAATGAATGAGATAATGGGTAACCGATCAGACCGAACTCTTTCTTGACGACCATTTTATTCCTGAATTTGCTTTCTTTTCAATAGGGCATACCATTCAATGGCCGCGATGGACAGTATCCCGGCAATCATCAAAATCATCGCCACGATCACCTCGCTGCTAAATGCATTCGGAAGAAATCGTTCATAACCTTCAACCACCGGTGAACCATCCGCCCGTGTAAGAGGAATACCGGCTGTGTCGATGCCGTATATTTCTCTTTTCCATGGCCATAACATACCCAGAGAACCCAGAATAAACCCTGTAAGCAATGAAATGGTTTGATTTCTGAACAGGCGAAATATCCAGGATAAGAAATGTGAGAATGCAATCAAGCCAAAAATGGCACCAAGACCGACTGGAATTAAAATGCCAAAGTTCAAATCATTCACAGCGTCAATAAAAACCAGCTCATAATTGCCCATCAATATCAATACAAATGATCCGGAGAGTCCCGGCAGAATCATACTGCATACCGCCACAATACCACAAAGAAACAGGTATAATAAACCTTCATTTCGCGTGGCAGGTGAAAGAAAAGATATGGCCAGGGCTATGAATGTCCCGATTACAAAACTCAGGATCACCGGGACCGTTAATTTTGAAATGGTCTTTCCAACAAAATAAACCGATGCCAGGATGAGACCGAAAAAATAGGCCCAGACATACACCGGATAATCGCGAAAGAGGAATTCCAGTAGCCTGGCAAAGGTAAGGATGCTTACAAAAATGCCGGCAAAAACAGTCACCAGAAAATCCAGGTTAATGCGCGTTGAAAAAGCCTTCCATTGACCCGTGAATAAAAGTTTCAATGCTTTAATATCAATGGATTTCAATGAATGTATCAGTTTTTCAAAAACCCCGGTTACCAGGGCAATGGTTCCACCTGAGACCCCCGGAATAACATTGGCTGCACCTATGCCCATTCCCTTTAAGAATAATTGAATATATGTTTTCAACATGTCATGGATTTGGACTGGTTCGTTCTGTTCCCGATGGCCATTTGGCCACGGACATAAGAAAAAATGTCAGGACAGAAGTTTCCGACATTTTTCGATTAAATTTTTAATCCCGGGATCATTGAACAGGCCCTGGTAGGGTTTAAATACCTTTTCATGGATGTCGAATTCCATCAATAAGCCCTGCTCGATGTGTTCATATCCCGGTTTGTTATGCCCATTAAGTAAATAATAGATTCCCAGTTGGTAATGGATTTCGGCCTCTTCCGGATTAAAATTAAATGAATCCTGCAGAATCCGGATGGATTCATCAAGATTGCCGAGTGCCTTTTGCAAAGCTGCTGCTTCCAGCCAGTAGTCCGTTTCAAATGGATCGTATTCCAGGGTTTTCTTGATGGCCCGATGGGCCTGATTGTAGTTGCCTTGCCCACGATAGCTCTGGGCCAGGGCAAACCAGTAGTCCGGGTTCTCCTCATCCAGTTCAATGGCCTTTTTAAAAAATTTCCGGCTTTCCTGGAATTTCTTCCTTTTTAACAAGATCATTCCAGATCCAAAATATGCCTCTGGAAACCGGGGATCAATTTTCCGGGCATGGCTGTAATGCAACTCTGCTTTTTTATGATCACCCAAAATATCATGACATTCAGCCAAATATTGAATCGCAGACAGATTTTTTGGTTCCAACTCCAGTAAGTCATGATACACGTCAATGGCCTTTGAATATTCCGAAATGGTCATTAGCAGACTGGCCTTATTAAATATTGCCGAAGCATTTCTGTCATTAATAGCAATGGAAAAATCATATGCTCTCAATGCATCATCATATTTTTCCAGCTTATAGTACACAATACCCAAATTAAACCAACCCATATCTGAGAAAGGTTCATGGTCGAGATACCGGTTGTAATATTTGTCCGCTTTACGAAACTGGCCCAGGCGCTCAAAACAATATGCCATCTCATATAACAGGGCGGAACGGTCCGGATCAAAATTCAAAGCCATTTTAAAATACCGCAGGGCTTCCTTATATTTTTCCCTGTCATGAAATATGTATCCGATCTGGCTGGCCATTTCACTTTTGTCATCCGGATCCAGAGACAGTGCATGGTCATAATACTGGGTGGCTTCCTCCGTTCGGCCCATAATATTCAAGGCGGTACCTAGTGAAATAAACACCTCGTAATTGGAATGTTCAATAGCCGAAAGTTTCCTGAGAATTTTCAATGCCCGTGTCACCTTACCCTGATCAAGGAGAACCTGCGCCTGCTTTAATTGAATGATCATGGATTCCGGGTGCAGATGCAAACCGCAATTGACAGCCTCTAAAGCCGATTCAGACTTATTGCTCTCCAGATAGTAATCTATAATGTCCTCAAATTCATGGACATCAAAATAGTACTTCTCTTTTCGTTTTCGCATTTCCTCAAATCGCTTCACGGTTCCGTTTTCCTCACCGCCACGATACAAAAAATCGTCTCCTGATCTCATCTTAAAAAATTGAAGCTGTAAAAGTAGACAATATTATTAACAGAAAAGATATTTTTGTCGGGTTGATTTTCAACAAAATCCAGACCAAAAAATCAAAGTTGCTGTTTCATGGCATATAAATGACCACTTCCTTTATTCGAATAACTGTTGGGATGATGTCTGTTTTATTTCATTTCCCGAACGGAATCTGTGAAGGCGTGAGAAAATGGTCCATTTTAATTAAATTGCTTCCTGTAATATATTGCATTCACGTAATGAAAAAATTCATCATTTTACTATCATTGTTTGTTGCATTCGCAGCCGGAATAGGCAGATCCGGTGTCTCCCAGGTTGTGGATTATAGGTCCAGGCACTTCACCATTGAAAGGATTGCAGATGGCGTTTTTGCAGTCATACATAAGCCTGGTGGATATGCCATCTGCAATTCGGGGATTATCGATCTGGGAAATAAGGTGCTGGTGTTTGATACTTTTTTATCTCCTGAAGCAGCAGAAGATCTTAAAGCAGCGGCTGCTCATCTGACGGGAAAACCTGTAGATTATGTGATCAACAGCCATTATCATAACGATCATATTCGAGGGAACCAGGTCTTTCCCAAGGATATTCAGGTTATTAGTACACATGCCATCCGCGCATTAATTGCAACACATGAGCCAATGGCTATCGAGGCCGAAAAGGACTATGCTCCGGCTGCATATGAACGGTACAGGAAACTTATTGCGGCAGAACAGGATCCACAAAAAAAAGAAGCTCTCGCCATGTGGATCGGCTATTACGAGGGCATGATCCGCTCTCTTGAACGGCTTGATACCCGATTCCCAGATCTGACATTCTCTGACAAATTAATCCTATACGGCACTGATCGTTACGTTGAGTTGATCCAGATCGGGCCAGGACACACTCCAGACGATCTGGTGTTGTTCATTCCTGAAGATAGTATCCTTTTTGCGGGCGACCTGGTATTTCATAAGATGCATCCCTATTTGGCCGACGGGAACCCGGAAAAATGGAAAAGCGCATTGCAGAAATTGGGATCGATGAACATCAGCATCGTCGTACCAGGGCATGGCCCCGTTGGGAATACCGCAGATATAGTTACAATGCAACAATATATTGATGAAGTCATGCAAATGGCTATTGAGATCAATCAGAGGGACGATACTTCACAAGAGCTATCAGGTGAACCTGTACCACCTGGATTTGAAAATTGGATGTTCAAAGATTTTTTTGTGATCAACCTCCGGTTTTTAATCGACTGGACCAAGAACCACATCACTAACAAATACAAATCATTATCATGAAATACCATCACCTGGGCATCCCCACCACCCAGAAAAGACCCGGAGAGCGATATTTGGAGCAATTCAAGATGTTTGTCAGCGGGTATGAGGAAAGCCCGTATAATATTGAATGGATGCGGTTCGAGCCGGATTCCCATCTTCCCGAACTGGTTCAGACCATTCCCCACATCGCTTTTGAAGTGGACGACCTGGAAAAAGAGCTCGAAGGGAAAAACATTATCATCCCGGCCAATGCCCCCTCCGAAGACGTGAGAGTGGCCTTTATTGAAGACCGTGGTGCCCCTGTTGAATTGATACAGTACGTCAAACCTAATAATAACCCTGATGAAAGGATTGAATAGCATTAAAAACCATTTTTGGATCATCCTGCTTCCTGGCATATTGAGCTCATGCGGAGTGAGGGATAATACTAAGGATGATGGACAATTATATGCCGGGACATTTTCTTTTACTCATGAATTGAAGCTTCCGGGAAATCCGGTTCAAATATATGATGCCTGTACTGGCGAGGTCAGTGACTGGTGGGACCATTCCTTTTCAGAAAAACCATTCAGCATTTACCTCGATGCCCGGGTGGGTGGACCATTCTTTGAGACCTTTGATACCCTTGGAAACGGGGCCCTCTACGCCACCGTAACTTATGCAGATCGGGGGCGGGTATTGCGTTTCGAAGGCCCCATGGGATTGTCTGGACAGGCCATCCTTTTTGTGCACACCTACACGTTTCAGGCATCGGGTGCAGATTCCACAAGAATGACATTGTAGGTTCATGCGTCAGGAGAGATGAGCAACAATCTGCCAGACATGGTAGAAAGTGTCTGGCACCATTTCTTGTTCGACCAATTCAAACCATATGTGGAGAGTAGTTTTGAGTTTTGAGTTTTGCCTGCCTGGGGACAGACAGGATTTTTGAGTAAACCATGCCTGCCGAGCGACTGTTTAATGCGCTTTTGAATACAGACTAACTCACCATAAAATTTGAAATTCGATCCACAGGCATTTGGAATATGACTGATTCTCAATCCTGAGAGTACCATGTTCCCGGTTCGCCGTCTCATAAAGCCACTCCCAAACTGAACCAGCTTATTTAATGGATCTTGAATCTTGTCTACAGGAGGCTGCCGGTCAGGACCCAGGATAAGCTAAATGGTATTTTTTTTTCGATACAACCCGTCAAACAACACATTCAAAACCACTCCGTCGATACCCACCATTTCCCAGAGTTGACGCACCGTACCATCCCCATTGTTATACCAGGTAATCCGGTCATAATAAGAGATCCCCTTCTGCGATTTTTTCAATTCACTTTCCATTACCATTTTACCTTCAGCATATCTTCCTTTCAGAATTAAATGCCCACCCTGGTTATCGATCCAAACCTGGTTCCAGGTATCCGATAGCGGGTCATAAAAGTTATAAGAGGTACCGGTATACGTCCCTTTTGATTTCCAGTTTTCCTGGATGACGCATTCATCATGCAACTGGACAATATGGTTATAACCCACGATGGTATCGGCCTGATTATACACCTCCCAATTTCCCAACCAGAAATCAAACTGATGGTATTCCTGTCCCGAACAGGGAACGTCGGTGTTTTGTGCAAAGGAAGGTGGGAAGGAAACCAGCCAGACACCTGCAATCATATATAAAATGCTTCGATTCATGATGTTCATAATGAGATTCATAATCCGGTTTATATCTAAAATGGCTTCGCAATATAGAATTTCTATATTAGATTATACTGTGTGTATCTGTATTATTTATAAACACTCTAAATTAGCAATTTTGTAAATTTTGTTATTTTCCTTCTACAATCGTATAATCAACTGTTATCCATATATATAAATCAGGAACAAGAAGCCTCGTCGCATGGTTTGTTAATAAATTCAGACATGCACGCAACCGTTTGAATTGATCCTTCATCTATAGGAGTGAACATCTCACCAACATCACATACCCGTTTACCCTTCATATATAACCCTTGATTTAACCGGGGTTAGTTCAGACCAGGGCCCGCACCCTGGTTTTTTCTTTAAATACCGGCCTATTGATTCAATGATTGAATTCATTGAGCTTTGTAAACGATCTCCCACTTCTGTACCATGCATGGAGGAACAGGTATGAGGACTGCGATTAATGAGTGTAAAAGTGAATTAAAAATAGCTCATAACCATCTCATGACGGCCAATGATCAGGTGATTTGATATTCAACGCCAGAATGATAGAGTGATCAATTTGTTGGTGGTGAGATACACAAACCGCGTCCGCCAAAACGGCAAGGCAGTGAAGGCGGATCAACATATTAACAAATAATCATTCTGCAATTCATCACATCAACTTGTCATCATATTAGAACCGGATAAAAAATCTGGAATAAGAATCTGATACCACTATTCCAATCGTTCTCTTTCCGAACACAGACTGTTCGTTTTCGACCCAATTCAACCACATTTGATTCAGGTAATATTAAAATAATTAACTGGATAACAGCCAGATGATACCAGTTGCACGAAAATTGCTTTACAACAATACACCATAAACCAATACCGACTATGAAAAAGACCATATTTATTTTATCAGCCGTTGTGGTTTTGACTGCATTTGGCAGAACAGCAGCACAGGAACCAACCGAAGAAAAAAACGCCATACAGCAGGCCTGTCTCGATTACGTTGAGGGCTGGTACACAGGTGATGCCGAGCGCATGGAACGGGCTTTGCATCCCAATCTCGTGAAACGCCGAATTGTTAAGCTGCCCCAAACGGGAGGTCATATTTTTAACCAGGTAACACAGGTAGATATGGTTGAGTATACGCGGGCCGGTTTCGGAACCCAGCAACCTTTAGCAGAAGGGGAAGAACCCATTGTTGAGATCCTGGATATTTTCAAGGGCACCGCTACGGTTAAAATAACATCCCGTGATTTTATTGATTATGCACACCTCGCCAAATTCAATGGTACATGGAAGATCATGAACGTTTTATGGGAGGCGCAGGATCGACCAGAATAAAATGTTATAAAGAATAAAGGATTTAACAAATTGGGCTTCCGGGGTTTCAGGAAGCCTTTTTTGTTTCCTATCTTTATCGCATCAAGTGAAATCGAATGCATCCAGCACCCGTTTTCAGGAAAGCGATTGTCAGAATCCCAGGTAAGAATATGGTTCATGGTCTGACCAAGGCAGGTTTGGGTCCACCGGATTATCTGAAGGCCCTCATCCAGCACCGCAATTACATTGAAGCATTAGAATCCTGTGGTCTGGACGTCATCGTATTGCCACCAGATGACACCCTTCCCGATTCTGTTTTTGTTGAGGATACGGCATTGCTCACACCAGGATGTGCCATCATTACGCGACCTGGGGCACCGTCACGCCGGCCGGAAACGGTTGAAATTGAAGCTACTCTCTGTCCCTTTTTTAATAGCATTGAAACGATTACTGAGCCGGGAACGGTGGATGCCGGTGATATTATGATGGTAGGTGATCACTATTATATCGGTTTGTCAGAGCGGACCAATCCGGAAGGAGCCAGGCAGGTGCTGTCATTCCTGGAAAAATATGAATTGAAAGGAACACCCGTACCGCTCGAAGAGGTGTTGCATTTGAAATCGGGTCTCTCCTACCTGGAAAACAATTTCCTGCTGATCAGTGGGGAGTTCCTGCACATGGAACTATTCGAATCATTTGAACAGTTGCGGTTACCGCATTGCGAAAGCTATGCAGCCAACAGTCTCTGGATTAATGGAAAAGTCTTAATGCCCAAAGGCTATCCCGGGGCAATGGCGAAAGTACAGGAATCGGGCTATGAAACCATTGAATTGGATGTGTCAGAATTTAGGAAATTGGATGGTGGTCTCAGCTGTCTCTCACTTCGATTTTAACTTAGTAACTATTCGATGAAGCGGATTGATTGGAAATGGTATGATCGATTCAATGTGATGGAAATTCTGCGATTTGGGTGGAATGAGGAGCATAGATTATTTGCCCGTACCTATGCACACAGGGCCAAACACGGAATCGACAAGACCATGGCAGGGCTGGGAAAAGAAGCCGAGGAAACCAGAAAAATGGCCGAATCATTTTTCAGGCTTCTGGAGCATAAACTGAAACTGAAAGAACGCACCGATCCACCCTCCCGGGAAGAAGTCAGAGAAGCGATTGAACAATTGAAGGATATGGGACGGTTTTCTATTTTTATTACGGCTGTGATCCTGCCCGGGGGCGTGATCTCCCTCATTGGGCTGGAATTACTCGCCAGGAAGTTTGGCATCGAGTTTAGTTTCATACCCTCACGGTTCCGGAAAAATAAAAAATGGGGCCCATCTGAAGATTGACCCCTTACCCCGATAAACCAACTATACTATTCCGTAGGAGGTGAAATGACCTGGTCGATCACATGAACAATACCCTTTGAAGCTTCAATATCGGCCGCTGTCACCTTGGCTTCATTCACCCTGACGCCAGCATTCGAAATTGGTACGTTGAATCGCTCCCCTGCACTGTTCGATCTTTCATACCATCTTTCAGA
>Ga0209536_100009348_pt1 | contig 14582 bp, 12 predicted proteins | sample DeeMarSeWOR28_12_FD_187461 | JGI IMG/M metagenome (GOLD analysis project Ga0209536, IMG submission 187461) | Marine sediment microbial communities from White Oak River estuary, North Carolina - WOR-2-8_12 (SPAdes) (version 2) | ecosystem: Environmental > Aquatic > Marine > Intertidal zone >...
GATAGAGCAGAATACCAGAGAGGTATTATGGATTGCTTCAATAATCCTAATATTGAACGAATCGTAGTCATGACAAGTTCGCAAGTAGGTAAAACGGAGATTTTACTAAATGCGATTGGTTACTACATGGATAATGATCCTTCTCCTATGTTGGTAGTACAGCCAACTCTAGCAATGGGGCAGGCTTTTTCTAAAGATAGGCTTGCAGCTATGATTAGAGATACCGATAGGATTAGAGATCTGGTAAAAGATGCAAGAAGCAGAGATAGTGGTAACACCACAATGCATAAACGTTTTGCTGGTGGCCATATTTCTATAGTTGGAAGTAACTCTGCTGCTGGATTAGCTTCAAGACCTATACGTTGTCTGTTTATGGATGAAGTAGACAGATTTGAAGCATCGGCAGGAAGTGAGGGTTCTCCAGTATCTCTAGCTATCGCAAGAACTAAGACTTTCTGGAATAGAAAGATCTTTTTATGCTCTACACCAACTATCAAGGGATTATCAGCAATAGAATCAGCTTTTGAGGAAAGTGATCAACGTTACTACTATGTTCCTTGCCCTGAATGTGATCATATGCAAGTTTTACAATGGAAAAACGTTGTTTGGGAAGAAGATAAGCCAGAAACAGCTACTTATGCTTGCGAAGAGTGCGGATCTATCATTGAAGAGCACAAAAAGCAGTGGATGATCAAACACGGTCAATGGAGAGCTACCAAAGAATCTAGTAATGTTGCAGGATTCCATATTTCAGAGCTCTACTCAGTTTGGTCAAGTTGGGCAAGTATGGCAAAAGCCTTTCTTGAAGCTAAGAAGCAGCCAGAGACGCTTAAAACGTGGGTAAACACTGCTCTAGGTGAAACATGGGAAGAACAGGGAGATTCCGTAGAATACATGGGATTACTGGATCGCAGATTAAATTACGATATTGAGAATATTCCAGACGATGTGCTAATTCTTACTGCGGGAACTGATACTCAGAAAGATCGTTTAGAGGTAACTCTTTGCGGATGGGGTGAAGATTATCTCTGTTACGTTATAGATCATAGAATATTCTGGGGAGATCCTAACGCTCCGCAAGTTTGGGCTGAATTAGATGATTTCATAAAACAACGCTTCAAAACCGAATCAGGAAAAGTTCTTAATGTTTCTTGTTGCACCATTGACTCAGGTGGACATCATACCAACGCTGTTTATGCTTTTACTAAGCCAAGACAAGGCAGAAGAGTTTTTGCAATCAAGGGAAGCAACCAAGCTGGTAAGCCTATAGCTAATAGACCTACTTTCGTTGGTAAGAATAAGGCTGTTCTTTACACCATTGGAACTGATACAGCAAAAGAAGCTATTTTTTCCAGATTAGTTGCTGATTTTGAGAATTGTAATCTTTATTTCTCTCATACAGTGGATGAAGAGTATTTCAAACAGCTTACAGCAGAAAAAAGAGTCACTAAGTTTGTTAGAGGAAGAAAATCTTTAGTCTGGAAGCAAATAAGGGAAAGGAATGAAAGTTTGGACTGCTTAGTTTACAATTTTGCAGCTATTTACATCTTAAACCCAAATTTCAAACTCATATCATCAAAAATAGGTGAAAAACCTACGTTAAATCAAGAAAATAGGCAAAAAAAGCCAAGATTTGTAAAAACTAAGGGAAATTTTGTAAATTCTTGGAGATAATTTGTTCAAAAAGTGTTAAGGTAAGCTAGTAAAAATCTATTTTTTAGAGGATTCAGCTATTGAGCAACATATTTGATAGAGCTAACTATCCTTCCCAAGAGCCAGAAATATTAGTTGTAGGTGATTTTTGGGTTTGGAGAAGAGACGACTTAGCATCCAATTATCCAACTGATTCTTATTCATTAACTTATGAGTTTCACGGTAACTCTGGTGGTGGCGGTTCGCATCAATTCACTATAACTGCTACAGAAGCAGACGATACTTATTTTATAGAAGTGCCTTCAGCTACGACTGCTGATTATCTTGCTCACGACTATTCATGGGATGCTTACATAACTAGGACTTCTGATTCAGAAAGAATTAGGGTTGATTATGGTCATGCAACTATAGTCTTAAATCTTGCTGATACTAATGCAGATACAAGATCACATGCTAAGAAAGTTCTTGATGCTATTGAATCTGTAATTGAGGGAAGAGCAACTATAGATCAAAGCTCAATGAGTATTGCTGGTAGATCATTATCAAGATTATCTATTGATGAACTCTTATTGTTTAGAGATAGATACAAAGCTGAATATTTAAAAGAATTAAAACTTGATAGGATTAGAAACAAAAAGGGAAGCGGTAATACAATAAAAGTTAAGTTTGGATCTAGTCAAAGTATAAACCCAACATCGTACACATAAAATGGCTTGGTATAACAGAATATTCAACACTTCAACTAAAAAACCAACGGTAAAACAACGATTTAAGAGAGGTTATCAAGCAGCAAGCACTGGAAGATTGTTTGCTGACTTTATGACTAGCTCAACTTCTGCTGATGCCGAAATCAAAGACAATTTAAGAGTTATTAGAGATAGGGCTAGAGATCTAGCAAGAAATGACTCCTATATTGGTAGGTATCTTAATCTCATGGTCAGTAATATCATTGGCAATCATGGTATCAGAGTTTCATCTAAAGGAAGATATGAAGATTCTGGAAATTTAGACGTAGTAGGTAATCAGATTATTGAGCAAGCATGGAAGGATTGGGGTAAAAAAGGAAATTGTACTCAAAACGGAAGATTATCCTTTTTAGATTGTCAAAAGATAGCTATAGAGTCTCTTTTTAGAGACGGAGAAGTTTTAATCAGAACAGTACAAACTTCCAGATCTCCTTACGGATTCCAGATTCAATTCTTAGAAGCGGATCATTTAGACGAAGATCTAAACGACTACAACAAGCAAAACGGTAACAAAATCAAAATGGGTGTAGAGGTTGATAAATACGATAAGCCAGTTGCCTATCATTTATACAGAGATCATCCTTACAACAAAGACTATATGAACGATAAGGAAAGACTTAGAGTTCCAGCAGACGAAATATTACACATCTACATGCCACAAAGAGCAGAGCAAACTAGAGGTATCAGCCCTATTGCTAATGTTATGAGCGATGTAAAAATGCTAAATGGCTATCTTATGGCTGAGATCACTGCTGCTAGAGTGGCAGCATGTAAGATGGGATTCTTTACTTCTCCAGACGGTGACGGTTATGTTGGCGATAGCGAATACGAAGATTTCTACAATCCAGTGACTTCAGCAGAGCCAGCAACTTTTGAACAGTTGCCAGCAGGTATGACATTTCAAGAATTCTCACCAACACATCCTACAACTGCTTTTGATCCTTTTATTACTAGTGTTTTAAGAAGTATCGCTTCAGGATTGAATATTTCTTATCATGCTTTAAGCAACGATTTAACATCTGTGAATTATTCTTCTATTAGGCAAGGTGCTTTAGAAGATAGATCTATGTTCATGCTTTATCAGCAGTTTATTATTGATCACATGATTGATCCTATTTATCAAAAATGGTTAACTAACGCTATTGAGTTTGGAGCTATCAATTTACCTATTGGCGTAATAGATAGATTCTCCAGAGCAGTTAATTACATACCTAGATCTTTCAGTTGGATTGATCCTTTGAAAGAAATGCAAGCAAACGTTTTAGGATTACAGAATGGAACTATTACCTATTCCGATATCTCTGCTTCTTATGGTAGAGATACTGAGGAATTATTTGAACAACATCAAAAAGAGATAGAGTTAGCTAAACAATACGGAATAGAGCTTGCTTATCAGCCTTTTGGTCAAAAACTTCCAGTAGAAGCAAACATTCAAGGTGGTGACGATGGCGATACCAACTAAAGGAATGAAAGAAGAAGCTCAAAGGGGCTTGGACTGGAGAAAAGAGTTCGGGAGAGGTGGCACTAGAATTGGTGTTACCAGAGCAAATCAAATCGTGAATGGAGATAATTTATCAGACGATACAATTAAGAGAATGTATAGTTTCTTCTCTAGGCATGAGGTAGATAAACAGGGTGAAGGCTTTTCTCAAGGAGAGGATGGTTACCCTAGCAATGGCAGGATCGCATGGGCTCTATGGGGTGGCGATGCAGGTTTTGCATGGTCAAAAAGGTTGGTAGAACAAATGGAAGATGATAGAGCTTTAGAAATAGAGGATGAAAATATGGAAAAAGAAGATAGACATATTATCAATGTTACTGAAACGGATGAAAGCGTAGTAGTTGAATTCGCTAAAGAACATGAAGATGAAGAAGATCAAATAGAAGAATCTTCATACAATGATGAAGAAGAAGAAAGAAAGGTTGTTGAAATGCCTATGAAATATCGTAGCATTGATCTTTCCAGAGCTTCTTATATTGATGAAGAGGAAAGAAGGGTTCGCATTGGTGTATCCAGTGAAGAGCCAGTTGAAAGATCTTTTGGCTTAGAAGTTCTAAGTCATAAAGCTGAAGATATAAATTTTGAATTTATAAATTCAGGTAGAGCTCCTTTATTGTTGGATCACAATATGAATCAACAAATAGGGGTTATAGAAGAGTTTGCACTTGATGAGAAGCAATCAAGAACAGTTGCTATAGTCAGATTCGGAAAATCTGCACTTGCTCAGGAAGTGTTTCAAGATGTAGTAGACGGAATTCGCATGAATATATCCGTAGGCTACAAAGTAGATAGGTTGGATCGCTCCAAAGATGGTGATAAGGTTGTTTATAGGGCTGCATGGACTCCGTTAGAAATTTCTAGTGTTTCTATCCCAGCAGATCAGAGCAGGCTTGTCGGTGTCGGAAGATCCGAAGATAAAAATAAAATTAATCATAAAATTGAGGTAAAACAAATGTCAGATAATGTAAATTTAGACGATGTAAAAGCTCAATCTGCTGAAGAAGTGAAAGCTGAACTCAAAAGAAACTCAAAAGAGATCTATGAGTTAGCATCAAGACACGGAAAAACAGATTTAGCTTCAAAATGTATTGCTGAACATATGACTATAGAAGAATTCAGAGGTGTATTGTTGGACGAAGTTGCTAACGATAAGCCGCTTGAAACACCTAAAGAACTAGGTATGTCTCCTAAAGAAGTCAGACAGTTTAGCTTATTAAGAGGAATTAACGCTTTAGCGAATCCTTCAGACAGAGCTGCTCAAAAAGCTGCTGAGTTTGAGTTTGAGTGTTCTGCTGAAGCTGCAAAACTATACGGAAGAAACTCACAAGGTTTAATGCTTCCACCTGAAGTACTTCGTAGCTGGAATCAGAGAGATCTTAACACTACAGACGACGCTGGTTTAGTTGGTGAAGATTTCAGAGGTGGCGACTTTGTTGATGCTCTAAGAAACGCTTCATCCGTTATGTCTGCTGGGGCAACCATGCTTCGTGGGCTTTCTGGTGACGTAAAAATACCAAAGAAAACTGCTGCTTCTACTGCTGCTTTTGTATCAAGTGAAGGTACTGCGGTTGCTGAGTCAGAAATGACTATTGGTTCAATCACAATGAGCCCAAAAACTCTAGGTTGTTTCACAGACGTGACTAGACAACTTTTAGTTCAAAGTTCATTGGATGTTGAAAACTTGATCAGAAATGATATTGCACAATCTATGGCTCTTGCTATTGACTTAGGTGCTTTAGAGGGATCAGGTACTTCAGGTAACCCAACTGGTATTAAAAACACTTCTGGTATCAACACTGTAACTTTTGCTGGTGCTAACCCAACATGGGCTGAAACAGTAAACATGGAATCTCAGGTTGCAGTTGATAACGCTTTACTAGGTAACCTTTCTTACATTCTAAGAGCAGACGATTACGGCTCTCTTAAAACAACTGAGAAAGCTACAGGTACAGCTCAGTTCATCGTTGATAGAGACGGTAGAATCAATAACTATGGTGTTGTTGTTTCTAACCAGCCAACTTCAGGTGATCACTATTTTGGTAACTTCTCAGACCTTCTTATTGGTCTATTTGGTGGAGTTGAACTAATTGTTGATCCTTACACTAACAGTTCTTCTGGAACAGTTAGAGTTGTTGGAATCCAAATGATAGACGTTGCAGTTAGAAATGCTGTTAGCTTCTGTCTTGGAAACGACGGTTAATGTTAACTACTAAAAATGGTGGGGTTAAAAGCCCCACCTTTTCTAAAGAAATGAAGAAATACTTAATCTTAAGAGATACTATTGCAAACAAAGAAAGAGTTAGAGCAGGAGATATTGTTGAATTAGATGATGCAACAGCATATCAATTAATTTCTTGCAAAAAAGCTGAACTCTATAAAGAACAGCCTAAACCTAAAAAAGCTAACAGAAGCGTAGGTTTAAAAAAATCAGACACACCTAAGATCAAGAAAAGAGCTAAGTAATGGCTGTAGAGTTTGATCGTGACTTTGATGGATATTTGGATGCGGATTTTGGGCACGGAATATCTGCAAGCTATACTCCTTTAGGGGGTTCGGCAACGACAATCAAGGTCGTAATGGATCAACAATATTACTCAATCCCCACTGAAACAGTAGAAATAGAAGGCAGTCAGCCTATGGCTCATGCAAAGGCAACGGATGTACCTAATGCTGGTCATGGAGATACTTTAGTTGTAGATGCTGTAACAAATTTAGACGGTACTACAATTAAAGCTCAAACCACTTACAAAGTTATAAACGTACAGCCAGATAATACAGGAATAGTGGTTTTGGTACTTGAGGAGCAATAATGGCAAATCATGTACGTCAACAAATAAGAGAGCAGGTAGGAACTACACTAACAGGCTTAACAACTACTGGATCTAGGGTATATCAATCCAGAGTCTATCCTTTACAAGTAGATCTATCACCAACTCTTTTAATTTATACAAAGTCAGAAGTCTCAGAGCCTATAGTTATTGGCTCTGCAAGAACAACAGAAAGAATTTTAACCTTAGCGGTTGAGGGCTATGTTAAAGCTACAACTAATAGTGATGATACAGTTGATACAATCGCAAAAGAAGTAGAAACAGCTTTAGCAACAGATACAACTTTAAACGGATTAGCTAAAGATTGTTATTTAGAATCTACAGAAATAGATTACAATGGAGAAGGTGAATTGCCAGTAGCGGTAATCACTTTGAATTTTAACGTAAGCTACATGACGGCTGAAAATGCCCCTGATGTAGCAGTATAGAGGTAAGTTATGAAATTAATTTCACCAGACGGCAAAGTTTCTATAGATGCTCATCCTTCAAAGGTTGAAAGTCTTAAGAATATGGGTTGGAAAGAAGAAGCAGCCCAAAAGGAAAAAAAATCTTCTTCTAAGAAAAAAGAGGTAGAAAATGGCGACTCATAAAGGAAGTGAAGGAACTGTTAAGGTCGGTTCTAACGCTATTGCAGAAATAAGATCTTATTCTATTGAAGAATCAGCAGACGTATTAGAGGATACTTCTCTTGGTGATTCAGCTAGAACGTATCTATCATCATTAACTTCTTTTTCTGGTAGTATTGATGTTCTCTGGGATGAAACAGATTCTTCAGGTCAAGGAGCATTAAGCGTAGGTTCAGAGGTTACTCTAAACTTTTATCCAGAGGGAGACGGTTCAGGAGATACTTACTATACTGGTTCTGCTATTGTTACTGGTGTTTCAAGATCAGCTTCATACGATGGTTTAGTTGAAGCAAGCATTTCTGTGCAGGGTAACGGAGCTCTAAGCGAAACGACTGTCTAACGATGAAAATTATTGATAGAGCGAAGGCACATTTTGACTCTCTTGAAATTAAAGAGATTGAAATACCTGAATGGAGCGATGGCGATGAAGTTCTTAAAATTTATGCAAAGCCGTTAACGCTTGCTGAAATGTCTAAATTGCAATCTTATGCAAAAAATGACGATGTAGCATTAATGGCTTATGCACTAATTCATAAGGCTTTAGATAGTGAGGGCAATAAGGTGTTTGACTTAAGTGACAAACATGCCTTAATGAACGGAGTAGATAAAGACGTGCTTGCTAGAGTAGCACAACAGATCTTGCTTGCCCCAACGGTGGAAGAGCAAGCAAAAAAGTAGCAAAAGACAAGGATTTATTTGCACGATATTACCTAGCTGAACTCCTACATATGACTGTAGGAGAATTAGAAGAAAAGATGTCCTTGTCAGAATATACTGGATGGCTAGCATATTTAGAGGAAAAGAATAGGCAAATAAAGAATGGCAACTAATTACAAGCTCAGAATTACCGCCACAGATCAAACTAAAGGCGGTTTCGGTTCTGTAAATAAAAATATCAATGCAACTCAAACTGCTATGAAAAAATTGGCAGGTGCTTTTGCTGGTGTTTTTGCTGTTCAAAAAATAGTTGCTTTTGGTAAAGAAACTTTACAGCTTGCTGATGATATTGGTAAAACTGCTGATGCAATCGGAGTTAGTACAGACTTTCTTCAAAAATATCAATTTGCAGCCCAACAATCTGGAATAGAGACTGAGCAATTCAATAAAGCTCTAAAATTCTTTTCTAAGAGTGTTGGTGAAGCCACAATGGGAACTGGTGAAGCTAAAGCAGCACTAGAAGAACTTGGTATATCTTTAACTGGTGCGGATGGTAAAACTAAAAAATCTGAAGCAATATTTAAAGAATTTTTTGTAGCTCTACAATCAATACAAGATCCATTTAAAAGAAATGCACTACTAGCTGATGTTTTTGGAGCTAGAGTTGGTGTAACTATGGCTAATTTAATTAAAGATGGTGCAGGTGCATTAGACGAATTAGCTGAATCTGCTACAGGTGTTATTGATGAAAAAGCTATTAGGGATGCTGAGAGATTTAATGACACCATGAATCAATTAAAAAGAGCAACATTGTTACCATTACAGGGAGTTGTTATTGATGTGGCAAATGCTTTCTTAGATTTATTGGATGTTCTAGGTTTATTTACTAGAGACAAAACCCTTATTCAGTTACAGCATGATTTTGGAGAAGTGGCTAGAGAGATAACAGATCTTGCTCCAGTATTAGAAATAAATAAAAGAAAGTTTGGAGAAAATTCGGAAAGAGTAATTGGCTTGCAGAATCAAATGAATAATCTGCAAAAAGAATACGAAGAAATCTCTAAAAAAATACTAGAAGCTAATGATGCTCAAGACAAACATAATAAATTAGTAATGACTAGCACAAATGTGTTAGAACAAAACGAAGATGCTGCTAGCAATATAAAACAATCAATAGAATCTAATATATCAATAGTCAAACAATTTGCAGACACAATAGAAGGACAATTAACTGGAGCTTTTCAGAGCTTTTTTGATTTTACTAACAAAGAATTTTTAGATTTTAAAAATCTTGCTATGAGCGTAGCAAGAGCAGTTATCAATGAATTAATACAAGTTTTTATAATAGAGAAAATGGTTTCATCTATTAAAGGCTCTATAAGTGGTTTTGGTGGCTTGTTTGATAGCAGATCTTTGGACTTTCTATCTGGTGGTGGCTTTGAAGGCGGTGGATTTACAGGCTATGGAGTTAGGGCAGGTGGTATAGATGGCAAGGGTGGATTTATGACAATGGTACATCCAAATGAAACCATCATTGATCATACTAAAGGCCAATCTGCTATGGGCGGTGCTAATGTAACATTCAATATTAATACTGTAGATGCTACAGGTTTTGATGAATTATTAGAATCCAGAAAAGGAATGATAACTGCTATGATTAATAATGCCTTTAATGCTAGGGGCAAAATGGGGATTATGTAATGAGTGGCACTTTTCCAACAGATCAAATACCTTCATCAATCAGAGTTCAAGATAATAGACCAACTCTAATGAATCATGCTGCTTCAGGCAGAAGAGTGGTTAGAGCTTACGGCTCTCAATATTGGACTTTATCAGTTACTATGCCACCGTTAAATCAAACGGATGCTCAAGAAGTATTCTCTTTTTTACAAAAACAAAGAAATAGTTTTGAATCTTTTGTTTTTACTTATCCTATAGATAATTTAGGTGCTGAAGCTACTTCTGGAAAAACCGTAAGCGGTGCACATAGCGTAGGAGACTCAACTATAGATCTAACAGGATTTTCTGCTTCTACTACAGGAGTTTTTAAAGCTGGTGATTACATAAGATTTTTTACAGCAGACAAGGTATATATGATCACTGAAGATGCTGATTCAGACGCTAGTGGTAATGCTACAATCACTATATCTCCTAGCCTTGTAGAAGCTCTCAGCGATTCTCAGGGCGTTGATGCAACTAAACCAGATTTTACAGTTTACTTAACTGGTGATGTAACATATTCTATAGATACAGCAGGATTTTATTATATTAGTTTTGAGTTGAGAGAAGTAATTGGATGAGCAGAGGTTTCAGTTCCGCATTAAAAACTCAACTTGCCAAAGATAATAATACTTTTTGCTTCTTAATTGAATTAGCATTATCAACAACTTACAGATACACAGATCATGCTTTTGATATTACTTACGACTCAAATCAATACACTGCAACAGATAAAATAGTTGCAATCAATCAATCTCCCGAAACAGGAGAACTCAAAGTAGATGAAATGGTTTTGCAGTTAACTAATGTAGATTCTACGCTTAGAACTACCCTTGAAGCTGAAAACTATACAGACAAACAAGTTAGAATTCATTTAGGATTTTTAGATTCCAATGATAATTTCATTGATGCTTTTATTTATTTTGATGGAAATGTTAAAACAGTTGAGATAACTGAGGATAAAAATAGTTCCGTAATAAATATGACTTTAGCTAATCACTGGTCAAATTGGAACTTAGCAAAAGGCAGGTTTTTTACCGATGAAAGCCAACAACAAGTCTATTCAGGTGATAAAGGCTTAGGAATGGCGCACGCTACTAAAGCCGATATAAGGTGGGGTGCATAATGGGCATTTTCGCAGGTCTTGTGAAGGCTTTTTACATATTAACTATAGCTACAGGTATTAAAGGTTGGAGACAAGCTAGAAAGTTACAGAAAAGAGGTCAAGACATTCTAGCAACTAGACATCCAGACGGCGGCAGGATTCCAGTTATTTACGGACAAAGAAGAGTAGGGGCAACGATGGTGTACATGGACACCAACGAAGGCAGATCTAAAGATTTATATGTTGTATATGCTCTTAGTGTTGGCGAAGTAGATGACATTTTATTAGATACTATTGAGATTAACGGAGTGCCAATTACTGATTCTCAAGTATTTAGGCAAGGTTACTATTTGGGATCAGATAGAGTTAGCTCTGGTGCTGGTTCTTTATGTACAGCCAGCCAGAATGGTGATGTACAAGTTTCCAATGCTGGTAGAAGCGGTTCAGATCCTACAAAACGCTATAGAATGGTTTTTAATGCTCATCATGGAGCAACAGATCAAACAGCAGATCCGATGCTTACTGCATCATTAAGTAAATGGACTTCAGCGCATAGATTAAGAGGAATCGCTTATATTGCAGCTTCGTTTGAATATGATTCTAAAGGAATGTTTAGTTCTACCCCAGAGCTAACATGTGTGGTTAGAGGAAAAAGGCTATACGATCCAACTGAAGATGATACAGTTAGCGGTGGTAGTGGAGATCAAAGAATAGATGACTCTTCTACTTGGACTTGGTCAGATAATGCTGCTTTAGCAGTTTTAGATTATCTAAAAGACACAGAATATGGAAAGGGTTTAACTTCTTCACAATTAGATTTACCTTCTTTTATTACTGCTGCTGCTCTATCAGATGAATTAGTAGATATTCCTGAATTTGCAGGATCTTTTGTTGCTGGTACTTTTTCAGGAACTTCAGGAGATAATTATTTTGATGTTGACGAAGATACATGGGCAAGAATAAAAGCTGGAATTAGATTATCTTTAAAAGATTCAGGAGATTCAGATGTATTTGTTAACGTACAAGTTAACGAAGTTCAAAGATCTACTCAGCTAACAGAAAGCACAAGATATAGAGTATATGTTAATAATCCATTAACCAGCACTTACACAAATGAGACTTCAACATTTAGAGGTAAATGTAGGAGATTTCATTGCAACGGTGTAATAGATACTAACGATAATGTACTTGAAAATACTAGAGATTTACTAGCTAACTGTAGAGGTATCCTAAATTACATTGATGGAAAATATTCTTTAGAAATAGAAAATACAGGAAGTTCTATTTTTAGTGTTAATGAAGATCATATTATTGATAGTGCTCCAACACGAATACAATACGAAGATAAAAGCAGAAAATACAATAAAGTCGTTGTCTCTTATTACAATGGCCAGAAAAAATTTGAACCTGATACTGTTACAGTCTTACATGACGCATCGCCAAATTATACTTCCGATGATAACGGAGAAATCCTAGAAGCTAAGGTTGAATTTGATTTTGTAACTAATCCCTATATTGCTTATAACTTAGGTAAAGCTATTTTAGGCAGAAGCAGAAATAGCAAAACTGTTTCTTTCACTGGTACTCCAAGATTATTAGATTTAGTAGCTGGTGATATTATTGATATTACTTATGCAGGTTTAGGATTATCTGGAAATGTCTATAGAGTGGAAGCTATAACTTTATTGCCAGATTCTTTAGTACAGATACAAGCCATAGAATACTTAGACATTTATACTTGGGATTCTGTACCGCCTACAGATCCAGTAGATGATTTACCAGACATACCAAAAGGGCAGGAATCTTTACCACCTACTAATTTAACTTTCACTGATACCGATGAATCAGCAAATGGCAGACCTTTTGTTTCTTGGAGTCCAAACCCTAACAGCACAATAAAAGAATACAGAGCGAAATGTTTTAAAAAGATTGATGATGGCATTGAGTTTCTTGGAGCTCAAAGCGCTCCAACTTCTACTATAGATCTACAAGGTTTTCCTGCATCTACTACAGACGTTTTGGTTGAAGGAGATTTATTGATACCAGCTTTTACAAGTCAAATTTATACAGTACAGGCTAACGTTAATTCTGATGCTAGCGGACATGCAACAGTTACGATAGATCCTGAATTAGTAGATGATGCTGCTGGTGGTTTAGATATATTTAAGCTGGTTAAATCCTTTTCTAAAATTACTACCGATGAATTTGTAGATCTTAACTTTTTACCGATAGAGGATTATCAGATACAAGTAAGCACTATTAATGTTACTAACTCTGAATCAGAGCCAGCTACATTAAATTTCACAATTACAGATCCAACTATTTCAGGGGATGATTTACAGGCAAGTGCTAAATTTCCTTCCTATTTTTATTATTTTAGAACTTCCAATAGAAATGCTCCTTCTAATGCTGAATTCAATACAGAGTTTGGCAGAGATCCTATCTCAGACGATATATGTATCGTAACTAGAACAGATAATAATAAACAGAAAGCCTATATTTATGATGGCACAACTTTTAATGAAGCAGCCAATTTCTTTGATGGTGATTTAGTTACTTCAGGAACTATTGGAGCTAATAAGATTATTGCTAATGACATAACAGGCGATAGAATTAGTTCATCAACAATTATTGTTGCTGGTTCAGGGGCTAATACAGCAGCATTAAGCGGTAAATCAGGATCAGACTTTAGAATTTGGGCTGGCCAAGCTCAAGGCTCTGGAGCTCCTTTCTTAGTTAAGTCAGACGGTACAGTTGAAATGCGAAGGCTTAAAATCTTTAAGGAAGATGGTACTTTAATTTTTGATTCTGCAACTGGTTTCACGGATGAAGGCTTAACAGATATTTCTGAAACTACTGGAACTCAAGTTCAAACATTATCAACAACTTTATCTAGCGATAGCGATACAGAGACTATTACTCTAGTTGAAACTTCAACGCTTGATGTTAGCGTAAAATTAAACACTTCCTTTACTGGTTATGATAATACTGGTGCGGATGCTTCCGAATTAGAAGCCAATGCACTTGCAGACATTCCTGATAACTTTACTTTATTATTAAAATATTCAGACGACGGTGGTTCTACATATACAACAATAGATAGTCAGACTTACACAAAAGTTACAAGCGGAACTCCTACATCAACACAATATCTAGCAGAAGCAGATAGCGAAATATCAGATTTCTCTTTTGGTTGGGCTTATGTTAATAATGATCAGGGTTCAGTAGATGCAAACGGTTTCACTGTTTTATCTGGAACTTTAACAGATCTATCAGGTGCGGAAGCTGGTACAGAATATGTTTTTGCTACTGAAGTTTCTACTACCGATGGCAGTTACGATACAGCTAACAAAGTAACTTCTTCTGCACCAAGAACTATAACTATTACCGATACTACTGGAGACGGATTCATTGTTGGCGATGGAACTGGAACTCAGGGCGGTGGCGAAGGCGATATTACTGCTGTTACTGCTGGAAGCGGTTTAACAGGTGGCGGTACAGCAGGGGCAGTAACCTTAAATGTTGGGGCTGGCGATGGGATTACAGTTAATGCTGATGATATAGATGTAGATAGCACTGTAGTTAGAACAACTGGTGCTCAAACTTTAGCAGGATCAAAAACCTTTTCCGATGATGCTATTTTTAATGCTGAAATAGGTATAGGAGAAGCTTCTCCAGCAGCACCTTTACACATTACTTATAGCGGTACTGGTGATGGTATTAGAGTAGAAAACGATGGAGCGGATG
>Ga0209536_100009349_pt1 | contig 14581 bp, 10 predicted proteins | sample DeeMarSeWOR28_12_FD_187461 | JGI IMG/M metagenome (GOLD analysis project Ga0209536, IMG submission 187461) | Marine sediment microbial communities from White Oak River estuary, North Carolina - WOR-2-8_12 (SPAdes) (version 2) | ecosystem: Environmental > Aquatic > Marine > Intertidal zone >...
AAAGCTGAGACTCAATTCCTGGATGACACGGTTGCTCTGAGGAAAGAGCTTCATGAAAAAAAGTTCGATTACTTCGAGGCCAGCCGCAATCCGGAAACAGATCCTGCCGTGCTGACAAAGCTCGAAAAGGAACTCAATGACATTCAATCGAAAATCCGTGAGGAAGCTCCGCAAGCGAATTACAGAGGATACGGACGCTGCTGGTAGATTATACATAAGCTTGTCCGGATGAAAAGCAGTCAGGCCCCCCTTTCCCGGCTGCTTTTTTGTGTCGCTACACCGGAGTCGAGGTTGAACCTCCAAAAACGGAGGTTCAACCTCTGCATTGACCTCATTATTCATCTTTGTTAGTATTGAACGTTATGAGGAAATTTTTAGTTGTTGCAGCTTTTATTATAGTTACTGCTCTCACGGGTTGTGCTCAAACGGGAAAGCTCGTTAAAAGCGCAGAAGAAGGAAACGTCCATGAAGCAGTATTATCAAACGGCCTCAAAATCATCGCGCTAAAAGACCCGAACGCGCCGCTGGCGGTATTTCAGGTATGGTATGACGCGGGCTCCATCAACGAGGAGGTCGGTAAAACAGGGCTGAGCCATCTGCTTGAACATATGATGTTCAAGGGCACAGAAAAATACGGTCCCAAGACCTTTTCAAAGATCATAAAAAGGGCGGGCGGCATTGACAATGCAGGCACAAGCAAGGACTTTGCGTACTACTACCAGAAACTCGCTCCTGACAGACTCCATCTGTCAATCGAACTCGAGGCAGACAGAATGCGCAACCTGATTATGGACCCCGAAGAGACCCTGTCTGAAAGAGATGTTGTCATGGAAGAGAGACGGATGCGCTATGATGATGACCCGCAGAATCTTGTGTATGAGGAAGTTGTAGCCACTGCATTTAAAAACCATGCGTACCGATGGCCCGTGATAGGCTGGATGGAAGACCTGAAGACAATCACCCGGGACGACCTCTGGAAGTATTACCGGAGCCGGTATGTACCGAACAATGCCTTTATTGTCGTGGCAGGCAATATTGATGTTGATGAAATCATGTCAAAGATACGAAAGGAGTTCGGCCCTATTCCCCCCGGGCCTGAATTACCGAAACTCGGGCCCCTTGAACCGGAACAGAAAGGCGAAAAGAGAATATTTATCAAAAAGGAGGCTGAACTGCCGTATATGATAAGCGCCTACAAGGCGCCCAATATCCTGAGTGAAGACAGCTACGCCCTTGAGGTGCTGTCCATGGTGCTTGACGGCGGAAAGAGCGCGCGGATCTATAAAAGCCTGATCGATGAAAAACGCATTGCCCTTTCAGCCGGGGCAGGCTATGCCAGTACCTACCGCTATCCTTTTCTGTTTTATTTTTCTGCAACCGCACTGCCCGGGAAAACGATCGAAGAAGTCGAAACAGCCTTGTATGAAGAAATTGACAAAATAAAACAGGAGCCTCCCCTGCAGAGCGAGATGCAGAAGGCAAAAAACCAGATCGAGGCAGATTTTATCATGAGTCAGGATTCGATATTCTACCAGGCAATGGTGCTCGCGCAGTTTGAACTGATCGGAGACTGGAGGATGAAGGATACGTATCTTGAGGGAATACGAAAGGTAACCCCGGAGGATGTTCAGCGCGTTGCCCGGAAATATCTTGTGGCTGATCAGAGAACAGTCGGGATATTGATCCCAGTAAAAAACGGCAGTAACCAGTAGGCGGTAGGCAGTAAGCAGTAGTCAGTAAACAGAAAGCAGCAGTCAGAAAGAGAATCAGACCATGATAAAAATAATCATCAGAATTGTTGTATGTAGCATCATCACACAGTTTGTATTGTTAACCGTTCAATCTCCTTCATTCGCTCTTGACGTCAGGCGGACGGTTCTCGAAAACGGGCTTACGCTCCTGACAGTCGAGAGGCACAACCTGCCTGTGGTAAAGGTTGCAGTCGGTCTGAACGCAGGGAGCCTGATGGAGCCTGAAGAAAAGGCAGGACTGGCCAATATTACGGCAAGTCTTTTGACCGAGGGGACACAGACACGGACGTCCCGGGAGATCAGCGAATCCATCGAATTCGTGGGCGGCTCGATCGGCGCCGGAGGAGGTGACGATTACAGCACGGTAAGCCTCTCCATACTCAAAAAAGATATAGAGCTCGGGTTTGATCTGCTCTCAGATATCATGCTCCGTCCGTCATTTCCCGAGGATGAGCTGAACAAAAAAAAGGAACGAATCATAGCGGGTCTGAAGGCACAGGAAGAAGACCCCGGTTTTGTTGCTTCAAAAGAATTTAAGAAGGCCGTTTTCGGCACTCATCCCTACGGACGTCTTGTTTCAGGCACCGAAGAGACCCTTGAGCCTATATCGAGAGCAGATATTATCAACTTCCATTCGTCATATTATGTCCCAAACGGTGCAATTATGGCGGTTGTCGGTGACATCTCCCCTGCGGAAGTCACATCACTGCTGCAAAGATATTTTTCTGACTGGCATCCGCGGGACGTTGAAAAGAATGGACTGCCTCCCCTCAGCGAAGAGAGACAGAGAAGGATCGTCACCGTTGATAAAGACCTCACCCAGGCAACGATAAAGCTGGGGCACCAGGGCGTCAGCCGGAACAGTCCTGATTATTACGCGGTCTCGGTCATGAACTACATTCTCGGTGGAGGAGGGTTTGCATCCAGGCTCATGTTAAATATCAGGGAGGAAAAAGGGCTCGTTTATGACATTCACAGTTTTTTTGCCGCCGACAAATACGGCGGAAGCTTTCAGGTCGGACTCCAGACAAAGAATGAGTCTGCCAATGTATCAATCAAAGAGGTGCTGGAGGAGATCAAAAAGATAAAGAGCGAGCCGGTCTCTGATGCAGAACTCTCAGATGCGCAGTCGTTTCTGACGGGCAGTTTTCCAATGAGAATAGAGACGAGCAGCCGGATCGCCGGTTTTCTCGTTGCGGTAGAGTATTATGATCTTGGTGTTGACTATATAGACAATTACCCGATGTATATAAATAGCATTTCAAAAGAAGATATCATGAGAGTCGCAAAAAAATACCTCGATGATTCCGAATTCACGCTTGTTGTCGTAGCTGACCAGGAAAAGGCCGCCGTAAGAGAAAAATGGTAATGAATTGTTATTCGTTAAACGTTATTCGTGAAAATGAGCCTGATCCAATGAGGTGCTCGTTCTCAGAACAATTAACCAATAACCGGTAACCATAACGATTGGAACGATGACACCTGAAGAAATTCTGCTCAGAGACGCTCTCCTGCTCAGTATCGAACTCAAGCTTTACTGGTTCGTCGCGCTCTCGTATGGTGTCTGTTTTTTCATTGGTGTCGCTTATCTGATTTCCTCAAACCCGGGCACAGGGAAAGCGCTCACCTGGGGCTTGAGAATAACCGCATTCCTCCATACGCTGCTTATTCTTTTCAGAACCTATGAGGGAATGAGACCGCCGTTTCAAAACCTGTATGAAACCCTTTCGTGGTTTGCGTGGTTTGCGAATATGACGTATCTGTATGCCCAGAGCAGGTGGAAAGAGGTCCATCTGCCCGGCTTTCTGGTTGCCGGTATCGCAATGGCAGCCTGTCTTTACAGTCTGCTGACCCGCAGTCCGGTGATTGCACCGGTCCCGCCTGCACTGCAGAGCCCGTGGTATGAGGCGCACGTTATCACTGCGTTCCTGTCGTATGCTGTTTTTGTGGTGAGTTTTTCTGTCGAGGTCTGTTATTTACGGTTTCGAACACCTCCCGGGACAACACCGGGCATGTTTGGTTTTATCGATGAAGGATTCAGAAGATGGACCCACAGACTGGTCCTGTTTGGCTTTCCGTTTTTGACCTTTGCGATATTTTCAGGCGCTGCATGGGCGAATGACGCATGGGGGAGGTACTGGTCGTGGGACCCGAAAGAGACATGGTCGCTGATAACATGGACCGTTTATGCGATCTACCTTCATACCAAAACAATTGGCAAATGGAAGGACACTCCTGCGTCAGTGCTGAATATGCTGGGCTTTGTCTGCATGATCATGACATTTCTCGGCATTAACTGGCTCGTAAAACTCTTAAATATTCCCAGTCTGCACACCTATGCTGTATAGATTTTTTTCCTCTCTCAAAACATCGGTGTACATCCTTGTTTTTCTCTGCATTCTGTTTCTGATCGGAACCATATTCCCTCAGGGGGAAAATATTGATGACTACATTGAGGCCGGCGGCAAGTATGTACCGATCGTGCAGGCCCTGGATTTTCTCGATATTTTCATGTCCCCCCTGTTTATCACGGCTACATTTCTCCTGCTTCTGAATCTCGCGTTCTGTCTTTATGACCGCCTGAAAATTTATTTAAAAATAAAGAGAAGGCCCATGGATTTTCAGGCCTTAAAACAGCATGCCAAGGTCATCACATTTAATAACGGCAACCTGACGAACCAGCTCAGGAACATCGGGTTCACCCTGAAGGAAGAGACGGAGGATGGCGCTGACCCGGGCGTTAAAATATTTGAAAAAGGGGTCCCGTTCTGGTGGCTTTCATGGTTTTATCATGTTGGAATAATCCTCGCGATCACCGGTTTTTTTCTGACCTCCCTGCTTGCATTTGAAAAGGACGTGCTCCTCTATCCGGGTGAGCCTGAGACGATATCATTATACAGTGAGGATACCCGGTGGAACATGTTTCGTGAATGGCTCGGCAGGGCAGAACCCGAACTGAGGGAAGATGATCAATACGAGCTATCGCTTCAGGAGTTCCGGACAGAATATTATCAGGGGCTCAAGATTGATTATCCCGGTGAAAAACTTGACAGGCTCGCGCTGGGAGCCGGTATAAAAAAACTTGAACCCTCCAGGGAGGGTTTTTCTTATATGCCGAAGATGTGGCTCACACGGCTGAATGTCAGAAAGCCGGACCAGAAGGTCCTGGATGCAGCGCTCTGGGTCAACAGGCCGTTCAGGACAGGGAGCCTCACCCTGTATCAGATGGGGTTTGAGCAAATGGTGACACTCTCTGTCGGCGGTGAAGAAATGGAGGTCGAGGCGCGCATGCCGTTCACGGTGGAGGGAACAGAAGGGAAATTTGCGCTTGGATCTCTTAGACTGGGGACTCTTTATAAACGGGATGGATCAAGAGAGGAAATAATACCGGTCACATCACTGTATTATATACCCGAGGGCACGCCATCCGCGAAGGAGTTGATTGGAGAGCTTTCCCTGGGCGGACAGCTCAATGCAAAAGGCATCAGCTTTAAATTCATGGATTACAGGGAAGGTTCGTATTTAAGTTACCGGAAGGACCCCGGTGTATGGATTGTCGGCCTTGCCTGCCTCTTTGTTTTTCTGGGGCTCATTGTCAGGTGTCTCGGCGCCTGGTACAGAATTCAGTGCGCATTTGAGAAAAATACGGCATATGTCCTTATCAGTACAAGGGGTATTCTCGCTGACAGGGACAGAATTATCAGGAAACTTCATCGCGCGAAGACAGCCTGATTTTTCACCCGGGTTGATGAGTTCTTTTAGAGCAGAATTGCTATCTTCATTTGATATATCAATAACAAGGAGGTGTTCTATGAAAACCGGAACATATCACCGCATCAGGCATCTTAGCATCATATTTATCATAGCCGCCGTGTTAATCGTGTCGGGCAATCTGTATGCAGCTGCAAATGATGGCCCTTTTCAGGGGATGTCCACAGGCCTCGATGACCAGAAGGCAGTTGAATTGACGGTCTATAATGTCAACCTGGGACTGGTCAAGGACGTCCGCACACTGGATCTGGGCGTTGGCGTACGTGAACTCAGATTTATGGACGTAGCGTCACAGATCATCCCCACCAGCGTGTATATCCGGTCGCTGAAAGAACAGGGGAGCCTCGACATACTTGAACAGAATTATGAATATGACCTCCTTAACCCATCTAAATTGCTTGATAAATATGTTGGCAAGCATGTAAAGCTCTACACAATGAACCCTTACACAGAACGGGAAGAACTGGTGGAGGCCAGGGTCCTCTCAAGCAACGGAGACCCGGTCTTTCAGATAGGAAGCGACATAACATATGGTCATCCCGGAAGGATAATCTTCCCTGCAGTCCCCGATGATCTTATATCCAAACCAACCCTCGTATGGCTCCTGGAGAATTCACTTTCTTCAGGGCAGGAAGTGGAGGCGTCTTACCTGACGGACGGCATTAACTGGAAGTCAGATTATGTCATAACATTAAATGAGCGGGATGACCGGGCTGCCCTGTCAGGATGGGTGACCATTGAGAACAGGAGCGGCACAGTGTACAGAAATGCAAAGTTGAAACTTGTTGCCGGCGATGTACACAGGGTACAAACGAGACGGGAGCTGAGAGAGGAAATGATGTACGCGGCGAGAGAGGCTGCGGCAGAGGAGCAGTTTAAAGAGGATGCGTTTTTTGAATATCATATCTACACTCTTCAGCGGCCGTCCACAATCAAGAATAACCAGACCAAACAGATCAGCCTCGTGAGCGCGGAAAATATACCGGTCTCAAAAGAACTGGTTTTTCATGGCTCGCAGCATTACTACCGGAACAAATACGGGTCAATGACATCAAATCAGAAGATCGGTGTTTTTATCGAGTTCGAGAACCGGAAAGAGAACAACCTTGGCATGCCCTTCCCGAAGGGGATCGTACGGGTTTACAAAAATGACAAAGAGCAAAGCCTGCAGTTTATCGGTGAAGATACTATCGATCACACTCCCAAGGATGAAAAGGTCAGGATAAGGCTCGGCGATGCCTTTGATGTTGTCGGCAGCAGAAAACAGACATCATGGGAAAAAATCGCATTTGACACCTATGAAGCCGCCTTTGAGATTTCACTCAGAAACCATAAAAAGGAAGATGTTGTCGTGAAAGTTATTGAACCGGTCCCCGGTGACTGGACAATGATGAGTTCATCACACCCGTATAAAAAAGACGATGCCGCTACAGCTGTATTTGAAATACCGGTAAAAAAGGATGAGGAAGTAACAGTGACATACAGGGTGAGGATGAGGTTTTAAAACTGCCGTGTATCGTTGCGCGTCCTTCGATGGACGATGTGCAACAATATATTATTCCACTTCGTCAAGCTTGACAAGCGTCCCCTGCCTTGAACCGTATCTGAAGACGGTGATGCCCTTACAGCCTTTTTCATACGCCATTAAAAAAGCACGGGCAACATCATTTCTTGTTGCCCTCTGTTTGAGGTTTATTGTCTTTGAGACAGCATTGTCTGTAAATTCCTGGAAAGCTGCCTGCATTTCTATGTGGTCATCGGGCGGAATATCATGAGATGTCACAAAGGTCCTTTTTATGTCATTCGGGACCTCCTTAAACCCTCTCAGACTTCCCCGTGCACTTATTTTCTTCATGAGCTGCGAAGAGTAAAATCCTCTCTGTCTGGCAATTTCAAGGAAATACGGACTGACTTCATGAAGCTCGGTATCGAGGACCATCCGTTTATATGCAATGGCAAACAACGGCTCGATGCCGCTTGAACACCCGGCAATCAATGAAAGGGTCCCTGTCGGAGCTATGGTTGTTGTGGTTGCATTTCTGTATCCGCCCTGTCGCGCAATATCCGGTGTATCGTATATCGACCCTTTAAAATTCGGAAACGGTCCGCGCTCCCGTGCAAGTTCTGCAGATGCCTGACGCGCATGCTCTCGTATAAACCGCATAACCTCCCCTGCCAGGTGAAATGCCTCGGGAGTGTTGTATCTGATCCCGAGTTGAATCAGCATGTCTGCCCATCCCATTACCCCGAGGCCGATTTTCCTGTTCCCTTTATGCATTGATTCTATCCGGTCAACAGGGTATTGATTTGCATCAATGGCATTATCGAGAAAACGGACGGAAAGCCGGACGATGGATGCCAGGAGGTCCCAGTCAATCAGCGCGGTAGCGAGGAAGCGCGGACGCCTGGAAGTAACTGCCGAACTTTCGAACTTCCGCGCTTGCGCGCTTACGAACTTTGAAAGATTGATCGAGCCGAGCACACATGCTTCGAACGGCAGGAGCGGCTGTTCACCGCATGGGTTGGTGCTTTCAATGTCGCCGATACGCGGGGTCGGGTTGTCCCTGTTTATCCTGTCAATAAAGACAATCCCCGGGTCGCCGGTTGACCATGCGCTTTTGACAATCTCGTTAAAGACGCTCCGGGCCCTGAGTCTCCCTGAAACCCGGCGGCTTCGGGGATTCAGGAGCTCGTATTCAGCATTCTTTTTCAGGGCTTCCATAAAGGCGTCGGTTACCGCTATCGAGATATTAAAATTGTGAAGCTCTTGTTCCTGTCGCTTGATCTTAATGAACTCCATGATATCGGGATGGTCAATTCTGAGTATCCCCATATTCGCGCCCCTTCGCGCACCGCCCTGTTTGATGACCTCGGTTGCGGTATTGTATATCCTCATGAACGATACCGGCCCGCTTGCGATTCCGCCCGTAGACCTGACAATGTCCGAGCGGGGCCGCAGGTGAGAAAAAGAGAACCCTGTCCCTCCCCCGCTCTGGAGAATCAGGGCCGCGTTTTTAAGGGAATCGAAAATGCTCGTCATGGAGTCATCCACGGGAAGGACAAAACACGCTGCAAGCTGTCCCCTCTCTTTGCCGGCATTTATAAGGGCGGGGGTATTGGGAAGAAAAAGCAGGCTGGTCATAGCGTCGTAGAACTGATGCTCAACCGCTTCCGCATTCCCCCCGTACTGTTGTTCAGCAGAGGCTATGGTACGGGCAACCCTGCGAAACATGTCTTCAGGCGTTTCAATAATTTGACCCTGCTCGTTTCTCCGGAGGTAGCGAGCCTTCAGGACCGTGAGGGCATTTTTGGTAAGCTCCATAGGGAAAGTATATCAAAGAAATATTTAATAGTTAATCGTTACTTGCCATCAGGGCTTCAAAATATTCCTGCCTGAAGTCTCTTCCACTTTCACGCTCTGAACTCATCTATTACATATGTTTCAGTTGAATAAAAAAGAGAAATCAGTAGTGGTCACAAATTGCGACAATTTCAAGAACCTTAAATTTTCACCGAATATGCCTCTAGTTTTTACTGAACACAGTACAATAAGCTGCTAAACGCAATTTAACATAGCCAGCCTGATTCGATCCCACACAGCCCACACCGGGAGTGGACAAGTCCCGTGTCCACTCCCGGTGTGAGCACGGAAGCAATATTGAAGAGAAAGTTGTCAATCAATTAACAGACAACTTGATGTTTCAGAGCAAATATGTTTGATTTCTCATTGAAAATCCTCGCAACTCAGGCATCGTACCCCCCTTAAACTGAATCATGACGTTATGGGAGTCTCCCATGCCCTGCGGGAATATCAATCTCTTGATTTTTGATATTTCGGACAAATAATCGGCAGAATCGGAATAGAGTTCCACAATCATTTCATCGATCCCTGCTGAGGTGAGAAATGTTCCCTGCGGGCAGTAGCCAACTGTTTTTAATCCGAGATCATCTCCCCACAATTTCAGGGATGAGAAATTAACGTGTGCAGTTATGTCCTGCTGTCCGATATTCCGGTATGGAGAGTCATTGAGCGTATGTTTGTGATAGCAGAGCAGTGTTCCGCCTGTCCTGTCTTCACTGTAATACTCTTTCGCGGAATAACCATAATCAATTGTCAGGACAAACCCTTCTTTTAAAACCGCTGCCACGCTTTCGAGCCACTTTTTTATTCTCATATTGATTTCAGTCTTATATCCCGGGGGCAGACCGGCCGAGAATATATTCAGGTAGTTCATTATGTCACCTGAGCTAACATCCTGCAATTCCTCTGTAAATTTATGATCCCTGTAATTTACGCCTATTTCATGGACCGTTTGATTTATCCTGACAAGATGCACGGGAAACGCGTCGAGAAGCTCATTGGAGAAGACGCAGCCCCTGATATCCTTTAACTCACTTAATGACGTAACCCATGTTATTCCTGACTGATTATGCAATAAATCTGCCAGAACCGTCCGCTGTTTATTCTCGAAATGTGCATATGGTTCAACGATTCGATAGCGCACTGAATCCAGAAAGGCAGCCATGCTGTCTTTTGAATTCTGTAAGTAATCAAAGATGTCCTTTGCCAGATACCCATGGCCGGCCCCCATCTCGACGATGTCGAATTCAGAAGGCTTGCCCATGGCCTGCCACATCTCGTAAAGCTGTCTGCCGATCATCCCGCCAAAGATCGGATGCAGGTGAGGACTCGTGAAAAAATCACCTTCCCGGCCCAGTGCTGATTCGGATGAAGAATAGTACCCGAATTCCGGATGATAGAGGGCCATGTCCATGAAGGTCTCGAATGTGATCGGCCCTTCCCTCCTGATTTTTTCGATGATAATCTGTTCGAGAGGATTCATAGTGGGAGATATTATAGTAAATGCTCCCTGTTAAGTGCCATTATGCGGCCGGCAGTGTCATCTGCGGTTGTACACCGCTTGCAGACCTGCCTGACCTTATTCCGGCTCCGAAAGGCTTTTGAAGGGAAGAATCAAAACAGGTTGTGAGAACCTACGTGACCGCTAACATTCTGTCGAGCGCCTGTTTTGCCGGGAGCCTGATTTCTTCGGGGACCTTGATCTTGTACGTTTCTGTTTCGAGGCAGTGAAGAACACTCCTGAGCGTGGTCTTCTTCATGTTCGGACAGACCATATCTGTTCTCAGGGGATAAAATGTCTTTTCAGGGTTGTCTTTTCTCAGCTTGTATAGAAGCCCGGTTTCAGTTCCGATGATAAACTCTCTGGCATCGGAGGACGCGGCAAACCGGAGCATGCCCGATGTGCTCGTCACATGATCAGCCTTTTCCAGGACTTCCATTCTGCATTCAGGGTGGGCCAGGACAACAGCGTCGGGATGTTCTTTTCTGGCAGCAATCACGTTCTCTGCAGTCACCCTGTCATGGACGTGGCAGAAACCGTCCCAGGCGATCACTTGCTTGTCGGTATTTTTTGCTATCCAGGCTGAAAGGTTTCTGTCCGGCACACAGATTACTGTATCGGTGTCGAGTGATTCCACTATTTTTACCCCGTTTGCCGAGGTACAGCAGATATCGCTTTCGGCCTTGACGTCGGCGGTCGTATTCACATACGTAACGACCGGCACACCCGGATGAAGCTTTTTAATGTCTCTCAACGTAAAATCCGCCGGGTATTGATAACCGCCGGTATAATCGTATCCGGGGAAATAGTTTTTGAGGGTCCTTTCACCACCGACTGTTATCATGTCAGCCATCGGGCAGCAGGCCTTAATTTCAGGCAGGAGGACTGTTTTGTCCGGTGAAAGGATTGATGCGCTTTCGGCCATAAAATTAACGCCGCAAAACACAATCACATCACAATCAACAGATGCTGCGATGCGGGAGAGCTCCAATGAGTCCCCGGCATAATCGGCAATGTCCTGTACCTCTTCCCTCTGGTAATTGTGGGCGAGGATAATCGCTTTTTTCTTTTCCTTCAGCGCCAGTATCTTTTCGCGTACGATTTCGGTGTCAGACATGAGGCTTTTATTGTATCCCAGATAATTCACAAGAGTAAACTGTTGTGAGAAAAAACTTGTAGCCGGCAATCGGCTGGCGGTTGCCGGTTTGTTCACTGACTACTGATTACTGACTACCGCACTTTAGAAATTCTGCAGCATGAATTGCTTATGAAGGGAGGGGGTATTCGTATACAAGATTGTTCCATCATTATAGGTAATTTTGTGAATCCGCGATTCCCTGTTTTTACCCGTTTTCCTGTAGGATGATATGACGTTTCTGACAAATTTTCTTGTTTCAGAGAATGACGGAATGCCGCCTGACTTTTCAACGGCTCCCGGGCCCGCATTATATGCAGCCACCGCCAGCTCCATATTACCGTTAAATCTGTCGAGAAGAATCCGCAGATACCTGGTTCCGCCTTCAATGTTCTGTTCAGGGTCAAACGGATTTTTTATCTCCAGGTCCTGTGCAGTGGCAGGCATAAGCTGCATCAGCCCTATCGCCCCTCTGTCAGAAACAGCATGTACATCCCAATTTGATTCAGCGCTGATCAATGCCCTGATGATCGACGGCTCGATGTCATACTTTATGCATTTCTGTCGTATGATAGGATCAAAGTCTGTCCCCGGCTGCTCAGCGTGTTCACTGATGACTTTCATATACCCATCCCCCCGGGGAGTGTTGGTAAAATGGGTCACTCCATTTTCATCTACAAATTTGTATATGTCCGCATTGGAAGCAGCGGCTGTGCATACCAGGATGAGTAATACAAACATAATTCGGCCCATTTCATCAATATACCATGCACAGACCGAGGTGTCAATTAATTTTACACCTATTCTCTCTGTGACACAGCGTGTCTCTTTATCGGACAGCGTTTGTCTGAACTTGATTAAAATAAATTTAGTTCTGTTGCAGAACACGGTATAGGGACTCGAGGAATAGCAAAAGTTCTTAGTGTTTGTTTTTAGTTTCGAGACTGAAAACTGAATATGCTTTCTTCACTTGCCCCTTGAACCCTTGCCGTATTGCACCTGTCTCGAAGCAGATCCAGAAATTAATCCCATACAAATTTCATATGCTATAATTAAGCCTCTGAAAAATTAACTACTTTCGTGAAAAGCATCTGATGGGTAAACCAATCGTCGCCATTGTGGGCGTGCCAAATGTCGGAAAATCTACATTATTCAATCGAATAGTGAAAAAAAGGCGTGCCATAATTGAGGACTTTCCCGGAATAACCCGTGACCGGCTCTACGGGGACGCTGAGTGGAATGACAAGCCGTTTATCGTCATTGACACAGGGGGGTTCCAGCACGAACAGGATGAACAGTTTGCAGGCCAGGTGACCCGGCAGGTGATGATGGCCGTTGAAGAAGCTGATGTTCTCATCATGATGATGGATGCTGAACAGGGAATTCTTCCTCTGGATATTGAACTGATAGGCCACCTGCGCAAATACGGGAAGAAAATTTTCTACGCCGTCAATAAAATTGATGGGCTGAAAAAAGAAACTGACCTTATGGGGGATTTCTATTCTCTCGGGGTTGATCTCTATCCTGTCTCTGCACTGAACGGCAATGGATATGAAGACCTGATGGACCATCTCGCTGCCATGCTGCCGGAGGTCAGGGAAGGAGCATCAGACCATCCGAAAATTGCGATTGTCGGAAGGCCGAATGTGGGCAAATCAACGCTTGTAAACTCCCTGTTAAGCAAAGAGAGAATGATTGTAAGCCCTGTCCCCGGGACAACGAGGGACGCCGTTGATTCTGTTTGTTCTTATTACAACAAGAACTACGTCCTTATTGATACCGCAGGAATCCGGAAAAAAGGGAGTATGGCAAAGACCGTCGAACGCTATTCATTTATGAGAACATTGAGAAATATTGAGGACTGTGATGTTGCCGTCATCGTCCTGGAAGCCCCTGCAGGGGTTGTTGAGCTCGACCAGAAAATAGCGGGCCTTGTCCATGAAGCACGAAAGGGGTCGCTCATCGTATTAAATAAATGGGACCTGGTCAATAAAGACGCGCTTTCAATGGATGACGTTCATAAAGAGGTGTACCGGAAGCTCTGGTTTATGAAGTATTCACCGATCCTTACCATATCGGCCCTGAGCAAACAGAGGGTATCCAGGATATTCCCGCTTGTCAACAAAATCATTACTGAGAGTGCAAAAAGAATCAGCACGCATGAGCTTAATGTTTTTCTCAGAAGCACCATCGCAGCCAAGGAACCCCCGATGTACCGGGGCAAAAGCGTCAAGATCCATTATATTTCCCAGGTTAAAACAAACCCGCCCGGTTTCGTGATATTCACAAACAAGAAGGCGGGAATAAAAGCGCAGTACGTAAAATTTATGGAAGGCCGCCTTCGGGAACGCTTTGCTTTTGAAGGGACACCGGTTGAGTTTTATGTCAGGCAGAAAAAGCAGAAAAAATAGTGGTCAATTACTCGTATTCAGTTGTCAGTATAATATCGGAAATTGTTACCATACCGACCAGGACTATGTCATTCAATATTCATTTTCGAATTTTCTTATAGTTAAAGAGGATATCATCACTATCCGATTGTAAGGTTACTATGTATCTGATAAGATCACTTGGCAGTACGGTATCATCTTTTTTCAGGGATGAGTGCCATCATCTTGCGGCTTCAATAACATATTTTCTGATTCTGTCAATTGTTCCGCTGGGGCTCCTCGTTGTCTCTTTATTCGGCCATATCCTCGGTGAAAACCAGGAACTCTACAGATATCTCTTATCAAAGTTAACCACCTTTTTTCCGGACGTGACATCAGGAATCACCAATGAAATGAAGAAGCTTATTTCACACAAGGGAATCAGTTATATCACCCTGTTTATTTATGGTTTTTTCGCACTCCAGCTTTTTTATTCAGCCGAACACGCCATGGATGTCATATTCAAGGTCCCCAAGAAGAGACACTTTCTCCTGTCTCTCTTATGGACTCTGTTCATTGTCACCCTTGTAATCTTTTTCTGGTTCGTATCATTCACGGTAAGCTCAATCGCAAGCATGCTGCCGCACTTTCCTGTTACCATTTTCGATATAGGGCTTAAGCGATGGGTTGCCA
>Ga0209536_100009350_pt1 | contig 14580 bp, 12 predicted proteins | sample DeeMarSeWOR28_12_FD_187461 | JGI IMG/M metagenome (GOLD analysis project Ga0209536, IMG submission 187461) | Marine sediment microbial communities from White Oak River estuary, North Carolina - WOR-2-8_12 (SPAdes) (version 2) | ecosystem: Environmental > Aquatic > Marine > Intertidal zone >...
CCAAACCCGTTCAATGTGGTGGTGTCTCCTGAAGTAATTCACAAATCGGATGTCGGAGGAGTTGCATTGGGAATTATCGATGATGCTTCTCTGACCGACACTTTTGAGCGTTTCACCACATTGAACGGGTTTGGTGGCATGTTGGTCGAGGAATCCCTGTCCGGCTTCGAGCTGATCGTCGGCGCCAAAGTGGATTATCAGTTCGGTCCGGTGGTCCTTCTGGGAATCGGCGGTACCGGTGTGGAGATTTACCGGGATACAGTGCTGCGTATGGCACCCTTGCGACCGGAAGACACAGAATCCATGCTAAAAGGACTTAAGGCGCATCAGCTTTTGGAAGGCTATCGTGGCGCTGAACCCATAAGCGTAGAGCAACTCACCCGCCTGCTGATCACCTTCTCTGATTTGGTGATGCAAATCGAGCCGTATATGGAATCCATCGACTTGAATCCGGTGATGTGTTCGGCCGATCGATGTGTGGTGGCCGATGCCCGGATTATGCTCAAGGTTAGCACTTGAATTGAGCGTTTTCGATCAATTCGAAGTTAATGATTATTTGTTATTAGGCTTGGAGGATTAACATGGATGTGGATGTGACCATACGCATCGCTGGACAGGCGGGCCAGGGAATTCAGTCCATCAGTGCCATCATGGGCAAAATTTTCACCCGTCACGGCTATTACGTGTTTGTTAATCAGGATGCTGAATCCCGCATCCGGGGTGGGCATAACTTTGACCAGGTCAGGATAAAAGATCAGCCTGTGTATGCAATCAGAGACAAGCTGGATTATCTGCTTTGTCTGGATGAAAACACCATCGAACGAGATCTTCCGTATCTGGACCAAGATGGCGTCATGATCTATGACGGCACTAAATCTGAATTCAAATCCGATAACCCCAATTTTTTTTCCATCCCGCTGGAGCAAATTGCCCTGGAGCATGGCAAAAGTAAGATTATGTTGAATTCGGTTGCCACCGGTGCAGCATTTGCGCTACTCGGGTTTGATCTGCAGCCGCTATTGGATCGTCTGGCAGAAGAGTTTTCTGCCAAAGGAATCGATGTTGTTGATCGCAACAAAATCAGCGCAACCGCCGGCTACCATCACGTCCAGGAGAATTTCAAAGGTATTTCCGTTGCAAAGATTCCACCCGCTTCATTTTCGAAAAAAAAGATGCTGCTCAATGGCAGTCAGGCGATGGCCCTGGGTGCAATCTGTGCCGGATTGAAGTTCTATTCGGGGTATCCGATGTCTCCAGCGACGCCGATCATGGAGTTTATCGCTTCACAGGCAAACGAATACGATATCATCTTTGAACAGGCGGAAGACGAAATTGCCGCCATTAACATGGTTATCGGGGCTTCTTTTGCCGGAGCACGGGCAATGACCGCCACTTCCGGAGGTGGTTTTAGTCTGATGGCGGAGGCTCTGGGATTGGCTGCAATGACCGAAACCCCCGCCGTGATTGCCGTCGCCCAACGCCCGGGACCTGCCACCGGGCTGCCGACGCGAACCGAACAGGGAGATCTGAATTCTGTCATCCATGCTTCCCATGGTGAATTCCCACGGGCGGTGCTTGCTCCGGGTCACGCCGAGCAGAGCTTTTATCTGATGGCCAAGGCCTTTAATCTGGCCGATAGGTATCAAACGCCGGTGATTTTGCTGGGGGACCAGCATTTGAATGATTCATATTTCACAGTAGATAATTTTGAGCTGGGTTCTATTTCAATTGATCGCGGCGACCTTGTGTTTGATGATCAAATACCTTCTTTAAAAGATTATAGGCGTTACGCTTGGCAGGAATCCGGTATATCACCCAGAATTTTACCGGGGCGATCAAAGGCGGTGCTGTATGCAGACAGCGATGAGCATACCGAAGAGGGACACATCACGGAAAGCAGCGATGTTCGCCAGAGCATGGTTCGCAAACGGATGCGCAAACTAGATGGCCTGCGCCAGGAAATGAGCGCCCCCATCGTCTATCCCGCAAAGAAATCTGATGTTGTCCTTTTGAGCTGGGGGTCCCTTTACGGCGCCTCAAAGGAAGCGGTCGAGCTGTTAAACCGCAACGGAATATCAACTCAGATGATGCATTTCAGTGAGATATTTCCTTTTACAGCCGCATCTTTTGCGAATAAGATTAAAAAGAAATCAAAAATCTTCGCTGTGGAAAACAACTACGAAGGGCAATTTGCCGAAATTTTCACCAGAGAAACCGGTTTGGCGGTATTCCACAAAATACTTAAATACGACGGGCGGCCGTTTTCTCCCCAGGAAATTGTCCATCAGGTGAACGAAAGGATCTAAAGGAACACGAAAATGACGCAACTCGAAGATTTCAAAAGCAATGATCCGATTGCCTGGTGCCCGGGCTGCGGCAATTTTTCAATCCTCAAGGCCCTCAAGCAAGCCTTTGTCGAATTGGATAAGCAGCCCAGTGAGATCGTTATTGTGTCCGGTATCGGCCAGGCACCGAAAACCCCTCACTATATTCGTTGCAATACCTTTAATGGCCTGCACGGAAGGACGCTGCCGGTGGCCACCGGGATAAAACTGGCAAATCATGAACTGACGGTACTGGCCGAAGGCGGCGACGGTGACGGGTATGCCGAGGGCGGTAATCATTTCATCCATGCCATGCGTCGCAACATCGATATTACCTATCTGGTTCACAACAACCAGGTATATGGTCTCACCAAAGGCCAAACTTCCCCGACCAGCGGGTTGGGCTTTGTTACGAAGACCGCTCCGAGCGGAACGATTAGCCCACCGCTGAATCCACTGCTGCTGGCCATTGCCGCAAACTGCAGTTTTGTCGCCCGGGGATTTGCCGGAGAAGTTGAACACCTCACCGGTTTGATCAAAACAGCCATACAGCACAAAGGGTTTGCGTATATCGATATCCTCCAGCCGTGCGTCTCGTTTAACCGCGTCAATACGTTCCAATGGTACTCGGATCGTATTTACTCTTTGAGTGATGAAACCGATCATGATGCGGGTGATATAAGTATCGCTTTTAAAAAGGCGCAGGAGTGGGGGAAGCGGATTCCAGTTGGAATCATTTTCCGTAAACAAAGACCGACGCTCGATGAACAACAGTCCGCAACAGTCAGAGAAAGTCTGGTGGAACAAAAAATCGACCCATCTCTGTTTGGCAATATCTTCGAATCATTTAAGTAACGCTGGAGTAAGTTATGAAAAATCAACAATTTGAATTTCCAAATCTTCCGGAGCGGATTGGCGGCCTGGGTCATCTGGCTGAGAATCTCTGGTGGAGCTGGAATCCGGAAGCCCGCATGCTTTTTAAGTCGCTGGATCGTCCGGCCTGGAAAGAAAGTGTGCATAATCCGGATAAGATGCTCAAAGAACTTCCCAGGGAGATTCTGGAACGAGCTGCCACCGATGAAGCTTATTTGCGCGATTACGACGTCGTCATGTCTCAATTTGAAAAATATCTGGAGCAAAAAGGGTGTCCGCTTTTGGGAGATATCCCTGCATCGGATGTTTCCGCAGTTGCCTATTTTTCAGCCGAATACGGGCTTCATCATTCCCTGCCGTTTTATGCCGGCGGTCTCGGCTTTTTGGCCGGCGATCACCTCAAGGAATGCAGCGATTTAAATGTCCCCCTGGTGGCCGTGGGGTTTATGTACCCGCAAGGGTATTTGCACCAGCACATCCGGGAAGACGGCTGGCAGGAAAACATCACCGAAACCCTTGACCGGGAGGCGGCGTCTATTTCCAGAGTGTTGAAGGACGATGGCGCGCAGCTGGTGGTCAAGGTTCCGCTCATCGAGCCGCCGATTTATGTGGCCGTGTGGAAGGTAACTGTGGGTCGGGTACCGTTGTATTTAATGGATACGGATATCGATATGAATGAACCATGGAATCGCGCGATATCCGCGCGACTCTACACGGGTGATCTGGAGCAGCGGCTGCGACAGGAAATCGTATTGGGGATTGGTGGAGCAGAAATACTAGCAGTCCTGGGGGTTAAGCATTTTATTCTGCATCTGAATGAAGGACATGCCGCTTTTGCCATACTGGAGCAGATGCGGGACCGGGTGAATAACGGCATGTGTTGCGAGGAAGCCATGGATTGGGTTCGCAAGACATCTATTTTTACCACCCATACCCCCGTGCCGGCCGGTCACGATGTATTTCCGTTTTACTTGATTGAAAATTATTTTAGTTCTTACTGGCCTGCCTTGGAACTGGATCGCGATCAATTTTTAAATCTCGGCATTCATCCGGAAAACCCGGAAGGCGGGTTTAACATGACGGCGCTGGCACTAAAATGTTCGAAATTTCGCAATGGTGTCAGTAAAAAACATGGAGAGGTATCGCGACAGATGTATCAAAGTTTCTGGCCGGATGTGCCGGATCAGCAAAATACAATTGATTATGTGACCAACGGTGTCCACGTTCCCACCTGGATTGATCCCAGGATAAAACGCCTTTTCGATAGATATCTGGGGCCCGGATGGATGGAAGACCATGATAACCCGGTCGTCTGGGAGTTGATCGAAAAAATTCCGGACGATGAGCTGTGGAAAACCCACTACTGGTTGAAGATTAAACTGATTGATGCCATCCGTGAACAGTCGCGCCGGCGCTGGACCAAAGACCATATAAATCCTTCGCTAGTTCTGGCCGGAGGAACACTACTGGATCCGCTTGTGCTGACCATCGGTTTTGCCCGGCGGTTTGCAACTTACAAAAGAGCCGATCTCATCCTTTATGATCCGGAACGTCTAAAAAGATTATTACACGACCGCTGGCGTCCCATACAGATCATCTTTGCCGGTAAAGCCCACCCGGCAGACGATCCGGGCAAACGCATTCTACAGCGGATATTCAATGCCAGTCGCGATCCGGATATGGCGGGCCGAATTGCCTTTGTAGAAGACTATGATGAGCAATTAGGCCAGTACATGGTTCACGGGGTCGATGTCTGGTTGAACAACCCCTTACCCCCCATGGAAGCCAGCGGCACCAGCGGGATGAAAGCGGCAATCAACGGCGTGCCGCACCTGAGCATCATGGATGGCTGGTGGATGGAAGCATACAACGGGAAAAACGGCTGGGCAGTCGAGCATGAAGAAGTCGAAGGAAACCGGGATCAGGCAGACGCTGCAAAAATTTACCAAATTCTCGAAGAAGAAATAATTCCGCGGTATTATTATGAATGGGAGGACGGCATCCCAAAAGATTGGGTCAGGGTAATGAAGGAAACCATCAAAAGCAATGCCGCCAGATTTTCGGCCCGACGGATGATCAAAGAATATATCGAAAAGTTTTATTCCGCTGCTTTGAAGAACATTTAATAACGCAAAACCTGCCAATTATTCCCAAGGATTCATGGGCCTACAGGCAGGATCCGCCACCGGGAAGTCTTTTACGTAGAAAATGGGTGCGTCGATTCATGGGCAGGGCAAGCTGCCTGCGGATTTGTTCGGTGAGATGGCGATTGCTTTCCTTGCGTAAATCCTTCAATTGCTTTTTTCTATCTTTTTTTCTTTTCATCCAGTGTTTTTTCCAGGATACTGATGACAGCCTTATCCTTTGGTCGACCTAAGGCCTTTTTGCTGCGAATGATTTTCTCCAGACTGGCTACCTTTAGTTTATACTCATCAAAATCCACTTCGACGGCATCCGATCGAAGATTCTCAAAGGACTTTATACCATGCAAAACCGACATAAAGTCAACCTGCATTCCGGTGTCGTCATTCACTACCCGATAAAGAGAGGATAGTGGATAAAACGGTTTCAAAATTTGTGCATCCACCTCATCTGCGAAAACTTTAAGTTTACGCAGGTTCGTAGGTGTCTTTCTGAACATAAAATCGACATCAAGTGTCGTCACCGGTGCACCCTGTAGCGCGGCAGCTGCATTTCCAACCATAATTGCCTCTAAGCGAGCTTTTTGCAGGGCTCTGGCGATTTTTTTCAGCAATGGTGCGGCGTCCATCAATTTTACTTAAATTAGCAAAAATGTGATTATTTTGAAGGGTAACCTCACTGATACCTATCAAATAAAGAATTGTTCTTTTTGTCAATACCAAAAAGTTAACGCCTGAATTTTGATGCAAAATTCAGGCAATCAGTTACCGATTTGTCTATAACCGCAACAGTCGTAAGAGATACCGCTGAGCAAACAAATCGGAACTGACCATTCCCAGGACGGTTCCGTCTTCCACCACGGGCATCGCTGAGATCTGGTTTTGTTCCAGATCGATCACAACATCCAGAATTCCACAGGTGGGGACTGCCGAAATCACTGCGCGAGTCATAATTTGTTCCTCATAATTATTTCCCAATGACTTCAAACGATTTCACGGCAATAATTCGCATGTCACCTTCGATATTCAGCTTTCCGGTAACTTTTACCGTTTTACCGATATAATTTGCCACGAGATTATCGCCTTGCGGAGTGTCAGCCACTTCGAAGATTACTTCTTCGGCAACGATTTGATTGGAATCGTTGACCACACCTACAACAGTAATTTCGGAAGCCAGCAGGTGGGATGGAATTATGATTATTCCCATAAAAAGAAAAAATGCCGCCGCGACGATGGCTTCGATTTTTCGATTCATCGTTGGTTCTCCTTTTCTACTGTTTTAACCGTTTCCACATATACAGTTTTTTTTCCGTCTGCCCCTTCTTTGATCTTGCCTTCCACCCTGACTTTGGTCTGAATAAGGTTCACCAACTCCCTTATGCGTTTGTTTTGGGCAACGATATAAATTTCCTCCCGATCAGTATAAAGACATACCTCGATTACGTTTCCAATCTCATCCCACTGATTTGCAAGAATTATCCCGGTGATGTCATTTTGTGGGGTAGGGCTTTTCTTTTTCATTTGACTGAATTTTTGGAGTAACGGGAAAAACCTATCCATTCCGCTCTTTTTGATCCGTCTAAAGGAATCAGGATTTTATCAAACATGGTTAAACTCCTTAGCTTATTGTCTTCTATAAGAGCAAAGCATGTGCCAATATGAGACAGATCTGGAGATGAATTTTCTGATGCAAAAGAATTCAAACAGGTGAGCTAAAAATTTAAGATAAATATCAAAGAGTTTGCACCTTAGATGAAATTGTTTTTTCTACGACGCGATTACTTTTTTTGCGGGCTTTTAATGCTGACCCAAATAGAAGCTGATAGACATTTGAAAATCAGATAAACCAGTTCTGCTTTTTTATTTCAACCGGAACTGGGAGTTCTATTTCACCTCAATTTCGCAATATTGGTTGTCTTTGGATTCCGCTTCTGCCAGAACATCCTTGATCAGGCTGTCTTCTTCGGCCTGGGCGTAGCCGGCGCTGATTAGAATGGTAAGCTCTTCGCCGCCGTCTTTTTTTAGCAGATCCTCAGGTCTCAACTTTCTGGCCAGTCGGGTCGCAAACCTCCGGGCATCGTCGATGTCGGCATTGTGAAGTACAACGAGAATTTTATCCAGACTGTATCGGGAGCAGGAGTCTGTGATATCGAGACTTTGCTTTATTTGGCCCGCAAAGTTTTTGAGCATGGTTTGACCCGCAATATGCCCCACTTTCTCGTTGATTTCCGCCAGATTTTCAACCGTGAACATAATGACGGAGAAGACGATCTGGTGGCGTTGCAGGTGTGCCAATTTCTCCTGGACCTTTTTCTCAGCCTGCACCGAGGTGGTCATACCTGTCAGGGCATCGCGTGGTCGTTCCAGGCCCTGTATGAACTGTTGAACTTCCGGGTCGGCAAGCCGCAGGATTTCCTCGGGGGTGCCTTCGAACCGGATTTTGCCCTCATCCAACATAGCTATCCGCTGAGAAAAATGGAAGATATCCGGTATTTCATGACTGATCATCACTGCCGTAAAGCCTAACTTCTTCTGAAAATCGACAATCATGCTGTAAACCGCATTTTTGCGGACAGGATCAAGTCCTGTTGTCGGCTCATCCAGCAGGACCACTTCCGGATTGGTTACCAGAGCTCTTGCCAGAGCAACCCGTCGTTTCATGCCTCCCGAAATCTGACTCGGATACTTGTCCTGTACTCCCTGCAATTCAAATAGTTGCAGCTTGTCCTGCACACGCGCCCTGATGACGGCTTTTGCCAAAGATGTCCCTTGCTGAAGCGGAAAGGCGATGTTTTCATAGACGGTCATGGAGTCAAAAAGAGCCGCGTCCTGGAATACGTAGCTGAATTTCTCCCGCAGTCTGTTGATCTCAGACTTTTTCATCTTCGACAACGGTCGTCCGTTGAAGTAGATTTCTCCTGCGTCAGGCAGCATAAGGCCGATCATGTGTTTGAGCAGCACGCTCTTGCCTCCACCGCTTTTGCCTATAATGGTTGTAACTTCACCCTGGAAAATACTCAGACTAACTCCCCGGAGCACCCGGAGGGTGTCGAACCCCTTACAGACATTGTCAAACTGGATGAGTGGCTGTTTCATCTTCTGCTTTTATTTTTATCGGCACCGATTACCGCAATTGATCTCGGCCGAATAACTTTATCCAGATGCGCTATGCTCATCATTCATATAGATTTCACTAATTAATGTCCGTCTCTGAAATAATCATCAGGATCGACACCGAATTCTTCAAGATCGTCTTCATCCATTTCATAGACTTCATAATTGGTGACATCAATTCGGTGAAGGCCATCTTTAGTCCTGGAGATAATGCCGGTGGCTTCGACTTTGTTGCCGACTTCATACTGCAGATTTTTTCCTTCTTCATTCAGCTTAACGACATAAATTTCGGTTCCGCTTGCGATGCCAACTTGGTAAGATTTCCATTTATTCCCAATTTCTCTGACAATTCCGATGATTGTTATTTCTTTATTGCTCTCTTTTGGTTCTTTTCCCATGTATTATACTCCGGATTTTCATTTTTAGCCTGAAATATTCCGTATCCTAAACCAGATAAGCAAAAACCATGCTAATTTTATAAATATCTGGAATTACTTGATTTTTCAGAAACTGCATAAAAGAGTCGGAATTAGGTGTTCCGGTTATAGAAGGGGAATCCATTTTTCTAGAAAGGCGGGTTTTTTATTGACAGACAGTCTTTTTTTTATTTATCACAAGCTATCACTGCAAATAACCTGACAATATTGCATTTTGGTACCTGAAATGAAATCCGTTCTAATTATTTCTCCAAAAGAAGACGAATCCCGATTGATTCGTGAATCGCTACCATCCGATTATCGGGTAGAGAATGCGGATAGCGTCACGGATGCCCTTGAACTGCATCGCCAATGCTCGTTTGACATTATTTTTTCTGATTTAAAGTTGCTGCGGGATACTTCCGAGACGGATGATGTTGCTGAGGCGATAAAGCTCTTCAAAGAAATGAATCCGCTGGCTGAGATTTTGATTTTATCATCAAAGGAATTCATTCGTGATACAGTAAAGGCTGTCAAGGCCGGAGCCCAGGACTACCTGACCTATCCCGTAGATCCTTCTGAAGTCCGACTTGTCATTGAATTCATAAACGAATCTCTCACGAAAAATCAGGAACTGGATTATTTGCGGGATAAATTCTGGAAACCCGAATGGCTGGATATCATCGAAACACGCAATGCCGCAATGCGGGAGGTGTTTAAAAAATTACGTTCTGTTGCCCCGACCCGGGCTACCGTGCTGCTTATCGGGGAGACCGGCACCGGCAAAGGCTTGCTGGCGAGAATGATCCATTTGCACAGCAACCGCTGTGATGATCCCTTTATCAGTGTCCATTGCGGCGCAATTCCGGACACACTTCTGGAAAGCGAACTTTTCGGGCACGAAAAAGGCGCTTTTACAGGTGCTGTGCGCAAAAAACTCGGTAAATTTGAAATGGCCCGCGGCGGCACTATCTTTTTGGACGAAATCGGCACGATTACGGCCCCGGCCCAGATCAAGCTGTTGCAAGTGCTGCAGGACGGTACCTTCAGCCGGGTCGGTGGTGAAGATGCGTTGCAAACCGACGCCCGGGTGATTGCGGCCACCAACGCCAATCTTGCCGCAATGAGCGAACGGGGCGAGTTCAGAAAAGACCTTTATTATCGCCTGAACGTTTTTCCGGTTGAGATACCCCCGCTCAGTGAGCGCGTCGAGGATATACCTCAAATTGTTGAAGTGTTTTTAGAAAAGCTGAAGCAAAGACACGAGAAGAACATTCATTCTGTGCATCCGCATGTTCTGCAGGCTTTCAAAAACTACCCATGGCCCGGCAACATCCGTGAACTGGAAAACCTCATGGAACGGGCCTGTATCCTGGAGACGACAAATGTGTTGACACCCGAGAGTTTCCCCGCCGGACTTTTCGAATCCGGTGATGCGCATGCCGTACCGCCGGTCCAGGCCCGCCTTCCGCTGGCAGATGCCCGCAGGCATGTTATCGAAGACTTTGAACGCCAGTACCTCAAAGAACTGTTTACCCGCAGCAAAGGCCGGGTCAATCGTGCTGCTCAAGATGCCGGCGTCAGTTCACGTCAGTTGAACAAGCTGATGGCCAAATACGGCATTCAGAAAGAAGCCTTCAAAGAATGAAATCTATCCGAAAACCCTGAAGGTATATTTGCCGAATCTATAATTTCTTAAACGGTTGAGATCGTTTTTCTTTCGAACCGGAGTGCACCTGTTGCCTTCACAAATGCCGGGACTGTAAGACTATCTGCGTCCCGGCATTAATCTAGCATAAATGACAACCATTCGAGAATCAGCTTTTGCGTGATGTTTTAGTTTGAAACGTTGAAATTTGCTGTTTGACCTTCCGGCTTTTGCATTTCGGACATGTGTATTTCTTTTTTTCATAATCCTTCAGGCTCAATTTTAGTGAAAACTGCTTTTTACATTTTTCGCAAAAAAATTCATAAAACGGCATGTTTTCCTCCTTCCAGCAACGAACAGAACAAATTGTCGCTGCCATCATTCTTATCAAGCATATCACTCATCCCTTTCGTTCAGGTGTTCCAAATCATCACGGTTGCGGATGACGTGGTCTATCAGTCCATATTCTCTGGCCTCCAAACCGCTCATAAAATAATCCCGATCCGTATCCGCCTGAATCTGTTCCAGTGACTTGCCGGTATGCTTTTCCAGAATCCGGTTTAATATTACCTTCATGCGAATAATTTCGCGGGCCTGAATTTCAATGTCCGATGCTTGCCCCCGGAATGTCCCCATTGGCTGGTGAATCAGAATACGTGAGCTCGGTAGAGAATAGCGCTTACCACCTGCACCGGCGGCTAACAATACGGCCGCCATGCTGGCTGCTTGGCCCAGGCAAACCGTGACAATATCCGGTTTTATATACTGCATCGTATCATAGACTGCCAGACCGGCGGTGACTAACCCGCCAGGCGAGTTTATGTAAAAATTTATTTCTTTGTCCGGATCTTCGGATTCCAGAAAAAGCAACTGGGCGATGAGCAGGTTGGCCATCTCATCATTCAGAGCAGTACCCAGAAAAATGATTCGGTCTTTAAGGAGCCTGGAATAAATGTCGTAGGCGCGTTCACCCCGGCTGTCTTGTTCAATAACCATTGGTACAATGGGCATGGCAATCTCCTTTGTTACCAGCTATCGTCATCTTCGCTATCAGCATCATTATAGTAATCATCATCATCGACAACATCGTCTTCCGGTTCAGTTACATCGAGATAGTTTACTGTTATTCGATTTGTACCGTTTAAATCCGTGCTGATAGTTCCGGTGACTTCAACTTTGCTTTAAATATTTTTATGCAAAAAGAATGCAAATTTAAAAAGCGTATGAGAATTAAGGGGTTAGAAAATTGGTGAATCAGCAACCGGAATCGATAATTCCGGATTTGAGGAAAACAGCGGGACAAACAAGAACTTTTTGTTCCGGTGAAGCATCGGATTCTGATTGATTGGTTGTTTTCAAATCCGCCGCGGCGGACTTTGCACCCGGTTACAACCGCAACGTTTAAAGCACTGAGGTGCTTTTGCCTTTTCGGCCTATGGCCGATACCCGCCTCTATTTGGACCATAAGGCATTAACCAAGGCGGGGGGTCGTTGACTCGTTTCTGAAAAACTGCTCTTGCCTATCTGTCACATCCAGAGTTTCCCAGCAAGTATGTGATCAAACAATATAAAGAATGTCTCAAAAAATGTATTTGATTAAAATAACAACCTGCTATAATTAAAACTGGCTTAAAATTCCGCTTATGAAACTTTTCGTTTTTAAATATTTTGCAGCCGGGATCATTTTGCTGACAATTGTGGGGGGGCGGAATTTTATTCCTTCCGCGCAATCAGCGGATTTGTCCATGTGCGACCTGCTTCGATTCCGCGTCGAAGCCGGTGGTGTGCCCCTGAAAATCTCAGTCGGCAAAGAACCCATTTATGCCGCCATCGTGCTGCCTGTCTTCTATGAACGCCGGGTCTATCGACCGGCATGGACAGACAGCCAGGGTCCTTTGCCACAAACAGAGTTATTGCTCAATGCGATTCGCCGGGCAGATGATGAGGGTTTGAGACCCGGCGACTATCATCTGGGAAAAATTGAGGCCATCCTAACGGAACTTCAGCCCACACCTAAATCCGGCGAGCAACCCAATTTGCCCCGGCTGGTTGACCTCGATCTGCTGCTTACGGATGCCTTCCTTATTTATGGCTCCCATCTGCTTGCCGGTCGGATTAATCCGGAACAAATCGATCCCCAATGGTTCGCCCATCGTCGTGAAGCTGATATGGCCCGGCTGCTCGAAGACGCGCTCGGCTCGAATCAGATCGAAGAGACATTAACCGACTTGTTGCCGGCGTATGCCGGCTATACGCGCCTGCGGGATACGCTGGCAATTTACCGTAAATTTGCCGAAACCGGCGACTGGCCGACTGTTCCATCCGGAGGCAAATTGCGGCAAGGTGACCGCAGCGAGAGAATTCCCCTGTTAAGACAACGCCTGGCTGCCGAAGGCTTTCTTACAGACGCCGACACGAACACCCAGACATTTTTCGATATCGAACTGGACCAGGCGCTAAAAAAATTTCAGGTGCAAAACGGACTGGAAGCCGACGGTATTCTTGGCGATCAAACCCTGCAGGCACTGAATATCTCTGCCGATCAGCGCGTCCGACAGATTGTGGTGAACATGGAACGATGGCGCTGGCTGCCCCAGGAGTTGGGGAATCGCTATATCCTGGTAAATATAGCCGCTTTTAATTTGGATGTTGTCGAACAGGAAACGCCCGTGCTGAACATGCGGGTGGTTGCGGGCAAAGCCTATCGCAAGACCCCTGTTTTTTCGGATATGATAACCTACCTGGTGATCAATCCCTTTTGGGCGGTGCCGGATACCATCGCCAAGAAGGATATCCTGCCTAAAATGAAAAAGGATCCGAATTTTTTGATCGATCAAAAAATTCGGATATTCGAGGGCTGGGGGGCCAATACCAGAGAAATTGATCCGAGCACTATTGATTGGAACAGCGTTACCGCAGCCAATTTAGCCTTTCGATTTAAACAGAATCCCGGACCGCAGAATGCACTTGGTAGAATAAAGTTTATGTTTCCCAATCAATTTGATGTATACTTACATGATACTCCCTCGAAAGAATTGTTTGCCAAAGCACGCAGAGATTTCAGCTCCGGCTGTATCCGTATTGAAAAGCCCGTTGAAATGGCCGAATATCTTTTGAAAAACCATCCTGACTGGACGCCGGAAAAGATCCAGTCCACACTATCCGCCAGCGACTTTACCCCACAAACGGTAAAGTTGGCCGAATCGGTGAATATCCATATTCTGTACTGGACAGTCTGGATTGGAAAAGATGATCGCATTCATTTTGGTCCGGATATTTATGACCGGGATTCAGCGTTGGATACTGCTATGCAGGAGCCACCGCCGGGAGTTTAAATTGTTTCTAATGGGTGCGTTATCTGAATTTTCATTTTAAGCGAGTAAATGAAAACCCTGCTATCTCCTTTGAGGCTTTGCATATTTTTCGGCATGTTTCTTCTGCCGGTGTTTACGCCGGTTTGCGGTTTTACGGGAGAATTTTCAACGCAAAAGGCTGATTTTTCCATTCACGTTCAGAATCTGGAAATTCCCTACAAGATTATGTCCATTTTCGTAATGCCGGAAGAAATTGTAAAACTGCGTATCACGGCCGGCCATGCAAAGTCACCATTGTATTCAATTCGCTCATCTCATGGCAAAATTAATCCTGTCCAAAAAAATCAATGGCACTGGCACGCTCCGAGATTGCCCGGTCTTTATTCATTAAACCTTTCGGGAGGTCAAAATAAGGATTCCATGTTGCTCAATATCTTTGTGATGGTGCCCCGCAAACACCAGCAGGGAGAATATCTAAACGGGTATCGGATCGGCAACTACCCACGCATTCAGCTCAGGGGGCTTCCAAATTATAAAGCGCCACGCGGTTTTGTCGAAGTAACAGCCAATAATGCAGAAACCATGATATCGCCGCATTTCAAATTGAAGCAGTTTTTATGCAAGCAGAACGGCGAATATCCCAAATATCTCGTTCTGAAGGAAAAACTTCTGCTCAAATTGGAGCTCATTCTGTCAGAGGTAAACGCAAGGGGCTATCGTTGCGATACATTTCATGTCATGAGCGGCTAC
>Ga0209536_100009351_pt1 | contig 14580 bp, 13 predicted proteins | sample DeeMarSeWOR28_12_FD_187461 | JGI IMG/M metagenome (GOLD analysis project Ga0209536, IMG submission 187461) | Marine sediment microbial communities from White Oak River estuary, North Carolina - WOR-2-8_12 (SPAdes) (version 2) | ecosystem: Environmental > Aquatic > Marine > Intertidal zone >...
CGAGCCGTTGGTGTTCGCGGCTCTGGCGTTGGCCTACAGCTGGATCGTTCGGCCCACTGGTGATGATTGGCTCAAGATCCCGCTGATCACGATCATCGTGCTGATCCCGTTCGCCTCGAATTTCGCGCACAGGGACCGGCTGCGTGATCTTGGCCTGCGATTCGACAATCTCTGGCCGTCGGCACGAGAGGTGGGCATCGCGACGATCATCGGCGCCGTCATCATCGTAGCCGTCGGAGTGGCCGCAGGCACCGGCCCCGAGTTCCCGCGTGGCACGCTGGTCTACTTTCTGCTCTATCCGCTGTGGGGTCTGGTCCAGCAGTACGCCATGCAATCCTTCACCTTCCGACGTACGCTGGAAGGTATGGGGCACCCAGGACCATCGGCGGCGATCGCCGCATCGCTATTCGCCGTGGTCCACTGGCCCAACTGGCCTCTGACCCTGATGACGCTGGTGGGAGGCTACGTTTGGTGTCGGCTGTTTCATCGGCAGCCCAACCTGTTCACGCTGGCCATCTCCCACGGCTGGCTGGCCGTGCTACTGCGCTACTCGTGGCCCGCCGACTGGCTCCACAACTTGCGTATCGGACCCGGCTATTGGACCTGGACGCCTTGAAACAGCTCAGGGCTCCAGCTTGAAATACGGGTTCCTAATCACGCCCAGCAGGTTTCCGAACGGATCGATCATGGATGACACCATGATGCCGTCTCCGACATCCTGTATCTCGCCCTGGACCGTTGCGCCCAGCTCCGTTAGCCTGGCCACCGCGGCCTCGATGTCGTCAACGCCCCAGTAGACGGCTGTGCCACCCAGCCCTATGGGCGTGTTCTCATCGGCCGGATGCAAGCCCAGCTCGTAGCCGCCCACGCTGAAGCCCACATAGAACGGCTCGTCGAAGTACGGCTCTATCCCTAGCGCCTTGGAGTACCAGTCCTTCGCCGCCTGCAGGTCGTCCACTTCGTAGACCACTGTTCTGAGTCCCTGGAACATTCTGCCCTCGCTGGATTCGGTGCTGACATCTTGGTCCGCTGCCACGCCCGCTTGCCCCTCGGCTTCCGCGCCGCCTCCACCGCAAGCCGACACCAGAACGGCTAGAGTCGTCGCGAAGAGGTGCGGCCTGAATCGTTCTTTTCGCATTATAACCCCCCGTAAATCCAAGCTAGAAAAACCCGAAGATAGGCCGAAGGCATCGTCTCACGCAAGCCGCCGCAGGAGTGGCGGCTTCGGCGCCAATGCGGACGGGCTCCAACAATTGCGGTCGAGGTGCCGGAGTGTGTACAATACCTGTCACAAAAATCCAAGCGAAACCAAGGCCCCGATCGCCATAGGAGGATCTGATGTCTCACGAACTCCCCCCGCTCCCTTACGGCTACGATGCGCTCGAGCCGTACATCGACGAACAGACGATGCGCATCCATCACGACAAGCACCACGCGGGCTACGTCAACAACCTGAACGCCGCGTTGGAGAAGCACGGATCGTTCGCCGATTGGAGCCTCGAGCAGCTGCTCGGCCAATTGACCCAGGTCCCGGAGGACATCCGCACCGCGGTTCGCAACAACGCAGGCGGCCACGCCAACCACACACTGTTCTGGTCGATCATGAGCCCGAACGGAGGCGGCGAGCCAGGCGGCGACCTCGGCGAGGCGATCGTCGCCACGTTCGGCGACTTCGGGAGCTTCAAAGATCAGCTGAGCAAGGCGGCCGCAACACGCTTCGGCAGCGGGTGGGGCTGGCTCTCGGTGGACTCGAGCGGTGGGCTGGTGGTCGAGAGCACGCCGAACCAGGATAGCCCGATCATGGAGGGCCGCACACCGATTTTGGGCATCGACGTCTGGGAGCACGCCTATTACCTGAAGTATCAGAACCGGCGTCCGGACTATGTCGAAGCTTGGTGGAGCACGATCAACTGGGGCGAAGTGGCGGAGCGCTACTCTGCAGCGCGGCGATAGGCTGCAGAGCCAGGACCACGTAGTATCTGCAAAGAGGGGCGGCAGTGGGCCGCCCCTTTCTTGCATGCTCGATCAAGTCGTCGCTCGATCGATCTCGCGGATGATCTTGAGGTGGTGCCGCGTGTGCACATTCATCGTGCGCAGCCACTGCATCGGAGTGAGACCACCGAAGGCGAAATGATCTCCACGGTCTCGGGATTGCCCGATCTCCGCCAGCACTTCCCCGAGCCCGCTGACCGCCTCGAATGAGCTGCGCAAGTTGGCTTTGATCTGCTCACTCGATGTGGAATCGGGGGTCGTGTACGCAGGTGCCTTACCCACACCCCTCGGGATCCAGCCACTGAACAGTACTGCACGACCCACAAATGTCGGCGCCGATCGGGAAGGACCCGCCTCACCCGACAGAATCTTATGGATCCCCTCCGCTATCTCCCGGTTGGCTTTCGCCAGATGGTCCAGGTGCTGGCCGATGCTCCAGGCGGAGACGGGAGCAGAGCGGAGAAGGTATTGCTCGTCCGACCCAACGGCCAACCCGAGCAGATGCTGCGCTTGCCCCAACACTTTCTCGTGGGCGCGGCGGCATCTGGAGGTAACAGTCACTGAAGAGCACTCCTTGGCTCGGCTCACTCGGCGGGCGGCGGCGCCTCGTTCCACATGTCTATCACGTTCTTCCACGAACCGTCCGCGCCCTTGCGCCAGACCGTCACAACCTTCCCATAGGTCGTGACAGGATTCCCTGGCGAGTCGTTCACCGTCGTCACATTCCGTTCGATCATATAGGCCATGTCGCCGCCACTCGCGACGTGAACGCTCACAGGCTCCCAGCTGATCCGGAAGCCAGGTACTTGCATTGCGGCTTCCACATAGTCCCGAATGGCTGCCTTCCCCTCGACCGGAGCCCATCCAGGCGGCATCATCACCGCATCCTCGGCCCATGGGGCCAGGATGGCGTCCAGATCGCCGGTCGCGATGAGATCTGACCAATCGCGGCTAAGCTGCATGAGAACTTCACCCTCCGCCTCGATATCCGCGGGCGCGCACCCACCCACCAATATGAACGCCGCTATCGTCGCCAACGGGGCGCTGCGATTCATGGTGACATCCCTTCCCGTTAGTGTCGGCTGCCGGTACTTCACACTCCGTGTCCCCAAGCACCGCACGACATCACCTACCGGCACCGTCACGCGTTGTAGATCTGCGCGAAGACCTGAGCGAACTCCTCGATCGTCGTGGGCGTCGTATTCTCGGCCGAACGTTCCTCTTCCGGTGCGATCAGCCCGTCGTTGAAGGCTCGATACATTTCGGTGAACAGCCTGGCGGCGCTCTCGCTCATCCCCATCTTCAGCATCGCCTCGCCGAAGTCCTCGTAGGAGATCTGCACGTAAGGAAGATCGGGCTTTCCGATTGCGGCCCCTAGGGCCCGACTCGCTTCCTCCATGGTGATCGTGGCGGCTCCCAGCAGCTCTCGGCTCGACTTGCCGGAGAAGTCGAGGCTGGCGAGCCGTTGGGCCGCATAGACGCCGATATCTTGGGTCGCGATCGGAGCGATGGGTACGTCGCCTCGCACGGGAGTCCCCAGCACGCCCATCTGACGAATCGAGTCCATCCCCACGAAGAAGTTCTCCATGAACCAGCCGGGACGCAGGCTCAGCACGTTGACCTTAGCCAGAGCGTTGAGTCGGTTCTCGACCTCTCGCAGCCCGACGATGGGGCCGGTTCCCTCTGCGTGGTGCGCTCCGACGCTGCTCAGGAACACCACGTGTTCGACTCCCGCCTCGTGTATCGCAGCCGCTAACGACTCGCCAATGCTTTTCTGGTAGGCCCTCAAGTCTCGCGCGTCGGCGCGCGTCGGGATCAAGCAGTAAACTCCTACGGCCCCCGAAAAGGCCAGGGTCATGGCCTGCGAATCCTCGACGGAGCCTACGAACACTTCCGCGCCTTTGGCCACGAGCGGCTTCAGGTGATCTTTGCTGCGCCCGATCACCTGAACATCCTTGCCCGCAGCGAGCAGGGCTTCAGCGGCGGCCCGCCCGGTGTGACCCGAGGCTCCGACAATGCTGTACATCGCCGTGTCCTTTCCGATTGGCTGATTGGGATGGAGCAACGGCTAAAGCTCACGTGTGCCAAGCGGCCCGTCAAGGAGCCCTTGGCCGTTGACCGCGGCTGCTCTCGATTGATCGTCGGCCCGGCGCGTTTCGCCGCACAGCGCTTGCTCGTCGGGTCCGCCCGTCCTTAGAATGCGCTTGGGTACAAGTCACTCCCCCGACGTCAAGCCTGATAACGGAATGAGCCAGTTCGATTTCGGGCGCTTGCCCGGCCGGCCCTGGGTCCGCTGGACCCTGGTGTCCACCGCCTGGACGCTATTCGGCGTCCTGATGGCGGGGGAGGTGTACTTTCGCGCCCGCCTCCGTGGAGAAGCTCCCGGACTCGTCGCTTCGGTCGCCCCTTTCCTAGCGTGGACCTGTTACTGGGCACTCTTCACGCCGGTGATCTTGTGGCTGACCTGGCTTTATCCTTTCGATCGCCAACGCTGGCGGCGCAGCCTTGCCATTCATCTGCTGGCAAGCCTAGCGATCGCCTGGGTCGGTGCCCTGGCGTATAACTCGGTCAACCAGCTGGTCGGCGATATCCCGCCCGGCTTCAGTGCCCTGCTGAGCGCCTCGCTGCAAATGTTCGTCATCTTCCTTCACTTTGATCCCCTGCTCTACTGGATCATCGTCGGCTTGAGCTACTTGATCCAGCATTACCAGGAGAGTCGCGAGCGTCAGATGCGAGCGTTGCAGCTGGAAGCTCAGCTGACCGAGGCGCGCCTTCAAGCACTCGAGACACAGCTTCACCCACATTTCCTGTTCAATGCGCTGAACACGATCGCGGTGTTGGTGCGAACCGAGAGGAATGCTCAGGCGGTGCGCGTCGTCACCGGGTTGGGCGAACTGTTGCGCCGAGCGCTCGATAGCGCCGGGACTCAGGTGGTTCCGCTCAAGCAAGAGGTCGAGTTCGTGCGGCGCTATCTGGAGATAGAGCAGATCCGTTTTGGCGATCGGCTGCACGTCGAGATGGACATCGAGCCGGGGATAGAGGAAGCGCGCGTACCGTACCTGATCCTGCAGCCGCTGGTCGAGAACGCCATCCAACACGCCATAGCGCCGCGTTCATCGGGCGGCTCGCTGCGGATCAGCGCCCGCCGCGATGACGATCGCCTGCGCTTGTCCGTCCACGATGACGGCCCCGGGCTATCCGAGCCTGTCCAGGCACCGGCTCGGAACGGCGTGGGACTCTCGACGACGCACGAGCGGCTTCGACAGCTGTACGGAGACGATCAGGACTTCGTGGTCGCCAACGCGCACGGTGGCGGTGTCACGGCGGCCCTCGATATACCCTACCAATTGACGGGCGACGAGTGGCGCCGGGCTTGGTGAGATGGGTAAGATCCGCGTCCTGATCGTCGACGACGAGCCCATGGCCCGTGAAGGAGTCCGCGTGCTTCTTGACGGCGATCCTGAGATCGAGGTCGTAGGTGAGTGCGGCGACGGTGGCGAAGCGATCGCGGCTATCCGTGAGTTGTCGCCCGATCTCGTCTTCCTGGACATCCAGATGCCGGAATTGGATGGCTTCGCGGTTATCGAGGAAATCGGCGCCGAGAATATGCCCGTGGTCGTATTCGTTACGGCCTACGATCAATACGCCTTGCGCGCCTTCGACGTGGCGGCGCTTGACTACCTGCTCAAGCCCTACGACGACGAGCGCTTCGCCGCCACGCTGAGTCGAGCGAAGTCACAGATTCGTCAGGGCGAGCTGGGTACGCTCTCACGCAAATTGATCGCGCTGCTGGAGGATCGTGCTGGGACGCCCGACGCTCGCAGCGCACAGCCAAAGCCCAAGTACCTGCAACGTGTGATGTTGAAGACGGGCGGCCGCGTCGTCTTCTTGCGCGTCGAAGAGATCGATTGGATCGAGGCCGAAGGTGATTACGTCCGACTGCACGTACGGGGTGACAAACACCTGCTTCGCGACACGATGAAACGATTGGAGCAAGAGCTCGATCCCGCCCACTTCGTCAGGACGCATCGGTCGACCATCGTGAACCTGAACCGCATCAAGGAGCTACACCCTTATTTCCACGGCGACTACATGATCGTACTCAAGGACGGAACCGAGCTGAAGCTGAGCCGCAGTCGTCGTCAGGCGCTCGAGGAGCAGCTCGGCGGCTCTCTCTAGTCGCTCGTGAATCCAGTCGCGCCCTGGAACTAATCCAGAGATTATCCGTACGTATATGTGAGATCTACAGTCCACGTGTGCCCTCGAGAACGGGGCTCTGAAATGCCGATTAGAGATCAGGCCGGGACTCGCAGCGGCCGGCGTTGGTTGGCCGGTGTAGCGCTATTGGCGTTCGCTGCCGCTGCCTGCGGAGGCGACGAGCCAACCGCGGCCAGCGACGGCGAGGGCGTGCTGGGCGAATACGTTTGGTCGGGTGGACTCCAGCGAACCTACGTCCTCCATCTGCCACCCTCGTATGACCAGGGTGAGCCGGCACCTCTTCTCATCCTATATCATGGTTCTCAAGAAGATGGAGCCAACTTCCGGGGGCGAATCGAGATGGACGGGCCGGCGGACGATTTGGGCTTCATTACCGTCTACCCGGACGGCTACGCTTCCTCCTGGAGCAATCAAGATTTTGCATTCACCACTACGCTGATCGAACATCTTAAGGACGGATTGGCCATCGACGAAGACCGTATCTACATCGCTGGGCACTCCAAAGGCGCCGAGTTGACCATCGCGCTGGCCTGTCTACTCGCGTCCGACCTGGCTGGCGCGGCGGTCGTCTCGGCCACGATGAGCGAGGAGAACGCCCAGGCGTGCCAGCCGGCACGACCCTTCCCGATACTCTTCGTCCACGGTACCGAGGACCAGTTCTACTTCTGGAGCGGAGAGACCGGATATCTGTCCATGAACCAGACTATCGACACATGGGTCACCGCGAACGACTGCGTGGGCGATCCGGTCGTGGAGACTCTGCCAGACCTGGTGAACGATAGCACCCTGGTTCAGTCGAGGATCTACACCGACTGCGCCGGCGGTGCGGAAGTCATGTTGTATGCCATCCAAGGTGGGGGGCACCGGTGGCCCGGCGTGCCCGCTCCGCCTTCAGACGTACTCGGCCGGGTCAGTATGGAGATTTCCAGCGTGGAGATCCTCGAATTCCTGGCGCGCCACCGGCGTGGAGGCGGCTGAACTCGGCGGTCCGTTCGGCCCTTTCGTGCGCCGGTTCGTCCACGGGGAACTCCACTTCGCCGAAGAATCGTTCTCATAATGTCGGGCTGACCCTACCGTAGGTTAGCGTGTGACGCACTCTTCGCCGGGTCCGAGACCATGCGCCCCAGTGCGTTACGCGACATGAAGAAGAGGGGCCAAGTTCGGTGCGAAGCCCCCACCCGGCGACGAGGAAGTACGGAGGAGGAAGCAGCCAAGACGAACCAGTGTCGCAGGATCCGCGCCTGAATCCTAGCGTAGATGGCTGCTTCCTCTTCACTTACGACCGGCTGTGAGATCTGACGATGTGCTGAATAGATGCAGGGGGGTAATAGAGCGGGTCAGAGCAAAGTGACGCACACTGAAACCCGCATGTTTTGCCAAACCCGCGGGGAGCCCGCTCGCCCCCCACACTGCTAGCGTTCGACGACCGTGGCCATCACGGGCGCACCTTCGGTCAGCATCTCCAAGCCGCCGACGACAACCTGCTCGCCGGTCTCGATGCCGCTCTGGATCTCAACGAAGCCAGGCGAGCGCACTCCCAGTTCGACTTGGCGGCGCGTGGCCGTGGCGTCGACCACCACCCAGACGAACACGGCGCCTTGAAGCGGTAGAATCGCATCTTCCGGAATGATGACCGCCTCGGGTCGCACGTCGGTGACGAGCCGAGCCTCGATGAACATGCCGGCCTTGAGCGTGCGATCGTGATTGCGAACTTCGGCCTTGACCGCGATCGTACGGGCGGGTAACTGCACGACCGGATCGACAAAGTCCACGATTCCAGTGTACTCCACGTCGGGAAGCGCTGCGACTCGGAAACCCACTTCCTGACCCAGGTGTAGCCGCTGAGCATAGCGTTCGGGCACCCGAAACAGAGCTCGCTGTGGATCGACCGTCTGCAACGTGACCAGCCGTGTCGAGCTGTTCACGTAGTCGCCCAAGCTGACGAAGCGCTCGCCTACGAGTCCCGAGAAGGGAGCGCGCACCAGAGTACGGTCGAGTCGCACCTGCTGTAGTTCAAGCTGCGCCAGCGCACTACGTGCGTTCGCCTCAGCCTGCTCGAGGTCCGCTTCGGACGACGCGTTCTGCTCCATCAGTTCGCGGGTGCGCTCCAAAGCCTGCTGTGCCAAGTCGCGTTCCGCTTCGAGGCGCGCTACTTGAGCTCTCAGTTCGGCGTCATCGACCTTGAACAGGGGCGTACCCCGCGTAACCTCCTGGCCCTCTCGCACCAGGATCTCGACCAACCGACCGTCGACTTCTGGGCGTAATTCGATCGACTGCACAGATTCGATCTCGCCGGTGGCAAGAATCGCATCGACGACCGTGTCCTGGAACGCCACCGCGACCTCAACCGGCATGCCCGGCGGCTGTCCGTCGCCACCCGGTCCGCCTCCTGCGTTATTCGACTCGGCGTTCGAGCAGGCCGTTATCACGGCCGCTGTGATCAGACTCAGCTGTATCGCTCTCACGGTCAGAACCCTCTATCGGCAAATAATCGTCGACCCAAGATCGCTTCCAAGCCGGCCAGAGCCAAGCGGGTCGCGTAGACGGCTTGAACCAAACCGGCTTCCGCTTCGGACAGCGACACTTGGGACGTGAGTAGATCGAGAATGGTCGTCGCACCGGCGCGGTAGCGCGTCTCCTGAACATCGAGGTTCTCACGAGCGACCACGACGGCCTGCCTCGCCAGATCGGCGCTGGCCCGCGCCGTTGTATAGGCTTCGTAGGCTTCGATCGCATCGCGGCGCACCGATAATTCGGTATCGCGTCGGACCGCCCGCGCCACATCGCGGTTCGTTCGCGCTCGCGTGACCGCGATCTCACGCTGCCCGTTGTTCCAAACCGGCAGAGTGATCTGAAAACCCCATATCGCACGCGTGGTCTGCGTGGGAAGGAACGCTTGGTCAAAGCCCTGGTACGAACCGAACAAGCTGATTTGCGGCAGGTAGGCGCCGTACGTCGCCTTGAGCACGGCGCTCGCCGCCCGTTCATCCGCGATGGCCTGCCGGTACTCCGGCCCCTGTAACAACGCCTCGCTCACCGCGCTGTCCTCACTGATCGGCAACTCCGGCGAAGTGACGCGATCGACAAGCCTCGCGTCCACCGGACCGGGAATCCCGACCCTCCTTCCCAGCTGGACCTGTGAGACCTTCAGGCTTGCCCGCTGACGCAACAGATCGACCCTGGCACGCGTCAGTTCCAGGAGCAGCTGGAGCGAATCGGTCTGCACAGCGGCACCGGAGATCACCCGCGCCCGCGCGATGGCCAACTGTTCGCTGGCTCGACGGGCGCGATCGGATGCCACGCGAACGAGTTCCCTCTCGGCCAGCACATCGTAGAAGTCCGACTCGGTGAGGAACGCCATGCCGAATCGCGCTTGAACCTCATTCGCCTCGGCGCTCTCCACCTCGGCGCGCGCGCGTATCAGCTCGAATACCTTCGCGCCGCCCCTGAATAGATCATAGCGCGCCTCGATGCGCCCATCGACAAGCTGATTCGTGAGACCACCGGTCCCGAGGTTGAAGAACGACTCCGACGCTTTGGTCAGCGATGTCGAGACGGAGACGGACGGCAGGATGAATACGGCGTAGGCTGAACGCCGCACCCACTTCGCATTGTTGATCTCTCCCAGCGCAGCCACGTAGTTCGGATCGAGTCGGGCCGCCGCCTCGAGGGCCTCCGCCAGTGTGACCTGTGGAAGCGAATCTTCTTGAACGATGCGCGGCACCGGATCGGCGGCCGCGATCTGAAGTAACGCCACAAGTTCGAGAATCATCGTGCTTTCGCTTCTATCGGTTCGAGAGCCGGCGTACGCTTGAGCAACCTCTGCTTCATTCCGTCCAGCATCACATAGACAACTGGGACGAGGAACAGCGTTAGCACGGTGGAGAACACCAGGCCGCCAACGATCGCGTAGCCCAAGGGCCGACGGCTCAAGGAGCCGGCACCGAGACCCAAGGCGATGGGCATCGCGCCTATGATCGTCGCTGTGGCGGTCATCAAGATAGGACGGAAACGGATCCTTCCAGATTCCAGCATCGCCTGCGCGGAATCCATCCCCTTAGCTCTAAGCTGATTCGCGTATTCCACCAATAGAATCGCGTTCTTACTCACCAGGCCGATCAGCAGGATCATGCCGATCTGGCTGTAGAGGTTGAGCGTGGAGCCGGCGATCAGCAGCGTCAGAAGTGCGCCGGTCACCGCCAGCGGAACCGACAGCAGCACGGTGAACGGGTGGATCAGCGACTCGAACTGCGCCGCCAGCACCATGAACACCACGACCAACGCCAACACGAAGGCGAAGTAAAGCGCGCTGCCACTCTCCTCCAGTTCGCGCGACTCGCCGGCCAGAGCGATACTGGTGCCCGGGGGCAGGATATCGGTCGCGGCCGCATTCAACGAGTCGAGCGCCTCGCCTAGCGTGAAGCCCGGCGCCAGATTCCCCGTCAACGTAGCCGAGCGCACGCGGTTGAAGTGGTTGAGCTGACGCGGACCCACACCTTCCGCGATCCGTGCGACGGCATCCAACTTCACGACCGAGCCGTCGCGCCCGCGGATGTAAAGGCCCTCCATGGCCGCCGGCGTGGCTCGAGCCTGCGGCTCCAGCTGCACCATGACTTCGTAGAGCTTGTTATCGCGAGTAAAAGTGCTGACACGCCTTCCACCCAGCATCGTCTGCAACGTAGCCGATATGTCGCGAATCTCGACGCCGAGATCCTCCGCCCGATCTCTGTCGTAGCTCACCGTGAGCTCCGGCTTGTTGACCCGCAGATCAGTGTCGATGTTGATCAGTCCGTTGATCCCACGCGCACGCCCCAACAACCGGCCCATTCCCGCGGCCAGCGAGTCGAAATCCGGATTTCGCACGACGAACTGGACGGGGTTGCCGAAGCCGAAGGCCGGTGGGTTACTGGCGAAGGCGAGCACGCCGGGGATCCCGAAGAACTGCGGCTGTATCTCGCCTATTATCTCCTGGACGGACCGATCACGGTCACCCCAATCGACCAGCTTCGTGAACATGATACCGCTGTTCACCCGCCCTCCGAATCCGATGACGCTGAACGAGTGCTCGACACCCTCGGTCCTTTCGACGATCTCTTCCAATCGGCGCTGATAGCCATCGGTATAGGCCAGTGTTGCGCCTTCCGGGGCAACCGTGAAGGTGACGAAGAACCCGCGGTCCTCGGGCGGTACGAACTCGCGCTTCAGGGATCGAAAGACGCCGACGGCCACCAGCACCATGACCACAGCGCCGCCAACCACGTACCAGCGGTGCTTCAAGGCCCAGGTGAGCGCCCGTGCGTAGCCCTTCGACATAGACAGGAAGCCGCGCTCGAACGCCATGAAGACCTTGCCGTGACTCTTCGGCACGCGGAGGATCTTGGCCGAGGCGGAGGCGGTCAGGGTGAGAGCGACGAAACTGGATATCACCACGGCGCCCGCCATGGCGATCCCGAACTCGTTGAACAACCTGCCGGTGGTTCCGCGCAGGAAAGCCAATGGCGAGAAGACCGCCACCAAGGCGACCGTTGTGGCGATCACGGCGAACGCGATCTCGCGTGTTCCGTTGACCGCCGCCGTCTCGGGATCCTCGCCCAGTTCCTCCTGGTGCCGGTAAGCGTTTTCCATGACGACGATCGCATCGTCGACCACGATCCCGATGGCCAGAATCAGAGACAGAAGCGTCAGTGTGTTGATCGTGAAGCCCAGGAAGTACATCAGCCCGAACGCCGCGACGATCGACGTCGGGATGGCCATAGCGGGGATGAACGTCGCCTTGATGTTGCGCAAGGCCATGAAGATGATGAAGACGACCAGCGCCGCAGCCAACAGGAGGGTCTTCTGCGCCTCTTCGATCGAGCTCCGAACGAAGATCGAGCTGTCGAACGCGGTCTCTAGATGCACACCCGGCGGTAGCGCGGCACTGATTGCCGGCAGTTCGGCCCTGATGCCGTCCGAGATTTGAATCAGGTTCGACTTCGACTGGCGCACCACCCCGATCGCCACCGCCGACCTACCCTGAAAGCGCAGCGAGCTCCGCTCATCCTCCGGGCCCAACTCGACGCGCGACACGTCTCGCAACTTCACCAGCTGCCCATTGCGACTCGACACGGTGAGGTCTGCGAACTCCTCTGGCGTCTTCAACTCGCCCAGCGATCGAACCGTGAATTCACGGCGCTCGGACTCGATGCGCCCGGCCGGAATCTCCACGTTGCGGCTACGAATCGCCGCTTCGACGTCCTGGACAGTAAGGCCACGAGCCGAAAGCTCCGCAGGGGACAGCCAGATCCGCATCGAGTAACGGCGTTCCCCGAAAACCTGTGCCCGGCCAACACCCGGCACGGTCTGCAGCCTGGACTTCACGACCCGGTCACCGATGTCCGAGAGTTGCAGCAGGTCGTAGTTCTCGCCGGTCAGTGAGAGCCAGAAAAATGGCTGGGCGTCCGCGTCCTCCTTGGTCACCACCGGCTCCTCCATCTCCTGCGGCAGCCGGCCGCGCACGCGGGAGACCTTGTCGCGCACGTCCTGAGCTGAAGCTTCGACTTCCCGGTCGAGTGTGAACTCGAGGGTGATTCTACTCACTTGCTCCGAGCTGGCGCTGGTCAGCGTCCTCAGCCCGGCGATCGTGCTCAGCTCTTCTTCCAGGATATCCGTGACCGTGGACTCGACCACCCGCGGATTGGCACCGCGTAGAACCGACGTTACAGACACGACGGGCGCGTCGACGTCGGGAAACTCCCGCACTGGGAGCCTGAGGTAGCCGATCGCCCCGAAGAGGATCAAGGTGCAGCTCATCATGGCCGTGAGCACGGGTCGCCGAATCGCATTGTCGGAGAGTTTCACGTCTGGCCCTCACAAATTAGGATATAGCTCTCCATCGCCGGCCTTCTGGCCGGGCCTCAACGTCCTGCCCGCCCTGGGCTATGACTCCCCGTCGCCTGCCTCGTAGGGATTGCCGCCTTAAGAAACGCTATCGCGCCGCGCATTTCAACCCGGGCGAGCAATCTAGCCGATCGCCGCCTTCATGAAGTCGTTCACCCTGCGGCCAGCCCGATAGTGACGCATAACGAAATCTGGAAGGTCGTTACGGAGCATGATACCGAGGTCCTCATACTCGGCGAGGTAGTAGAACTGCTTGTTGGCGATGAAGGGGAACCGCTCGACCTCAGTCGCGAATTCCTTGGGGAGGCGTACGTTTCGCTCGCCCCTCAACTCGCCGAAAAGCTCTTTGAACGCCTTGCTCTTGGTCGCCCGTTCGAGTGCCTTTCCGTCTTCCTTGATCCCTCTGCGAATCTTCAACACGTGGTCTTTGTCGAGCCTGTAGACACCGCCGCCGATGCCCAGGCCGTTCGCGCCAAAGTAGAAGTAGAGCCCCGGGTACTGGACGTCACGTCTCCCTTCACGGGTGATCACCGCCGCCATATGGGTCTTGTAAGGCGTCTTGTCCTTGGAAAAGCGGACATCCCGGGCTATCCTGAAGATCGCATCCCCGGGCTGGATCTCGACCTCCGGATCGAGCAGGCTCACGCGATCGATGACCTCGCCTACGAAGTCGCTGAATGGCCCTCTTACATACTGCTCGTACTCCTTCTTGTGCGCGTGAAACCAGTCGCGTGTATTGTTTCGCGCGAGCTTCACGAAGTAGTCGATATATTCCTCGCTGAAATACGCCATGGATTCCTCGGGTTTGAGCAACTTCGTCCATGCTAACACAGCGATTCGGGCCGTCTGCTCGTGCGGCGGGCCGCGGCATCGCGGGCTATAATACCGGAAACGCTCTGGACAGCCCAGAAGTTCAGAATTGAGGCCAAGGAGGATAGACTGGAAGCCGTACGCCTGGACAAGTGGCTGTGGGCAGCACGCTTCTTCAAGACGCGGTCCCTCGCCGCGCAGGCCGTTGTAGGAGGCAGGGTCCAGGTCAACGGTCGGCGCGCGAAGCGAGCCTCCAGCCTGCACGTTGGAGACCGGGTCCGTGTCCGTAAGGGCCCATACGAGTTCCAGATGACCGTGGTGCGGCTCTCCGAGCGACGCGGCCCAGCGAAGGAAGCCGTCACACTCTACGAGGAGACGCCGGAGAGCATCATGGCGCGGTTGAGTCTGTCGAAACAAAGGAAGGCGGCGCCGACGTTCTCGTTCCGGGAAAAGGGCCGCCCCTCGAAAAAAGAGCGGCGCCAGCTCGAGCGCCTCAAGAATCGCCCGCGAGAATGAAAAGGGGCCGTCGCTTCTTGCGCGGCCCCTCGAGATTGCGGATTCAAGGTGGGGCTCAGAGGAGGAAGTAGTCCAGCGCCTAACTGGACTGGAAGGCTCGTTCCTTTCTCTCGACAGTTTAGATACCGGGCTCGGTCATAAGGTTGCCGGTACCAGATGGCCGGA
>Ga0209536_100009352_pt1 | contig 14579 bp, 12 predicted proteins | sample DeeMarSeWOR28_12_FD_187461 | JGI IMG/M metagenome (GOLD analysis project Ga0209536, IMG submission 187461) | Marine sediment microbial communities from White Oak River estuary, North Carolina - WOR-2-8_12 (SPAdes) (version 2) | ecosystem: Environmental > Aquatic > Marine > Intertidal zone >...
ATTGGTCGGAAAATCGCTCCTACGGTAAGGACATTAATACTCGATTCGACAAAGATCAGTACACCGGTGAGCCAGGCCAGCATCTGAACGGTGACACGCGGGCTCCGTTGCGACTTTTCTTCCATTCTCTGCAGAAAACGGTTTACGGTATGGATAAAACCTTCGACTCCGCCGGATCGCTGCACGAAGGCAATGAGCGCACCGACCAGTGAGCTGAACATTATCGTTCGCGTGTTTCCGGCATCTTTGAATACATCAACCAATCCCTGAATGGTGTTCAGGGTTCCTGACAGCAGATTTCCATCCGAAAGAATAATCCACCCGAACCAGATTCCAAATAACAGTGAAATAAAGACCTGCCGGGTTCGAATTGCCAGCAGAATAGCAACAAGGGGTGGTAGAATAGACCAGAAGCCAAAATGTTCCATACACTTATGTTTCCCGCTAAATACTGGTAAACTTAATGGGTTTTGTGGTTGAAATCCGCAGTGGAATGCGTGCGGTAATACTTGCCAAACATTTTATACGAGCTGCCGCAATGATGCAAGCGATTTTTACATAAAAAAAGCCGCCAGACGGCGGCTTTAGGAGATCATAAGATAAAATGCCACTATTTCTGGCGCCGGTCGTTTTCTGCAGGAACGGGATGAGCTATTTTTGCGTATTCTTTTTCGTAGGTGGTGAAACCGCCCTTATGTCCCGGCGTGTCAGCTTTATGGCAGTTCGTGCAGGTCTTTTCATCTGCTAATACCATGCCGGCAGCAACAGCATCTTTACGCACTTTCATCGTGCTCATTTTCTTATAGTCGCTTCCGGGACCGTGACACGCTTCGCAACCTACACCCTCTGTGACATCATAGTCCTTATCGACATTTTTCTTGGTACCAGCGGTGCTGTGACAACCGAGGCAAACTTCACTTTTAGTGGGATCGCCCTCGACCTTGGCAGCTTTTGCTTTTTCCTTTGCTGCATCGCCTTTGAGCGATTCAAATGCCTTGGCATGGGCATTCTCAGACCAGATTTTATATTGAGCACCATTCTTTTCCGAATTATGACAGGTCTTGCATTTTTTGGAGCCGACATATTTAAAATCTTTGTCACCGCTGCCCGCCAGACTCGCGAATGCTACAACAAAAACTACCAACAAACTGAAGATCATAATCTTGTAACGCATTTAAACCTCCTTAAAGTTTTATGTATAACTAACACTTTCGGTAGCTTCAATTAAAAGTAAACAATCAATTTTAAAAATGCAATTTCTTTCTCATTTCCCTGAAATATTGCAATAATCTTAAAAAAGAGATATATTTTCTCAAATTTAAGAAAAATTGTATTCACCGCAGCATTTGGTATCATGGATCTATCAAAAAAATCTGATATTTTTAGAGGTTTAAATTCCCGCATTGTCGTCTATTTCATTGCTTTTTCTTTCTCTCCCCTGCTCATTTTCAGCATACTCGGTTATATTCTGAACAAGGATATGCTGACGCGGATCAATCTCAACAAACTGCATGCCGTCAACCGCAGTTATGTCAACGAGATTAATACATACCTGGATTATGCACAGCAGATTCTGGCTTATAATAAGCCGGATCATGATGACAGCAGTTTATGGCCGGAACAGATGGGTCTTGCATTTGATGCGCTTGTCCGGTATGACGGATCGGATTCGCTCTGGCAGCTTCCGCCGGGGAAAAAAAGGCAGGAATTTGCTGAGTATCCATTCCTCGAATATCACGCCGGGAACGGCGTAGTCGTGAGAGGATATTTAGCACTGGACAGGCTGGCAAATCTTCTTACCAGTTCTGTTCCGGAAATGCAGCACAGCATCGTTTTCATAAACCTCGGCTATGTGCTGTCATCGGATGGGAAGTGGTTTTTGGAGAATAGATATAATACTTTCGAAAATAAAGAAATCTGGGATACCTTTGATGAAAAGTCAGGTATGTTTTTTGCATATTCAAGATTACAGTTTCCCGGAATGGTTATGAAAACTCAAATCGATGTACAGTCCTTTTATACAGAACTAAGGTCTTTCAGGGATAAAATTCTGCTCGCAAACCTGTTACTGGCCCTCATCCTTGTCGGGCTGGCCATCTTCTATTCCAGACAGATCACTACACCGCTGCACCAACTGATTAAAGCCGTTCAGAATATCAGACGGGGTGATCTGAATAACCGCATCGCACTGCCCAGTAATGACGAGATAGGAATTCTTGCCAATGAATTTGAATTGATGCGCCAGAAATTACAGGAGTCCTATCAGGATATGGAAAACAGGATACGCAAACGCACCGAAGAATTACAGGGTGCACAAACACAGATCACTCACCAGGAAAAAATGGCGTCATTGGGGCTCATGGCAGCAGGAATAGCACATGAAATCGGCAATCCACTTACCAGTATATCATCGATGGCTCAGGTCATCAAAAGGAAAACACAGGACGAAAAAACAATTGAGTATGTGAATAATATCCTGAAAAATATTGATCGGATATCAAGGATTGTACGCGAACTGGTGGATTTCAGCAAACCATCTTCACAGAAGGTTGCCCTGACCGACATAAATGAATTGGTAAACTCGGCGGTGGGTATTGTCCGATATGACCGGCGCTCAAAAAATATCAATTATCTGCTCAACCTGGAAGAAAATCTACCGCGGACCGTCGTGGTTGCCGACCATGTTCTGCAGGTATGTCTGAACATCCTGATAAATGCCGTTGATGCCTCGGAGGGGTACGGGGATAATATCGAGGTTTCCACCGCTTCCGTAAACGGTACAATCGAAATCGATATCAAAGATCAGGGCGCGGGAATTCCGGAAGAAAATCTGAACAAGATATTTGAACCTTTTTATACTACCAAAGAAGTCGGCAAGGGGACCGGCTTGGGATTGACGGTCAGCTATGGCCTGATTAAAAAAATGAATGGGGAAATCAGGGTCGAGAGCAAACTGAAAAAAGGCAGCAACTTCAAGGTAATAATACCATTATTGGAGGAAATTGAGCGGAAAGCATGAAAGCAAAAATACTTGTTGTTGATGATGAAAAAACCATCCGGGAATCTGTATCCCTGGTGCTCAACGATGAAGGTCATGAGACAACTATGGCCGCGACCGGTAAGGAAGCACTGGATCTGCTAAGCAATGAAGATTTTGATATATTGATCACTGATTTGAAAATGCCGGGAATGGACGGGATGGAACTGGTAAAGCGTACTTTTGGAATGTGCCCGCAGACATCGGTAATCATTATTACGGCTCATGCCTCGGTTGAATCGGCAATTGAAGCGCTGCGAATGGGCGCATTTGACTATATACTTAAACCATTCGATTTTGATGATCTGATTCTGAAAGTCAGACGCCTGCTGGAGCACAAAGAGCTTGCTCTGGAAAATCTTGCACTGCGCAAGGAGGTCGAAGAGAAATATAACTTCAGCAATATAATCGGCAACAGTCCGGGAATGCAGGATGTCTTCCATCTCATAAAGAAGGTGAGTTCAACGAAAGGAAATGTGATCATCACAGGAAAAAGTGGAACAGGTAAAGAACTGGTCGCCCGCGCCATTCACTTCAACAGCCCCCGTAAAAATAAGCGATTCGTTGCCATTAATTGCGGTGCTATCGTCGGCACCCTGATGGAAAGTGAATTCTTCGGTCACAAAAAAGGTTCATTTACCGGTGCAATCGGGGATAAGGATGGTTACTTCAAGATTGCCAATCAGGGTACGCTTTTTCTTGATGAAGTCGGCGATATTCCGCTGCCACTGCAGGTGAAACTGCTGCGGGCAATCGAAGAAGGGGAAATCTATCCGGTCGGGGCTACCAATTCATTAAAGATGGATGTCAGAATCATCGCTGCGACAAATCGGGACCTGGCTAAGGAGGTGGAGCGGGGGAATTTCAGGGAAGACCTTTATTACCGGTTGAATGTGATTGAAATTCAGTTACCATCGCTTACCGATCGGAAAGAAGATATCCCGTTGCTGATCCAGCATTTTATCGAGAAGTACAATCGAGAATTAAACCGGCACGTAAAGGGTGCGGATAATGCCACCATGCGTATTTTACGCAATCATGATTGGAAAGGCGGTATCCGGGAACTCGAAAATGTTATTGAACGTGCAATTATATTAACTGAGGGTAATTTTATTACCAGATCTGATCTCCCGCCGATGATGACAAATATCGAGCCCGAAGATGAAATCCCTTACCGTCTGAAAGACGCGGTTGCCTATTTCGAACGGGAGCACATTCGGAAAATTCTGCAGAAAACAGCTTTGAATAAGGAGGAAGCGGCAACAATTTTAGGAATCAGTTTGTCTTCGCTGTACCGTAAAATGGATGAGTTAAATATAAAGTTTTCATAAACCAGCTGGATTTATCCGGTTCAACATTTTTTCATGGAGGAATTTTAGAATGATTCGAAAAGAAGATGCATTACAATATCACAGCCAGGGAAGGAAAGGTAAGATCGAAGTTATTTCGAGTAAACCATGTACGACACAACGCGACCTTGGCATGGCTTATACCCCGGGAGTTGCTGAACCATGCCGTGAGATCGAGAAAGATCCGAACAAGGCTTTTGAGTACACTGCCCGCGGGAACCTGGTGGCGGTGGTCTCAAACGGAACCGCTGTGTTGGGGCTCGGCAACATTGGTGCACTGGCCGGAAAACCCGTGATGGAGGGAAAAGGTATTTTATTTAAAAGATTTGCCGACATCGATGTGTTTGATATTGAAATCGATTCCCAAGATCCGGACGAGATCATCCGGACGGTTAAACTCCTCGAACCGACGTTTGGCGGGATCAACCTGGAAGACATCAAAGCTCCGGAATGCTTTTATATCGAAGAAAAATTGAAAGAACTGATGAATATTCCGGTATTTCATGACGATCAGCATGGTACAGCGATTATTTCCGCTGCCGCTTTGCTCAATGCCCTTGAATTGCAAAAGAAGAAGATCGAGGATGTAAAGGTCGTTTTCTGTGGCGCGGGCGCAGCCGGAATCGCCTGTGCTGACCTATATGTTAAAGTCGGTGTCAGGAAAGAAAATCTGTACCTTATCGACACCAAGGGATTATGCTACGTGGGCAGAAAAGAGGGTATGAATCCGTACAAGCAACGATTTGCCAATGGCGATAGCCCGGCGGATCTGGCGGAAGTCATGAAAGATGCCGATGTCTTTGCCGGTGTTTCAGTAGCTAATATGGTTACCAAGGACATGGTGCGCAGCATGGCGGACAGGCCGATTATCATGGCTATGGCCAATCCTGATCCGGAGATAACCTATGACGATGCGATCAGTGTGCGCGAGGACCTGATCATGGCAACAGGCCGCTCCGATTTTCCCAATCAGGTCAACAACGTGCTTGGATTTCCGTTTATCTTCCGGGGCGCTCTCGATGTTCGTGCAACCGCCATTAACAACGAGATGAAAATCGCAGCGGTTAAATCGCTGGCTGAATTGGCTAAACAAGATGTTCCTGATTCTGTCATCAAGGCATACGGGGATGTCCCCATCCACTTCGGGAAGGAGTACATCATACCGAAACCGTTTGACTCCCGGGTCCTGATCTGGGAAGCCAGTGCGGTTGCGAAAGCTGCGGTTGACTCCGGTGTGGCCAGACAGCCGATCAGTGATTTTGATGCCTACCGGGAACAGCTCGAAAGCCTGTTAGGTAAATCACGCGAAATCATGCGGGTGGTGATCAATAAGGCGAAAAAAGCGCCGAAGCGGATTGTTTTTCCGGAAGGATGGGAGCCGAAAATCCTGCGTGCCTGTCAGATAATTACCGATGAGAGCATCGCCCAGCCAATAATCTTCGGTACGCCGGATCAGATCAAGAAACTGGCAGCGGAAATCAAAGTTGATTTAAGTACGGTTACCATCATCGATCCTGCATCCAGTCCGGACCGTGAGAAATATGCGGTAGAATTTTACAGGATGAGGGCTCGTAAGGGGATGACCCTGTCGGAGGCAAAGATACAATTGCGTGGAAACTGGCGTTTATTTGGTTCCATGATGGTCAGTATGGGAGACGCCGACGGTATGATTGCCGGCGTCAATTATCACTATCCTGATACCATAAGACCAGCTTTGCAGGCAATCCCACTAAAAAAAGACCTAAAAGTGGTGGCGGGACTTTATATGATGGTATTCAAAAATGATGTAATGTTCTTTGCTGATACCACCGTTAATATTGAGCCAACCGCGGACGAGCTGGCCGAGATTGCAATTATGGCCGCGGACGAAGCCAGACAATTTGATGTCGAACCCCGTATTGCCATGCTTTCTTTCAGCAACTTTGGCAGTGTCCGTCACCCGCTGGCACAGAAAGTGGCACGGGCGGCACAGATTGTTAGAGAACGCCGGCCGGATCTTATTGTCGATGGTGAAATGCAGGCCGATACGGCTGTCGTGCCCCAGATACTGAATGGTACCTATGATTTTAATCAACTCAAAGGGCGGGCTAATGTGCTCATTTTTCCCAATCTCGAGTCTGGAAATATTGCATATAAACTGATGAACAGAATTGGAGGTGCTGAAGCTATTGGTCCGATCCTGATGGGTGTCAGCAAGTCAATTCACGTTTTACAGCGGAACTGCGAGGTCAATGATATTGTAAACATGACCGCTATCGCAGTACTGGATGCACAGAAAAATGAAAAGTGATCTGTGGCAGGGGAGGATGTACAAAGTCCCCTTTGTTGTCCGATTGCTGAATTTCATCGCAGGATCAACCGGTTGTAACAAATGAGCAGCATGAAGGCAGGTACAGAATAAAATCAAGCGCAGAATAAGGATGCATTTTGATTTGAAAGTGGTACGATCACAATATAATAAATCGGTTACCTAATTGAAAACAGCGTGAAGGCAGACTCAGCATAAAGACACGCGGGACAATTCATAGTGCATAATTATCGGCATATTAGAAACCCAGAGCGCTATAAGGTGAAATTTTTCCCAATTTAGAAATTGAGCGTCTGAAACATCGAAGGGGAAAGAGGGAAAATATGTCAATCTATAAGGGTGAGCTGAGAGATTCCCTTGATGAGAAAATTATTACTTTCTCTTTGATGTCTGTGATCTTTTAGGGTGATGTAATATTCAAGGAGGATTGCATATGAAAATTTTTGACACGATTACGAAGTACGGACATGAACAGATCGTCTTGTGTCATGATGAAACGACAAACTTACGCGCTGTAATTGCCATTCACAATACAATTCTCGGACCGGCACTTGGAGGCTGCCGGATGTGGCCGTTTGAATCGGAAGAGGAAGCTATCTTCGATGCCATGCGTCTGTCACGTGGAATGACTTACAAGAATGCCGCGGCCGGCCTGAATCTTGGCGGAGGAAAGGCGGTTATCATCGGTGATCCGAATAAGGATAAAAGTGAAGCCTTGTTTCGCGCTTTCGGACGTTTCGTGCAGAGCGTCGGAGGTCGATATATTACCGCTGAAGATGTGGGCACTTCGGTGGAAGATATGGAACAGATTAAAATGGAAACAAATTTTGTCGCTGGTCTGCCGGTAGAATTCGGGGGCAGTGGAGATCCCTCACCCTTCACTGCACTTGGCGTATTTGAAGGTATCAAAGCCAGTGTAAAATACCGGCTTAAAAGGGATAATCTTAAAGAAATCAAGGTTGCTGTGCAGGGGGCAGGTCATGTCGGCTATTCTTTATGTGAAATGCTGCAGGAAGCAGGTGCTGAACTCATCATTTCCGATATTTTTGAAGACAAAGTGGATCGGGTTGTTTCAGACTTTGGGGCGAAAGGGGTCGCCGGCAATGAAATTTACGAAGTGGATGCCGAGGTTTTTGCCCCCTGTGCTCTTGGCGCCATTGTTAATGATGACACGATAAAAAGAATGAAATTTTCGATTATCGCCGGCGGTGCAAATAATCAGCTTCTGGATGAAACTGTACATGGTAAAAAGCTCAAAGAGAAAAACATACTCTATGCGCCGGATTATCTGATCAATGCCGGGGGCGTGACCAATGTATTTTTTGAAGTAATCAATGAATACAGCAGCGATCGGGTCACCAAAAAAGTGAAAAATATATATAATATTTTAATGGAAGTTTACCGCATTTCGGATTCAGAAAATATTACTACGGTTGAAGCAGCGGCCCACCTGGCCGAGAAAAGACTGAATCTGATCCGGAATGTTCATCAAAACTATCTACGTAAATAGCTATCAGACCGCTGCTGCCCGTATGCGAATATAAAGGAGCAGGTCATGGCAAAAAAAGTTTTTGATTCATTGACCAATTGCATGGTGGAGACCATCCGGATCCTGGATGACCTCTCCGGAAAACAGCAGATGGAACGTATTCTGCATAATATTACACAGATTCTTTATGAGAAAACCAGCTGTCAAACCAGTGCGGTGATCCGTTTGCAACCGGGGAATGAACGCCTGGAGATTGTAAACTCTCACGGCCTTTCCTGGCAATTTTGTAAAAATTACCGCCGGAAGGATGTTAATTCAAAAGTCCGGGAATTTCTCTGGCAGGAAAATCCGCTATTGATTTCTGACGCCGACCGCAATGATCCTGTGGCGGCCGCCTATCAACTTGAACATCCTTTCCGGTCCTGCTATTGCCTGCCGCTGATGACGAATAAACAGCCGGTTGGCTATCTGCATCTGGATAGCCAGAATACAAATCATTTCAGTCCCGATGACCAGTTGCTGGCACAGTTGTATGCTAAAATCATATCGGTGACGATCCTCAAGACAAATTTGTTAGCTGCACTGGAACACCGGAGTGATCGCGATCGCGAAACGGGCGCGATTATATATGATATCTTTTATAACCGGCTGGATGAATCACTGGCAAAGGCCAACCGTCAGGGGGAGAAATTATCGCTTATTCTGATTGATGTTGTAAAATTCGATCAATTGCTGACAAGTTTTGGTGACCAGACATGCAGAGAATTAATGAAAGAATTAATTGCTGTACTAAGAAACAGCTTAAGAACTTATGATGCTATTAGCCAGTTCGGAGCGGACGAGGTGATCATCACGCTGCCCGGACATTCGTTGGAGGAAGCCGATGGCTGTACCAGGAAACTTTATGACATCATCAAAAAGAACAGGTTTACCGAAAAAAAGTTAAACATCGATGTCTCAATTGGAATCGCTGGATTTCCGGAACATGCTGTTACAGCAGGTGGACTGGTCACCGCATCCAAAAACGCTCTGGTTGAGTCGAAACGCAGTTCCGATAAAAGGATTACACTGGCAGGTAACTTCTATCAATAAGGATCTTCCATGTTGAAAAATTTTGCAGCGCTTCTGGATGAGGTTAAAGCTAAAAAAACACCCAGGATTGCAGTGGCACTTGCAGAGGCTGAAGATGTCCTGATCGCACTTGAAAAGGCCCGGGAAATGGGTCTCGCGGAGGCGGCATTGATCGGCAACAAATCACGTATCATAGAAGTGATGAAGAAACGTGGATTTGATCCGCGACATTATGAAGTGATCGGCGCAGATGGAGAAGCTGAGGCCGTGAGAAAAGCAGTCGGTCTGGTACGGGAGGGACATGCTCAGGTATTAATGAAGGGATTGTGCGGAACCGCTGCATTTTTAAAAGCTGTGCTTAATAAGGATAACGGGCTGCGTTCGGGGAAGGTGATCTCCCATCTTGCTGTATTTGAGAGTCCGGCTTACCATAAGATTTTTATGATGTCGGATGCCGCGATAAATGTGGCGCCCGATTTAGATGTAAAAATCGCGATAACAGAAAATGCCATTCAGGCCGCACATCGTCTGGGTTGTGAAGATCCAAAAGTGGCAATCATCTCCGCCGTTGAGAAAGTCAATCCAGAAGGAATTCCCTCTTCGGTCGATGCTGCGATCATCGCTAAAATGGGTGAACGCAAACAAATCAAAGGTGCCATAATAGATGGTCCGCTGGCTGTGGATAATGCGTTTTCAGCATGGTCCTGCCAGGTGAAGGGGCTTGAGACTCGGGTAGGCGGTGACGCCGACATTTGCATCGTTCCAAACATCGAGACCGGTAATGCGTTTTATAAAGCGCTGACTGTACTGGGTAATGCGAAGGTTGCCGGAATAATTGTCGGTGCGGCCGCACCGATCGTATTGACCTCACGGGCAGATTCTGATGAATCTAAATTCCTTTCCATCTTAACCGCCCTTAAAGCAAGCTGAGGTAACTATGCCCGATATATCAGATGCAAATATTCTGGTGATAAACCCGGGATCCACCTCGACCAAAATTGCCCTTTATTACGATGAAGATGAACTGTTGGATGAGAACATCGGTCATCGCATCGAAGATCTATCCCGGTTCAATAAGGCTTCGGATCAGGATCTCTACCGGATGGAGATTATCGTTCGGGTGCTGCGCGAACGCGGCGTAAATTTTTCAAAAATTCACGCGGTTGTGGGCAGAGGGGGATTAATTTATCCGATCGAAGGGGGTACTTACACGGTAAATGACCAGATGGTGGCAGATCTGAAACGGGGCGTAATGGGTGATCATCCTTCCAATTGCGGCGGTCTGATCGCTTATGCAATAAGTAAATCGCTCGGATGCGAAGCTTTTATCGTTGATCCGGTGGTGGTTGATGAACTGGAACCCTATGCAAGAATATCGGGAATGCCGCTGATCAAGCGTAAAAGTATTTTTCATGCTCTGAATCAAAAGGCTGTGGCACGCGATATTGCCAGGAAACTGAATAAAAAGTATGACATGCTGAACCTTATTATTGCACATATGGGCGGGGGAATAACCGTCGGTCTGCATAAAAGCGGCCGGGTGGTCGATGTGAACAATGGCCTGGATGGGGACGGTCCATTCAGCGCGGAGCGAAGTGGAGGAGTCCCTGTCGGAGATCTGATAAAGGCCTGCTTTTCGGGTGAATACACCTTGGCCGAAATGAAAAAGCTGGTAAAGGGCCATGGTGGGATGGTGGCCTATATGGGTACACAGGATATGCGTATTGTTGAAGAGCAGGTGCAGGACGGCGATGAACAGGCGGGTCTGATATATCATGCGATGGCCTATCAGGTAAGCAAGGAGATCGGCGCTCTGGCAACAGTTGCCAGAGGCAAGATCGACGCAATCGCGCTGACGGGAGGTATGGCAAAAAGTGAACGGTTCGTTAAACTGATCAAAGATTCGGTCGAGTTTATTGCTCCGGTTCATATAGTACCCGGTGAACAGGAAATGCGCGCGCTGGCTTTGGGGGCACTGCGGGTTTTGCGGGGTGAGGAGCAGGCAAAAATTTACCGGCATGACTGATTTTGTATCTTTCCAAGCAATTACACATCTGTATATCAGACAGCATTTTGAAAAAGCGCGTTTGATGTCGCCGTGAGTTTATTCGAGGTATTCGGGAGTCTGTCCTGTAACTCCAGACAGGTACCCGTACGCAAGATAAATCTTAAGCGGGATGGCATTGGCGGGCGTTTCAATAATATTTACTTGAAAGGAAGAGAGCCATGATTATGATGGTGGCCGGTGGTTTGATTGGTGCGTTGATCGGTTTCTTAATCGGAAAATACATGTCCAGACTCGGTACAGGATGTCCATTATTGTGTAATCCCCGCATCAGCACAATCTATTTCGCACTTATGGGAATTCTGTTCGCTTCCGGACAATAGCCGGCTACAAAAAGTAAATGTCCAGATCAGGAGGAAAGAGAAAACGCGTATTTATATTGAATATAGTTTACCTCTTTCCTTGTATCGGTATACAGAAAACAGGATTAGAAACGAAGAGGCTTAAACATGAAAGCGAATGTGGTGCAGGTTAGTGGAATAACGTTTATCGGAAGAGCGGCCAGCAATAATTGGGTTGCTATGGATGGACCGGAAGATTTCGGCGGCTGTAATGCGGCAACCAGGCCAAAAGAATTGATACTGGTTGGACTTGGTGGTTGCACCGGTGCAGATGTCGCCGCTATTCTACAGAAAATGCGCGAGAAAATAAACCGCTTTGAGATCGAGTTGGATGCAGAGGTCGCCGAGGAACATCCAAAGGTATTCACCAAAATCCATATCCTATATAAATTCTGGGGCGAAGATCTGAATAAGGCCAACATTGAAAAAGCCATACACCTCTCCCAGGATCGTTATTGTTCGGTAACAGCTATGCTAAAACCGGCTGTCGAGATAACCCATACCTATCAGATAAATCCGGCATAGCTTAAAAAGGGATCAGAGCTCAGGAATGATAATCTGTTCGGAGATTATTATTTTGAAATTTTAGCGCGGTAATTAATCTGAAAGTTTAAAGTGAATCATCTTAAAAAAGGGTGGGCTCGTTACTGAGATCACCCTTTTTTATTAATTCTGTGGTATTATTTATCAAGTTTCAGATCTTCGGTCAATGTCTTGTCCTTGCTCGGACGCCAGATATACTGATCGACAAAATAGTGATGAAGTGGAATACCGATGATCACGCTATACAATAATTCTTGACCTGTAATATTTCCGAACACGATACTATCACTGGTCATAACCAGCGGGCCACAGCCGGGATGTATTTCAAAGGTACAGCCGAAAAAGCGCATCAGTGCCGCCATCGCAATACCGCAAAGCATATAAATGAAGAAATTACTGCTGATCACCGTCGCCAGACCATATTTCTTCTTGTCCGTACCCGGTTTGTGATAACGGTTCTGGCTGTAAAACCATATAATACCATGATATTGTACGTCGTGATAAATCGTGACAAACGCCGAAAACGCAATGAGTGGTGCAGTCAACACAGCAGCACTGTAGTTGATGTAAGCGTAGAGTGGAATCAACGCGATGAAAAAGAGAATTTTGGGTATATTTAACGGTATTCCCATTCGATATCGCTGTATCTGCCGGAAAATGAAAAGACCGACGATGGCAATCATAAATGCCACTGATAAAAAGACTATTAAGTGTTCCCAATGTAATCCGCTGACAAACTGGCTCGAAAGTATTCCCTGGGCACGATCGGGATAGGCCGGGTAGACGCTGGACATACCGAAAAACATCCGCGCTTCCGGATGCCGGTCCCGCACCGCGCGCAGCGTCTCGGCGATCGCCTGAGCGACTTCCATAGTAGATTCGTATTGGGTGGCATAACCCACCAGTATGGAATTTGACATGGTGTGCTCCATTCTACAAAATTCTGCTGGTAATATATTTTACATATATTTGTACTCGATGGTTATTTTGTCTCTTTGCTAGCTTTTTTTCTGGGATCTAACGGCCGGCATATCCCGCTTGCAACGAGCGCAACAAGAAGCAAGTCGGGTTCGTGCCATTGTTGGGTAGCTGTCTGTGAGCGCAAGACCCCTGCTCTCAGTCCTCTTTGCCAGCCAACACGTAATTGCTCAACCGACCGTATTCCTGAAACCCAAGTCTTCGGTATACACGTTCTCCCTTCGGGGATGCTTGTAAGATGCCAATTCTGTAGCCCATAGCACGCGCTTCACGCAATGGAGCCAGAGTCAGTGCTCCCCAAAGCCCTTTACCTCGTGCCTCTGGTACGGTTGCTACACAATATATCCCGGCAACACCGGCCCCCAAGAATAGCTGTGATGTTGCCATGGGTTTCCCATCTAGCCATCCAAGATAAGAACGCAGGGGCAAGTCAAACCCCAGACCAGCGAACAATTCTACGGACACATCTCTCTCATCGCGTCCTCCAAAACCATCGCGCCCTCCAAAACCAAAGAACCAGGGTTGGATCCATTGGGCCAATGCTGCCTCATCACGTACAGTTTCGATGGTCAGACCTGAAGGGTAGGACGACTCCTCATTCAAGGCCAGCAAATCAACCGCCATACCGAGAGCACCCTTTGAATAGGTCAAACCATGCGCGATGAGACGCTCTCCGAGATCCGCCGGTTGCTGGCCTGGTTCGACCCACCAGGACAATTGAGGGCTATCTTTTGACTTAAAGTGCGCGAGTGTTTCCTCTATACGGGCGTCAACACTGTTTGGGTTCAATTCGGTACGCAGGACGCTGTTAAGGAAAGGGTGCGAAATGCCGGTGAGTACCCAGCTTAGCTCAGGGCTGTCGTATCGTTCGGCCTTTGGTGAGCATCCAAGGTATTCGTAGAACTCAAACAGATTGGCTCTAATGGCCTGTACAAGCCTTGGAGTTGAGAAACCCATCAGAATGTCTTTCATAGTGTTTTTCCCACTTACATCTCAGTCAAGGATAATACTGCCTAACGGTTTGTTCACCTGATCCGGCGGGTTTGCAACCTGTATTTTGAAATTGTAACCTTAGATTGCAAATTTCGCGCCGCGTTGTCTCCCTGCACAGCCCGGTCAGGTGCTACTTGGGTTAGCGGGCGTTTTTGATCTTTTTTCTATATTATAGACGAGCGATCCCGCGCCAAACCCGCTTGGGAGAATATCCCAACTTTACATCTCCAGGAATTCTGACTAATTCCAATTTCACATCATGCCAATCTTCAAGCAACTCCAACAAATATGCTTCTGAAAAAAAGCGCATTGTCTGTCCATCTTGTTCTAGAATGTAGTTTCTTTCAATTTCTCGCACTTCAGGCTTTTTCCACGCTCGGAAAGGGCGATCTTCTAAAGCATTTA
>Ga0209536_100009353_pt1 | contig 14579 bp, 14 predicted proteins | sample DeeMarSeWOR28_12_FD_187461 | JGI IMG/M metagenome (GOLD analysis project Ga0209536, IMG submission 187461) | Marine sediment microbial communities from White Oak River estuary, North Carolina - WOR-2-8_12 (SPAdes) (version 2) | ecosystem: Environmental > Aquatic > Marine > Intertidal zone >...
AGCCCAGGCAAAAAGTGAATTTTTTGAAGATCGTGCGACGATGCGTATGCCTGTTCCCGGAACAGTGGCCCGGGGAGATCTGCGGGCGGACCACGTATATTTTCAGGGTAAAAATGCCGACGGTTCTCTGGTGGTTAATTCACCGGTGGAAGTCACCCTTGATCTTTTAAAGCGCGGACAGGAGCGGTACAATATTTATTGTGCACCATGTCATGACCGCACAGGTGCAGGACAGGGGATTGTCATAAAAAAGGGTTTCCTGCCGCCGCCCTCGCTGCATCTTGACCGGCTGCGGGAAGCACCGGACGGACATTTCTTTGATGTGATCAGCAATGGTATCAGAAATATGCCTCCGTACAACCATCAGGTTCAGGTAGCTGACCGCTGGGCTATTGTCGCCTATATACGGGCCTTGCAGCGCAGTCAGAATGCCCGGAGGTCAGATGTTCCCGAGGAATTGATCAACCAGATAAATTAGAGATTGGTAATGGAAAACACTGAAAAATTTTATACAAAAGCACAGGTATGGGTTAAACCGGCCATGATAAGTGGTGTGATAGGTGTTGTCCTGAGTATCGCGGGGGCATTCATAAATCGAGAGCAATTTTATTTTTCGTATCTCACGGCGTATGTCTTCTGGGCTGGAATCGTGCTGGGAGGATTGTTCTTTACCATGATCCACCATATCAGCGGTGCGGTCTGGAGTACGGTTCTCAGGAGGATCATGGAAAGTCTGATGGTCGCGGCTCCGGTGATCGTAGTGCTCTTTATACCGCTGATATTTGGTATACATGATCTCTATCACTGGAGTCATGAAGATGCCGTGGCCGGGGATGCTTTGTTACAGAAAAAAGCAGGCTATCTGAATATCCCCTTTTTTATTATACGTTCTTTTGTTTACCTGGCAGTCTGGACTTTACTGGCGCTTATGCTCTATCGCAAATCGATCGCGCAGGATAAGGCATTTGATGCTGGTGAACAAATGAAGATAAAACGGATCAGTGCACCCGGCATCGTGGTTTTTGCTCTGACCATTACATTCGCGGCCTTTGACTGGCTGATGTCATTGGATCCGCACTGGTATTCGACGATTTTTGGTGTGTATATTTTTGCCGGCAGTTTTCTTTCGGCTCAGGCGTTCATCATCCTGTTTGGATTGGGATACCGGAAAAAGGGGATTTTAAAGGACATTATTACGATAGAACATTATCACGACCTGGGAAAGTTCCTTTTTGCCTTTACGATCTTCTGGGGATATATGGCATTTTCGCAGTATTTTCTGATCTGGTATGCCAATATTCCGGAAGAAACCATCTGGTATCAGCATCGCTGGGGGGGCAACTGGAAAGTCATTACGATGGTGCTCGTTTTCGGTCACTTTCTTATTCCATTTCTGGGATTGATGCCCAGAGCGGCCAAGCGAAATCTGACATATTTGAAAGGCATGTCAATCTGGATCCTGATCATGCATTTTATCGATATCTACTGGGTGGTTATGCCAACAATTCATGAGCATGGTTTCCGTTTTTCCTGGATCGATCTGGCCACCTTTCTTGGTATCGGGGGAATCGTGGTCTGGTATTCTGCCAGAAAATTTAACAGCGGGGCTCTGGTCCCTGTCAATGATCCAAAACTGGATGAATCCATACATCATATAAACTAATAAAGTGGGGAAATATCGGTGGCAGGTTATGAAAAGCGGGATATTAATGCCGCAAGAATTATCGTCTATTCAGTTGCAGGTATTATTATCTTAACGTTGATACTCATTTTGCTATATAACTATTTTCTGTCGGAAAAAGAAGAGATCGTTTATGAAACACAATTAAAACCGGAATCTGTCTTAATACGTGATATCAGGGCTTCAGAAGAAGAAACCCTGACTTCTTATAAATTACTGGATGTGCAGAGAGGTATATACCAAATCCCCATCGATCGTGCGATGCAGCTGATTGCAGAAGAAAATTTTCATAAACAGATGCAGTCGCGCTAATCCCACCTTACAGCAGGTCAGATATTAATGAAAAAACAGATCATATTCCTTGGTTTGATCGCATTTGTTTACGTTAGCCTTTCGCAGTTAAACGGACAGGTCGTGCAAAAAGAAGTTCGCGAACTAAAAAAAATAGATGTGATTGAACATCTCGGTGAAAAGATACCACTGGACCTGACCTTTAAAAATTCCAAAGGGGAAGAAATCATCCTCGGGGACCTTTTTAAAGAGGGAAAACCTGTTCTGCTCACGATGGCTTATTATGAGTGTCCCATGTTGTGTACCTTTGTGCTCAATGGTCTGAGCAATGGCCTCATGGATCTGAACTTTCTGCCCGGAAAAGATTTTCAGATGATTACCATCAGTATTGACCCGGCAGAGACCTGGGATCTGGCGGCCAGCAAGAAAAAAAATCAGACGGCCGCTGTAGGAAAATCCTTTCCGGAAGATGGCTGGGAATTTCTGGTCGGGTCTGCAGAAAATTCCAGACGACTGGCAGATGCATTGGGATTTGTCTACTATTATGATGAACAACGGGATGAATATGCTCACCCGGCGGTTTCATTTGTACTGACCGATCAGGGAATGATCACCCGTTATTTGTACGGGATTGAATATCGGGAGCAGGACCTTCGTCTGGCATTGCTGGAAGCATCCGAAGGGAAGATCGGGGATACCCTCGATAAAATACTGCTGTATTGTTACCATTATGATCCCGATGCAGGGGCATATGTTATATTTGCCGGAAATGTTATGCGGATTGGCGGCGTTATAACGATGATACTTCTGGGCACCGTGCTCGGTATCCTGTGGCGCCGTGAAAGCCGGAAGAAAGCCCGTCTTGCGGATTGATAAAATAAATGAAGCTATCGTAGGGGATATTTAATTGATGGACGGAAAAGGAACATTATATTTACCACCGCCGAGCTCAACAATCGCCGGAGAAGTTGATGCCCTGTTCTATTTTATATTTTACACTTCTCTGGTACTTTTCCTGATTGTCATCGGTGCGGCGGCCTATTTTATTTTCCGCTACCGAAGGCGTGACGGAAAAGCGGAATTAACCTCAGGTATATCACACAATACCAAACTTGAAATCCTGTGGACGGTTATTCCCACTATACTGGTGTTCATTGTCTTTGTCTGGGGCTTTAAGACCTTTATGAAAATGCACGTTGCACCCAAGGATGCGCTGGAAGTCAAAGCTACGGGGCAGAAATGGTTCTGGACATTCGATTATCCAAATGGTGCCAATAGTCTGAATGATCTTGTCGTACCGGTAGGTAAACCGGTGCGTTTGTTGATGTCATCCCAGGATGTCATCCATAGTTTTTATGTACCCGATTTTCGTATAAAAATGGATGTTCTGCCAAACCGGTATACGATCACCTGGTTTGAAGCAACCAAGACGGGTGAATATCAAATATTTTGTACGGAATACTGTGGAAAAGGTCATTCCGAAATGCTGGGAAAAGTAATTGTAAAGACCGAAGTTGATTATAATACATGGCTGGAACAGTCTGCGGTTGACATTCCGGAAGGCATGTCACTGGAGGATGCCGGTGCCAAGCTATATCAGTCAAAAGCCTGTGTTACCTGCCATTCGGTAGACGGCAGACCGGGGGTTGCGCCCAGTTTTAAGGGGCGTTTTGGAAAGCAGGAGCAACTGGCGGACGGGCAGTCTGTTACCGTTGATGAAAACTATCTCAGGGAGTCAATTCTGAATCCTCAGGCAAAAGTGGTTGCCGGTTTTCAGCCGGTGATGCCGACTTACCAGAATGTACTTACCGACCGGCAGATCGACGCGCTCATCGCATATATCAAATCGATTCAATAATTAAAGGTATTAAAAGCATGAATAATCTTCCGGAACCTAATTATCTTTCAGAACCAAAAGGGCTGAAAAGCTGGCTGCTCACCCTGGATCATAAACGTATTGGACTGATGTATCTCTTCGCCATTATGTTCTTTTTCATGGTTGGCGGGATTTTTGCCGTCCTGTTGCGTCTTGAGTTGCTGGCGCCCGGTAAAGATTTTATGGAGGCCGATACCTATAACCAGTTTTTCACACTCCACGGCGCCATCATGATATTTCTGTTTATTATTCCCTCCATTCCCGCAGCATTGGGAAATATCATACTGCCGCTGATGCTGGGCGCCAAAGATGTAGCCTTTCCGCGGCTAAATCTGGCCAGCTGGTACGTTTATGTCTTTGGATCCCTGTTCGCGATATTTTCGATCGTGACCGGCGGCGTCGATACGGGCTGGACTTTTTATACGCCTTACAGTTCAAGTACCGGTGGATCGGTAATATCGATGACACTTGGTGTTTTTATTCTCGGGTTTTCCTCAATTTTTACAGGTCTAAACTTTATTGTGACCATTCATAAACTACGTGCACCGGGTCTTACGTGGTTCAAAATGCCGCTGTTTGTCTGGGGGCTGTATGCAACCGCAATTATCCAGGTACTGGCAACCCCTGTCCTGGGGATAACCATGGTGCTTCTGATCCTGGAACGGTTGGTGGGTATCGGAATTTTTGATCCCGCCATGGGCGGCGATCCGGTCCTTTATCAACACTTTTTCTGGTTCTACTCACACCCTGCAGTCTATATCATGATTTTACCGGGTATGGGAATCATCAGTGAACTGATCTCCGTTTTTTCCCATAAAAAGATCTTCGGTTATAAAGCAATTGCATTTTCCAGTCTGGGTATTGCCTTTATCAGTTTTCTCGTCTGGGGACACCATATGTTTACCAGCGGGCAGTCTGAACTGGCGGCGATGATGTTTTCTTTTCTGACATTTCTTGTAGGTATTCCTTCCGGTATAAAGGTCTTTAACTGGATAGCGACCATGTATCGGGGGTCGATCTCTCTGAAGGCGCCCATGCTCTATGCACTTTCGTTTTTGTTCCTGTTTACCATCGGGGGACTCACCGGAATTTTTCTTGGCGCTCTGTCAGTGGATGTTCACCTGCATGATACATATTTTATCGTCGCCCATTTCCATTATGTTATGATGGGAGGCACGGTGATGGCTTTTCTGGGAGGGCTGCATTACTGGTGGCCAAAGATCTGGGGGCGGATGTATAGTGAAAAATGGGCCGGTATTTCCGTTGCATTAATATTTATCGGATTCAATATCACCTTTTTCACCCAGTTCATCCTTGGCGGGCAGGGCATGCCGCGACGCTATTACAATTACCTGGATCAATACCAGCCCTTACATGCTTTTTCTTCTGTTGGCTCATGGATACTTGGTCTCGGTTTCATTGTCATGGCGGTCTATCTGATCCACGCGATTTTCAAAGGACCGCTCGCCGGAAATAACCCATGGGGGGCGCTTACTCTGGAATGGAGGACCACTTCGCCACCGGATCCGCATAATTTTGACCAGACCCCTGAAATCACACACGGTATGTATGATTACGATAAAGTAATGATTGAAAGCACCTTAAAATAAACTCAGAGAACTGAAATGAGCAATGCAACAACTCGTCCGGCCTTCGTGCAACACCATTTCGCCGACGCTGAACAGCAGCGGGAATCTGCCAAACTCGGCATGTGGCTTTTTCTGCTGACGGAAATTCTGTTATTCGGCGGTCTGTTTGTCGCCTATGGTATCTTCCGTGCATGGAACCCTGAAATGTTTTTTAACGCCCATAAGGCACTGGATGTTAATCTCGGCACGATCAATACGATTGTTTTAATTACCAGCTCACTCACCATGGCACTGTCGATACATGCCATGCAATTGAATAATCGACGCCAGACGATCATGTTCCTGCTGATGACCTTAATCTTTGCCGGTGTTTTTCTGGTGATAAAATATTTTGAGTACAGTCATAAGATCGAACTTGGGCAGCTCCCGGGCAAATTCTATACCTTTACCGGAATCGCCGGTTCAAACCCGCACATTTTCTTCAGTATATATTTTGCGATGACCGGTCTGCACGGTTTGCATGTAATATTTGGTATGTTTGCCATCAGCTGGGTTTTGCGAAAGACACTGAAAAATGAATTTTCTGCTGAATATTATACACCAATCGAAATGGTCGGATTATACTGGCATCTGGTGGACATGATCTGGATTTTTCTTTTTCCTTTACTCTATCTGATAGGATAAAATTACTATGAAAGCACATACAGAACATATCACCCCTGTAAAAGTATATCTGGCAGTCGGTATCAGTCTGCTGATCCTGACAATTATTACCGTCGCGGTATCTTTTATCGATCTGGGTCCGTATAACATAACGGTGGCATTGATCATCGCCTCTCTCAAGGCTTTGCTGGTTGCTTTTTTCTTTATGCATATTTTCTGGGACAACAAACTGTATTTGATCATATTTGCGGGTTCATTACTCTTTCTGACTATTTTTCTGACACTCACCATGTTTGATACAGAAACCCGCGGATCCATTTACGAAGAAAAGGCCAGGCCGATTAACAGCGAGGCGCCAATCTATCAGCGAAACTAAAAAAGTCTCATGATTAATAATACGTTTAAGTGATTGATGTTTTACCAGATTACGTGAATAAATTATCAAAGATGGGAGAAAAAATTGTCCCCTGAAATTAAGAACTTTCGTAAATGGGCCCTGGCAGCAACGATTGTCACATATTTTTTGATCTTTGTTGGTGGCCTGGTAAGGGTATCGGGCGCCGGGCTCGGCTGTCCGGATTGGCCCAGATGTTTTGGCAGCTGGATCCCGCCATTCAGCCGGGATCAGGTGCCACCCGAGTTCAACGCAGGTATTTTCAATGTCACACTTGCCTGGATCGAATATATTAACCGTCTGGTTGGTGTGATCGTAGGAATTCTGATCGCCGGAACCGCTATCCTGGCGATCAGGAACTTTCGCTCCAGGAAACGAATCCTTATTCCTTCCGTCTTAGCCGCGCTCCTGGTTGCCTTTCAGGGCTGGTATGGAAGTGTGGTGGTCAGCAGTAAACTTATGCCGCATACGGTATCGGTCCACCTCGTTCTCGCCCTGACGATTGTGAGCTTACTTATTTATATCACCCAAACGGTATACCATCTGGAGAACGGAGGGGGTTCAGCAGATAAGAAAATAAATTCAGGATTGCGTAAAAGCGTAATTTTCCTCTGGCTAATTTCAATTGTTCAGATCGTGCTCGGAACCCAGGTACGTTCTGAAATTGAAATGATCCTCAGGGAATTTCCCCTGCTTTTTGAACAAGATATCATTACCGTTCTGGGACCGATAAATTATATTCACAGCATCTGGGGCATTTTGATCACCCTGATCAGTTTTTTTATTGCATTCAGGCTGGTCCAGAAACAGAAGGATACGACATCACTCGCAAGAATTACAGGTGGATTAGCGGTACTCCTGCTGGTAGTGCAGGTATTGATCGGCTCAGCGCTGGAGATATTCGGTATTCCGCCAATCCTACAGGTGTTCCATCTCTGGACAGCCAGCCTGTTCATAGGCAGTTTACTGGTCCTGTACACGGAACTTGCCCAGGTGAAAGGAGTCTGAAATGAAAACAAACGGCTTATATCGGGGTCTAATCTTTGGGATCTCCGGGGCATTAATACTTGCTCTTCTCGGTCTGATCGTGATCGAACTCGCGCAGGATTCACGTCAGTCATTGGAGGTACTGGGTACTGTACCTGATTTTTCTTTCACGAGCCAGAATGGTGAAATCTTCGGTAAGCGGGAAATGACCGGAAAGATAAATATTGTCAATTTTTTCTTCACCAGCTGTCAGGGGCCATGTCCCTATATGAACAGCAAAGTAGCCGGACTTTATCAAAAATATGCAACCACCGATATGGTGCGATTTGTATCAATATCTGTTGACCCTGAAACTGACTCACTGAATGTGCTGCGTAATTATGCAGCTCGTTTTGGGGTTACCGATGAACGGTGGCAATTTCTACGCGGCCCGATCGAAGATGTACAGGATCTGACAGAGAATGGATTTCACCTGGCCGGCGAATTGCCAAACCTCCACAGCACCAAGCTTGTTCTGGTAGACGCAGATGGGAATATCCGGGGTTATTATGACTCCTTTGATGATATAAGTCTTGACCTGTTAACGGTTCATACCCGGGAATTACTCAGAGATCTATGATGAATGTGATCGATCTGCCAGTGGTTAATGCCATGTTAAATGGGATCAGCATGATATTTCTCATTTTGGGGTATCGTGCTATTCGAAGCGGGAGACAAACCGTCCATAAACGATGGATGATATCGGCGCTGACAACTTCTGGCCTGTTTCTGATTTCCTATGTGATCTACCATTATCATGTGGGATCCGTACCATATATGTATCAGGACTGGACCCGGACGGTATATTTCATCATATTGGTACCACACATAATATTCGCCGGAATTATGACCCCGTTCATCCTGATCGCAGTCTGGCTGGCGTTACGTGAAAAATTCGAAAAACATGTCCGGTTGGTACGCTGGGTCTGGCCGGTATGGATGTATGTATCATTGAGCGGGATTATTATCTATCTGATGCTTTATCAGCGTGGGAACTTATTCTGACATCAGTTGCGGGACAGTGACCAGGTTAAAACTCTGGATATTCTCATAGCCGGCCTGTTCTAATTGTTCCTGTTGCAGATTGAACTGACCTTCCAGATACCGCACGTTTCGCCGGTAAAAGTCCGCTTCATCTGTCGTGTTTGGCGTTATTGTGCTGTTACGGGCCAGCCGGATCGTAAAATTCATCACCTTTCCCATAATATCCAGTTCTTCATGCATGATCGCAATGATTTCATTTTTCTGATTAAGCTGGTTTTGAAAGTCTTCACTTGCATTGGCCACTTTTGCATCTTTCTGGGCGATCGTGGCATTAAGTTGCGCAATCTGACTTTGAAAATCTTCCCGCTCTCCGGCAAATTCAACCTGAGCATAACCGTAAGTGATCACGGCTCCGGCAATGAGTCCTGCCACGAGGGCAATAACCGGAATGATATAAAGCGCATGTTCTCTAAACCATATCTTTCTGCGGGCAGACCTGCTTTCACGACTTGACTTCTGGTCTTCATAGAGCGATTGAAGAACTTCCGGGCTGATCGCTTTATTGCAGTGCGGACAGACGTCGGCAATTTTAGATAAGGGTTCCGCACAGTGAGGACAATAGTTCATAACTTCCTCTATTTAATTGTAAATAATATAAATTTTGCTTAAAAATAGAACTGCAAACGATTTAAGTCAAGGATTATACTTAATGGTCATTAAATGAAAGAGGGATTGATCATTAAGATGATCAATCCCTTGATGGAACTCAATACATTATTCAGAATATTCATTCTTGTCACTTGATTTTGTAGCTGACCAGTACATATATATGCACAAAACGACAAACATTACAAAACCGAGGATCTCACCACCGGTGGATTCCGCCCAGTGTTCCGTGCCGATCGCCTGCATGATCGTCCAGTCATCTGAAATAAATAATTGACCGAGCAGGATGATCAGCAGGGAAAAGACGCCAAAAATGGCCCCACCGGCTACGAAACCGGATGCGATAAGTGTTCCGCGCTCTTTACGCCGGGTTGCAATCTCTTCATTCCGGCTGCTTTTACCGACAAAATGAGCGATAATTCCGCCTGCCAGGAGTGGGGTGTTCAGATAAATGGGCAGATACATACCAAGTGCAAAGGCCAGCGGCGGGACGCCGACAAATTCGAGTACGATCGCCATGAAAACCCCGGCCAGATAAGCCAGCCAGGGCGCCGGCTGATTGGACATTAACGGTTCAAGCACAGCCGCCATGGCAGAAGCCTGTGGTGCCTCAAAACCGGTACCGGGACCGAATCCGGCTGTCCGATAGATGAGCAGGATCACCAGACCAACGGTGAACGACGCAAAGAGTGTTCCCAAAAATTTCCATCTTTCCTGAGTCCGCGGGGTTGTACCAAGCCAGTATCCGATTTTAAGATCCGTAACAAATGCCCCGGACATGGAAAGCGCGGTACAAACGACACCACCAATGATCAAAGCCGCAAGCATACCCGTTGAGCCGGACAAACCGACTTTGAGCAGGATTACCGAGGACAGGATCAGCGTCATAAGTGTCATGCCGGATACCGGGTTTACACCGACGATGGCAATAGCCCTGGCGGCCACGGTAGTAAAAAGAAAGGCAACGATTATAACCAGCAACAGACCGGTGACCGCGTGGATCCAGTTGAGATCAACGACCCCGAAAAGGAAAAATAAGAACATCCCGATAAAAACCAGAAACAGAATAACCATAATCCATTTCATTTTGATATCCACCTGCGTACGGGGTGTTTCATCTGTCACTGTTTGTGTAATTGACTTACCGGAACCGAACAGTTCAGAGAATGCCAGTTTGAATGCCCCGCCGATAATTCGTGAAGATTTAATGATGCCAATAATCCCGGCGGCGGCGATACCACCGATTCCCACATGACGAACATAATCACTGAAGATCTCCTGTGGGTCCATTTCGGCGATCGGCTTGACCGATTGCAATATCGGTTCCGGAATAAACTGACCGATAGAATAAACCAGCGGGATCAAAACCCACCAGGCCAGGAAGGATCCGGATGCGATGATCAGCGTATAACGCAGCCCTATTATATATCCCAAGCCGGTAACAGCTGCCCCTACATTGATCTTGAAGACCAGTTTTGCTTTATCCGCAAGAACAGCACCCCAGTTGAATACCTGAGTTGAGACAACCTCTTTCCAGAACCCCATACCGGCAACACAAAAATCATAAATTCCGCCTACGATTGCGGCAGATACCAGTACTTTGGCCTGCTCCCCTCCCGATTCACCGGCGACAAGTACCTCTGTTGTGGCAGTTGCTTCCGGAAAGGGAAATTCTCCATGCATATCCTTTACAAAGTATTTTCTGAACGGGATCAAAAAGAGAATACCCAGAAAACCGCCGATCAGGGAAGCCAGGAATATTTGATAAAATTCAGCATTTACCTGCAACAGGTAAAGACCGGGGATCGTAAAGATCGCACCGGCCACGATTACACCAGATGAGGAGCCGATAGACTGAATGATCACATTTTCCTGCAACGCATTTTTGCGCTTGAGCATTGTTGACAGCCCGACAGCAAGAATTGCAATTGGAATGGCGGCTTCGAAGACCTGTCCAATTTTTAATCCGAGATAAGCTGAGGCGAGTGTAAAAAGCACAGCGAAAAAAAGACCCCAGAACAAAGAGTAGCCGGTTAACTCCGGGACAATTTTCTCAGCAGGTACAATGGGCAGATACTCTTCACCCGGGTTGAGTTTCCGGTAGGCATTCTCCGGTAATCTCGTACTCTTATTCGATGGATGTTCCATTAAACCTCCCAATTAATAATAAACGATTATTCTTAGTGATGCAGTATAAAATCAGGTTTTGGTGGTTTATTTATTTCCCCTCGATCTGACGGCTGACCCAGGCCTCAAGGCCGCCGGTAACAATCAGCTCCTGGGCTGCCTGTCCGACCGGATCCATGCGGTAAATCTGATTTGTCGTTTTCAGTTCGGATTTTCGATAATCGATTTCAGCCAATATGCCCGTCCGGACAGTTGGTTTTTTATTTCCAAAATGATTTTTAAGATCCTCTACCAGTTTGGGCAACTCGATGATCAGGAATCCATTATTGAGTGCGTTACGCTTATAGGTCTCTGAGAAGGATCCGGCAATTACAATCTGAATGCCCCGATATTTTAAAGCCGTTGCAGCCTGTTCACGGGAACTCCCCGTTCCGAAATTAAATCCGCCGACAAGGATATCGCCTTTCTGAACTAATTTTTGAAAATCGGGATCATAATTTTCCATAGCGACAGCTGCCTGTTGTTCGGGTGAGAAATCATCGATATAGGTGTATTTTCCAGGATAAATGCCATCCGTGTTCATATTGTCCTGGTAACAGAAGATCAGCTCACCTGATATCCTGGATTGAAATCCATCGATAATGTCAATCTCGTTAGAATCTACCTGTTTTTTGGGATTTATCTTTAATTCTCCCCCTGGAACCATACCTTTCCAGTTACCGGGAAAAGTAATTCTGCCCGTGAGTGCAGAAGCGGCAACCACGGCCGGAGAAGCAAGATAGGCATCCGCATTTCGTGACCCCATTCTTCCTTTAAAATTACGGTTGGTTGCCGAAATACCAACTTCACCATCTTCAAGCAGTCCTGCCCCCAGCCCGATACAGGGTCCGCATCCGGGAGGGAGGGGAATCGCACCGGCATCGAGAAGTATTTGCCAGTCGCCGTTTTTTTCACTTTCCTGCTGAACTTCGCTTGAAGCAGCGGCTACATAAAATGACACCCCCTCAGCAATTTTTTTTCCACGAAGCACTTCAGCCGCTTCATGTATGTCTTCAAGCCGGCTGTTTACACAGGATACCAGATATGCCTTGTGAACAGGAATGTTTTTTTTGCTCAGAACCGAAACAGGTGTCATCACCTTTACGCTATTCGGGCCTGAGATATGGGGCTCGATTGATGCCAGATCGAGGCTGAGCTCCTTTGCATAATAAGCTCCAGGATCAGCTGCCGGTAAATTTTCTGCCAACTGATTGATACGGGTTGAATTAATACGCGGATGTACCCCTTTGCCATCCTGGTCAGACGGTACATCTGCCAATCCCCGTTTCTGAATATATTGCTCGCGGTCACGCAACCAATTAATGGTTTTCTGATCTACAGGGAATATTCCGGCCAGTGCGCCCCATTCCGTGGTCATATTTGCGATAGTGAGCCGCTGGTCGATGTTAAGATTTGCCAGACCGTCCCCGGCAAATTCGATGGCATGGTTAAGCACCTCATCCTGATTAAAGAAACCGCATAGTGCAATGATGACATCTTTTCCGGTAACCCCGGGAAAAAGTGTTCCGGTCAGATTGACCCGGGCAACAGGTGGAACCTGCCACCAGGTCTGACCAGTCGCCCAGATGGCAGCGGCGTCGGTTCGAACGATTGGTGTCCCCAGACATCCCAGCCCTCCATACATGTTAGAGTGGCTGTCTGAAGCGACGACAAATGTGCCAGGCCAGGCATACCCTTCTTCGCACATGATCTGATGCCCGATCCCCCTCCCGGCAGGGTAAAAATCTACACCCATGGCATGTGAAAACGACTCTATCTTACGGTATTTATCCAGGTTCTTTTCACTTTTATCCTGAATGTTATGATCAAGGGTATGTACCACCTGCCGTGGATTGGCCATACGGGTGGCGCCGATGCTGCGGAATTTTGGAATTACGGCACCGGTATTGTCATGGGTCATGATATATGCCGGCTTTATGGTAATATAGTCGCCACTGTGAACTTCCCTTTGAGAAGAGAAATTAACAGCGAATTTTTGAGCAATTTTTTCAACAAGATTCTGGGCCATAACGACTCCTGAGATTAGTCAAATCTGATATTGTTCTTTTTACGCCATTCATGCAATATCTGGTCTAGCACCCAGCTGGTCCGCGCAGCACTGATACCATTGCTGGGGCAGGTACCAACACCGTTAAGATCGTTTACGATGGATTGAATATGGGGAAGTTGGATGTGCCTGGGATTTTTGATTTCCCATTGCTTAACCAGATCCGGTGTGAGCAGACGGATGGGATCCTGTGAAAAGGTAGAAAATATGATCTTTCCCTTTTCACCGATAAATTCGATCACATCGGATTTTTGCGCGGCAGTGAAACACCAGAAACCGTTACCGGCAATGCCGCTCCTGAACATAAAGCTGCAGCTCACAACATCTTCTGCCGGATAAAGCCCGGCATGATTTTCTGCATATCCCTGAACCCGGTCTATGGGACCGAAGTAATAATCGAGAATATCAAAAGTATGGCTCGCCAGATCAATGAAGTACCCCCCGCCGGCAATGCCCGGGATGACCCGCCAGGGTAGGTCGTTTCGGTTATGATCTGAATCGAAAGGTGGCTGGTATAATTCGATGCGGACAAACCGCACACGCCCGATCGCGTCCTCTTCCAGAAGGGACCTCACTTTCAGGAACCTGGGAAGACTCCTCCGGTAGTAAGCAGTAAAAAGGGGCAGCGAGGATTTGTTTGAGGCCTCGATCATGGCAAGACACTCCTGATGACTACGTGCTGGCAACAGGTCGTATGGCTTCTGTACGTGATTTTGTCCGTCTTGCATTTGCCAGGGCTGGCCAGGAGAGCTTGTGGCTGTGCATGCACTCAAAAAAAACAGGATCAATAAGATAAGGAATGCTTTTTGTACAGATTTAGCAAGGATCATGGAAAAGATACTTCGTAGAGATGAATTCTGAAAGGATTATTTTATGGGTTGAGGGAAATCCTCATTCTGTAAGCGATATAAACCAGGTTTCCACTCTCGTTATCGGAGCTGAGATGGAACAGGTAAATTGTATTGGCATTTATTTCTAACGGCACATCAGCGCTTTCGCATTCCAATACATCCTGCTGGGTCTGGTTGCCCTGCAATAAATTTATATTTATGACATTGCTTCCAGTGCAAGCCAGGCTGACGTAGAGATTGATTGATGATTGGGTTGAATCAACCCTGAATTGGATCCAATCTTCAGGGTCCCCTTGTGGGGTGGAAATATCGCCGCTGTAAAGG
>Ga0209536_100009354_pt1 | contig 14577 bp, 11 predicted proteins | sample DeeMarSeWOR28_12_FD_187461 | JGI IMG/M metagenome (GOLD analysis project Ga0209536, IMG submission 187461) | Marine sediment microbial communities from White Oak River estuary, North Carolina - WOR-2-8_12 (SPAdes) (version 2) | ecosystem: Environmental > Aquatic > Marine > Intertidal zone >...
TAGTAAAAAGAAAAGGGTAGACAGGTGGCCATGAACAATCCATTGAAAAGTATAAGAATGCCCAGAAGTCTAAAAATCAACCTGAAATTGAACTTCATTAAAATCAGTTAAAATATTCTTCTACTTTATGGATGCATTCAGGCAAGCATAAGACAACCACACGGTCTTCTGCTTGTATCCTAAATTCGCCGGTAACTGGTTGAACCTGTCCGTCGCGAATAACACCTCCAATAACAGCAGATTTTGGGAAATTGAGTTTCTTTATCTCTTTTTTTGTAATCTTGGAACGTTCGGGAACTACGAACTCCATAATCTCAGCTTCTGTGCCATGGATCCCGGTAAGTGAAATGATATTTCCCTTTCGTACATAGCGGGATATGAAATTGGCAGCGATAAGCTTTTTGTTGATCATGGTATCGACGCCAATATTTTGAGATATATGGATGTAATCCATATTTTCTACAAGGGCTATGGTTTTTTTAACCCCCAGATTCTTCGCGAGCAAGCAGGAAATGATATTTGTTTCAGAGTTCCCCGTTACGGCAACAAAAGCATCCATATCCTGAATGCCTTCTTCCTTTAGTAACTCCACATCGCTGCAGTCTCCATTAACTACAAGCGTATCAGGAAGCTCGTCAGCAAGCTGATAGCTTCGATCCCGGTTCTTTTCAACAAGTTTTATATTGTAGGTTTTACTTAACCTTCTGGAGGCATGATATCCTATTTTGCTCCCACCCATGATCATGACATCCTTTATATTGGTCATTTCACTTTTACCGATATCTAGGATTTTCTTAATGCCATTCTGTTGAGCGATAAAATAAGCATGGTCATTTTCCCTGAATTTGGAACTGCCATGAGGAATTATCGTCTTCCCGTTACGTAATATGGCCGCGGTGACAAAATCATGATCCGGATTTAAATAGGCCGTTTCTCTTAATGACCGGTCTTTCAGCTGATTGTTTTTATCAATGTTAATGCCCAAAAGCGTCAGCATCCCTTCGTCGAATTCGAACGTATCGGTTACCATTGATTTGGCCAGCAGCCTTTTAATCTCCCGTGCAGCAAGAGATTCCGGGGAAATCAGCTCGTCTACGCCTATGGTTTTCAGATCAAGTATATCGGTTTTAAGAAAAAATTCAAGATTACTGATTCTCGCGATGGTCTTTATTGCTCCGAGTTTTTTTGCAATTATCGAGGAGGCAAGGTTGGTTTCTTCATAGCTGGTTACAGCAATAAAAAGGTCTGCCCCATCAACATTGGCTTCCTCAAGTACACTGTAGGAAGTTGAACTTCCTTTCACCGTAGCACAATCAAAATGACTGGATGCATAATCCAGTTTCTCCTGGTCTACATCAATTAATACTATGTCTTGCTTTTCGTAGGCAAGCAGCTTGGCGAGATGAAAACCTACTTCACCGGCACCTGCAATTATTATTCTCATTAAAAAACAGCAGTACTAAATCATCGACAAAGTTGTATATATATCCTGAACATTTCAAGTTGTTTAGGATGATAATTATCATTTTTTTATACGGCATCCGTTCCTCGAGGTGGTTTGATGTTTAAAGGCTAAAATTGCAGGGTAAAAATAGTATAGATATCCGGTTCTGATTTTACAACCAGGGAGCCATGATGCAATTGCATGATCTGACGGGATAATGCCAATCCAATTCCCGATCCTTCTTTTTTCGTGGAGTAAAAAGGTATGAATATCCTGTCAAGTGCCTCCTTGATTATTCCCGGACCGTTATCCTTCACCTCGATGATTACCCGCCGGTCCGTATCAATCCTTCCCCGCAATTCAATTCTTGCTTCTTCCTTATCAATAAGTGCTTCTTTTGCGTTCTTAATCAGGTTGATCAACACCATTTCGATCAATTCCTTGTCGGCGGTTATCTCCAGGTTGTTGGGGGTTAAACTTATCTCGAAATCGATGCCCAGACTGTTCAATTCAACACCCAGAAGGTGGTTGATATGGTCAAACATCTTGTGAACAGAGATGGTGGTAAATTTGGGTTTTGGGATTGTAGTATAATCCCGGTAGGCATCTACAAATCTAACAAGTCCCTTACTCCTGTTTTCAATAGTATTAAGGCCATCTTTAAGGTCGTCAACCGCTTCATCGTCTAAGGTATATGATCCGTTGTTGTCCAGTTTCGTGATGTCTTCCTTGAGGATCTGGTTTAAGGTTTCCGTCAATGAGGCGATAGGCGTGATGGAGTTCATAATCTCATGTCTGAGGACTTTAGTAAGATTTTGCCAGGCCTCAATTTCTTTTTGTTGCAGTTCCGTTTGGATATTCTGCAAGGCTACCAGTTTATATGTTTTTCCCCTAAGTCGCAGTTCAGTGGCATGTATGGCGAGTGAAACATCGTTAGTATTCCGAATCAATGCCTTATCTCCTGGATTCATATCCATAAGCTTTCTATACAGTTCCGGGTTTCTTGGTTTCAGTTCAATGATATTCCTGATCTGTGGAGTCTGAAGAAATCGTTTTGCCGTAGTATTTATGATGCCGATCTGTCCTTCGTGATCAAAAGACAGCAGACCAGTACTTACGTGCTGTACAATGGTATGGAGATAATTAAGGTGTTCCTCTTTTTCGGCACGCGCCAGCCGGAATGCCTCCAATACTTCATTGAAAGCCCTGTTTAGTTCCCGGAATGTCCTTCCCAGCTTGTTATCGTAGGTAAATCCGGAGGAAAAATCAGAATATTTAATAGATTCGAGGAAACGGGTGAGCTTTCGGTTCGTATTCTCCACATACCTGAACAGATCGATCAATTGAATGACAATGACTATGCCTACGATTAAGGGACTTACGAATTTGCTTTCATAACCAAGCAAATGAATGAAAAGATAGGTACTGGCAAATATTAGCAAAACCCGGATAATGACCGATATGCGAAAATTACTATAGCCCATATTTTTCCAATCTTCGATACAGCGAAGAACGGGTTAAACCGAGTTCATTCGCCGCCTGTGAAATGTTGCCGTTGAATTTCTGAAGCACTTTTCTTATCAATATCTTCTCGACCTCTTCCAGATGATAATCTTCCAGATGAATCCCGGATTTATCTTTTTCCTGGGCAGCAGGACTGAAGAAAAAATCTTCAGCGTTCAGAACATGTCCGGTTCCCATAATCACTGCCCGTTCAATCGCATGCTGTAATTCCCGTACATTTCCCGGCCAGGAGTAGTTCATCATCTTCTTTCTGGCTGCCTCACTTACCATGTGGATGTTCTTATTGTATTTTCTTGTATAGATCTGAAGGAAATGTTGAACCAACAGGTCTATATCTTCTTTTCTATCCCTTAAAGGAGGTAGTTCAACTTCTATTGTATTAATTCTGTACAACAAATCCTGCCGGAATTTGTTTTCCTTCACCAGTTCATAGATCGGAAGGTTGGTGGCACAGATCAAACGTATATCTATGGTTTTGGCTTTATTGGATCCCACCCTCGTGACACTTCGGTTTTGCAATGCACTCAGAAGCTTAGCCTGTAAGGGTAAAGAAAGGTTGCCTATTTCATCCAGAAACAACGTCCCGCCTGAAGCAACTTCAAACCTGCCGGGCCTATCCTCTTTCGCATCTGTAAATGCGCCTTTCACATGTCCGAATAGTTCACTTTCAAATAACGTTTCACTGATCGCTCCCAGGTCGACACTGATGAATACTTCCTCTTTGCGATTTGAATTTCGATGGATTGCCCTCGCAATCACTTCCTTACCTGTTCCGTTTTCTCCCAGTATCAGCACATTGGCATCTGTTGAGGCCACCCTGTCGATGGTCTGGAAGACGCGTTGCATGGAGGAAGCACTTCCAATGACATCCTGAAATTTATGATCGATGTCGGAAGAGATCTGTTTCTGCTTGTCCTTTAGTGCGTTGACCTCCATTTTGGATCTTCTAAGCAGCATAGCTGAATTGACCGTTGCCAGCAACCTTTCGTTTTCCCAGGGTTTGAGAATGAAGTCCATGGCCCCTTCTTTTATGGCTTTAACCGCCATTTGTACATCTCCATAGGCCGTGATTAATATAACGACAGCGGAGGGATCAATTTCCAGAATCCTTTCCAGCCATAGAAACCCTTCATGTCCACTGCTTACGTCTTTAGTAAAGTTCATGTCAAGCAGAATGACATCATAATTCTCATTCTTGAGTAAAGTAGGGATCGAATCCGGCGATTTCTCAATATCGACCTGTTTGATATGCCGCTTTAAAAAAATCCTTGCAGCCTTCAGCAGATCCTCGTTATCATCCACTATCAATATTTTGCCGGTCTTCGTTTTATCTTCGGGCATGCTTTGTTGTGAAAATTATTGTTAAGTATACACTCCTCTAAATATAATTTATATATACGTGATTTTAAAAACTTTTGATATAAAGATAAATTCGGACATTTTTTATCAATAAATGACCGCTACCGGACACCCTCGTTCGATGCTGGACGATTGGATTCATATAGATATCTTAAAATTAGGCTTTAAATGCACTTTTCAGATTGGCACGCTTGTTGGCATTAAAGAGACGGTCAGCAAAATATTTTTCGAATTATGACAATGGATAGGAAAATAAAGAAGAAGAAATGGACGCTAAAAAGGATATCCCTTTATGCCTTCGGGTTGGTGTTTGTTGCATTTCTGTTGTGGAGTTTTCTTTTTGCTGATAAGCGGTCAAAGGTCAAGATCGACGCTGAAAAAATTACTATCGGAACAGTTAAGAACGGCATATTCCAAGATTTTATTCCTGTAACCGGATCCGTGCTGCCGATAGAGACCAGGTTCCTGGACGCTATTGAAGGAGGAATAATTCAATCCATTGAAAAAGAATCCGGTGAAATCCTTAAAAAAGGGGATATCATTATGCGTTTGACGAATACTTCTCTTGAATTAAGTGTATTAAGCCAGGAAGCTTCCCTGTATGAGCAAATCAACCGGTCTTCAACCACACGTTTATCCCTGAACCAGAACGACCTCAACCAGCAGGCACAACTGGCACAGATAGACTATCAGATAGAATTACTGAGACCCCAATATGAAAGATACAAAACCCTTTATGAGAAAAATCTAATCTCTAAACGGGAATTTGAGGAAGTCGAAGAACAGTATAAGTATAATCTGCGGATCAGGGAACTAACGTATGAATCCTACAGGACAGACTCTCTTTCAAGAAGTTATCAGTTGAGGCAGATCAATGCCTCCGAGAGAAGGATGATGCAAAGTCTGGATGGCGTGGGCCGGATCCTGGAAAACCTGATTATCAGAGCGCCAATCAACGGACAGCTTGCCACACCGGACCTTGAATTGGGACAGTCGATTGTAGCCGGAGAACGCGTGGGACAGATCGACGTACTCGACAGCTTCAAGGTACGCGTAAGAATTGATGAGCTCTATTTGCCGAGAACTGAAAAGGGTTTGTTCGGGACATTCAACCTGGCAGGGGAACAGTATGAGTTGGTGATAACAAAGATATATCCTACCATTGAGGAAGGCAGATTTGAAGTAGATATGGAATTTACGAATGAGCAGGCACCCGGGATTAAAAGAGGCCAGAGTGTAAGAATAAGGCTTCAGTTGGGCAGCTCAGAAGAAAGACTTCTGCTTCCGGTGGGTGGTTTTTACAAGGATACCGGTGGAAACTGGGTATATGTTCTGGAGAAAGACGGAAGTCAGGCTGTGCGAAGGGATATTCGCCTGGGCCGCAAGAATCCAGAGTATTTTGAAGTGACAAGTGGTCTGAAAGATGGTGACCGTGTGATTACCTCCTCCTATGATCATTTTGGCGATAATGAAGTGTTGTTATTAAAATAGAAGAACTACAATAAAATCTAAAATTATGATTAAATCGGTAAATCTAAAGAAGGTTTTTACTACAGACGAAGTTGAAACCACTGCGCTCAATAATATTACCATGGAAATTAAGGAAGGTGAATTTGTAGCCATTATGGGACCTTCAGGATGTGGTAAATCTACGTTGTTGAATATTCTCGGATTGTTGGATAATCCTACCGATGGAGAATATTTTTTCGGCGAAAACGAGGTATCCAAATATTCGGAACGTCAAAGGGCGCAATTGAGAAAAGGATCCATAGGTTTCGTGTTTCAGAGTTTTAACCTGATTGATGAATTAACGGTCTTTGAAAATGTAGAATTACCGTTATTGTATTTGAAAGTGCCGTCCAAGGAAAGAAAGAAGACTGTTGAAGAGGTGCTTGAAAGAATGAACATCATGCATCGAAGAAACCACTTTCCTCAGCAGTTGTCGGGTGGACAGCAGCAAAGGGTGGCCATTTCAAGGGCTATTGTGGCGAAACCAAACGTGATACTTGCGGATGAGCCGACAGGTAACCTGGATTCTGCCAATGGTGAGGAAGTTATGAAATTACTGGCTGAATTAAATGAAGAGGGAACAACCATAATCATGGTGACTCACTCCCCCTATGATGCCAATTACTCCCACAGGATCATCAATCTGTTTGACGGGAAAATCGTAACTGAGAACATTAAGGAACAATTCCACATATAAAAATCACTTAAAGAAATACATATAGAAGGGGAGTCATTGGTTTGACTCCCCTTTTTTATATGCTTCTTCTTATTTTGCAGGGTAATGGTGCTGTCCCTGGATTGTGGATCCTTATCTTTCCTATGATTGATTCATTATCGCTTCAATCTCTTCAGCTTCTATGGGGATGCTCTCCATCAGGTCCAGCAGCCCATCTTTTTTGATGACCACATCATTTTCAAGCCGTATCCCAAGATTTTCCTCCCGGATATATATGCCTGGCTCAACCGTAAACAGCATATTTTCTTCGAATTTCCGGAAATGACTTCCAACATCATGAACGTCCAGCCCAAGGTGGTGGGAGGTGCCGTGCATGAAGTATTTCTTATAGGCAGGACGCTCAGGGTCCTGGTTCTTTATGTCTGTTTTGTCAATTAATCCGAGGCCAAGCAATTCCGATTCCATGATCTTGCCTACCTCTTTGTGGTATTCAGGGATCACATTGCCGGGGCGCAACATCTCGAAGGCCGCCCGCTGAACCCTTAGAACAGCATTATAGACATCCTTCTGCCGGGGGGTAAACCTTCCATTGACAGGAATAGAACGGGTAAGGTCGGCATTGTAATTGGCATACTCAGCCCCCACATCCAGTAATAAAACATCCCCATCTTTACATCGATCTTTGTTTTCAATATAATGCAGGACACAGGCATTAAATCCTGAAGCGATGATGGGCGTATAGGCAAATCCTTTGGATCTTCTGCGTACAAATTCATGAATAAACTCTGCTTCTATCTCATACTCGTATACTCCAGGCTGAACAAATTCCAATATTCTTCTGAAGCCAAGTTCGGTAATGTCACAGGCAATCTGCATTAACTCGATTTCTATATCGGATTTGATCATTCTGAGGTTGTAGATTATGGGGGCGATCCTTAGATAAATATGCAGTGGATATTTGTCCTGACACCATTTTATAAACCGCTTGTCCCTGGTTTCTACCTCAACCAGTGGTCTTCGGGTATGTTCATTGGTGTTCAGGTATACATTTTCAGCCTCCGCCATGAGTACGTTAAACGTGGTCTCAAATTCTGAAAGCCATTTGATATTTTGAATGCCTGAGGTCTTTGTGGCCTCTTCCTTCGTATATTTATGACCCTCCCAGATTGCTATCTCGTCGTTGGTTTCCCTTAGGAAAAGAATCTCCCGCATGTTCTTATCCGGAAAATCAGGAAACAAGACCAGAATAGATTCTTCCTGATCAATTCCCGAAAGATAAAATATATCACTGTTCTGCCGGAACACCATAGTACCATCGGCGTTGGTGGGTTGTATATCATTTGAGTTGAACACGGCAATTGAACCCGGTTTGAGTTGTTTCACCAGGTTATTTCTGTTTTCAACAAAAAGTGCGTTTTTAATAGGATTGTATTTCATCTTTTTATTATTAATTTTTCAGGTCTACTGGAATCATCGATAAAAAAACAAGTTACTGGAATGGTTCCCTTCATAAACCCCATCTCCTGTCGAATGTATCCGTTCAATAACTAATCTGAATGTAATATTAACAATAATTTAAGTCCTTTGATCCAAATAATGCGAATTTTCGAATATCTGGCCACAATTTGGGTTTTTGGATGTATAATATTGCTATTTTTGCCAGTTATGTAATAGATAATGGACTATCAGGAACATTCTTTCCAAAACAATATTCGGCTGGTACATAAACAGGTGAACAATACGCGGGTAATGCATTGTGGATTCATCATCGACATAGGCAGCAGGGATGAAAACCATAAGCAATTGGGAATTGCACATTTCTGGGAACATATGGCCTTCAAGGGCACCTCAAAAAGGAAAGCCTATCATATTATCAGCCGGCTTGATTCTGTAGGAGGGGAGCTCAATGCTTTCACGACTAAGGAAAAAGTGTTTTTCTACGCCAGTGTGTTGAGTGAGTATTTTGATATGGCTGTAGAACTTCTGACGGATATCACTTTTAATTCCATTTTTCCAGAGAAACAGATCGAAAGGGAAAGGATTGTTATCCTGGATGAGATGGCCATGTATCTGGATAATCCTGATGATGCGATTCAGGATGAGTTCGATGCCGTAGTATTCGGGGATCATAGCCTGGGGCATAATATTCTGGGTACCACGGATACCATGAAATCTATAGAAAGAAGTGATTTCCTGACCTTTATTGGAGAGAATCTGAATACGGAGCATATCGTTTTTTCAGTCGTTGGCCCAAGGTCTTTTAAAGATACCCTGAAGGTTTCAGGCAAGTATCTCAAGCATATCCCCGGGCATCATTCGGTCAGATCAAGAGTGCAGCCCATACCAAAACATGGGCAGAAAATCACACAACATAAAAATTTTGGCCGGGCGTATTGCGCCATCGGGAAAGATGCATATTCCGTGAAAGACCTTGAACGGATCCCGTTTTTTATGTTGACCAATATTCTGGGTGGTCCCGCCATGAACAGCAGGCTAAATCTGTCCTTAAGGGAAAAATATGGCTATGTATACTCGATCGATGCTTTGTATAGCTCCTATTCCGACACAGGGATATTCGGGATTTATTTTGGAACAGAGAAGAAATATTTGAACAGAAGTATTAAAATTGTACTTTCTGAGCTGAAGAAGCTTAGGGAGCAAAAACTGGGATCTTTGCAGTTGCATAAAGCAAAACAACAGATTAAAGGTCAATTGGCTATTTCAGAAGAAAACAATACCAATCTGATGCTCATGATGGGTCGAAGTCTGATAGATCTTGATCGGATTGACACACTGGATTTTGTTTTTAAACAGATTGATTCGCAATCTGCACGGTCTTTAGCTTGTATAGCAGAAGAAATGTTTGTTGAGAACCAGTTAAATTATCTGATATTTAATCCCACTGATCATGAACATCATCAACGATAAAATTCAGGAGTACGCCGAGGCCTACAGCACCAAGGAGCCTGAGCTGCTTGCTGAGTTAAACCGGGAAACCTATGTAAATTATTTGTTTCCAAGAATGCTCAGCGGACATAATCAGGGGAGATTCCTGTCCATGATAGCAAAAATGATCAGGCCCGACCGGATACTCGAGATAGGTACCTACACCGGGTATTCTGCCATATGTCTCGCGGAGGGTTTATCAGACCGTGGAATACTGCATACCATTGAAATTGATAATGAAAACGAAGACATCATCAGACGATATATTACTAAAACGGGAAACCATGAAAAAATCGTCCTTCATTTTGGCAATGCGATGGATATTGTTCCAAAAATCAATGAGACCTTTGATCTTGTTTTTCTCGATGCCAATAAAGAAAACTATGTGGAGTACTATAAACTGGTGATGGATAAGGTCAATTCAGGAGGCCTTATTTTAGCGGACAATGTTCTGTGGGATGGCAAGGTTCTTGATCAGACATTAAAAGATAAGGAAAGTGCCGGGATACGGGAATTTAATGAGTACGTTAAAAATGATCCTCGCGTAGAACATGTATTGCTGACCATTAGAGACGGGATCATGGTTATTCGAAAAAAGTAAATTTGAAATGCTAAATTTTGAGAACAGAGGTTTTGTAAGGACAATGAGGTGGCTAATAATATTGTTTCTTCTATTGCCTTTCAGGGTAGATGCACAGGGTCCCAGGGTGCCTTCGGTCATTCAATTTGCCGATATGGAACTCAAACTTCACGATCAAGTGCGTAAAGAAATACAGACAGAGGTTGATGCCCTGCATCGAAGTCCGAAATACTTCAATATAAAGCTTGAGCGGGTAAATTTATATTTTCCAATAATCGAAAGGATTTTGAGGGAAGAAAATGTTCCCGACGATTTCAAGTACCTGGTCATCCAGGAATCTGCCCTGGTATCTGATGCTGTTTCTACTTCAAATGCCGTAGGTTTCTGGCAGTTTAAAATTCCATCAGCTCAGGAAGTAGGCTTAAGGGTTGACAGCAACATTGATGAACGATTGAATATTACAGCCTCAACACACGGCGCGGCAAAGTATTTGAAGAGAAACAATTTTTATTTTAACAACTGGATCTATGCATTATTGGCTTATAATATGGGTGTAGGAGGGGCCAATTCAGTTGTTAATGACAAAAATTTTGGTGAGAAAAAGATGATGCTCAACCGGCGCACACACTGGTATATCGTCAAATTCCTGGCCCATAAAGTAGCATTCGAGAACTATGTCACCGAGAGCAATAAGAGATTATATGAATATACTGACGGTGGTGGGCAGAATCTGAAACAGATCGCCACCGGCCTTGGTGTGGATTATAATGACCTGATGAATTACAACAAATGGTTGAAAAAAGGGAAAGTGCCTGAAGACAGGTTGTATTGGGTGATAATACCGGGGCTGTCTTCCCCTCCGGTCCAGGCCGCCAAGGTTATCCCACAAGCTGTCAGGTCAGAAGATGCCACCTTCGTGTCGCCCAACAGTGCCCTTTATCCCAAGATAAAGGTGGGCAACAGCGATTCAAGGATTGTAAAGGTTAATGGTATTCCGGGCGTGATAGCCAATGATGGTGAGGACCTGAAAACCCTTGCCCTGATTGGAGGATTGGAATTGTCAAAGTTTCTGAGAATCAATGAGACGGATATATCACATCAGGTTGTTGCAGGCAATGTGTATTATTTTAAGTCAAAGAAAAGTAAGGCGGGTGAACATTACCATACCGTGCTCCACGGTGAGGATCTCTGGATGATATCACAGAAGTACGGGGTGAAAGTACAGAAACTGATGGTGAAAAACCGGCTGGAGCAGGAATCGGATATTAAACCAGGCATGATTTTATGGCTCAGGTATATACGGTCAGCCGATCAACCGGTGGAATATGTTCAATTGCCTCCACTTGTTGAAGAACCAGGTGCGGTTGTCATAGAATCGGGTAACACGGGATCCGCCGAAGTTCAGGATTTGCCTGCTATTTCAGAACAATCCATGGAACCGAAAGATGGGTACACCCAGGAACCGGTGGACGAGTATACTCAGATAGTGGAAGAAAAAGAAGCACGGCCGGAGATAGTGCTTGCTGAAACTACGAATACGAACACAGATGAGGAGGTGGAAGCGCTGTCGGTTGAGGAATTGGAAGAATTGGACAAACAAAAAGCACCCTTATTCCATACCGTGGAATCAGGGGAAACACTCTATTCTATCTCGAGGAAGTATGGTGTTGAGCTCAATGATATATACCGGATCAATGACTTGAGCCCGGATGATAAGATCGGAATTGGACAAAAAATATATTTATCCCCTCCATTTGATGAGATCGAGGATAAAAACGAAAATTCGGATCGGGATTCTTACATGAATTATACGGTGAAAAAAGGGGATACCCTATACAGCATATCAAAAAAGTACAATGCCAGCGTAGATGACCTATTGAAATGGAACAATAAAACAGATAATAGTCTACAGGTGGGCGAAATTATCAGGATAAAATCCAATAAGTAACCTTTTCGAATATCTTTATTTTAGAATAATATTACATGCATACTAAATCCCTTTGTTTTAATTATTAAACCGTTCAATTAACGTTAATTTTGCTATTGTGAATTTTTAAATTTTTATCTGATTTAATATAATTTTTTTTAGTTTTTATTGAGAACTTACTTTATTATTGTGAAATAAATTGTATTACTAGATGGCAAAGGATACCGGGCACATAGATTTGGTAATGTTGGTGGATGACAATGACACAGATAACTTTATAAGTCGACGAATAATTGAAATTACCAAGTTTGCAGGCGATGTGGTAATAAAGAATTCAGGGAAAAGTGCACTTGAATATCTTGAAGATCATAAATCTAATCATGATAAACTTCCGGACCTTATTTTTCTCGACATCAACATGCCCATTGTGGATGGATTTGTATTTTTATACGAATTTGAAAAATTCGACTACACCATAAAAGACAAATGTAAAGTCATTATTCTTTCTTCTTCTGACAACAAGAGAGATATCGATAAAATCGTCAACAACGATCACGTGATTAAGTTTATCACCAAACCACTGACTGAGGTTGCCCTCGAAGAAGTAGCTCAGATCGTTTAAAAGTCTTTTTGTTACGCTAACCTGGGAATTCCGGGCACATTCTTCTCCCACAGTTTCTTATTACTTTGCCTTTTTATTGTTATTCATTAGCATTATATTCAATCAAACGCAATTGATTAACCATGAAAAGGCCTGGATTATTCATTTTTATTCTCGTATTTCTTCTGTCAGAGAAAGTATTTCCACAGGGTGGTATGCAGGATAGTATCAAGACCCAGTATGACACCATCAGTTACTGGACAAGAACCGCAGAAGTTGGTGCAACATTCAAACAGATCGGTTTGAAGAACTGGGTTCAGGGTGGGGCAGAACTTATTTCTCTGAACCTGACAGGTCGTATCCGGGCCAGAAAAGAGAAAGAAAGATACATCTGGCAAAATGGATTTGAAACCAACTACACATTAACAAAACAGGGAGAACAAAAGAGAATAAGGGCAAATACCGATGACTGGAGATTGATCACACGGTACAACTGGAAGTTGGAGAACAACTGGGCGATTACAACCGGCATCACCATCAATTCACAATTCGGTGCATTATACAAGGTACGTATTGATCCGAATACAGACGAAGAAGTGACTACGCTCACCAGCGATTTTTTTGCTCCCGGTTTCATATGGCCTTCCTTCGGATTTACAAAACTAAAGAAAGACATATGGAGTATATCCCTGATGCCAGTGTCCGGCAAGCTGGTAGTGGTGTTAAATGATTCCCTTTCAAATGCCGGAGCCTTTGGCGTGGATCCGGGTGATAAATACAGCATTGAGTCCGGTTTTGGGATCGATGCATGGGTGAAGACCGAGATATTTAAGAATATGACAATTGAATCAGACCTGGCCCTATTTTCCCATTATTACGATATGCTTCATACCGATGTGCGTTGGAATTTCACTTTACGGTTTAAGGTGAATGATTACTTTTCATCATTTTATACCCACAACCTGATCTATGACTACAACATAGTAGATAAGGTGCAATTTAAATATACCATCAGCCTGGGATTTGCCTATGATATATCCTGGTAGTTAAAATTCAGTATCCAGCCCGAATTTGTTCTTCAATTTAACAAGATTAGGATTCTTCTTGGCCATGTGGTTGAACTTATCCGTATTGGTATAGATTTTTTCTGATGCCTCAGCTTTTTTAAGGTCAGTATCAATCTGAATCAGATCATTGTTTAGACTATCCCTCAGATGTTTAAGGAGCTCTGTCTTGAATCGAATGAGAATATCCTGTTCCAGCGAATTGGTTATATGAATAATAATTTTGGTTTTCTCTTTCAATTCATAATCCTGTGACATCAGATTATACTCATTGTCCTTCCCATCTTTTTTCAGTTGCTTGCTAAAATTATCCCATTCCTTTTTAAGCTGATCTAAACTAAAAGTATCCATCCTGGAATCGGACTGTTTTGTTTTACCAGGATCTTCGGTAGTTGCGGGGATGGTTGCTTCTGTAGTTTTATTCATCAGATCATTTATATCCGGAATGCTGATTGTTTTTTTGGGGAGATCCGATGATATATTCGCTGATTTTGATCCTGATTTCTTTTCCGGGATCTTCTTGGGTGCTGGTTTCTCAACTGGCTTTGCCGGCGTATCTGCCTTCCTGGCATTTTTCACTATGCCTGTTCCCTGGATATCAGAATGTTTTTTTTTTTGATCCAACGGTTCGTCGGGAAGATCCTTTAAACGTATTGCGGATTTCAGGTGAGCCATCTTCATGAGGGCAATTTCAACGTGCAGGCGCTGGTTTTTGCTTCCCTTATAATAGATATCACACTGGTTGCTGATATTCAGTGCAGATAGCAGGAAGCCCTTGCTTGCTTTTTTACTTTGTTCCAGATACCGGGATTTTACATTCTCGGAAACCTCCAATAGGTTGATCGTTTCAGTATCCTGGCTGACCAGGAGGTTCCTGAAATGTTCGGCTAATCCAACGATAAAGTTTTGACCGTCAAATCCCTTCTTGAGGATATCGTTAAATATGA
>Ga0209536_100009355_pt1 | contig 14575 bp, 14 predicted proteins | sample DeeMarSeWOR28_12_FD_187461 | JGI IMG/M metagenome (GOLD analysis project Ga0209536, IMG submission 187461) | Marine sediment microbial communities from White Oak River estuary, North Carolina - WOR-2-8_12 (SPAdes) (version 2) | ecosystem: Environmental > Aquatic > Marine > Intertidal zone >...
CGATTACGATGCCGTAGTCCCGGCCGATTTACCGGCCAATTTTGCAGACATGGCCATTACTGCGACTACGGGTCGCGTGGATGTCGGCGAATGGTTGGGCACGGCGGTAACAACTAGCGGCACAAGCAATAAGCCCGAAGTGGACATCGCTTCGATTCATGACGGTGCCTCCGCAGCGGGCAATCTTGAGTCGGCTTGTAATGGCTATTCGGTTACGAGGGGGTTGTCAGGGACTGCGCTACCCGACGCGGTGGCAGAGGCGGCTGGAGGCTTGATAACAGCCGGCACTGGCACGAACCAGATTTCTTTGGCTTCAGGTCAGGTAACAGTCGCAACCAACAACGATAAATCTTCGTATAATCTTGCGGCCGATCAAAGCGGTGTGACCATCGGGGCAGTGACAGGCGCAGTGGGTAGCGTTACGGGGAACGTTGGCGGCAATGTTACAGGCTCAGTTGGCTCTCTTGATACCCAAGCAAAGGCAGATGTTGAAGCAGAGTGTGTTGACGCGCTTGAGTCCTTTGACCTTGACAAATTCATCCAGGTCTCGGCCGGTTCAGAAGAGCCGACCATCGGAAGTTATCTCGACCAGATAATGCACAAGGATGGCTCTCAGACATTTTCTCAGGCAACTGATAGTCTTGAGGCCATTGTCGCTAATGCGCTCACGGCCACCGACATCAACGACGAGATGGTGGACGTGCTCACAATCGACCCGATTAGCGAGCTTACAGGAACGCCAAGTGCCACGCCGACGTTTGAAGCCGCGGTCATGTTCCTCTACATGGCACTTCGGAACAAACAGACCAGCACCAGCGCTTTGGCCACGATTTCAAACGACGCTGGGACAGTGATCTCGGATGCCGTTCTTTCGGACAACGGGACGACCTTTACGAAGGACGAATACCAAGACCCCTAATGGATAAATTATGGCAATCGACAGCGAAGACAAACGTCGTTCGGCAATGACGACTTTCCCAGCCATAGGGGCGTTGCCGGAGCCTGATTCCAGCATGACGCAGGGCGACCGGCAGCATGTCGTCTATATCTATCGTGGGATCGCGGCAGGTGGGGCTGGCGCAGATGCAATGCCAATGGCGGTAAGCAGTTTCCGTCGAAGGAGGACCGGATAAATGAGATTCTTAAAGCAATCTACGGCTACCGTGGTTATCTTGGGCCCCTTCCTCGACGAGACAGATGGGAAAACCCCAGAGACCGGGCTAACAGTCACATCTATGGATGTCGACCTTTACAAGCACGATGACGACATGTCCGTGGCTTCGCCATATACCAAGGTTGATTTGACGATTACGGTCTTGGATGGCGGGACTAACGACATGGCCCATATCGCCAATGGGTATTACGCTCTCGAGCTGACAGCGACTGACTCAAACACGCTTGGCCGTTTGATGATTACGGCCAATATCTCGGGCGCGATCCCTGTCTGGCATGAGTTCATCGTTGTGCCTGCGAATACCTTCGATTCGTTTGTGCTTGGGACAGACGTGCTAACAGCCGATCTTACACAGATTGGTGGCGACACTCAATCGGCCACAGACCTCAAGGACTTTGCCGATGCGGGATATGACCCAGCGACAAATAAGGTTCAGGGTGTGGTGCTCACGGACACTTGCACCACCAACACCGACATGGTTGGGACGGACAATGCTGCCCTGGCTTCTGTTTGTACCGAGGCGCGCCTTGCAGAGCTTGATGCGGCCAACCTGCCGAGCGATGTGGATGATATTCTTGCCGATACAACTGCGATTGAGACAAAGGTCGACACTGCTATCACGAACATCGCTGCGGTAAAAGTAGACACTGCGGCTACGCTTGCCGATACAGGTTCAGATGGGGTTGTGGTCGCCGCAGGCTCAAAGTCAGGCTACTCGCTTGCGGCAGACCAGTCGGGCGTCACAGTTGGCACAGTTACCACGCTGACAAACGTTCCGACGAACTTCACCAGCTTGGCCATCACCACGGCAGGGGCTGTGACAGCGGGAACCGTTTCAGACAAAACGGGTTATGGCCTTGCGGATAACGCCATTACAGCAGCGAAGATACAAACCGATGCCATTGCGGCAGATGAGATAGCCGCAGCGGCGTGCAACAAGATCGCGGATCACATTATCCGGAGAAGCTACGGCACTTGCCGTGCCTCGAGCGACGGAGATTCGGTTGCCTTCCGGTCACTGCTAGGCGCGGTGGCCATGCTTGTGAACAAGAAAGACGCTTCGAGTGGGACGTCGCTTGTGGTGAAGCATGAGGACGATTCTACGACCTTTGAAACATCGGCTTTGACCTCGGATTCAGACGCAGACCCAATCACTGTGATTGACACGTCTGGTCCGTAACTTCTCGGCATTTTGCCGGGGCGTAAGCCCCGAGAAGGAAACAGACATGAAAATCAGACCAGGACAAGGCAAGCGAAGGATTGAGATGAGTGGGGACACTCATGATATTATTTTTGATCTGCCAACCAAGCTCGACCCGACGATCGCCTCAACCCACAAGGATTACGGCCAGCTGGACACGAAGTTCGAGATTGACATCGGCACGCTTGCGAACTTTAAGGTTTACTTCAAGACTGTCCACCACACGCTGGCGGCTGCATCCACGTCAGCCGTAACAGATTTTTTCCCAGCTGGGGCTCTTATCCTCGGTCTGTCTTCGAGGGTCACGACAGCAATCACAGGCGCTACGAACTGGGACTTGGGTTACGTTGGTGACGATGATGCTTTTGGAAGCGCCTTGGCTTTGGCCGCAGGGACGACTTCGAGTTATGGCGATTGGGTTGTTACCTTCCCCACAAGCATGGCGGCCGAGGTTGATCTTTTGTTCACCGCGAACGTTTCGGCTTTTACCGCTGGCGTTGTTCGTGTTTTCTGCATCTACGCGACTCTCACCGCCCCAACGGCATGAGGTGAATGATGAAACGTAAAATTCTCAACATGACGCCTGCCCAACTTGGCATCGATGATGCCGATATGAAGGCGGCCTTGAATACAACGTATTCGTCAGACCCCATCCCATTCTCGGGCTTTGAGGCGCTCAGGGCGGTGGTGACCGTAGACAATACTGGCGGCGGTGCGGCCGGTACAGCGTCCTTACAATGGCAAATGGTCGGGGCGGATGGCGCAGACCTGGGGACGGCGATTGACTTGATCACGGGGATCAACACCAAGACGGACTGTACGGTGGTTTTCCGTGTTCATACTCGCGTTGCCGCATCAGTACAGGACTCTGCTTCAGCTGCTTCTGTTGGCGCATCGGCGGACACGATTTACCCGTTCGGGACGGCGAAGTTAATTCTTAAGGTTACAGAACAACAGAACGGAACGACCTGTACAGCAGATGTCACTTTGTACGCAGAGGGTTAACTACACTCTTCTCAAATCGGCGGGGGGAGGGTACACCCCCTGCCGGTTTTATGGAGGCTAACGATGGCCCGAGTATTCACAGCAGACGAGATCCTAACCCTTGCGAGGCAACTCGGCTCAATCCATGAGTCTGCGGCTGACGGGACCGAGGACGCGGATCTTCTGCGGTTCATCAACTTCTATCTTCAGTCGGAGATGGCGCCCGCAATTATGAACGTCCGGGAGGCATATTATTCTCGTTCCGTTCGAACAGCGCTTGCCGCGAGCACATCGGCTTATCGGATAAACCATCGGGCAATGCTCAATCGTGAAATTGATGTGAGATATGTTTCATCCGATGGCTATTACACGCCAGCGCTTGAGCGCGTTTCAGAGGGGCATCTCGATCAAGTCTATGACGGTGGCGGGGCATCTAAGCCGAGTGCGTTTTTTGTCCGTGGTAATTATATCCACCTGCTTCCTTCGCTGGGGGCAAGCCCCTCGGGATCAATTGAGCAAACTTTCGCTGTCAGGCCAAGCGAATTGGTGCTTGCGGCCAACGTAAGAACGATTACGGATGTCAATACCACCACGAAGGTAATCACTACAAGCTCGGCCATCCCGGCGGGTTGGGGCACAGGCGACACATTCGATGTCCATAGCTACCAATCAGGTGCAGAGCTTAAGTGCTGGGACAAGGCCGTTTCGGCTGCTTCGGGTACCAGCATGACATTTTCAACCGCTATCGACGGTTCGCTCTCTGGCGAGTATCAGGTGGAGGTGGGTGATTACGTTTGCTTGGCCAAGGAGGCTGGCGTACCCGCTGTGCCTTACGAGTTCCACCAAATTCTCGCTCAGGCTGTTGCGGCCAAGTTTACCGAGGTGATCGACCCAGAAGCCTCTAAGCTTCACACCAACCGCCTTGTCCAGATGATGAAACTTGCTTTGTCTGCAATGGAGCCAAGGGTAGAGCACAAGAAGACACGCATCCGGAAGATCCCGTTAATCGCGGCCCAAGGACGGGGGAGGATATCGTATGGCTAAGAGCCAGACCATACATAGAAAGGCTCGAGGGCTTTATACAAGCTACAACCCCTATCAGACACCAGAGGGCGCGCTTCTTGAGGCCGAGAACGTTGAGATTGACCGCGAGAACGTCATCTCCAAGGCCCGCGGCTTCAACCGCTATGGGGATGCTACGACCAATGCCCCGACCCAACTTCTTCAGTACAAGGACAAGGTTATCGTCCAGGACGGCACGACCATAAGCTATGATTCAGACGATGCGGGGACATGGGCGGACTGGACAGGCTCGTACTCAGCTCCTAGCTCCGATCATAAGATCCGGGCCGTTGAGGCCAGGTCGAATATCTGGTTCACAACATCCAATGGGCCCTACAGAAACGACGCGATTAACGGAACGCCAAGAGAAGCCGGTCTCCCGGAGGCGAAATGTATCGACCCACATGCGTGGGGTCAGACCGTGACTAACGGCTGGCTTGCGCCAGGCTATTTCGTGGCCTACAAATACCTTTATGTCCGCACAGATGCCTATGGGCGAAAGCTCTATAGCGAGCCCTCCGACCGATGGATCTATGAGAATACAGGCACAACGACCTTGGCTGTTGGCTTTACGGCGGAGGCCGATGTCAATAGCCTGATCATCTCAAGCGACGAGGTGCATATATATAGAACCCCATCCGCCGCATCGGTGGATGCCCTTGGAGACACCTATAAACTTGTTGACATAGTAACTTATGCAGGTACCAACGTAACTTATTGGGACTATGTGCCGGATGACTTTTTGGGGGAAGAGCTTTACACAAATGCCACCAGGGAAGGGCTTGCCGGCGTCAACAGGAAACCACCATTCGCGCATGATATAGCCTACTACAAGGGTTATATGTTCTGCGCCAATGTCCGCCGCCAGAACGAGATTAAGATTCGGCTCAAGGTTGACGCGGCTGACATGAATGATGGGGACACGATAAAGATTACTTACGGCGCAAAGAACTATACGTTTACAGCGAGGACGTCAATGCCCGGGACGTATGAGTTCTTGATCGGCACAGGCAGCACGGAATCCATTCGCATTGAAGAGACCATGCGGTCATTTGCCTTTGCGGTGACCGACCTTCATACAGACTCGCCGACCTCTTATCCTTTTTTCGCTCTTTACACGTCTGACACAACAAGCCTGGATGGAGCACCTGGCGAGGTGACCATCCGGGTGGCTGATTTTGCCACCGATGACCTCGAGGTTCTTGGTTCATCGAATCTCGAGGATATGTTCACGCCAAACATCTACGACACAGCGGCCACACGAGCCCAGGCGGCCGAGAAGAATGTTCTCTGTTATTCCAAGTTCGAAGAGCCCAATGCGGTTCCGCCGGGGAACTTCGAACGCGTAGGCTCTGAAGACTCGGCGATCCTTCGCATTCTTCCTTTGAGGAACTCTTTGATCATCCTCAAGGAGGAGGGCGTTTGGCGGCTTACAGGCGAGACTGAATCTGACTTTATTATTGAGGCGTATGACCCGACGGTCCGCATAGATGCGCCTGAAACGGCTGTTGTCCTAAATAACGCAGTCTATTGTTCGTCGAACCAGGGTGTTGTGCGGATAGACGAGACGATGGGCGTTGTGATTCTTAGCAGACCCATTGAGGAAGACCTTCGGGTCATCCAGAACTTTTCGAACTATGCCACCGTGGCTCATGCAACCGCCTACGAGAGCGAGCGGCAATACTGGCTCTGGGTGCCTGATTCAGCGTCCGACACCTACGCGAAAACATGCTATAAATATAACTATATCAATAAGTCGTGGGTGACGCGCAAGAAGAATTGTAGCTGTGCGATGGTGCTTCATGACAACAAGACCATGTATCTCGGACATGGGGTTGACACCTACGTTTTGAAGGAACGGAAAAGCCTTTCGGGCACAGCTGACTTCATGGACGAGTCGATGACATCAAGCATGTCGGCGGTATCAACGACTACGGATGACGATGGGAATACAGTAAGCCTTGTTACGTGTGCATATACCTACACAGGCGCGGCTCTAGGGGTCGGCTGGCATTTTCAGTATAGCACCGAGGAAGCTGTCGTTGAGGCGGCATCGGATAATGGTGATGGTACATACAACCTGACACTTTCCCATCTCCTTTCGCTTCCTGGTGGGAGTTCGGGTTCAGGTTCATTTTTCGACATTTTGCACTTTATAACAGGAGGCGTCTCGGCTGGCTCTGGCGTTTCGCTTCCAGTAAATGTGACGCTTAGTATCCCTATTGTTTCAACGGTTACATGGGTGCCTGAAACGGCTGGCAACCCGGCGACCATGAAGCAGTTCTCTCGTTGCCAGATCGAGGTAGAGGACAACCGCGCATACAAGCAAGAGATAGAGTTCATCTCGAATTTCATTAACACGGCATCGGCGGAGAATATTCTTAAGACACCTGGTTGGGGCACAGGTCGATGGGATAGCCCGGCATGGGGCTCCAACGTGCCATCGATCCCGATTATGACCTATATCCCACAGAACTATCAGCGTTGCCAGTGGCTTCGGCCGACATTTGTGCATCGTTACGCAAAGGAGTATTTCAACATTGTGAGCCTTGCTTTGACGTTTCGTGTGACTAGCGACAGGACGGTGCTTGTCAAATGAAGGTAGGTAGCTACAAGAGGATCTCTCGCGACAGCTTGCCGAACGTGGATGAGGACATCTTCCGCCTTGTTTCGCCCATTAGCGAGCAGCTTGAGACGGTCTCCCGTGCGTGTCGCAGAAACCTTTCGCCAGACCAAAATCTGAATACCGAGATTCTTGAGCTCCCACTTGCTGACGACACGGCAACGACAATCAAGCTTCAGAAGCTCAATGGTTATCCGATAGGCGTTATCCTTATCTGGGAGGAGCTTTTCGATTACACACAACTTACCTGGAAGCTTATCGACAAGGACGAAATCCAAGTAAAGGTAACCTGGACGTCTTCGCCGTCGGCCAAGACAACGGCGAGACTTTTAGTGATAGGACAGTGAGATGGCCACCCCGATAGACCCCCCGGAACACTTTGAACAGCAGCTTGCTCCAAGCGCTCTTGGTGGCTCAACTGTGCAACTTTCTTCACCACCCTCAGGCGCTGATTCGTCCGGGGCACCCCCTGTGACTGCAGTCGGGTCGGGCATAAACACCCCCATGCCCGGTAGCTCGCCGCAGTTCGCGGGGGGAAGCCTCGGCGTTTCACAGACCCCAGGCGCTCAGGGCCTTTTCGCCCCAATAAGCCAGGGGCTTGAAACGGCGCAGCAGGAACTTGGTGGGTCGGTCCAATCATTTTTCGAACAAGCAGGGGCCCCTCAGACCTATGCAGGGCTTGGCGGGGATGAGGCGATTCTTGGTTGGGTCCAATCTGGCGAGAACCGTCCGACAGTTCAGAGCATGATGGACATCCAGAATATCCCCGCTGGGTTGTCTTATGAGCCCTCGGTGAACCTTGCAGATCTCCAGGCCCGGACAGATGCCCTTGCTCGTGGCTCTGGCCTTACGGCGCTTCTCCAGGCTTCAAACCCCCGTCTGACGTCAGGGATGGCTCGATTTGATGCCGGGCAGCTTTGGAAAAATCCACAATACCGCCAACAGGCTCAGGCTTATCAGAGCCAGGTAAACGAACTTTTCAAAAACATCGCCACCGAGCAGGAGAAGGCTCGGACCAAAGCCCAGGAACGGGTCGGAGAGGAAAAGGCAATTCAGAGCCAGGCGCAAGACTATCTGCGAAATATTTATGGTCAAATTCAAGGAGATATTGGAGCGCAAGTTGAAGAGAAGAAGGCGCAACAGCAGCGTGTACAGGATCTTTATTCGGGGCTGCGTGTTCAGCCTGGCGGGCAGGCTCCCACCCAGGAGCAACTGGAGGCAGCTGGTCTTGGCGAGATGTGGACACAATACTCTCAAGAGCAACAGGCAGCCCAAGAAGCAAAAGCCCGAATAGACGAGAAATACAAGGACATCGCTGACATCCCATCGATGCGTATGGGCATCACCGACACCGGCCGCGAGGGTTTCGTATTTGATTACAAGGGCAAAAGTTACATCTACAATCGTGCGCTTGCTGGCCGGTACGGGGACGAAGCCAAGAAGGTCGCCGAGCGGGTGGGCCAGCGTTACAACGAGATGATGCGAAATTTTAACCCCGGGACTTGGTATACCGTTTCACACGGAACCCCCCTGGGGGAACATTATCTTTACGAGCCTTATCAGTATCGTGATGTGCTTAACCAGCCATCGGCACAAATGCCGGATGCGCGGCAGTTTATAGAATTTGACCCTGGCACCCGTCCGACAGCAGAGAACGTCGCGACCGGAGAGCAACGAGAGCAGCTCGGCCGAATCAACGAAATGATCGATACTATCCCCATGCTTGAGGAGGCCGGTTTGCCATTTCAGGCTGCCAGACTATCAGGTGATATCGAGGGCCTTCTGGCGGCCCAGGAGAGCGCCCTGGAGGCCCGTGGCGAGCTTTTGGGTGAGGCACGAGACAAATGGGTCACTGACGTCAGGAAGGCCCGTAATCGCTACGAGGACGCGAAAGAAGACGCGATATGGAGCGGTATAGCCCAAGTAGTAGTTGGGAGCGTGCCAGGCCTCCAGCACATGTGGGCATCTGGGGCTGAGGAGCTTTCCAATGCCGGGATATAAGGAGTTACGACAATGTTTGGAGATTTAGGAGCTGGTCTTGGTGCTGGCCTCGGCAGCTTGGCGGTCCTTTTCGGGGCGGCGGGCGAAGGGGGCGATGAGGAACGGGCTCGGATTGTCGACCTTATAAACCGCATCCAACAGCCAGAGTTTGATTTACGAGAGCTTTCGCCGCCTGAATTACAGATGGTGGCGGAATATTTCCCGCAGTATTACGAAGCCCACGCGCCTCCGGAATGGCGTGCAGCTGAAGATTCTCCCGAATTACGGCAGCTCCTCGGCGAAAACGTCGAGTATTACAAAGATGTTAGGGAGAGGGGATTGCCTTTGGCCGAGGAGCTTGCCGCCAGAGAAGCGTCTGGCAAGATTCAGCGGGCCCATCAGGGGATTCTGCAAAGCTCTCTGGAAGAAATGCGGCGGCGTGGCAGGTCAGGTGGTGGGCTCGAGGCGGCGTTCAGGCTTGGAGGCACGCAACAGGCAACCGACTTATCAGCCGCGGCGGCCCGTGACCTTCAGCAGCAGGGGATTCTCAATCGATTGCGTGGGGCGGAGGGTGTAGAGCGGGCTGGCGGAGCTCTACGAGGCCAGGACGTCTCGCTTTCAACAACCCAGGCCAACCAGATGAATCAGCTCAACGCGCTCCTTTCCCAACTCTATACGAACCAGGAGCAAGAGAATACTGCGCGGGCGCAACAGGCCCAGTGGCAGAACGCCATAGAGGCCCAGCGGATGGCCGATTACAACAACATGGCCCAGTACCAGACGGCCTTGGATAACTTGAACCGACAGAACGCTTTGAGCCAGCAGGCATACCAGAACCAACTTAGCCAGGCTGGTATGCTTACGGGAGCCATTGGCGAACAGGCGAGGGCAGCCGATGCAGAACAAGCGGCGCGACGTGATACGATCATGGGCCTTGGCACAGGCCTTGGCCAGGCTGCTGGCGGTGCTTATGGCCTTTATGCTGGGATGCCAGGGAGAGAATATGCCTATGCGGGCCCGCAGCGGGCGAATCCGTATGGGACTTACGGACCCACAAGGCAGCTGTCCCAACCCACTATTTTCGGTGATGCTGAACCCGAAGAATGGTGGAAATGGAGAGACTGAAATCATGCCAGACCAATATGACCAGATTCTAAACTACCTTCTGAAGATCCGGGAAGGCACAGGCGACCCGTGGCCCCAGGTGCCCAAGGGCGGGCTGCCCCAGCCATTGAATCAGATTGCGCCCTGGCAGTATGCGGTCTCGAGCTATGGGGGGGAGCCAAGAGCGCGAGGTATGAACGAGCGGACCCCATGGGAAAGCGCTTCTGGCCTGATTAACACTATTGTGCCTAACATCCCGGAAGCACCCATGCCCGCCGCCCCTGAGATCGGCATACCTGGCGATCTTCTGCAAAAAGACCCTGGCTGGAGTTACGACATTCAAGGCCTTGACGATATCGTGGAGACAAGCCGAGCAGCATCTGTTGCTGACGAACATGTTGACTCAGCACCAAAAGAAGAACCCAAGCCCCCCATCGAAAAGCCCAAGGGCCGACCTATCGACGAGAAAAGCCACCGTGACCAGCAACTGCTGAAGAAATACGTCGAGTCTCAGGAGCGTAAGCGCGAAGACCTCCAAAAGAAGAAGGGCCAGCTTTCAGGCCTCCGGAATATAGCCGAGGGGCTTGGCCGAATTTACCCTTCGGTGAAGGCTGACTATCTGCTCACAGGCGGGCCGCCACAGAAGGAGCCTGTCATCGCAGAGGACTTGCGTGTACAGCTTGGCGAGATTGAGGACAAGCTTTCGGGCCAAAGGATTGCCGGCGCGCTTGGAATGCCAGAGCTTGAAGGGCTTACTGGGGATGATTTGAAGGTTGTGCTAGCGACGCTCGGGAAGTGGAACAAAGAGTCAGAGGCAGAAGGCAAAGAAGCGCGCCGCATGAAAATGCATATTTTCGACAAATGGCACAGCAATCTGACAGCCAACGACCTTAGAAGCCAGCTAATGGCGGCCAACAATATTCGCGGCCTTCTGAAGCCAGGCGCGTCGGCCGCTGAGATGAAGTCTGCCATCCGGCAAATGATGCCTCTCTCAGGCGACAAAAGGATTTCGAATGTAGACATTAAAGATATGGGGTCGCCTTGGGGCGTTATCCCGCGCCTCCACAATTGGCTGACAAAGGCCTTAGATGACACTATGAGCGAAGATTACCGAAAGCAGCTTATTCAGGCGGCCGACGTTATGTCCGAGGCTGCTCGTCGGGCGCTTCGGTTAGAGGCAGGTTCGTGGGCTCACGGCATGGCAGAGAGCATCAAGTCTACGCCTGAAGATGTGTTTGGTATGATAGAGCCAGGAATGGAACTGCCAACAATGGAGGAAGTCACGCGGTATAAGACTGGAGAGGGGGCTACCGCAAGGACCATAGGCATAAAAAACCCCGTCACTCGCGAAGTAAGAGACTTGACGCCCGAAGAGTACGAAGCTGAAAAAAGGGACGCCGCGAAGGCTGGTATCAACCTTGAAGATTGGAGGGTGGAGTAATGCCGTATTCTCCATCGCGAGGCGAGCCGCGGGGGTATACCCCGAGCAGGGGCGTGGTCCGCTCATCCCCAGAAATGGCTGTTCAGGAGACCCATCCCGATCTCCCGTGGTACACACGATGGTGGCTGAAAAACCCAGTTGAGTATGTTGGGCCGGAGCAGGTTATTAAGGAGCTTGAAAAGCGTGGTTTCGATGTCGTGCCCAAGAGCGGCGGGCAGTACGCCATACAAAAGCCAGGAGAGAAAGAGTGGCACGTTGTCGATCCCCGGAAAACCAGCCTTGGCGAATTTATCAAAGACGCCCTTGATTGGCCGCTAGGCATAGGCAAAGAAGTCGCCTGGCTCGGTGGCGGTGCTGTTGGCGCAGCGAAGGGCGGCCCACTTGGCGCTGTAGCAGGCGCTGGCCTTGGCCAGGCTGGGTTTCAAGGTGCGATGGACTTATTAGCGCGGGCTGGTGGCGCAGAGCCCACAATCGGAGAAAGCGCCGAGCGGGCAGGCGAAGAAGCCCTGATTGGCGCTGGCTCACAAGCTGCTTTCGGTGCGCTTGGCGCAGGCGCAAAAGCCGCTTGGAAAGGCGGGAAGCTCGGCGCTCAGAACATCGCCCGTAAAGTTCGAGGGCTCCCGACGGTTGGCCAACAAGCAAAGATCGCCGCTGAACGAGAAGCTGCGGGGCCGCTATGGCGTGGCATACGCGAGGGTGTAGAGCCAAGGCTCGGGGAGGGCGGGATGCTTTCTCAGCTTGCCGCCGAACGGGCACGAAAGCTTCCTTCTGGCCGTGTGCCTGGCCCAACGGTAAAACCTAAGCCAGCAGAGCGAAAGCCGCTATGGGAGACGGGTGAACAGGCCGAAGGCATTGCTGGCCGCCCCGGCGCTGGAATGTCTGTTGAGGAAGCTCGTGCTGCGGCGGGGAAAAGGGTAACCCCCTCTGGGGGGCGTGCGGCCGTGCCGAAAAAGCCCAAGCCCGAAGAGCCATTTTATAGCCCAAAGTCCCCGAGAGAAAGAGAGAGGTGGGCGCAGGGGGCGTCTGGTCGTAAACTGTCGCCCCACGAACAAAAAATCGACGATCTTCTCGCCTCCAATTCGGGCACAGGGAAGCCTTTTGGCGTGAAATTTTTTAAGGTAGACGGTAGCCATGAAAGCCGCCGCGTCATTGATGTTGACCTTATTATGAGCACGGCCCAAAGAGACTACCACGCCAAGACTGCACTATTGGAGTCTCTTAAGCTCTCAGCGTTGAGGCGCATTGCCAAGCTTTGGGGAATGGGGAAAGACGAAGCAGCTAAGGCCGGCAAGGGACGCCTGATATCTCATATCCGCAAAGCTCCCCCCAAGAACGCGCCGATAAAAAACAGGCGCACAGTCCTCCCTGAAAAAGACGCGGCGCGTGTTCTTATTGATATTGATAAGGGCCAATGGATTACAATCAAGCTAAGGAACGTCACCGAGGTTTCTGGCACCGGCGGCAAGTGGTCGGTATTCACGCCGGGCTTAAAGGAAACACCTAAACGTCTATCTCAGCAGCCAGTTTCAGGCGTGCCACCCCGACCGGGCCTCCAAATCGGCACCCCAGCTCGGCTAGCAGGCAAAGGTAAGGCGGGCAAGGAATACGCCAAGGGCCTTCGAGACATCCCAGCCGGCTCGGCCGCGGGGATCAAGCCCAAGACACCGCTCCGGAAGGTGGCGGCAGAAGAGGCGACCAAGCGAGGCTGGCAGCAACTTGGCCGGCAGATGCACCACCTTGACCGCCTGAAGCAATCTACCATCGGCGGAGGCATACCAGGCGCTCGAACCGCTCGGCGCTGGTATCATACACGCCGTCTCCTTGAGAGCGCGAAAGACTACGCGATGACGCCTCTGCGTGTAGGGAGCGAGATCGGCGGCGGAACACTTAGGATGGTCCGTCGGGCGGCGAAAAGCCTGGTTACGCCAGGCCCCATTAAGCGGAAGCTTCAGATGCTAGCCAAGGCGGGAACAAAGCGGGCTGCTTTTGAGCCCTTGCTCAAGAAATTCCTTGAGACAGACCCCCAGTTCCGTGACTGGTGGGAACGTAACGCGTCAAAGGAGCTTTAGTTCAGACCATGTTTCTTCGCAAGCGCCGATTTCAGTGCGGCAGGCATTCTTGTGAGAAGCGAGATGACTTCTTCCCGTTGGCTTTCATCAACCGAGCCGAGGATTGTTTCCATGAGGGCCCAGTGGATCTTGACGGCCTCGGGCCATTTCATGATCACCCCAGCATGACCCCCTTCATACTGGATGGGGTTGTGGATTTTTATCGTGACGTAGCCACCCGAAGCGATGAGTTCGATGTCTGATTTGCCTGAGTTCATCCTTAAGTCCTATGGTAAATAAAATGACCAACGAGATTCGAACGATGTTAGACAAGATGCAAGAGAACTGCGCCAAGCACATGGAGCACAGCGCTACGGTCAACGCACGTTTGGGAACGACGGTCTCAAGGCTCTGTGATGACATGAAGGGCGTGAACACATTTCTGCTCAAGGGCAACGGCAGGAGCATCTCCGAGCGTTTAGTGGCGGTGGAAACCACACTTGCGGGGATCGAAAAAAAGCTTGACAAGATGAACGGCGGAGGTGTTGAGCGGTTCGCGTTCTGGCGAACGGTTCTACGGGCAGTCTTTGGCATTTAGCCTTCACTCCTCCGACTCTTCGATATTCTCAAGCACCACCGCCGCCATGCCCACCTGATCGTCTTCTGCCCAGATGAGGCCGGTGCCTAGACACGCCGGGCAATCGACCATCTGGAGGGTTGTTGATACGGTGCAGTTCGGCCAGCGTTGGCCCCAACCGTCACAGCACGGGCATTTGTATGGTTGCTTCGCCATCCTTCTCACACCTCCCCGCTCGCGGGTGATTGTTCCTCCGACTCTTCGATATTCTCAAGCATCACCGCCGCCATGCTCCCGATCAAACGCTCTAGCCTTTGCTTCTATCAGTTGGTCGTGGAGCTTCTGGCCCACCTCGCCAACCGTAAACCCGTTATCGGGAAT
>Ga0209536_100009356_pt1 | contig 14575 bp, 21 predicted proteins | sample DeeMarSeWOR28_12_FD_187461 | JGI IMG/M metagenome (GOLD analysis project Ga0209536, IMG submission 187461) | Marine sediment microbial communities from White Oak River estuary, North Carolina - WOR-2-8_12 (SPAdes) (version 2) | ecosystem: Environmental > Aquatic > Marine > Intertidal zone >...
GATCGACGAGGGTACGATCCCTACCGCATTCGCACTGCACCCGTGCTACCCCAATCCGTTCAACCCCATGACCATGATTCGGTTCGATTTGCCACATATGACACGGGTCTCTCTTCAGATCTACGATATGTCGGGAAGGCTCGTGAGGAATTTGGTCAAGGATGAGAACTTCCCACCGGGTCGGCATGAGGTCGCTTGGATGGGGCGGGACGAGATGGGACGTATGGCAGCAGCGGGAGTTTATTTCTATCGACTCCAGGCTGATTCGTTTCTGGAAACCCAGCGCATGACACTGGTTAAATGAACATTTGATCCAGGGAATAGCATAGGACAGACGTGCCAGAGTGTGGCGCAGTTATCAGAATAGATACAAGGGGTGAATAAAGGTAGGGAGTCCTAACGCTCTCACAAGCTCCGGCTCACTGGGCCGGCGCGCCCCAGATCAGATTCCCTTCCTCGTCGTTGAAGATCAAACCGGCTCGGCCGTCCGGAACCACGGATAGGTTGGCGCGCAGGTTACCGTTGCCATCATAAAAGGCCAGCGTGCTCAAACCGTCCGGCATCTCCACAACACCTGCGCGCAGGACATTGTTTGCGTCGTAAAACACCAAAGAAGACAGGTCGTTGGCCATCCCCACCAAACCGGTGCGTGTGTTTTCGTTCTGGTCAAAAAGAATGAGGCCGGTTGTACCGGCAGCATCGATGCCTAGCTCGGAACGAATTTTTCCTTCGGAGTCCAAAAAACTCAGACCTGTTGAACCGTCCGGTCTTGCGCCCAGTCTTGCGTTGACTTTGCCTTCAGGATTCACGATCTGGATTTCGCGTAGTTGCATGACGTCCTGGTTTTGCCGGGGAGTGGCCTGTCCCATGAAGGCAAAGGTGCCCATAAGAATCAAAGCTCCTATGCCGACTAACTTGAGGCGGCGGTTTTCACGCTCGACTTTGGCCAAACGAGTCAGAATCGCAGACTGGTGGTCCTTCCGCATGGACATGATCTCCCCCTCGAATCAAAGACAGCGCTTTGCAGTTAACGTTTCACGCACAGTACGCCGCATACAACGTCTCGCTGACGAACCAAATTACAACCGATAACATAACACCGTCGGGGGTGGGTTGCCTAGGTGTCATATCCACTTGATGTTGCAAACTCGGTTCGAACGAGTATTCAGATTTTCAGGAAGATCCGGCGCCGGTACATCAGGCCGCAGATTGTTGCCCAGACGACGACCACGCTCAACGCATACATGAGGGAAGCATTCTTGGGGGCCGTCCAGGGAGCGAAAATGGTCTCGAATAACCAGGACTTCAACGTGACCATCTGCTCACTGCCGTCGGTTTGGGTCATGAGGACCCGGATATGAACCATCAACCTGGCGGCTAAACTGGACAGGAAGAATGCAGTGATAGCGTTGCGACCGTACCAAACGAACGGTGCAGACCACTGGCGCCAACCCCGCATTTCGATCAGGAAAAAGCAGATTGCCAGGGCTACGAGAGCCAAGCCGCTCATGAATACGGTATAGGAACTGGTCCACAGTTGCTTGTTGATGGGTATCCAGAGGTTCATGACGATACCGCCCAGAATCAGACAGACACCACCGAGAATCAGACCCAGTAGCTTGACCCATGGAACTAGTGGTTGTGACCGGCACAGCCACATGCCGCACAATATGCCCACCAGAACGGTCGCCAATGCAGCCGGCGTACTCCCCAGTCCTTCTGGGTCGAAGGCCCAGATCAACTTGCCGGTTTCGGATTCCGGCAGTGAGTGTAAGCAGCGAATGCCGACGACATGGGTGTCCAAAAAGTCGCACCAGTTGGTGATGATGCCTATGTAACCTCCGTCTGGAAGCATGAGCCCGATATTCAAGTCGGGACGTCCGAATCCAGGAAGCGGCGCGTAAAGCGTCCAGATTGCGGTGGTAGTCAACAGGACAACCGTGATAAGTAGAAGGACGCGTGGGTTGGGGCGGGTCAGTAATATGACAGCGGCCAAGAAGTAACAAAGTCCGATGCGGAAAAGAACCCCGGGGATGCGGGCTTCCCCCATGTATCGCCAGAACCAACCGCTGTCTGCGGCCGAAGCCAGAAAATGGCCCAGAACGCCCAGGAGTAACCCGGTGCCGAGGAGACACAGCCACCACCGGTTACGCTGAAATTCCAATAGAATGAAGAGAATGGCAACGAATACCATGATGCAACCAAGTCGCAAGAGGAGACCGCCCCAACCCGCGTCGGCCGCCGCGCTCCCTATTCCATCGGGTACCGAAGGGTAGAAAGGAAAACGGTTCTGGAATAATCCCAGCAAGATTAGTACGAGGGAGCGCCGCCATGCGTGGGCAAAGAGGGTTCGATGGCTTTGGCCCGCTTCGACACGGCGTACAAAAGAGTACACCATGGCCACGCCCATGATGAAGAGAAAGAACGGAAAAACGAGGTCTGTAAATGTCCAACCGTTCCACTGGGCATGGCGGAAGGGGGCGTAGATGTAGGCATCACTCCAGCGTCCCGGATTGTTAACCAGCAACATGGCGGCAATGGTCAGGCCGCGAAAGACGTCGAGAGACTGGAGGCGTAGGCCGGTCTGAGTCACGGGATCCTACTTCCCTCAATTTTTCAGGTGTTGCACTCGATGCGGGGGGCGAAGATTTTCACACTAGTCGAGGTTTGGCCGCCGAAAAGCTTTTGGCTCGTCGTGAAAATCTAGCAAGTCCACCGGCATGACCACCGAGGTGGCGACGTTGCTCATATGGGCGGCAATTCGCTTGTAAAAACGCATAATCAGTACCAGGCAAACGGCATCGCAAACTTCCAGATTACTCAGGGTCACCTCGCGGATTGCTTGCTCTGCTTGGCTGCCGAGAATGCGTGCGCGTGTAATGACATCGTTTGCCTTGTCTTTATCACTTTCACTGAAGGCCTGCAGGGTAACCGCAAACAGATCCTCGATAGTACGGGAACGGCCCACGAGATATTCCTGGTATAGCTTGCGATCAGGCACGTCACACATCAAGGAGTTTACTTCATACAGGTTTTTCATGTAGTCACCGATGCGCTCGACGTCTTTGACCGCGTTCATGAAGATGAGAGCGGAGGGAATGTCAGCCCGCGTCGTCGTCATAGAGAGTCGGGATACAACACGTCGCCGGATTTCCCGTTGGAGGACGTTTATATTCTTGTCCCTGTCGTAGATTTCCGTCTGGGAATCTGCATCAGGTTCGCTGTAGACAATGACGCCGACGGCATAGCCGAACATCTCGGCTGCGATGTCGAGCATCTCGCAGATTTTATCAACCAGCTCATTGCTCCAGTTGTCGCGTCTGAAAAGCTCGAGAATCGATCCGAAGGCCATCTTTTCCTCCCTCCGGCGCTATATCGCCTTGGTGATGAGGATAAATATTAATGGTAGCACAAAAAATATTCCCAGCATGTAGAAAAGAGCGTAACTGCGTCGCCTGGCCGTACGGAAAGCCAACAAGCGGGCCAGGCGAATCGGAATTTTGCGCAGCGGCTTGATGGGATAAATAATCAGAATACCACTTAGGTTGAACAACAAGTGGACCAAGGCCACCGTTAAAGCCGCCACATTGCCGGCCAATGAAGCCAAAAGTGCCGTGATAGTCGTACCTACATTTGCGCCAAGTGTTACGGCGAAGGCGGATTCCAGGGTGACTATGCCGGCTCCGATCATTGGCACGAGTAAGCTTGTGGTGATCGAACTACTCTGTACGGCGACGGTCACGACCAATCCCAGTATCATGGCGGTCAACCCGCTGGTTTTGATGAGAGCGTCGAAAGCACCTTCAGCCCGGCGCAGGAACACGCTCTTGAGCTGCTTGGTCAGCATGGCCAAGGCAAAAAAGATGCAGGCCAGTGACAAGGCGAGCATGATAGTGCCGGATAACCAGGTCGGTAGTGACACCGTTTCGGTCAGGAGGGACTTGGTCAAACTGACGAGTGGCTTGACGGCGGCTTTGACCGGGCTGTGGAATTCCAAGCCCTCTGATCCAGGGAGATGATTGGCCAACCAAGTAGCAGAGCGTTCCAGATAGTGCGTAGCCTGTTCGAGTGGGAATAAGATGGCGATGGTCATCAAGTTGAAGAAGTCGTGCATAGTGGCACCAGCGAAGGCGCGGGTGAATTCGGAGCGTCGGTTCATGGATGTCATGGCAACAATTGTATTTGTCACCGTCGTTCCCATGTTGGCCCCCATGATAATGGGGATGGCGTTGCGAACCGTCAAAGCCCCGCCAGCTACCAACCCCACGACAATGGAAGTCGTGCTTGACGAACTCTGGATCAGAGATGTCGCCAAAAGCCCGATCATCAGCCCAACGACCGGATTTGACGTGGTAGTAATCAAAGTCTTGCTGAAATCAGAGCCAAAGAATTTTAAGGCCGCACCCAGGAGTGAGATAGCGAACAAGAAGATGTAGAGAAGTATGCAGACGAAACACACTCTGAGAGCGACTTGGAGAATGCCTCCAATGGACCTGTTCTGTTCCGGCGGTGAATCAGGCTGGATGGGGTCCATACGACTCCGGGGTCGGGACAAGACGACCTGGAAAGGATATCATGGCATGGGCCGCCGTGAAGTTAGCGGGGATAGGCGTACGAGTCAAAGGTATTCAGATCTGGTCATTTCTGGGGAATTTCACTCTCGATTCCGGCGAAAATGAGCTAAACTGGGCAAAAATCAATGAAAAGGAGCAGACGTGATCTCCTTGGAAGAAGCCCGGGCGTTGATTTCTGAAACCTTATCGGGCGAGCGTCTCGGTCGTGAGTTCATTCCGGTTAAAAATGCGAGAAGGCGGGTCCTTGCGACGGATGTCGTCTCTGGTTTGGACATGCCGCCTTTCGATCGCGTCACAGTGGACGGATTTGCCGTGGCTGATGGGGAATCTAACAATCGTCTCCAAATAGTGGGCGAGGTGCGAGCTGGCCAGGTGTGGGACGAGCCGGTTCAACCTGGCAGTGCCGTGAAGATCATGACCGGTGCTCCGGCTCCACCTGGTACGGGTCGTGTGGTGATGGTGGAACAGACCCTTGAAAAAGATGGTTTCGTGGAGATCGAGACGGAAGCGTTGTCCGTGGGCCGCCACAACATCGCTCCCAAGGGGGAGGATCGGCACGCGGGAGATGTCATCGCCCGTGCGGGGGAACGTCTCGATGCGGCCCACATCGCAGGTCTGGTTTCATGTGGGGTGATCGAAGTCCAGGTAGGCCGGCAACCTCAGGTGGTGGTGATGGCAACCGGTGACGAACTGGTGGAAGATCCGGAGCAACGCCAAGGAGGTCAGATCCTCAACTCCAACTCACCACTTCTTGGGAATGTGTTGCGGTCTTACGATTATCCAGTCGAAATCCATCCGGTGGTGCCGGATGATCCTCACGTGACTCTGGACAGAATCTCCAACGCCCTTTGGAAAGCCGACGTGGTGGTTCTAACCGGCGGTGTATCGGCCGGTGAGTACGACTTCGTTCCCCGGGCCCTGCAGGAAATGGAACTGGAAACTCTTTTCACCCGGGTTGCTATCAAACCAGGCAAGCCGACTACTCTTGCCGTTGGAGACCGAGGTGTGGTTTTCGGTCTGCCCGGCAATCCGGTTTCGGCCTACATAACATGTCACCTGTTCGTGTTGCCAGCGCTGGCGCTGCTTGAGGGTGGTGCCTGCAAGGAACGCACGCTTCATTTGCCCCTCGCAGACGATTATTCTTCTCGCAGCAGTCCACGTGTACAGTTCCTGCCGGCGCGGTTGACCGAGATTGGTGAGGTCGTACCGCTGCGTTATCACGGTTCAGGCCATCAACTTGCCCTGACTGCCGCTGATGGTTTGTTCCGTCTGGAACCCGAGGTCACTGTCCTAGCTGCTGGGACCAGGGTACCCTTCTGGCCCGTAAGAATCCCGGCCTTCACAGCACTCACAGAGAGAACGCAGGGAGGCCGCTAATGACAGCCGAGGGACGGCAGCTGCGCGTGATGATCATCACGGTCAGCGACCGAGCCAACCAGGGGACCTACGAAGACGAGAGTGGTCCCCTTACAGAATCGGTTGTCTGCCATTACCTGCGCGAAACAGGTTTTCAGGTGGCGTGTGAGCGGAAACTCGTCCCTGACGAGTTGGACCGGATCAAGACAATGCTGAGCCGAGCCGCCGCTGACGGTGTCGATCTCGTATTGACCACGGGTGGCACGGGCATCGGCCCCCGGGATGTCACTCCCGAGGCGACCATGGCCATCCTCGAGAAGGAGATCCCGGGCATCATGGCGGCCGTGCGGGCAAAGTATCGGGAGGCGTTCCCGGCCGCGTTGCTGAGCCGGGCTGTGGCGGGAGTCTCCGGAAACACTCTGGTGGTCAATCTTCCTGGTAGTGTGAAGGCGGTAACCGAGTGCCTGAATGTGATCCTGCCCGTTTTCCCCCACGCTTTGGAAATGATCGCCGGCGGAGATACTCACCCCGAATAAAGAAGTATCCCCCCGAAAGAAAGAAGGGTTCATGAGAGGTATGAGGTGTCGTCATCCTGCACTGGTTTTGCTGGCCATTCTCGCTTTCAGTGTGAGCGGTTGCTCTGGCAAGCAGGACAACAGTGCTGAACAGAACAGAACCACCGCTGTGGAATCGGGAGCTGAACAGGCCTTAGGCTCAAATCAGGAGTCCACACCAGATGCGGCCTCAATTTTGGCCGAGGTGGACGCTACGGACCCTCACAGGAAGGCGACCGTAAATAAAGAGGAACAAGCGGAAGAGTTCGTCGTCTGCAGTATGTGTGGTCAGAAGGTACTCAAGCAGATGGCTGTCTACCTTGATGGCAAACTCGTGTGTGCCCACTGTGTGCCGGGCACCCACGACTCGGACCCGGATGCCAAAGGCGATCGGGAACAGCCACAAACTCCTTAGACGTTTTTCCCTGTTGGTTTCCCTTGGCAGCAGGGTACGCGTTCTTGTAAGGTCGACAGCAGTTTGCTCGATGGCTTTAGTCACGTCTTCAATTTGGGTGTAGGATTTCAATTTCCCAATCGGTGACTTTGCGTAGGATTTTCGGAATGCTTATGGTGTTGGCACTGCCTGGAGTCCGGTGAGGACCCTTGTTGAGTGCCCTTACTTTTTTATAGGAGGCTTGATTGCCATGTCCATCCTCAAGATTGCTCGCATGGGCCACCCGGTGTTGCGCCAAAAAGCCAAGCCCATCGATCCTAAACAGATCACGGGAGCCGAGATCCAGCGGTTGATCCGCGACATGCTCGAGACCATGGTGGAATACAACGGCGTTGGTTTGGCTGCGCCCCAAGTGCATGTCCCGCTCCGATTGGTCATTTGCGGTGGCGAGGAAGACGAGGAAGGCCGCGCCAAGCTGCGTGCGCTGATCAATCCCGAGCTGACCCCGACCACCGAAGAGCTTTATGGCATGTTCGAGGGTTGTCTCAGCTTGCCGGGGATGCGTGGCTACGTGGAACGTCCTGCGGCAATCTCGGTGAATGCCTACAACGAGAAGGGTGAAGAGGTCGCTTTCGACTTGGAAGGCTTTCCCGCTGTGGTTATCCAACACGAGTGTGACCATTTGGATGGTGTACTCTATGTGGATCGCTTGAAGGATACCAAGCTGTTGGCATTCGAGGAAGAAGCGGCCCGATATTTGCCCCTGGACGAAAACGGAATCGTCCAAACACCAACGGGGGAAATAACTGATGGAGCAGATACTGGAGCAGACCATAGCCGCTTTCAACAAGAGAAACTATGACCTGGCTGCCAAAATCGCCGAGTCGGGTTGTGAGACCGCCCAAGGGAGAGACGAGGCGTTCTGGTTGGGCTTGCATGAGACCTGTGAGGGATACGCCTATTTGATGGATGATAAATTGGCACCGGCTGAAAGGAAGTTGGTCGCGGCCATGGAGAAACTGCGCAATTTCGGTTTCCGCTACAACAACTTCGAGATCACCAATGCTTTAGCTGGTGTCCGCCAGTGCGTCGAGGAGATTCGTGCCGTGCGCAGCCGCCGTAAAAAAACCTTCGACGTCACCTTGTTACCTCATTTGAGATTGGAGGCCAAGGCCGACGACTCCTAGGAATTCTTTCTCCAGAAGAGATTCCTCATTGTTACAGATCCTACCTCAGTGAAGATATATCTTCTCCCCGCTTTTTCTGGTTTTCTTCAATTTTCCCCTGCGTGATTTCACGCGCTTGTTATTCTGTATCCATGTTATGCTACCAGCTTGAAGTGCAATCCCAATCCCAGGGAGAGAAAGCATGATCGGCACAAACACGCTATCGCTGCCGGAAGAGATCTTGTTGCTGGCTTTGCGGGACGAGGAAGGGACCATTGATTTCGGGGTCAGCTATCAACACGCGATTGGGGGAGCTATTCTGGCTGAGTTACTCTTGAGCCAACGTATCGCCGTGCGTAAATCCAAGCGAAGCGAACTGGTCACTCTCCTCGACGCCAAGCCTTTGGGCGACCCACTCCTGGATGAATGTCTCCAAAGAATCGAAGACGCCAAGAAACGCGCAACTTTGGAGAGGTGGATCACGCGTTTCGCCGGCTTGAAAAACCTCAAAGATCGGTTGGCCATCCAACTCTGCAGGCGCGGGATCTTGCGGGAGGACGAGGACAAGGTTCTGCTCCTCTTCAAACGTAAAATCTATCCCGAGGTCAATCCAGCGCCCGAGCGAGATCTTCACGAGCGGCTACGCCAGGCTATTTTCACGGACACCAATGATATCGAAGCCAGGACGGTCGTTCTGATTTCTCTGGCCAAGACTACTGGTATCTTGAAAGTCATCTTTGACAAGAAGAAGCTAAAGGGGCGCAAGAAGAGAATCGAGTCGCTGATAAATGGTGAGATTACGGGTCAGGCGACCAAGGAGGCCGTCGAGGCCGTACAGGCCGCAGTCACGGTGGCGGCCATCATGCCAGTCATCGTCGTCTCGACAGTTGTCAACTGAGCCGCCACAGGTGAAGATCGACCGCGTCTGCTGAATAGTTCAGAGAGTTGTCCAGAGAAGTCCAGGTAATCCGGGGAAATCTGGGTAGAGAAATCATGTTCACAGGCGGTGGCGCATTATGGAAATCGACCTTGGTATCTGCGTCGTGCGGAGCTGGCGAATGGATGACGCCGGGGCTCTGGTCAAGCACGCTGACAACCGTAAAATTTGGATCAACCTGCGCGATGCCTTCCCGCATCCCTACGCGCTGGAGGATGCCCAGGAGTTCTTACAGCGGGCCACCACGCAATCCCCCGAGACCATACTCTGTATTGCCACGGTCGAGGAAGCTATCGGTGCCATTAGTTTCGGCTTGCATGACGATGTGGAACGCGTCTCGGCGGAGATCGGTTACTGGCTGAGTGAAGATTACTGGGGCCAGGGTATCGTTACGGCGGCCCTGAAAGCGGTCACGGCATACGCCATGCGCACCCATGATCTGTCTCGCGTCTACGCGCTACCTTACGAATGGAATGAGGCATCTTTCCGTGTGCTCGAAAAAGCCGGTTACGTATTTGAAGGACGCATGCGCTGTAGCGCCATCAAGGATGGCAAGGTCATCGATCAGCTGCTCTATGCGTATACAAAAGAGAACTGCAGGGGCTGATAAATTCTCACGATTGCGATGCACTACCTAGGTCGTTGTTGCATGACAGACGACAAAACAAACGACAAAACCGGCGAAATAATCTGTCGTCTCGTTGCAATCGAGGAGCTGATCACGGACGAATTCGATCTTGTATACACCATTATCTGAATATGGCCAGAAAGGATGTTTTATGAAAATTGCCAGGGCGGAAACAGATCACCTCGATCACATGCTGGATTTGTTACGAAGTGCGGATTTGCCCACCGAAGGTGTAGTGGAAAGTTTGGCAGATTACTGGGTCGCTTTGGAAGAACCCGATGGAGTAGTGGGCTTGATCGGCCTGGAAATCCACGGACCGGATGGCTTGTTGCGATCCTTGGTCGTGCATCCCGACCAACGGAGGAGAGGTTTGGCAGCACGCTTGTGTAGCGAACTTTTCGGCCGGGCAAGGGCCGAATTGCTGCGAGCTGTTTACTTGTTGACCACCGATGCCGCGGAGTATTTCACGCGGCACGGTTTCGCGAGTGTCGAACGCAGCGACGTGCCCGTCGGGATTCGGGAGTCCCAGGAGTTCAGTACATTGTGTCCGGTTTCAGCGGTGGTGATGCGGTTGTCGCTATCGAGTTGATTGGCTTGCCCCGTGGCAGCGATCGCGGAATTACCGAACTCTGAGACCAATGTGTACAGCTCGGGCTGGAATCGAGTCGTGATGCTATCACCCAGTATATATCGCTGGTTCTACGATCATATTCATTGCCGTTATTACGATTTAGTCATGCGCTGGTGTTTTTTGCCTTTCGGTGGCGAGAGGCGGTGTCGCCGGCAGCTGTTGACCTCGGTGCTATGGTCTGAAAGTGAGTGTATTCTCGAGCTATGCTGCGGGACGGGCGGTGCGACTCAGAGCATCGTCGCGGCCGCAAGTCGTGGTTTGGCATATCGTGGTTTGGCAAGTCGTGGTTTAGCGGATAGTCGTTTGGCCAACGGATGTGAAATGGGATGTGGGGACGGGTGCAGGTTCATTGGTCTGGATCAGTCGGTAGGGCAGTTGCGGTATGCAGCGCGGAAAACGGACCTAGCTAGTGTAGTTCTCGTGGCGGGCGATGCCGCCAGGGTTTGCTTTCCCGATGGATCTTTCGATAAAGTGATCATCACCCATGCGTTACACGAGATGATGCATTCACAGCGGCTTCGGGTCTTGCGCGAGGCCTGGCGCGTACTCCGCGACGGCGGTGAGGTGGTGATCCTGGAGTTGGACCGACCTCCGGGTTGGCTCTGGCGCCAGTTCGTGGCCTTTTGGTTGTTCTACTGGTTACCGTTCAACTTCGAGACGCCAACGCGGCGGGATATGATTAGGCACGGTTTGACGAACGAGGTGGCGGCGACAGGTTTCCAGGAGGTGAGGAAGATCTCGTATGGGGGCGGTGCTCTGCAGACTGTGAAAGGTAAAAAGGTTCCGGTGGCACCAGTGAGTGTGCATTGATCATGAACATCGACATGGCTTTAATATAGATATCGAATCGATCGGATTAAGAAGCACAAATCCCTTCTCTTCCTTAAACTGTGAGAATAGGTGTAGCACGATCTGGCCGGAACAAGGGAGGCCCCTCATGGCGATTTTTGTTATTCTGAGCCGTATATCCCCCGATGCGTTCAATACTCCCGCCGATTTCAAGGCGATTGCCACCCAGGTTTCCGAACGGATCAGGGCCGAGTGTCCAAGTGTGACCATCAAGGAAAGTTTTTCCACTCTGGGACGTTTCGATTTCGTGGATATCGTCGAGGCTGACGATCCCAAGCAAGTCGCGAAAGCATCCATGATCATCAGGTCAGTCGGCCACTCGGTCACTGAGACGTTACCGGCAACTCCTTGGGCCGAATTCCTCAAGACGCTGTAGCAGGACAGCGTGGCCATCATCACCTTCGCCTTGACCGAGATGGAATTCCTCAGCGGCCGCAAGACAGTCACACGTCGGAACTGGAAGCCGGATTATGTGCGGCGGTGGCAACGCTGGTGGGACGAGGGCAGGCACGCTCACGACGCGTGGAACGGCTCTCCGCGTACCGGCGGTCGCTTCATCGGCCGTTTCCGCCTTACTTGCCGGCCCTATTGGGAACAGCTCGTGGATATGCCGGAAGCCGATTTGTTGGCAGAAGGCGGTATGTGTGAAACTTTGGCAGACTTTTATCGTCTCATCGAGAAGTCCCCTGATGATGTGATATGTGTGGTGCGGTTTGAGAAGCTGCCCGAATGATAAGTTGATATCAAATTTCAACCGCAGGGTGGGGACGGGAGATCGGGTACGATGATTTGAGGACAAGAACCAGGCGACTCAACTGGACCTGTCATGAAAACCATTCCCGCTATCAAACAAACCCAAACCGAAATCCTCGCCGAAGGTGTCATCCTTTGCATTCGTCTGGGGGACAGTGACCCCGTCATCCAGGCGTGCCGTGCTGCTGTGCGCGGTGGCTTGCGGGTGTTGGAACTCACCTTGACGACCCCTGGCGCATTGGAGGCCATGACCATTCTGGGGCAGGAGGAGGGGATCATTGTCGGAGGCGGTACCGTCCTGACCACCGACCAAGTGCAAGAGGTCGCTGCTGCAAGAGGCCGGTTCATCCTGTCTCCTGTGTTCGATCCGGATGTTGTGGACGAGGCCCATCGTCTTGGCCTGTTGGCCATTCCCGGCGCCGCGACTCCGGCCGAAATTCTCGCAGCGCATCGTCATGGTGTACTTTTGGTGAAGGTTTATCCCTCCGGAGCTTTGGGAGGCCCCGCCTACCTGCGCACTTTACGGGGGCCCTTTCCGGAATTGCCCCTGGTTCCTACCAGTGGTCCGACCGCGGAGACTTTGGCGGATTATTTCGCCGCCGGAGCAGTCGCCGTGGGAGTGGGGCTTGATGTGTTTCCAGAGGGCTTTACCCTCGCGAGCGTCGAGACGGCTGCACGGCGCGTGTGGGAAGCTGTGACCGCTGCTCGGGAAAAGCGTTGAGGGAAAATCGGAAGGGCCATCATTCAGGGGAGCAATGTTGAGGAAATATCACCACATCGGCATCCCAACCACAATTCCACGCACTGGTGAAACTTATCTTGCAGAATATCGCATGTTCATATCGGGCTACGAAGAGAGCCCCTATGGGGTGGAGTGGATGCGTTTCGGGCCGGACTGTCCGCTGCCCGAGCTCCTACGAAACGTTCCCCACGTGGCCTTCCAGGTGGACGACTTGGAGGCAGAACTCGAAGGTAAGGAGATTTTGATACCACCCAACAGCCCCTCCGAGGGTGTCCGGGTGGCTTTCATCGTCCACAACGGCGCGCCCATCGAGTTCCTCGAAATCGAGGTGGCGGAGTGAGAGGTCACAGAGTGAATAGTCTCAGAGTGAAAGGTCTCAGAGTGGAAGGTCACGATGCTGACTAAAGAATTGCTCGATGCCATCCTGAGCCAGTACCCGCTGTCTCGCGGAGGTCCACATGGGGTTGCCCACTGGGCGCGTGTCTTGGAGAACGGCCGTCGCTTGGCCACAGAGACGGAAGCCTGTTTGGCAGTCGTCGAACTTTTCGCCCTTTTCCACGATTCCCAACGTTTTGGCGAGGGAGACGATCCCGCGCATGGATTGCGGGGAGCCGAACTCGCCGCAGCGTTTCACGGGACTTATTACGATCTCCCGCCAGAGGAATTCGAGCTCCTGTTCACTGCCTGCGAACAGCACACCGAGGGCCTGACCGATGGTGACATCACGCTGCAAACCTGTTGGGACGCGGACAGATTGGATCTTGGCCGCGTGGGAATCATGCCCATGCCGTCTCGTCTTTGCACCGACGCCGCCAAGACCCCGGATATCCTCGTTTGGGCCATCGAACGAAGCCATGATGGTCACGCACCCGCGCTGGCTTCCTTGTTGTAATGTTTAATCGAGGTGGGGTGCGAGTATGAATCCGTACTTCCCCATTGGGCCAAACGTTGTTGAAACGTAATCCCGCGGGCAACGATTCTGGATCTCCTGCGTAAAGCTGAAGTAAAGCTGATAAGGGAACCGGCGCTTATGGTCGCCCGCCCCCTGCTTTCTGTGGCCCACAAGGAATCGTGAAGCCAGCGAGGTTGATATGACACAGGAACTAACACGCCAGGAAATTCAGAATTTGCTCGCCATGCTGCCTCATGCTCTCGTCCGGGACGAGTGCATGACCTGTGAGTGCATGCAGGGTTTTTTGACTCAGCTGGAAACGGATACCGGTGAAGATATCACGAACCTGGTTGCTCCTTTCAAGGCTCAGCCAGATGAGATGAATCCTTGTCTGGGATGCGATCCCTGTCCCCCAGCGGAACTCTATGCGGATTATCTTCGCGGCAAGAATCTAGAAAACTTGTAAACGCGGGATTTATGTTCTCTTCACACTCGTTTCACACTCCGGAACCCGAGCAGCTCGATTGCGGGACTCAGAAAGCTCTCCTTGACTGGCTCCTCACGTAACAAGTCCGTACTGAGATACTTTTTGTTGTCGTCGGGAAAGACCGTGGCCACAACGGCACTGGCGCCCAGATCGTTCTGTAGTTTGAGGGCGCCCAGGAAGTTGGCTCCCGAAGAGATACCGACGCCGATCCCCAACTCACCCGCGAGTTTTTGCGCCATGAGGATGGCGTCGCCGTCATCCACGCTGACGACCGCGTCGAGAGTTTCGAGGTCCACGATGGCGGGAATGAATTCGTCTGAGATGCCCTGGATGCGGTGCTTGCCCACCTTGTGGCCCGTAGAGAGAGTCGGCGAGTCAGCTGGCTCCAGAGGATGCATCCTCACGCCGGGATAGCGCTCCTTGAAATAGCGGCCGACACCCATGATGGTGCCACCGGTGCCCACCCCGGCCACGAACGCCTCCAGTTGCTCCGACTGAGACAGGAGCTGATTCCAGATCTCCGGCGCGGTCGTCTGGTAGTGGGCATCGCAGTTGTCATCGTTGGAGAACTGGCGAGGGAGAAACGCGTCCGGAGTGGATGTCGCCAGTGCC
>Ga0209536_100009357_pt1 | contig 14574 bp, 12 predicted proteins | sample DeeMarSeWOR28_12_FD_187461 | JGI IMG/M metagenome (GOLD analysis project Ga0209536, IMG submission 187461) | Marine sediment microbial communities from White Oak River estuary, North Carolina - WOR-2-8_12 (SPAdes) (version 2) | ecosystem: Environmental > Aquatic > Marine > Intertidal zone >...
ACCTCCGGCCGGCCCACGATGGCGTCGGCCTCCCAGTCCGCCCCTTTCACGAGGACGTCGGGGAGCACCACTGTCCCACGGCGCATGAGCTCCTCGTCCGCCTCGAAGGTGACCGGCCCGTTCGCAGCCTCGGCGATCAGCGGCGCCCGGATCCGCCCGGCGTTCTCGCCGGTGATCTGTCGCTCGAGGGCGGCGGGGATCAGGATGTCGCAGTCGGCCTCGAGAAGCCGCGGGCCGTCCTTCTCGAAGCGGACGCCGCCGAAGTGCTCGAGGCCGCCGGTGTGACGCAGGTGTTCCGCAACGTTCTCGACGGAGATGCCCTTCTCGTCCACCAGGGCGCCGTCGCGCTCGATGATGGCCGTGATGATGACGCCGTCCTCTTCCTGCAGGAACTTCGCGGCGTGGTAGCCGACGTTGCCGAGGCCCTGGATAACGATCCGTTGCGAGCCCAGCCCGTCGCTGAGACCACAGCCCGCGACCAGGTCGCTGTGGCGAAAGAACTCCTGCAGGGCGAACTGTACTCCCTTGCCGGTTGCCTCGGTGCGCCCCGGAACCCCGCCGCGGTTGATTGGCTTGCCGGTCACACAGGCATCGCGGTTGACGTCGTCCGGGTACAGGGTCTTGTAGGTGTCGGCAATCCATGCCATCTCGCGCGCCGAGGTTCCCATGTCGGGTGCCGGCACGTTGGTGGCGGGATTGATGAAGTCGCGGCGTGCGAGTTCCATGGTGAATTGCCGCACAATCGCGTGCAGTTCGTCATCCGAGTAGTTGCCCGGGGTGATCAGCAGGCCGCCTTTCGCACCGCCGAAGGGGATGTCGGCGATGGCGCACTTGTAACTCATCAGTGCGGCCAGTGCCTCGGTCTCGTCCTGGTTGACTATAGGGGCGAATCGCAGCCCGCCCTTGGCCGGCAGGCGGTGTGCACTGTGGACTGCCCACCAGCCGGTGAAGACCTCAACCACGCCGCGAATGCTGACCGGAAACTTGATCTGGATGACGGCGTTGCAGGCCTGGATGACCTTGGTAGTGTTGGGACTCAGGCCGATGGTGAGCGCGGCCCGGTCGACCATCCGGTCAACACCTTCACGGAACGACATGCTTTCATGACTGCTGCTGCCCATGACGGTAGCTCCTGCTGCGGGTGCGCGGATACGTAAGGTGTACAACGATGGTACCCGATTTTATGTGTTACAGCATGTCCGAGCGGGGCCATGCGGGCTGCAAAGCAGCAGTGGGCGATTGTCTTGCTACTGCATGATTAAAAATTTGATCTGCAGCGGAAAATACAGTAAATGTCACTGCAGCATACAGTTGCCATGCGGGAGCGGGCCGGACTGCGGCCTTCACACGAGGGAATACCGGATGCCCACGACCATCAAGTTCGGCAAGCAGTTCAAGAAGTCACCTTTAAAACCGCTCAGGAAGCACATGCGTATCGCTTCCGAAACTGCCACATTCCTGCCGGATGCAATGCAGGCCTTCTTCGGGAATGACAGCGAGGCGCTGGAGAAAACCAGGCAGGCCGTCAGTGAACTGGTGGCAGATGCCGACCAGTTGCTCAGGGAACTGCAGCAGCGACTGCCTGATGCGAAGGACTTCCCGCTGGATCGGCGGGACCTGTTTGATGTGCTGGACATGCAGGAGGCTATCGCCAGGCGGATGCAGGAGATTACCGCCTTGCTGCCGGACCTGCCGGCGGATGTGCCCAGGGATGTGCGCAAGCCGCTCATGCGGCTGGTCGATCGCTGCATCTCGGCCACCGAGGTGGCATACGAGATAATCAAGGTGATCGAGAAGGTGGTCGAGGCAGGCCCCCAGGGGGCGCAGCTGGATGCGGCCCGGCAGCTGGTTCAGGACATCGTTGCCATCCGGTCCGAGGCGGATGTCCACTGTGGCGAAATCACCCGGATGCTGCTTGCACAGAGCCGGGAAATGGATCCGCTGGCGGTAATGTTCCTTTACCAGCTGGCCGGATGGATAGACGACCTGGCTGGTTTTTCACAGAAGCTTGCCATTCGCTCGCAGCTGTTGCTGATTCGCTGAGCCCATTTGGCCGCGCCCGCACGGGTTCAGGGCACCCGGCTGTCTATCGTAATCTCGATGTTGCTGTCTTTCCCGACGACAACCGGCGATTTGCTGCCCTGCAGGTCGCCACTCTGCGGCATGGCATTGCCGGACCTGGATATGCGCGCACCGACGCTGACCTCGGTGAACTTCGACAGCACCATGGCCGGTGACATCGCCAGTGAATCATCCAGTGAGACGCTCAAGGGCAGGTCCCGGACCTGCTTGCGCACGATTGCCAGCGGCATGCGCGGTCCCTGGGCGGCACGGGCAAAAATGAACACGGTGTCGTCGGGTTCGACCTGGGCAGCAAGCTGCGGATCCAGTGACACGCTGACCTGGATGGCCGTGGCTGCAGCAGCAGGTGCGGCTGTTTCCACGGGCGCCGCTGCGGCTGTCGCGGCCGGTTGTGTGGAAGCCAGTGGCGGCAGCCCCAGCTTCTCGCGGGCACGCGCGATCTGCTGGTTGATGACTGCGGCATCTTCACCGTCCGCCGGTAGCAGGGCGGCGGCCTGTTGCCAGTATTCGACGGCGGCGGCGTAGTCACCTTCCTGGTTTTTCCAGTGTCCCGCCAGCCACAATGCCTTGATGTTGTCGGGCTCCGCGGCCAGTGCGCGTGTCAGCAGCTCCCCGGTCTCCGGGGTAAAGCGGCCGCCCGCAGCCATGGCCAGGGCGTCGGCATAGTCAGCCAGCAGTTCGGCGCTGTTGCCACCCAGGCGCAGGATGTTGCGGTAGGCATCGACGGCTGCATCGTAACGCTTCAGTACGACGTAGCTTCTGGCCAGCATCACCCAGCCCTTCATGTCATCCGGCTGGCTGCGCATACGCTCCGCCAGCTTCTCGACCATCTCTTCAACCGACATCTGGCCCTTGTCGGCTGTCGCGGCGGGCGGCGGGTTGGCCTGCATCTGCGCCAGCAGCGGAATGATTTGTTGTGATCCCAGCCTGTTGTAGAGTCCTGCCGCCAGCAGCGGGATGCCCACGACCAGGATAACGGCTGCCCACTGGCCACCACGGGTTTTTCCGCTGCCGCCGGTGTTGTCGCTGCCGGCAAGATCGTTGAGCAGTTCCTGCTCCAGGTCCCGGCGCGCGGCGGCGTACTGGTCTTCGCTGAGGCGGCCTGTCTGCAGGTCGGCCTCCAGTTCGGCAAGCTGCGAGCGTATGACGCCGACGTTCAGGGTGTCATGGTCAATGCCGGTGGATCCGGGTTTCCCGGTGCGGAACAGGGCAGGGAGGATGAACAGCAGCGCTATCAGGATCATGACAGCGGCAAGGCTCCAGAACATGGTCATGGTTTCTGTTCCCCGCTGTTGCGCTCACCGAGGAGATCGTCGAGGCGCTTCCGGTCGGCATCGGAAATCTCTGCAGTTGCGCTGCGCTTCTGCCGGCGCACGGCGCGTAGCAGGAGTACGCCTGCCAGCAGCATGAGGGCAAACGGACCGAACCAGAGCAGGTAGGTGGAGGGTTTTACCGGCGGCTTGTAGAGCACGAAGTCACCATAGCGCGCAACCAGGAACTCGACGATTTCTTCATCGCTCTTGCCTGCCTGCACCATCTCGTAGACCTCGGCGCGCAGGTCGTGTGCCAGTTCTGCATCGGAATCCGCCAGTGACTGGTTCTGGCAGACAAGGCAGCGCAGTTCAGCAATGAGGTCCTTGAAATGCTGCTCCGCCGCAGCATCGGCGAACTTGAAGCTTTCCAGGGTGGCGGTCGCATGCAGCGGGCCGCTGCCGAGTACCAGGAGGATAGTCAGCGTGGTGAGAAAATTTTTCATCATGGTGAGGTTTGCAGTTTCGCTACCAGTGGGAGTATCTGTTCGTTTATGACCTCGGCGGTCAGGGGGCCGACATGCTTGTGGCGAATGATGCCCTGGCTGTCGATGACAAAGGTTTCAGGTGCGCCGTAAACACCCCAGTCGATGCCGACGCGGCCGGTATCGTCGAAGGCGTTGGCGACGTAGGGGTCGCCGAGCTGGCGCAGCCATTGCTGTGCTGCTGCACGTTCGTCCTTGTAGTTCAGGCCATAGATGTCGACCTTGCCGGTTTTGGCGAGTTCGAGCAGTGCTCCATGTTCGGCGCGGCAGGAGACGCACCACGTGGCCCAGATATTCAGGACCGCGACCTTGCCCTTGATATCGGTGTCGCTGATGGTGGTATTCGGGTCCTGCAGCCGCGTCAGGGTAAAGGCCGGCATGGGCTTGCCCACCAGCGGGGAAGGCACCAGCTTGGGATCGAGGCTGAGGCCGCGGTAGAGAAACGCCACCAGCACAAGGAAAATCCCCAGCGGGACAAGGTAGCGTGCCATCAGGAACTCCTTGCCGATGCCAGCTTGCGCGCTGCAGCTGTCGTGGCGGCCGGCTCGGTCGCCAGGTCTTTGATCCGGTAGCGCCGGTCGCTGGCCGCCAGCAGGCCGCCGATGGCGATCAGGATGCCACCCAGCCAGATCCAGCGCACGAACGGTTTGTAGTAGAGCCGCAGGCTCCAGTCACCGCCGCCCAGCGCCTCGCCGAGCGAGACATAGATATCGCGGGTGAAGCCGGCATCGATACCCGCCTCGGTCATCGGTTTGGTCTGTACCAGGTAGGTGCGTTTCTGCGGCTGCAGCAAGGCAACCTCGTCGCCGTCCTTGTAGACCCGGATGCTGCCCTGGTGGGCGCTGTAGTTGGGTCCCGGGACCACTTCCACGCCTTCGAAAGTGAAGGTGTGTCCTGCCAGCTCCAGGGACTGACCGGGAGACATGCGGACGTCTTTTTCGACATCGAACTGGGTCACGAAGGTAATGCCGATAATGAACACGGCGATTCCGAAGTGCGCGACGAGCATTCCGTAATAGCTGCCACTGCCGCGCGAACCCAGGTCGCGCAACAGGCCGGTCAGGCCCTTGCGGTACTTGAGACGTTGTCGCAGGCTCAGGAACTGGGTACTCACCAGCCAGACAGACAGCGCGACGGCAAGGCCTGCCGAGAGGGAACCCTCATGCAGCAACGGCAGGGCCAGCAGAATGCCCGCGCCAAGGCTCAGCAACAGGGCGATGCGCAGCTGCCGTGCCAGGTCCGCGGGGTCCTGGCGTTTCCAGCGTGCCAGCGGACCGATGCCCATGAGCAGTGCCAGAAATGGCGTGAAGATAACAAACATCGCACTGAACCACGGAAATCCGACCGAGATCTTGCCCCAGCCCATCGCGTCGTAGATCAACGGGGCGAGGGTGCCCAGCAGGATGAAGGCGGTGATGACGATCAGCAGCAGGTTGTTGCCAAGCAGCAGCGTCTCGCGTGAAAACAGGTCGAAGCCACCACCGGAGGAGACCGCGGGCGCACGCCAGGCGTACAGGGCCAGCGAGCCGCCGATGACGATGCACAGGAAAATCAGGATGAACAGGCCGCGGGCCGGGTCGGCTGCAAAGGAGTGCACCGAGGTCAGTACGCCGGAGCGGACCAGGAAGGTGCCGAGCAGGCTCAGTGAAAAAGCCAGCAGGGCCAGCAGCACAGTCCAGCGCTTGAAGGCGCCGCGTTTCTCGGTGACGGCCAGTGAATGGATCAGTGCAGTAGCCGCCAGCCAGGGCATGAAGGAGGCATTTTCCACCGGGTCCCAGAACCACCAGCCTCCCCAGCCCAGTTCGTAGTAGGCCCACCAGCTGCCAAGCGTGATGCCAATGGTGAGGAACACCCAGGCAACCGTAGTCCAAGGACGCGACCAGCGTGCCCAGGCGGCGTCCAGCTTGCCGCCGATCAGCGCGGCGATAGCGAAGCTGAATGCCACCGACAGGCCAACGTAACCCATGTAAAGCATGGGCGGGTGGATTGCCAGGCCGAAATCCTGCAGCAGTGGATTGAGGTCGCCGCCTTCCAGCGGCACCGGGAAGCGGCGGTCGAACGGGTTCGAGGTGAACAGCATGAAGGACATGAAGCCGATTGCCACCATGCCCATCACGGACAGCACCCGGGCGACCACTTCGATAGGCAGCTTGCGGCTCAGGCGTGAAACTGCCACGGTCCAGCCGCTCAGGATCAGTGCCCACAGCAACAGCGAACCCTCGTGCGCGCCCCAGACCGCGGATATCTTGTAGATGATCGGTAGCTGGGTGTTGCCGTGCAGGGCAACGTAGTGCACCGAGAAATCATTGGTGAGGAAGGCATTTACCAGGCAGGCGAACGACAGTGCCGTGAAGAAGAACTGTCCCCAGGCAGCGGGGCGGGCCATTGCCATCCAGCCGGGGGTATTGTTGAGGCTGCCGACCATCGGGAAGATCGCCAGCACCAGCGACAGGCACAGTGCCAGGATCAGGGCGAAGTTGCCAAGCTCGGGAATCATGGTGCACCTCCGGATTCTGCAGGCATGCCGCTGCCTGCCTTGTGGGCCGCGTCGAGGGCATCTGCGACTTCAGGCGGCATGTAGTTTTCATCGTGCTTGGCGAGTACTTCGTCGGCAACGAAACGCAGGTTATCCTGCAGCTTGCCCAGGGCAACGATGCCCTGTCCCTCGCGGAACAGGTCCGGCAGGATGCCGGTGTACTGCACGGTAATTGTCTCGGCATTGTCGGTCAGGTCGAATTCCACCGTCAGGCCATCAGACTGGCGCCGCACGCTGCCGGTGGTGACCAGCCCGCCGACGCGAATGGAGCGTCCGACCGGGGCTTCACCGTTACTGACAGCGCTCGGTGTATAGAAGAACATCAGGTTTTCATTGAAGGCCTTGAGTGCGAAACCGGCGGCCGTGGCGACCCCGGCGATCATCAGTACGATCAGCAGCAGACGTTTCTTGCGTTTCGGTGTCATGGTTTTCTCCCGGCCCTTCTGGCCTTGCGGGATATGTCCGTCAGCAGCTTCCGGTGTTGCCGGGCGGGCAGAATAATGTTGAGCAGCAATACAAACAGTGCGATCCCGTAGGATGTCCACACGTAGAACCCGTAGCCACCCATGTGGAAGAATTCATTCAGATTCATTTTTGCTCCGTGAGTTCCCTGGCCCATCCGGTATGGCGTTCACGTTCCAGCAGCTCGCAGCGCGCGCGCATCAGCACCACGAAGGCATAATAGAACTTGAAGGCAAATGCCATCAGCAGCAGCGGGATCAGCATGCTGATGTGAATCGACGGCTTGTCGAACTTGGTGACCGTGGGTCCCTGGTGCAGGGTGTTCCACCATTCCACCGAGTAGTGAATGATGGGAATGTTGACCACGCCCACGATGGCGAGGATGGCGACAGCGCGGGCCGCGGTGCGCTTGTCGTCGATGGCACTGTACAGGGCAATCACGCCAAGGTAGAGAAACAGCAGGATCAACTCCGATGTGAGACGTGCATCCCAGACCCACCAGGTGCCCCACATCGGCTTGCCCCAGATGGAGCCGGTGACCAGCGCCAGGAAGGTGAACCACGCCCCGATCGGCGCGCTGCTGATGGCCATGATCTCGGCCAGCTTGATGCGCCAGATCAGGCCGATGGCGCCGGCGCCTGCCATGACCACGTAGATGAACATCGACATCCATGCAGCAGGTACGTGGATAAACATGATCCGGTAGCTGTCGCCCTGCTGGTAATCTGCCGGTGCCTCGACCAGGCCATAATACAGGCCGGCCAGGGTCAGCAGCAGGCAGGGAACGGCGAACCAGGGAATGAGCTTGCCCGAGATACGGTAGAAGTATTTCGGTGAGGCCATCTTGTGGAAGAAGTTGTTAAACATGTCTGTTCTGTATTGTTGCCCCGGTTGTTGTATGTAGCCCGGATGCTGCGCGGCGGAATCCGGGAAGCCTCGTTTCAACCCCGGGTTCCGGCCTGGCAGCCTGGCCCCGGGCTAGTTGCTGCAAGCAGCATTTATCCATCGACTCAACCCAGGCTGATGCGCAGCGCCGCCGCAGTTGCCAGCGGTGACAGGCTCAGCGAGAGTACCAGCAGTGCGCTGATCAGCGACAGGTGCGCGGTCACCGGCAGACCAGCTGCGGCCGTATCGACCGCACTTGCAGCAAAAATAAGTAAAGGTACGTATAAGGGTAACACGAGCAGTGACAGTATCATCCCCCCTTTGCGCAGTCCGACCGTCAGCGCCACGCCGACGGCGCCGAGCAGGCTGAGCACCGGCGTACCCAGTAACAACGTGATCAGCAGGGTTGTAATGCCTTCCGCAGGCAGGCCAAGCAGTACCCCGAGCAACGGCGAGATCAGCAGCAGCGGCAGGCCTGTGATCAGCCAGTGGGCCAGCACCTTGGCCAGCACCAACACTGAAACCGGGTGCGAGCTTAGCAGTAACTGTTCCAGGGTGCCGTCCTCGAAGTCCGAGCGAAAGATACCCTCCAGCGACAGCAGGGCGGCCAGCAGGGCGGCAACCCAGATAATTCCGGGGCCGATGGCCTGCAGCATGTTCGGGTTTGCGCCCACCCCCAGCGGGAACAGGCTGGTCACCAGTACGAAGAACAGCAGGGGGTTGATCATTTCCGCACGGTGCCGGGCAGCGAGGGTCAGATCGCGCTTCAACAGCAGCGCAAAGGCGCGGGTTAGGGAATCGGAGTTCATGCGGACAGGTTGATGCGTTGCACCGGGGTAGCGTTGAGGTTTACGGCATGGTGCGACGTCACGGCCAGCATACCGCCCCTGGCGGTGTGTGCTTCCAGCAGGGACTCGATCACCTGGATGCCATGGACATCGAGCGAGGTGAACGGTTCATCCAGGATCCACAGTACGCTGTCGGTGACCAGCAGCCGCGCCAGTGCCAGGCGGCGCTGCTGCCCGGCGGACAGGTTGCGGGTAAGAACATCCTCGAAGCCGAACAGATCCACCTTGTCCAGGGCGGCGTCCGCTGACAGCTCGCTGGGTTTGCCGAGGGCACGTGCCATGGCCAGGTTTTCCAGCGGGGTGAGATCCAGCTTGATGCCGTCCCTGTGTCCGACGTAGGCGATGTGTTCGTGGTAGTCTGCCCCCAGCCGGTTGATGTCGCGCCCCCCCCAGGTGATGCTGCCGGCATCAGGCAGCCGAATGCTGCAGAGGATGCGCAGCAGCGAGGTCTTGCCGCTGCCATTGCGGCCTTCCAGCAGCAGCGCCTGCCCCGGTTCGATGCAAAAGTTGAGGCCGCTGAACAGCGTGCGGTCGTCACGAATGCATTCGAGGTCGCGTGCTTCCAGTGTTGTGTTGGCTGGCATGAAGCAGATTGTTGTTTGCTAATAATCTGGTTATTTGAACCACGCATGATAGCGTCGAATGGCGCGTTACCCAACAATAAAGTTTCGTCAGGGCTTGGACATCACGTCTTGGTGCAGGAGTACCCCGAAGGGCATAAATACCCTGAAGGGCAAAATACCCCGGGGGGGGCACAAGCGCCGTCCTCGGCGCGATTGGTTGAAGCAGGCATCGCGGTCAGTACCCAAAGAACCGGCATGAAGAAACCGCCCCCAGGTCGAATGGTTGCATCCGCAGGAATGCCGTACTCCGGCACGATGCAAATGGCGGGACTTTCCGCCGGGCAAAAAAAAAGGGCGAGTGGGGTCGCCCTTGGGAAACGGGCCCGGATGCGTCATTGACGTCCCCGGCCCCGGAGAGAGGTTGTGTGTGCTAACCCGGCCCGGGTTCAGTTTTGCCGGGCCTGTGTGGCGACTGTCAAATATGACCTGTAGCAGTGTTGCTGTATAGTAAGCAATATGGATGCCAGCCTTGGGTACTGTTGCCTGCGGGTGGGTTTTATGGGGCCTGTGTTACCACCTGTAGCATTGGCTCCTGCGCTGGACTTTTAATAAAATATAACAAAAACAATTTGCTATGATTTTATGTTGATGGCCGGATGGTGGCTTGCCCGGTGCCGCGGTTTTTTCTTTCGGGGTATTTGGTGAAACAGCCGGGCAGTTGATCTATCTTTGATGTATGACATTTGTGACAGTGATATGATGCCTGCATGTCAGGTGCTGCCAAAGATGGCAGGTCGCTGAATAGCCGGGGGCGCTATGAAAACACTTAACAATAAACATGTAACGCAATCTCCACCCATCGAATTACAGTCGCTGGTCGACAGCCATGAGCAACCCTTTGTCATTATTGACAGGGATTATCGTATCCTGGCAGTCAACAGCGCATACGAGCGGACCTTTGGGACCGACAGTTCAACGGCGGTCGGGCAGCCCTGCTACCGCATCAGTCACAACAACGATGCTCCATGCCACGAGTCCGGCGAGGATTGCCCGCACGTAAACCTGTTCGAGGTGGGGCAGCGGGATTCCTGTTTACATATTCACTATGACAAGGACCATCGCATGTGCCAGGTTCGCGTCACCGCGTACCCGTTGCGCGGTAACGATGGTGAACTGTACATGGGGGAGTTGATCCAGCAAATCTCCGGGCCCGAAGACCGCCGTATTGATGGCAAGCGTATGGTCGGGCATACACCGCCATTCCTGGCCTGCATGGACCAGCTGAAAATGGTCGCCGCGGCACAAGCGCCGGTACTGTTGCAGGGTGAAACCGGGACCGGCAAGGAACTCGCCGCCAGTTATATACACAGGAATTCGCCCCGCAGTGACCAGCCGTTCCTGACGGTTGACTGCACGGTGCTGACCGAACCCCTGTTCGAGGCGGAAGTGTTCGGGCATGCGCGCGGTGCCTTTACCGGCAGTGTCGGTGAGCGCATCGGGCTGTTCGAGCAGGCCCATGGCGGGACCCTGTTTCTCGACGAGATAGGTGAACTGCCTTTGTCGCAGCAAGCCAAGCTGCTGCGGGTGCTGGAGACCGGTCAGTATCGCCGCGTCGGTGGGCGTGGCCCGCGCAAGGCCGACGTGCGCATCGTCTGTGCCACCAACCGACACCTCTGGGACCATGTCAAGGCAGGCCAGTTTCGCGAAGACCTGTATTACCGCATAGCCTGCCTGGCGGTGCGTTTGCCACCGCTGCGGGAACGTATTGACGATATCCAGATGCTGGCGCCCGCCCTGCTGGAGCCGATCAGCAGCACCGTGTCGCGCCGTTTCAGCCTGACCGATGCCGCGATGGACCGGCTCAAGCAGTATGACTACCCGGGCAATGTGCGCGAACTGCGCAATATCCTGTTTATTGCCGCGACCCACAGCAGGACGGGTGAAATCGATGTCGATATCGTCAAAGAGGTCTTCGATCTGCACGCGCAGGGCAAGGTGCAGCCCTGTCACCCGGCTTCCCTCTCGGGACAGTCGCCGGACACCGACGACGCAATGCTGCAGCCGGCTGCCCAGAATGATGCCGCGTCGCTGCATGACGTGGAAGCACAGCACATTGCGGAACTGCTGGAACGTCATGCCGGCAGCCGCCGGAAGGTCGCCCAGGTGCTCGGCGTCAGCGAGCGCACCCTGTACCGCAAGCTCAAGCGTTACGGCCTGAGCTGACATTCCCTTCCGACAGATCTGTCGGATTTTTCTGACAGGGCCGTCAGGTCTCGGCCATCTGCGACCCTCCGGGCAACCTTGGGATTGTCCGTTAATTAGCTGTAATCAATTGACATTAACAGGCTGCTGGTCCGGATGGCATGAGGCATGCACAGCAGGCGCATGAGAGCGCATGCGCAAGCGGCGCGCCTGAAGTCCGATGGCAGACATGCCGCGCGGGGGTATAACCAATAGTATCCCGACCCGGGTCGGCTGTGGCTCCAAACCCAATGACAGCCGGTGATAGGCGACATCATCCGGCAGTGACCTGGATGCACGGCTGCACGGATGAAGCGGCGCGCTACAAGACGTTTTTCAGCCATACGCGCTGGAAGGGATACCTGGTCGAGTGCCGCGTGCCTGGGCGCGTCCGGCAGGAAGTTGCGAGCACCTGGCCGGCAGTACCTGCGGCTGGCGGTGCAATATCGCCGTGGGTCAACCGTTACCCGTTGCTGTGTTCAGAATCACTCGAGGGGAAGACCGTCTCTACCTGTGCTTTCCGGCTGATTTGCGTCTCCGGTGGCAATCCCTTAGGGTGAAAGGAGGCCCCGGCAAACCAGAGTCGCATATTACCGGTTGTAATTCGCACTCGGGGGGGGGCAGGCATGCACTGTGAACATTAACAGCGAGAAACCAGTGAACGGACGTGGCAGGACAAAAATTGCCGGTCTTGCGCTGGCTGCAGTTGCAGGCGCTGCCGTGATGGTGGTCGAACTGGGCGTGGCGCGCGTACTGACACCGGTGTTCGGCGGTTCCATCTCGGTATGGGCGATTGTAATCGCCACCACCATGCTGGCGCTGGCAGCCGGATATGCCTTCGGCGGCTACCGGGCCGACCGTAGTGGCGGACTGGTGGTCGCCAGCCGCGCAGCAGTCATTGGTGCGCTGTTGTGTGCTGTTATCCCGCTGGTTCGTTTGCCGCTGATCGAGGCGACCATCGGCCTTTCCACGCTATACGGTGCCACTGCAGTTGCCATCGTGCTGATTGCACCGGCACTGTTCTTTCTCAGCCAGGTTTCACCGGCACTGATTCGCGGACTCGCCGACGACGGGGCCACGCATGTCGGCGTGACAGCCGGTGGTATCTACGCGATTTCCACGCTTGGCAGCCTGATCGGTACCCTGGCAGCAGTCTGGCTGTTCCTGTATCTGCCACTGCTGACCGGGTTTGTCGCCACGGCGGTGCTGGTGGTGCTGCCGGTGATGTTGCTGCGGCCTGTTGCTGCCAGTGTCGGCGCCGCCCTGGCGGGGGCGATTGCCCTGCTGGCACTATCGTTCGACTATGCTGCGGGCATGTCCGCGCGCTACCCGGGCGAAGCTGATGGCTTTCGGTTGCTGGACACCAGGCATTCCGCCTATGGCGAGCTGCGGGTGATCGAGCGGGATGAGCGGGTACGCTACATGGTGGTCAACGGCTTTGACCAGGGCGGGATCTTTTTACAGACAGGCGTGTCGGCCTACGATTTTGATGACGGCCTGGTTGGCGTGGGCCGCATGTACGCCGCGGCCAGCGACAAGGTGCTGCTGATTGGCCTGGGGCCGGGTGTCATTGCCACTGCGCTGGCGAATAGCGGCCTGCAGGTCGATGCGGTGGAGATCGATGCAGAAGTGCTCAGGACTGCGCGCGACTATTTTGGTTATCGCGGCGAGGCTATCGTGGATGATGGCCGGCGGTTCCTGCAGCGCACCGACGAGACATGGGACGTGATCATCGTCGATGCCTTTGCCGGTGGCAGTCCGCCCTGGCAACTGTATACGCAGGAGGCCTTCGCGCTCTACCAGGAGCACCTGAACCCCGGTGGCGTAGTCGTGCTTAATTTTATCGGCAGTCACCTCGACCCCGAGCAGCGTCCGGCCCTGGAGGCGGTGGTCAGTACGGCGCGGCAGGTGTTCAGCACGGTTGATGTCTACCCGAACCCGTGGGAGGCGGACGATTATCCCACGCGCAACATTTTTATCGCGGCTGCCAACGCCGCGCTGCAGGTTGGCCTGCGTCAGGAAGGGGATCCTCGTGAAGTCGACACCCTGTCTGCTGCCGTTGCCCGTTCCCGGCCTGTCCGGGTTGGGGATGGTCGGGTGTTAACGGATGATTCGGCGCCACTGGAGCCGATGGTGCGGCGTACCACCGAGATATTGCGGAACCGGATACGGGAATACATTCCGGTAGGCCTGTTGATTCGTTAAGAGCCTTGTGGCCAGGTCTAAACCAGATCAGTGCACAAAAACCTAGAATTCTCCAGCGGTTATGATAAGGTTGCGGATGTTGTCAGAATCATCTGACAGGTCTTGTCAGACAACTATGACAGGTTAATGTCTGACAAAACTGACATAATGTCTGACACATTTGGTACTTAAAATATCTTATAAAGATATTCTAATAAGCTTAATTTATATAGGTAGAACTACTTAGGTGACAGGCAATAGTTGGCACAACTATTGCCTTATATTTTCGATGTAACAAGGGAGTGCTCGGGTTACGGAGCTTTCGTTCAGGCAGGACGTTTTACTTAATTCTCAACAAACACCTCACGCAGGGGGACTAAATGAAAACAATCCACTTAATTCACACGGCGCGCAGGTTGCTGCTCGCGGCCATTGGAGGCGGCGCCATGCTGGCCTTTGCGGCCACGCCGGCGCTGGCGGCACCGGGTGGTCCGGGTGGTGGCGATCCGCTGGCCTGTAGCATTTCTCCGGCAGACGGCTCAACCACCAATGGCGTGCCGATCACCTTCACCGCAAGCACGACCGGCGGCAAGGGCGGCAAGTCCTACAACTGGAACTTCTCGGATGGGTCCGGTTCACCTTCCAGTTCATCTGCCAACCCGGTTGATGTGACCTACAGCACCAACGGGACTTACAATGTACTGCTTGCCGTGTCCGACAGGTCCGGCAGCGCCAACTGCTCGACGACCGTTACCGTCAACCCCGGTGGCAACAACACCCCCCCGACCGCCAACAATGACTCCTACAACGCGACAACAGGTGTTCAATTGACTGTGGCTGCGCCGGGCGTGCTGGGCAACGACAGTGATGACGGGTTGCTGGATCCCCTGACTGCGAACCTGGTCAGCGGTCCATCAAACGGTACCCTGAACCTGAACACCGACGGCTCGTTTGACTATACCTCGACACCCGGTTTCA
>Ga0209536_100009358_pt1 | contig 14574 bp, 14 predicted proteins | sample DeeMarSeWOR28_12_FD_187461 | JGI IMG/M metagenome (GOLD analysis project Ga0209536, IMG submission 187461) | Marine sediment microbial communities from White Oak River estuary, North Carolina - WOR-2-8_12 (SPAdes) (version 2) | ecosystem: Environmental > Aquatic > Marine > Intertidal zone >...
TGGGGGCGGGGGCAAGAAGGGCGGCGGCGGGGCACTCATCGCCTTCCTCCTCGTCGCGTGGATACTCAGCGTGATTCTGGCGCCGATCGTCTCCCGCCTGCTTGCGCTCGGCGTGAGCCGCAAGCGGGAATTCCTGGCCGATGCGACCGCGGCGCAATTCACCCGCAACCCCGCAGCGTTGGCTTCGGCGTTGCGCAAGATCGAGGACGCCGTGGAACCCACCAAAGCCATCAAGCGGGGAACGGCCCATTTGTGCATAGCAGATCCCGCTGGCAGACGGTTGACTCACAAGCAGGGCCCCATCGCAAACCTGTTGGCGACTCATCCGCCCATGGCACTTCGCATTGCTCGTCTCAAGGCAATGGCCTACCAATACGACAAGACAGGCGAGATTCCGGAGGCGGTCTGATCCTCTCGGCCGGTGACTGGATCCTGCTCGTTATTGCAGCTCTACTCACCGCCGGCCTTGCAGTCTGGACCGTTCGGCGAACGCGAAGGGCCATCCGCAGATTGTTGCACCGGGCAGTGCTTCGTTCGGTGCACCGGTTTCAGGTCCGCCTCGACAGATACAAGTTGGTGAGCAAGCTCGCCGTACGCGACGTGCTGGTGCGGGATCCGGTTGTCCTCGGAGCCATGCGAGATCATTGCGCGGTCCATGGAACGAGTGAAGCTGCGGCACGTACATTGGTCGGGAAGTACGTCGACGAGATTGTACCCTTCTTCGACGTTCTCTCTTACTACAAGATCGGGTACAATCTGGCGCACTTGCTCACACGCCTGCTGTACCGCGTGGGTTCCGAATACCAGGATCGGGAGGGGCTGAACGGCATTCCTCGCAAAGATGTGGTTTTGTACCTGATGAACCACCGATCGAATGCCGATTACGTCGTCGTAGCTTATGTCTTGGCCCGTGGAGTGAGTATAAGCTACGCAGTAGGGGAGTGGGCGCGGATATGGCCGCTCGAGTACATATTCAAGTCATTCGGCGCGTACTTCGTTCGCCGCAGCTTTCGCGAACCTCTATACCATGCGGTGCTCGAGCGCTACGTTCAGCTCATCACCAGCAACGGCGTGACACAAGGGATCTTCCTGGAGGGAGGCCTGACCAAGAACGGCAGACTGCAGCCAGCCAAGGTGGGCCTGCTGGATTACGTAGCCCGTACCACACTCGACCCCGATTTCGACCGCGACATCTGGCTGGTGCCGGTCGCCATCAACTACGATAGGGTACTGGAAGACCGGACCCTGATTCGCGAGCTGTTGGATGAAGGAGATCGGCCCAGCAAGCCGCGTCAACTGATGACGCTGATCCACTACATGTCTTTCAACATCCTCCGGCTGCTTACCGGACGGCTCAAGCGTTACGGGCGGGCAGTCGTCAATTTTGGGACACCGCTGTCACTGAGGCAGTGGAGTGATCAAAATGATGGAACCTTGCAGTTGCCCAAAGCAGAGCGGTTGCCCAAGCTACAGCGGATGGCGGACGAAGTCATGCACCGGCTGGCCACAATAATGCCGGTGACCCCGGTTCCGCTCGTTTGCGCGGCTCTCCTCTCGTTTGAGGAAACGGTGGTCAGCAGATCGGACCTGCTGGAACGGCTCGACGCTTACCGCGATCATTTGCTAGCATCAGGCGCGAAATTGGTACGGGCAGAACTGGACCCAGGTGCCATACTCGACCGCGGCTGGAAGATGTTGAAGCTAAGACGGTTGGTTGTGAGGGAAGCGGATAGCTACATCGTCCTACCCAGTCAAAGACCCCTGCTCGAGTACTACGCCAACTCGGTAGCGCATCTGTTGCCGCAAGCGCCAGCGCGCAGGCCGATGCATCCGGCCTACGAGCGAGACGGATCACTACCGCGACTGAAGGCATAGTACTGCCCCTGACGCCGACCAACACATAGCTTGCATTAATGCCACAGATCCACGTACCGACACTCGCCGTCGGCGACCGCATCGAGGACACCTTTCTAGTGCTCGAAGTCGAGACTCGATCGCTCGAATCAGGTGACCAATACACGTTTCTCCGGCTGGGCAACAGCACTGGCGGGATAGCTACGGAACCCTTCTGGCCAGCTCGATCGCATGAGATTGGGGGCGTGCGCAAAGGCCAGCCGGTGCGAATCGTGGGTGAGGTCGGGAGCTATCGCCAGAAGAAGCAGCTCAAGGTCACGTCCATCCGGGTGATTCCTGAGGCGAGTGTCGACGTCTCGCAGCTGCTGCCGACGGTGGGGCCGGTGGAGCGCTTCTGGGATACAGTAGACGGCTGGCGTCACGATATCGCCAAACCGCGGCTCAAGAAGGTGCTTGATCTATTCTTCGAGGACGACGACTTCCGCTGCAAGTTCGAGCGCTGCCCCGCTAGCATAAGTGGACATCACGCCAAGCTGGGCGGATTGCTCAAACACACCACGGAGGTGGCAGCCATTGCCAGGACAATCGCGCGAACCTCTGGCGCAGAACTCGACGTCGTGCTCGCGGGCGTGCTGCTGCATGACATGGGCAAACTCGAGTCCTATAGCTGGAGCGGAGTATTCGAATACACTATAGCCGGCTCCCTCCTGGGTCATGTGGTGCTCGGCGCTCTCATGCTGGAACGAAGACTCAATGAAGAAAAGGAGCCGCCCTGCACGGAAGCAGAGCGGCAGGTCTTGCTACATTTGATTCTCTCACACCACGGGAAGCTCGAATTCGGCAGCCCCGTGACACCGATGACCCTCGAGGCGGAAGCTCTCCATTGGGCCGACAACGCCAGTGCAAAGACCGCGAGCCTGGCCGACGTGCTGAGTGACCCCGATAGTTTCGCCGAGGGGCCCATCTCAAGGCCAAGTTGGCAGCTCGACCGCAGGCGTGTCTATCGCCAGACTTGTGACTGGGGTCTGCCGGTCCAGCAGGTAGCTGACCGCCCGCGGAAGGATGAGCCGCCTTCGTGACCGTAGCTGGTATCTGAGCAGCAAGCTGCGGCAAGCAACCGGAGTCGGATCATGACATATCGGTTCCTGCCCCACACTGCCGACGTCATTGTACAGATCGAGGCAGCGTCTCTGGCCAACGTCTTCCGGGACGCGATGGCAGTTGTACGCCTCCTGGTAGCTGGGGATACCACGGTCACCACTGCGCAATCTCACGCAGTTTCGCTAACAGCCCAAGCGGCCGATGAGCTGCTGCTGCGCTTCATTCGAGAGCTGTTGACGCAGTTTCAGCTGGATACCTTCGTGCCCGGCGAGCTAGAGATACGAGAGCTGGATCCGATGCGTTTCGAGGGAGCTGTGATGGGTGAGCCGTTCGACGATGCCAAGCATGATGCCCAACCTGAGGTCAAAGCCGTTACTCGGCACGGACTCTCCGTTGAAGAGACATCGGCCGGCTGGCGTGCCGTGCTCGTGTTGGACCTGTAGTTGGCAGAGGACGCGCACTGGCGACAAGTCGCCAAGCGGTAGCGTCAGCACCATATTTCATGCATGACTGTCACTTCCTCGCTCCAGGTCGAGCAGATCGATTCGTACCGCTGGCGAGTCGAACGAACCGGACGGATGAGGACCCATGGTCTCATCTTTGCGGACACGGAGTTGATGCACGATCTGGAGGGCGATCAGTGCGTCCAACAGGTGGTGAACGTCGCCCACCTGCCTGGGATAGTCGGACCGTCAATCGCGATGCCCGATATCCACTGGGGATACGGATTCCCGATCGGCGGTGTGGCCGCCTTTGATGAGAATGACGGAGTTGTATCGCCAGGCGGTGTCGGTTACGACATCAACTGCGGGGTCAGGCTACTCAGCACTCCGCTTACCATTGATGAGCTCAGACCCAAACTGAGTTTGCTGGCCGACGATCTCTACGGGAACATTCCCTCCGGAGTAGGCTCATCCAGGTCGGACCTCAAGCTCTCGAGATTAGAGCTAGATCGCGTGCTCGAGGGAGGGGCGGAGTGGGCCGTTGACGAGGGATTCGGTACCGCCAGAGATCTCGAATGCATCGAGGCTGGCGGAAAACTGGATGCAGATCCCGGCTGTGTCAGTGAGAGGGCGAAGGAGCGCGGCCGCAACCAGGTAGGTACGGTCGGCAGCGGGAATCACTTCGTCGAAGTGGGATACGTGGACGAAATCTATCGGCCCGATGCCGCAGCCCGGCTTGGTCTATCAATCGGCAGTGTCACTGTATTCATCCACTCGGGCTCACGCGGTTTGGGATACCAAGTCTGTGACGACTACCTCGATACCATGGTCCGGGCCGCCGCGAAGTACCACATCGAACTACCCGACAAGCAGCTTTGTTGCGCCCCGTTGAACAGCAAAGAAGCGATGAGCTACTTCGGGGCGATGAATGCAGCGGCCAATTACGCATTCGCCAATCGACAGCTCATGAGTCACTACGCGCGGAGGTCCCTCACCAAGGTGTTTTCACCTCAGATCGCTGGCGAGACCGACCTGGTATACGACGTTGCGCACAACATAGCCAAGTTCGAAACGCACCTGATCGATGGCAGGCACCAGCGAGTTTGCGTGCACCGCAAAGGTGCCACCCGTGCCTTCCCACCCGGTCACCCCGAGCTGACCGCACGATACCGCGACATCGGTCAGCCGGTCCTCATACCCGGAGACATGGGTCGATACTCATTTGTGCTAACCGGCACCGAGGGAGCGTATTCCGAGACATTTGGCTCGACTTGTCATGGTGCCGGCAGACGCATGAGTCGACACCATGCGAAGAAGGTCGCGCGACCACGCAACATCCGCAAAGAACTGGAGCGACAGGGCATATTGATCCGAGCAGCTAGTCGACGCACCGTGGACGAGGAAATTCCCGAAGCTTACAAGGATGTTGCCACGGTCGTGGACGTGGTGGACGGTGCCGGCATCGGGCAGAAGGTGGCGCGACTGCGCCCCGTTGCTGTGGTCAAAGGGTGAGTGCCCGGCTTGCCACGCTAGCAGTGTTCGTGGCACCCATCGGTGGCAAGAAAAAAAAGACGGCGGGCATACTCATTTGAGCAGCCCGCCGTCTACGCACTGGCTACCCGGAGCCAGGGGATTCACTCCCACTGTTCTCCTTCCCTCAGCCGCCGCATGGACTGATGCATCCGCGGTAGGGCTTGTGGGAGCTCCGGCCTCCATCCCCGAGCGGCCTGGCCGGGCCGCAAGGTTCACCAGTGCCAGCGCTGTGAGTCAGGTCGAGTCGCGGATCGGCCTCTCACACTGCACGCCGAGGCGCCGGATCGGCGTGGACGAGGCACGCGACTGGCCCCGCCGCCCCCAGTGGAGGTGATTCACCCGGATCGTCGGACGCCTGAGCCCTTGTTTGCGTCGGCGGCCTCCCCGGAATTCTCACTGGGGCTGTCACTCGGGGCGTGGTCAGGGCACCGGGGCCTCAGACCCTTCCCCCGAAGCAACTGAGGATCAAGATAGAGCAGGTACCAGAACGCGCAAGCGCCGATTTCTATTCGGCTTACAAGTCAGAGTGTGCAGTCTGTGTGGAACAATAAATGAATAATTACCAGACCATTGGCGATGTTTTTCCACGCCATGTGGAGTTGTGCAAAACGGTTTTCCCGCAGTAGTCCACACCACTGCTCAAGTTTGCGTGGCGGCTTCGTCGTAGATGAATGGTGCTCCTGCAGATCCGGGAATGAACAGCACCCCACCACCGCTGGTGGCAAACCAGCCAGCCAGCAGCAGGTTGGACACGTTTGGCGCTGGCGGCTGGAACAAGACATTGAGCCAGCGGCGCACGTGTTTCAGCTCCGGCGCTCTCCGGGACAGCATCGAGATCACTCCACCCACACCCTGAGTGGCTCTCAGAAAGTGCGCCAGCGCATGGACCCGTTGCGCGAACTCGAAAGCCCGCACGCCGGGCTCATCGTACAACAGAGATCCTTCGTAGGGGTCCGCCGGTGGTGCGTCCATTCGCGGCCCCATGTATACAAAGATCCTCCGCCCGTCCCGGCGCCGCTCGACCATGGCGGCGGCCGCTTCACCGCTCATCCGCGCCGCGTGGATGAGGTCATCATCAGATAGGATGCCGACAGCCAACGTCCATTCGAGGGTCGCCAGTGCGTTGTGGAGCGGACATCCCATTTCTTCATCATACGCGAAGAAGCGGGGGGCCTCGCCAGCTCGCTGGAAGAAGTGCCCCAATGCTTCCGCCCGGTCGGTGAAGGTGCGTGTAGCCCTACAGATCCCTGGATCGGACATGGGGTGTCAAGATAACCCCGGCGCGAAACGTCCAATAGATGCTGTCGTAACTTGCCCCAATCCAACCCATTGCGTTGGCCCCTGCGGCCAGCCAGGTTTCTCTTCGCTCATCAAGTACTCGCCGAGGACGCATGGTGGACTGGAAGTCAGCTCGGATAGCAGTGGTACTGGCGCTCGCTTTGTCGGCTGTGGGCTTCTTACCGGGGCAGGCCGAGAACCCGCTATTGCAGCGGTGGGTAGGCACTCATCAGGGCCGTCCGCTCTTCCTGGATTTCTACAGTGACACAATGCTGGTCGTCAATGACGTTCGGGTTGCGGATTTCTACACGACTAGGGACTCGATTGTGGTGTTCGGCGATACGTCGTTCGCAGTGCATTACCGATTCGCGCTCGACCGACTGCTGCTGCGGACAGAGGAGGGCAACGTGATCACGATGGCCTCCCAGGGCCCGCTTGCGAGACCACTATGGGGACACTGGCTAGGGGAGGCAAGCCGCGTGTCGGGCCGCCAAATCGAACTGCGATTGTTCGGAAACGGCACTGCCTGGTGGCGGTGGTTGCCCGGGGGACAGCGCACGGACGGGGAATGGGACAGGTTCAGCCGCATAATCTCCTTCACCTGGCTGCCGGACTCCACAACCTGGACCGGTCTTTACGATCCCATGGTGAACCAGTTGGTGTTCGAAGAGACCGAAGCCGGAAGTGGCGTCACGGTACTCCATCGGTTCTACCGCAGACCCACGTTCTAGGCTTGGAGACCGTCTATATGACCGCCACGGGCGCGAACATCGACTTCTGAGGGTTACCGTTGCCCACCGTTGCGCCGGGCTCGCGTCGAGTTTAAAGTTGCGCGCGATGGCCACGCCGAGAGAAAGATCGCGCAATCTCGTGCGCCTGGCGGCCGCCCTTCAGCTCTGGAGTGCTCTCGGGGTACTGAACTTGGTGGCCTGCAAGCCCGCGGACCAGCCGATTGTGATCGGCCTGGCCGGGCCGTTCTCCCTGCAGAGCGGTCAGTCCATGCAGCTGGCTGCCCAGCTCGCGGTAGCTGAGATAAACCAGCGAGGTGGAATTGACGGCCGACAGATCCAGCTGGCCGTTCGGGACGACAGCGGTTCGGTCGGCCTCGCGCTACGGGTGGCCCGATCGTTCTACGATAGTCCAGACGTAGCAGCCGTGATCGGCCACATGGGCAGCGCCGAAACACTGGCCGCCGCCCGTGTTTACAACAGCGGCGACAACCCCGTGGTCTCGATCTCACCTTCTGCATCGAGTCCAGACATCTCCGACGCGGGCCCGTACACGTTTCGCGTTTGCCCCGATGACGGCGTACATGCTGCTCAACTCGCCGATTGGGCCTACCGGCGGCTGGGTGCACGACGCGTGGCGGTGCTCTACGAGAACGATGCATATGGCAGAGGTTTGCGAACGGCCTTCAGGAACAGCTTCACCGAGCTTGGCGGCCGCATAGTCTCCGAGGATCCGTTCTCACCCGCTCTGCCTGGCTTCGAACCGTACCTGACACGGATTCGGCTTCGTGGCGGTGCAGATGCGCTGCTGTTGGCCGGGGCGCTGGACGGCGCCGAAAGGATGCTCAGGACCCTCAACAACCTGCAGTCCAATCAGACGGTGCTGGGAGGCGATGGCATCGGTGGCATCGAAGCGGCCCAGGTCGATGCTGAGGGCGTGTTTGTGTCGCTGGCTTATCTGCACGACCAACCTGGACCACGGAACGAAGCGTTCACGTCCGCTTACCGACGAATGTACGGCGAGCAGCCACCCGATCACCGCGGAGCAGGAGCCTACGACATCGTGTACCTGCTCAGCCGGGTCATCGACCAAGTCGGGCCCGATCGGTCGAGAATCCGAGACTACCTGGCTGGACTAGGCACAGAGACTGAGCCCTTCGAAGGGGTCACCGGGAGTATCGGCTTCGACCGCAACCGGAACGTGGTCGATCGGAACGTCGTGATTGCAGTAGTGAGAGACAAGCGGCTCGTGTCCGCCGAGAGAAGATGAGACCGCTCGCCGCGCTGAACACCCTGCGGACGCGAATCGTCCTCGGCGAAGCCGCGCTGGTGGCCGGACTCGTAGTAGTTGCCGCGATCGGGATTGGCGCGCTGCGAACGGTGCGCAGCACAGTCACGAGGGAACTCGAATCTCTCACCGCGGTCTCGGCACAGAGCAATACGCTGGTGACGACGTTGTTCGAACAAATGCGGGCCGCCGAACAGTATCTGACCGACGGTTCGCTCGAAGCCGGCAACGCCTTCCGGGCGGGCGGAGAGGCCGCCCACGCGTATCAGCTCCGATTGCAGGCACTCCCTGATCTGGCGGAATCCGATCGGGTGATCATCGGCCAAATAGAGACAATCCAGGCCGAGGCAGAGGTGCTGTTCAGCTATGCTCACGCCCAGCGGGATCTAGCACGCCGGGCCGACGCGCTGGCCAGCGCTCAGCTCGCCCGCGAGCAGGCATCTGAGATGCTTCGCCTGCTCGGCTTGGTCTCCTCGAGTCAAGGCGGGAGAGCAGAGGCCACTGCCCGTTCCCTCGAGCAGGCCGCCACGGATCGGGAGCTGCTGGTATGGACGGTTCTTGCCGCTTCGGTCTTGATCGCGGCCGCCATATCGGTCGCGACCCTACGGTCGGTGGAACGGCCCATGGTTCGACTCGCAGCAGCAGCACGCCGCTTTGGTGACGGCGATCTGAGACCAGTTGCACTCGGTGATATGCCGACAGAGCTAGCCGCGCTTGGCGATGCGATGTATCGCCTCGGCGGATCGCTGCGCACCCTCGTTCGCGAGGTCGTCGAGGAAAGCGAACGGATGGCGACAGCGGCAGAAGACCTCTCTGCGATCAGCGAGCAGTTGGCTGCTACGGCCAGTGACGTATCCACCGCCATGGAGGAGGTATCGAGCGGGGCCCAGCAGCAGGTCTCCGGATTGGAGGCGAGCAGCAGCGCCGCTCAAACGCTGCATCAGGCGGCTGTGGATGCCGGCCAGGCCTCCCGCAGGGTCGGTGAACTCGGTGCAGACATACACAGGCTGGCCGAAACGTACAGCAATGACATCGCGGCAGCTTCCAACGCGCTGGTCGAACTGAGGAACCTGGTCCAACACACAGCACAACAGGTGGAGGAACTCGATAAGCTCTCAGAACCGATCAATGAGTTCATCGATCTGATCAAGCAAATCTCCTCCCAGACCAATCTCCTCGCCCTCAATGCCGCGATTGAGGCGGCCCGGGCGGGTGAACAAGGAGTGGGCTTCTCGGTGGTCGCGGAGGAGGTGCGTCAGCTAGCTGACACCAGCGCGCAGGCCGCAGAGAAGGTATCCGGAACGATCAAGACGATCCGAGACCAGGTGGCGGCGATGGGTGAGACGATGGCGCTTGGCAGGGCCCAGGCACGTGGCGTCGGCTCAGTGTCGCGAGGTGCGGCGGAAGCACTGCGTCAAATCGTCGGGGCAGTTGAAGAGATCGAGACGGAGTCACGGAGAGTGGCCGGGCAAGCCGAAAGGAACTTGACCGAAATAGAGCGCATCAGGCTGACATTGCGCTCCGCATCTGACGCCGCACAGACACACGCATCGTCCAGCGAGGAGGTGGCCGCGGCGGCCCAGCAGCAGGGGGCATCTACTCAGGAAATGGCAGCTCAGGCGACCACACTGCACAGGGCCGCCGATCACCTGCGATCCTTAGTTCGAGGATTCCGCTCCTAGCGTCGCTTCCTCGTGGCCTTGGTCGCCCGCTTCGAAGCCTTGGCCGCCTTCTTGGCCGTCTTCTTGGCAGTTTTCTTCTTGGCGGTCTTCTGTTTCGTCACCGCTCTGGAACTGGCGGATTTCGCCCCGCGCTTTGCGGCGGCGCTGCGCTTGGGAGTCTTCTTGGAGGAGCGTCTCTTGCCAGCGACGGCTTCGACCTCCTGCAGTAGCTCGCTGCCCTCTGCCGTCGGTATCAGCCCTCGCCGAGTTGCGTACTGGATTAGCTCCTGCGCGTCCTGAAGCCGGAAATCGCCCAGTCCGGAACCGGCCCTGATCATGTTGACGATCGCGTCCGCGACCGGACTCCTCAGAACGCTGGCTAGCCCAGGGACAGTCTCAAGCAGTGACGACAGCTGCGAGCCACCAAGCTCGGCCGACATGCTGACTCCTTAATTTCAAGTTGCTTCGGAGCGGCAAGCTAGCTGGAACGCGGTTCTGCGTCAAGCGGGACACAATCTGGCGCTGTGACGCTAAGATGTTGCTTGACAATAAGTTACATAAAACAAGCACCACACGAACAGGCTCTCTGCCGCGATGCCGTGATCCGTGTGGTAGCGTGCTAGGCCGGTGGTTCGGTGCGCTTGGGTCAGGCCACCGGTTTGCGGTTCTTCCTCGCATGCTGACGACGCAGGGGAGTCGGTGCGCGCCGCAGCACCCGCCATTCCGATTGTGCCAGCATCTCGCCCAGAACCGTCTGCGTCCGCCTGTCGACCGGTATGTCCAGGTGCATCTCAAGGCGGTACTCAGCCTTGTCCGCTCCGCGCCCCATCAACACGAACCCGGAGGGTTCCGGTTTGACCGAGTCCACCTCGATGTCGACCACCGATACATAACCCTCGTCTGCCTGCTTGATTGGCTCCATGATCCGCTCTCGTTGAGGGCTTTGTTGACTAGAGTTAACCCCAACCGCACCGCAGTCAAGGTCTGGGCCGTTTGCCACCCGAAATAGCTGGAGCTAGATTTTATCGTTGGCTCAACTACGGGGGCAGTCCTTGGGACGGAGAGGAATAAAGGAGTACCGGCCGGCTGAAGCTCTGGAGCTGATCTTGGCCGATCGGGACCGCGAGGTGCTCAAGTGCCCGTCATGCGGGCACGCCGCCATCGAACGAACACCGAAGAGACGCTTGAGTGGCTCGCGGTGGAGTTCGCACCGGCAGGTAGTGCTGCGCTGCGCGAAATGCGGTCGCCAGGCGATGTACGTGCCGGCGCGCGTGACACAGCCGTCGCACCGGGACGGTACCTGAAGGGCTAGCTGCTGCTGCTGCGGGAAGGACCCGCCCACCGAGGACCTGCCTGACGCGCCCCACCACCAAGGCAGGGTGGCGGGGCGCGCCGTTTCGCTGGAGCCGCTGATTGTCAGGATCACTCGGGCGTGGAGAAGATCCTACTCCATCTGATTGCGGTCAAGAACGGTAGGGGCAGCAGCCCCTTCTTGTCGAAGCTGTAGTATATGAAGAGTGGCTTTCCGTCGATCCGGTCGCGCCCGAGGAATCCCCAGTAGCGGCTGTCGTATGAGTTGTCCCGGTTGTCCCCCATGACGAAGAAGGAATCGGGTGGTACGACCACGGGTCCCCAGTTCTTGAGGGTGGGCCGATAAGTCCCTCCACCTCCACCAACCAGGTAGTCCAGCTGCCATGACCGCATCCGCGGATCCTCCGGATCCATGGTCGGATCGGTCCGACTCGCGTAAGGCTCGTCCAGCGCGATGCCATTCACGTATAGGCGGTTCTCCACCATCATGAGAGTATCGCCGGGCATCCCGATGACCCGTTTCACCACGTTCATCCCCGGCGTTTCGGGAGACTCGAACACGATTACATCAGATCGCTCAGGCTCACGAATCGCCGGCAGCCGCTTCCTAACCAGCGGGATCTCGGCACCATAAAGCGCCTTGTTCACAAACAGGAAGTCACCGATCATCAGCGTATTCTCCATGCTCGGCGACGGTATCCGGAACGCCTGTATTAGTAGCGCGCGGAGCAAGAACCAGATGACGAGAGCTACGGCGATCGACTTCATCCACTCCCAACCCGCCTGCGTTACCGTTCTTTGTTGTTGCTCGTCATTACCCACGGTATCGTTCCTGACCCTTACTGTTCTACCCAGTCCGCGATGAAGATGTTAGTCTCGCCGGTCACGCTACCATAACGGTTCGAAGCGAACACCAGTTTCGTACCGTCGGGCGAGAACATGGGAAATCCATCGAAATCCCCGTATTGCGTCACCTGGGTCAGGCCGGTCCCATCCACTCCGATCAGGTAGAGATCGAAATCCCGTTCGCCGGTCTCATGGTTCGACGAGAAAATGATCCTGCGACCGTCGGGATGAAAGTAAGGTGCGAAGTTCGCGTGGCCCAGCCTCGTCACCTGCCGCTGATTGGACCCGTCGGCATCCATCACCCAAACCTCCATCTGGCTCGGCCGGATCAAACCCTGCGCCAGCAGTGCTCTGTAGTCCGCAATCTCATCGGACGATGTGGGATGCCACGACCGGTAGACGATCATCGAGCCATCCGGAGAGAAGAACGGACCGCCATCATATCCAACCGCGTCAGTTAGCCGCTTGAGATTCGAGCCGTCCACATTCATCGTGTATATGTCGAGATCACCGTCCATGACCGATGTGAATACGATTGTGCTACCGTCGGGTGAGAGAGTCGCCTCAGCGGTGTAGCCTTCCGTCTCCGTGAGGCGTGTGAGGTCACCGCCGTCGGTCGTCGAGGTGTATATGTCGAAGTCGTACAGACCCCACACATAGCCCATGGAGTAGTCCGGCGGTGGTGGGCAGTCTTCACTCGCGTGGAAAGTGGAGGAGTAGAGCACGCGCGACCCACCTTGGTAGAAGTAGCCACACGTCGTGCGGCCCAACCCATTTGAGACCCGCCGCAGTCCGCTGCCATCAATGCCGATTATGTATTGTTGATCGCACTCCGGCTCTGCCACCGTGCGCTGGAAGATCAGACTCCCGCCGTCAGGGGAGAAATACGCCTCGGCGTTTTGGCCGCCGAACGTCAGTTGCTTCAGATTGGCGAAGAAGCGTTCACCCTCCTCGACCGGACGGTCGACAGCGGGCGAATCTTGCGATCCACACCCAACCAAGGCCAAGATAGGAAGGCATAGCAGCGTAGCAGCGAGCCGATTCTCAGTCATTGCACTAGCAACCCGTGTGAATTGAGCCGCTAAGTATAACAGCCTGGGCGGCAATGTTGGGCCTTGGGCCTCGAGAAACAGTCCCTTCCGCAGAATGATCCTCGACCAGGTGATCGTCACCCCCGGACGGTCATTAGTAAGTAACGAAAACACAAACACTTACGTTATGGATGTCGCACATGGTAAACTTCTACTCATGCTGAGGCATCCTATCCTTGGCGAAACGAGAATCGGAATCGACTGGAGACATTCCCATGCTCGACGGCATGAAGAACAGTGGTCAGCGCATGTTGGACCCACTCGGCAAACTGTGTTTCGAGGGACAGGATGTGGCCAACTACCTGTTCCAGGTGCCTGACGATACCTCCCAATGGGAGCGGCTGAGGGGTATTGTGGATGCAATACTGGAGGAGACCGCGAAGACGAAGCGCAAGGAGTTGCCAGCGATCGCAACTGAGCTGCGGGAGATCATGCGAGGCCCCCCGTCGGTCATGGCGGCCGAACAGCTCATGAGTGGCTTCGACCGCATGACGAAGTTGTGGAAGTCGGCCAAGAGCGGTCTGTGGAACGCAGAGGATCTGCGAAAGCTGCCCTAGGCCACCGGGCCTCGACGAGTGGATGTGCCTAGAAGAACACGCCCAGGTCGAGCCTTGCCGATACACCGGTGGCATTGCTGAACAGTCCTCCGAGGCTCCTCCCGGCAACACCGAAGAAGAAGTTCCGCGTCTCGACACCCAGCCCTGCGCTGAAACCCACTCCCTGGTGGCCTCCGAAAACCAAGCCTGCCCGGATCGGCACCGACTGCAGGAATCTCCATGACGACCAGACATCTACGGTTGTGGGAAGAGCGAACTCACTGCCGAACGGCACGGTAGCAATGAAGTCCAGCTGAAGGATTCGGTTGGCCCAAGCGCTGGCAGTGAAGCGCGCGATCCTCGGAAGCGTGACAGTGATGTTGGTCGTATCCTGCACTGCGAGGTCAAGTGTATCCAGAACGTCCGAGACCTCTTCCAAGTCGGTGGTCTCGAGACTCACGGTTGCCGAGCGGCGTTCGACACCGGCGACGGACACGGCGCCCACGTTCGCCAGCATGGCCTCCAAGGCAAAGCCGGACGTGGGCCACTCGATGCGCGCCAGGAAGTCACCGACAAAGCCGCCACCTTCGTTCAGTCTCACGTCACCGTCTAGTAGGCCCGGCGTCTGGAACGTCTCGATCTGGATGCTAGCGGAGATCGAATCTCCATTCACTCTGACGAACCCACCATTGCTAAGGACCGAGTGCGCGCTGCCATATAAGAACGGCCGGACGTAGCGCATACCGGCCCCTAGAACGACATGTACACCGTCGATGCTACCGAACGGGCCGAGTCGGTACAATCCATGGAGACCGGCTTCGCCGGAGGCGAGGCCTTCTCCATTCGAGTCCCCCAACGTGAACTCCTCCCGGGAGGCGTTTCCGTCTCGCAGTAGCACTACGGC